>ERZ1066120.324-NODE-324-length-47130-cov-15.221604_pt1 | contig 47130 bp, 43 predicted proteins | sample MGYA00382767_ERZ1066120 | MGnify/ENA primary metagenome ERZ1066120 (study PRJEB33369, sample SAMEA5778350) | biofilm metagenome | biome: Industrial cooling water; feature: Water cooling tower basin; material: Biofilm | place: United Arab Emirates | collected...
TAGTCAAGCACAAGTAGTCAAGCACAAGTATAGTGGCAAATTGTCGCTAAGCGAGCCCTCTAGTAAGCGATCTAGTAATCGAGAGTCGCAAGCAAGCGGAACAGGGAAGCAACTCCCAAAAAAAATTCCCTAATCTTTCAAAAAGCGAGCGATGCGATCGACGGCTGTTTCCAAGACTTCGGGCGATCGAACTAGGGCAAAACGGACGTACCCTTCACCAGATTTACCAAAACCAGCCCCCGGAGAAACTGCAACTCCAGTCGCTTCTACCAATTGAGTACAAAAGCTGACGGAATCTTTGTTCCAAGGTGCGGGTAGTTTTGCCCAGATATACATGGTTGCTTGAGGGATGGGAACTTGCCAGCCAATACAATGTAGGGCACTCGCAAAGCGATCGCGGCGCTGGCGAAAAGTTTCTACCATTTTTTGCACTCCAGCTCGACCGCCAATTAAAGCCGCGATCGCCCCGTTTAATATTCCCCGGTACTGGTTAAAATCGACTACGGCTTTCACTTGACGCAAAGCTGCAATCAGTTTGGCATTACCAATCGCATAGCCGACGCGGAAACCTCCCATGTTATAAGACTTAGACAGGGTAAAAAATTCAATTGAAACGCTTTTCTCTGGATCGGCTTGCAAAATTGAAGGAGCTAGCGGAGAATTCGGAAGTCGGAGGTCAGAATTTTCTGTAAATACCAAATCGACATAGGGAAAATCGTGAACGAGAACTAAATCGTGTTGTTGGCAAAAGGCGACTGCCTCGCGGAAAAAGGAAAGAGGTGCGACGGCGGTGGTAGGGTTGTGGGGATAACTCAGTACCATCATCCGCGCCTGTGCCAATACCGGGGCAGGAACGTCTGCTAAAACAGGCAAAAAACTGTTTTCGGCAAGTAGGGGCATGGGATAAATTTGACCGCTAGCAAGGTAGACTCCACCAGCATGGGAAGGATAGCCAGGATCGAGGAGTAAAGCAAAGTCTCCTGGATTGAGTATGGCTAGAGGTAGGTGGGCTGTCCCTTCTTGGGAACCAATTAGGGGCAGAACTTCGGTTTGTGGATCGACTGCAATACCGAATTTTTGCTCGTACCACTGGGCTGCGGCTTGGCGAAAGTTTTGAGTGCCGTGGAAAAGTAAGTAGCCGTGGGTTTTGGGGTCGTGGAGAGATTGGGCGATCGCTTCAGTAACGCGTGCTTCTGCAGGTAAATCGGCAGAACCTAAAGACAGATCGATAACATCTCGACCGCCCGCTATTGCCCTTGCCTTAGCCCGATCCATATCGGCAAAGACATTTGCTTGCAAGCACTCTAAACGATTGGCAAACTGCATGATTTTTGTCCTTTGTTATTTGTCATTCGTCATTTGTCAGAAAAATAACGAATGACTAACGACCAATGACTAATGATGATTTAAATAGGTATCGAGCATATCGGTGATTTTTTGCTTGCTCATTGCTCCTTCAGAAGCAACAAGCACTTCCGTACTACGAATCAAACGCAGGGCAGGAACTCCTTCCACTTTATATAGCTTGACTGTAGCAGGGTTAGGATCGACTTCCATTTTCACGACCTTGAGGCGATCGCTATAGTTATCAGCCACCCAATCGATCGCGGGCGACATCAAACGACAAGGACCGCACCAAGAAGCCCAAAAATAGACTAATACGGGTCGGTCAGCTCTTACAACTTCTGTTTCAAACTCTTTATCTGCGATCTGAATTGCGTTGCTCATGTGACTATTCCTTAACAGCCTCTTCTACCACTCAACTATTATCAGTTATCAGTTGCTGCTTGCCTCTCACTAATGACAAATGACACATGACCAATGACCAATTACCCATTACCACTTATCCAATAATAATTTCTCAGTTTTCCAAAATCTCGTCAGTTAGAGGCGTAGTACTCATAGTATTCTATCTGGCTCTCCGATCGTCTTTGTTCTCACAACCCTCCCAGTGGATTTGCTGATTTATGCGAATCATTCAGGGCATTGATGACAATCCTTGTGCCTCTTGCCCAGAAGCCTTCTGCCTTTTGTAGTAACTAATTATGAGTTTTACTTTTGTTCGACGAAATTGGACTTTAGCGGCGTTAGCGATCGCTATTTTCGCAAGTGTCGGCAAATCTACGAACGCTCGAACTCCGACACCAGCACCTTTATTCGAGCGAGTCGCTAGCTACAGTACGACGATCGCGGTGAATCGCAACCCAGTAGACATATATTATCCCCAACAGCCTGCTCAAGAGCGGGGACGCGGGCGATTTCCGGTTGCCTTACTGTTGCCAGGAACAAATGTTGATAAGTCAAGTTATGGCAATTTCGCCAAAACAGTAGCTAGCTATGGATTTATCGTAATCGTTCCCAATCAGCAGCGATCGCTACCTCAATTTGGATTTACAGGGTTGCTGCCAGATACTTCTCAAATCGATGCAGTTTTACAACAAATTAAAATAGAGCAATCCAGCTCTACACCAATTGCAAAGATTGTCGATCCTCAAAAACTCACCTTGCTCGGTCACTCTGCCGGTAGTGCTGTCGGTTTATCTGCGATCGGCAACTTGTGCATGACTCCTATTATGTGTGAGGGTTCCTTTAAACGTCCTAAAGAACTTGTAGGTGGGGCGTTTTTTGGAGCAAATCTGCGCGATCGAGCGACTCAAAAGTATATTCCCATCAAAAATTCTGGTATTCCTATTGCTTTGATTCAAGGCGATCGCGACAGCATTGCTTTACCAAAAAGAGCGCAAATTACTTATAGTCATATTCAGTCTCCTCCTAAAGCCCTGATTACCGTTTCAGGAGCAAACCACTACGGTATCGCTGATACCAATAATCCACCAGGATCGGCTCCAGACCCTAACACGCCACAGATCGAGCAATCACAAGCAATAGAAACCATAGCGCGTTGGAGTGCGCTGTTTTTGCGGGCAGAGGTATTGGGCGATCGCCAGGCTTATGATTACATATACAGAACAGGGGACGCTATCGATCGAAAAGTTAGAGTTATCAGCGATCGATGACCAGTTATCAGCGATCGGGAGTCGTAGGGGCGAGTTTAGCAAATAGATATACAACCGCAGTATATTTTTGGTCGAAACTCGCCCGTACAGGAGTCATTGTGCATTGCAAATTGCCTAACGCTTATTCGCCCAGCCTGCTGCTTCTCTGCGAGTACGACTGACACGCAGTGTAGCGGAGCGCGTCTATTGCAAATTGCGAATTCTCCCTTGTCTCCCTTATCCTCTATTACCAAGAAATCACAATTGATCCAACTGTTTTTTCAGATCTTCCAACTCTGCGTCCACAACTTGATTTTTGGCAGGGGTTGACTGCTCGCTTGCTTCAGGTAAAGAAGGCTGGTTGGATGATGTTGCTGGGCCGAGAGACATTTGAGCTTTTAATGCTGCCAGTTCGTCATCGACATCGCTACCAGCTTCCAATGCTGCAAATTGGCTTTCCAGATCGTTACCAGCTAGTTCGCCAACAGCCTGTGCTCGCGCTTCTTGCATCATGACTTTTTCTTCCATCCGCTCGAAGGCTGCCATAGCGCTGCTAGTACCCAAGCGTCCGACTGTGCCTTGTAGTTGTTCCTGTGCCTTAGCAGCAGAACTACGTGCTTTGAGCATATCTTTTTTCGTCTTAGCTTCAGAAATTTTACTTTCCAAAGCAATCAGGTTGCGCTTGAGGGTATCAATTTGAGTGACTTGCTGATCTAAAGTAGCTTTGAGCGTATTTGCTGTTTCAAGATAATTTTTCTTCCGCTCCAGGGCTTGTCGAGCTAAGTTTTCATCACCTTTTTGCAAAGCTAGACGGGCGTTACGATCCCACCTTTCTGATTCACTTTGATTTTGTTTGTATTGCTGTTCGGTACGTTTCTGGGCAGCGATCGCTTGAGCAACACCTTGCCGCAACTGAATTAAATCTTCCTGCATTTCTAGAAGCGCTTGCTCTAGAATTTTTTCTGGATCTTCTGCCTTGCTGACTAAATCGTTGAGGTTAGATTTGACAACTCTGCTAATCCGGTCAAATAATCCCATAATTGTGCTTTTCCTTCGGGGTTCACGGTTTAAGAGTGGGTAGCGAGTGCTGGCTTAGCACGAATGATTTATATCTGCTTAAATCAAAATCAATTCATCTCATGCTTTATTCTTAACATATGCCTAATTGAAGGACTAGGGGCTAGGGACTAGGGGCTAGGGTGTGAGAAGAGAGCTGGAGAAGTGTGGGAAGTGTGGGAAGTGTGGGAAGTATGGGGAGTGTGGGGAGAGTCGCCCAGAATTACAATGCCAAAATCCGCAGATTGATTCACGCACCACTTTCTTGCTCGACTCCCTACTCCCCTTTTGGTAATTGCGGTGGCGGCGTTTGTCCGGAAAGCTGTGCTTTCATGTTGGCAAGTTCGGCATCGATGTCACTGCTGGCTTCTAAAGCAGCGAATTGTTTTTGTAAGTCATCGCTACTCAATTCTGCGATCGCCTCCGATTGCGCTTCTAGCTGTAAAACTTTTTCTTCCATCCGCTCGAACGCACCCAGAGAATTAGTTGTATTTACACCCCCCAGCACTTCATTGAGTCTTTGGGTAGCTTGTGCCGATCGCGCCCTAGCGATATACATATCTTTCTTAGTACGCGCCTCAGAAATTTTGCTCTCCAGCGTTTGCAAATCTTTCTTCAGCCTGACTACGATGTTATTTTGCTGTTCGATTTGGGCTGTGAGGGCAGTAGCTGTGTCTTGATAGGATTTGCGGCGTGTCAGTGCTTCCCGTGCTAAAACTTCGTTACCTTGCTGTAGGGCAAGTTGGGCGCGACGATACCATTCTTCAGAGTTAGACTGAGCTTGGTGAGCCTGCCTTTCGGTACGCTTTTGGGTAGCGATCGCTTGTGCCACAGCCTGCCGCAGTTGCACTAAATCTTCCTGCATATCCATGACCGTTTGTTCCAGAACTTTTTCTGGATCTTCCGCTTGCCCAATCAAGGCATTGAGATTAGCGCGAATAACTCTGAGGATGCGGTCAATCAATCCCATGACAGCTCTCCATTCTGATGAACGATTTAATTGGTGTTGTTTTGGCTTAAAGCTAAATCCCTCCAACCCGTCACTGGCAAAAGCTAAATTGCTCAACAACTTATTTAGTTAGAGTATTAAACACATGGTATCTTACCTTTTTACCTAAGATTCACCTCTTAAGGAGTGGTAAATGGTAATTGGTAATTGGTAATTGGTAGTGCTGCGTGGTGCGTGAATCAATGTGCGAATTTTGGATTTTGACATTGTAATTCTGGGCGACTCTCCCCACACTCCCCACACTCCCCATACTCCCCATATTTCCCACACTCCCCATACTTCCCACACTTCTCCAGCTCTCTTCTCACCCTAGCCCCTAGCCCTCAGCCCCTCATATGTCCCTCAATTCTTTAGAAAATATCTTAGATACCGTTAAGCAGGAAAGTCGCTGGCAAGAGCAGCCGATTCAACAGGTGTTACAGTGCTGGGTTGAGGCTGTGGGGGCAATGGTAGCTACTCATACTCGCCCAGTTTCAGTTCAAAGACAAGTTCTCTGGGTCGCAACTTCTAGTGCTGTCTGGGCGCAAGAACTTGCTTTCAGACGACAAAGGATTTTAGAAAAGTTAAATACTCAGTTGCCGCAACCTTTGCTAGATATTCGCTTTTCCAGCGCTCAGTGGCAGCAGGCGTCTAAACAGGATTCAGCGATTGGCGATCGCACCGCTTCTGTTTGGGGACGCGATCATCCGAGTTGGGTTGGTAACGACTCCAGAACTGCAAAGCGCGATCGCCAGCTGCGTTTTCGCCATCCTCAAGCAGCGTTTAGACACTGGACGGAAGTTACACAAACGCGATCGCGCCACTTACCCCTGTGTCCTCAGTGTCACTGTCATACACCAGTGGGCGAACTGGAGCGATGGGGTGTTTGTTCGATTTGTGCTGCCAAGCAGTGGTGAGGTGATTGCATTTATCTCATCAAAAACTCGATCGCGATCGGTGCATTTCACTATATTTAAGATACAAAATTTAAGATAAAAATACTTCCAGCGGCAGAGGCTATACAACTTATAGTAAATTTACTGGTGGCTATAATCTTCAGTTAGTTATCCTCAGACACAGCATTTTTTTTCTTAGAAGTCAATGCGGTTTTTACGAGCTTAATATTTTCTTTTGATTGATCCCCAACTGGTTTAACTTGAAATTAAGCAGTTATCATTTGAGCCTTCCAAGGTAAGTCTAAATAAATTCTAAAATTATTTTTGGCTTTGAGATCGCTAGAACCTATAGCAATTCTTCAGTTGATGCCTCTGAGTCCCATAAATCCGTAGAGGCAGAATAAGTGCTGTAGACCCATCCACAACAGCTACTTAATATGACCAGCTGCAATCCTGCAACTTCTGCCTGTCGCTATTGTCAGCACTACCAACCAGAGGGACGGCGAGGTGGTCAGTGTCAGATTCTCGAAGTACCAGTTCAGGGCAATTGGAAAGCTTGTAGTTTGGCTGTTACTGCTTTTGCTACCAGTTGGGAAGGTTTAGTAGAAGAAATGATTTCTTTGACTGCTCCTTCAGTGCTGGCTGCTCCTGTGGCAACTACTCTCGACATACCCGAACCAGAGCTACTGGAAACAGAATTTAGCCACGTTCGCGTTCAGAGACAGCAACAGGCATTATTAGCATAGTTGCATTTTGCATAGTTGTATCTTTATGTAACGGTTTTTCAGCTTCAACTGAATACACCAAAGATGTAATTTAGATTTAATTTAAGAAAATTGAATCAAATAATTTTAAAATCTGCATCGCATCCCAATTTGAGTGGTGCGATTTTTTGATTGAAAAAGACGAAAAGTTGTAGAGACATCATGGCGCATCTCTACAACTCAAGATTAAGGTAACCAAGGATATTGGCGAAAATCTGGTTGGCGCTTTTCTAAAAATGCTTGTTTGCCTTCGGTTCCCTCTTCTGTCATGTAGTAGAGTAAAGTGGCGTTACCAGCCAGTTCTTGCAAGCCTGCCTGTCCGTCACAGTCAGCGTTAAAAGCAGCTTTGAGACAGCGGATTGCCAGGGGGCTTTTTTGTAAAATTTCACTTGCCCATTGAATTCCTTCTGATTCTAATTGTTCGACAGGAACGACGCAGTTGACCAAGCCCATTTCTAAGGCTTCGGTAGCAGTATATTGACGGCAGAGAAACCAAATTTCTCGCGCCTTTTTTTGTCCGACAATTCGCGCCAGATAGCTAGCCCCAAAGCCACCATCAAAACTACCAACTTTGGGACCAGTCTGTCCGAACACGGCATTATCAGCGGCGATGGTGAGGTCGCAAACGACGTGCAGTACGTGTCCCCCACCAATCGCATATCCAGCTACCAAAGCAATGACAACTTTGGGCATAGAACGGATTAGGCGTTGTAAATCCAAGACATTTAAGCGGGGAGTTCCTTCATCATCAACATAGCCAGCTTTACCCCTAACGCTTTGGTCGCCTCCCGCACAGAAGGCATATTTCCCATCGGTATGAGGTCCAGCACCCGTAAGGAGAACAACGCCGATATTCCTGTCTTCCCTCGCGTCGCAAAAGGCATCGTACATTTCAAAGATAGTTTTGGGACGAAAGGCATTGCGCTTATGGGGACGGTTGATGGTAATTTTGGCGATTCCGTCTGTTTTGTGATAGAGGATGTCTTCGTAGGTTTTGACAGTTTGCCAGTTAACTTGCATGGGTTTAAAGTGCGATCGCGTTTTATGGCTTGAATTATGGCTTGAAAATTTTATCTTAGTATCTGGACTATCTAGCGATCGCGGTTACTTTCTACAACAAGTACCTAATATTTGCCAAGTATTTTTCAACCAAACCTGTATTGAATACAACAACCTCATCGCCCAGTTGAATTTACCCTACATCGAGTGCAATTATTAACTATCAAGTCTTTCTAGAAAAAGATGCCTGAAAGTCCATCGGATAATACAGATTAAAACTCCCCCTTGTTAAGGGGGATTAGAGGGATCGTTAATCTTGTTTCATCCAACTGAACATGGCGCGCAAATCTTTGCCAACTTCCTCAATTGGATGCTCGGCTTCTTGACGACGCATGGCAGTAAATCCAGGTTTACCAGCTTGGTTTTCTAAGACAAATTCCCGGGCAAATTGACCGGATTGAATTTCTTGCAGCACTTTCTTCATTTCTGCTTTAGTCTGCTCTGTAACCATGCGGGGTCCGCGAGTATAATCTCCATATTCGGCAGTATTGGAAATGCTATCGCGCATTTTTGCCAAACCACCTTCTACAATCAAGTCAACAATCAACTTGACTTCATGCAGGCATTCAAAATATGCTAATTCTGGCTGATAACCAGCCTCAACTAAAGTTTCAAAACCTGCTTTAATTAGCGCGCTCAAACCACCGCATAATACTGCTTGTTCGCCAAATAAATCGGTTTCTGTCTCTTCTCTAAAAGTGGTTTCGAGAATACCAGCACGAGTCCCACCGATACCTTTAGCGTAAGCCATCGCGCGATCGCGAGCTTGTCCGCTCGCATCTTGATACACGGCAAACAAACAAGGAACGCCTTGTCCTTGTTCGTATGTTCGTCGCACTAAATGCCCTGGTCCCTTCGGTGCAACCATAACCACATCTACATTAGCAGGAGGCACGACCTGAGCAAAATGGATGTTAAATCCGTGGGCAAAAGCTAAGATTTTGCCTTCTTTTAAATGCGGTTCGATTTCTTTTTGGTAAACGCTTTTTTGCGCTTCATCCGGTAGCAAAATCATGATGAGATCTGCTTTTTGCGCTGCCTCAGCTACTGAATATACTGTTAAACCTGCGGCTTTTGCTTTTTCTGCTGACTTGCTGCCAGGATACAGTCCGACTATGACATTTATACCACTATCTTTGAGATTGAGGGCGTGAGCGTGACCTTGCGAGCCGTAGCCGATAATTGCAACTGTTTTCTGCGCTAATAAATCTAAATTGGCATCTGTGTCATAGTACATCCGAGCCATAAAAGTAACTCCTTGGGGGCAAGCATTAGAAGACTGCAAACTTTCTATGATACCTGAAAATGGGTAATTGGTAATGGGTAATTGGAAGAGCGTGCTGCGTGGTGCGTGGAAGAGATTGTACTTTACATTCTTCTGACTCCTGATTCCTGGCTCCTGTCTCCTCAGTTTTGACTTTTGACTTTTGACTTTTAACTTTTTGGTTGATGATGTTCGTGCCAGTGGCGAGCAATATCGATGCGGCGACAGATCCAAACGCGATCGCGTTGCTGGACGTAATCGAGAAAACGTGCTAAAGAGGCTGCTCTACCAGGTCTACCAACAAGACGACAATGCAATCCGATACTCATCATTTTAGGAGCTGTTTCTCCTTCGGCATACAAAACATCAAACGCATCTCGCAGATAGGCAAAGAATTGATCGCCACAGTTAAACCCTTGTGCCGTAGCAAAACGCATGTCGTTATTATCCAAAGTGTAGGGAATGACTAGATGGGGTTTGCCGTAGTCATGCACCCAGTAGGGTAAGTCATCGGCGTAACTGTCGGAGTCGTAGAGAAACCCCCCTTCCTCTACAACTAGCTTGCGAGTATGGGGACTATTTCGCCCCGTATACCAGCCGAGAGGACGGCTTCCCGTCGCTTGGGTATGAATGGCGATCGCTTTTTGTAAATGTTCCCGTTCCAGATCTTCGCCAAAATACTTATAATCAATCCAACGATAGCCATGACTGGCAATTTCCCAGTTCGCTTCTTGCATGGCGGCTACTGCTTCGGGGTTGCGTTCCAATGCCATCGCTACACCGTAAACCGTGACGGGAATACCTCGTTGGGTAAATAGCCGATACAGTCGCCAAAATCCTGCCCGACTACCATATTCATACATCGACTCAATATTCATGTGCCGCGCCCCTGCTAGTGGTTCTGCACCAATGATTTCTGAAAGAAAGGCTTCCGAAGCCATATCTCCATGTAAAATGCAGTTCTCTCCACCTTCTTCATAATTAATGACAAATTGAACTGCTAAGCGGGCTTGTCCTTGCCATTTGGGATCGGGAGGGGTGCGACCGTAACCAATTAAATCGCGAGGATATGGTGTAGGCATTGGTATTGGCAATATTTTTTAGCAATATTTTTGGAATAGTATGAGCGTTGTTGCGATCGTTGGCAACTGCCCTCACTTCTGGCATAACCATGAAAATCAAATCATGAAAATCAAATCATGAAAATCAAAGTCATCAACCCCAATACCACAGCCAGCATGACCCAAAAAATCGAGACTGCGGCAAAAGCTATCGCAAGTCCTGGTACTGAGATTATTGCTTGCAATCCAACTATGGGACCAGTCTCAATTGAAGGACATTACGATGAAGCACTCAGCGTAGTAGGCTTACTCGAAGAAGTCCGTCAAGGAGAAGCAACGGGGGTAGATGGCTACGTCATCGCCTGTTTTGGCGATCCTGGCTTGCTAGCTGCCCGCGAACTGGCGCGGGGTCCAGTCCTCGGTATTGCAGAAGCAGCGATGCACGCTGCGAGTTTTGTGGCTACCGGATTTTCCATCGTTACTACCCTCAACCGCACGCGAGTTATTGCACGGCAATTAGTAGAGAACTACGGTATGAGTCGCTTTTGTCGTAATATTCGCGCTATCGATTTACCCGTACTGGAACTGGAAATTGAAGGCTCTCCAGCTCGGAAAGCAATTATTCAAGAGTGCCAATCTGCCCTCACAGAGGATGGCTGCGGAGCGATCGTTTTAGGATGTGGTGGTATGGCTGACTTACCTGCTGAAATTAGCTGCAAAATTGGTATTCCTGTCATTGATGGCGTGACTGCTGCTGTCAAGTTTGTAGAAGCTTTAGTAAGCTTGGGTTTAAGTACGAGTAAAGTTGGCGATTTAGCTTATCCCATTCCTAAGCCTTATACTGGTATGCTTGCCCCTTTTGCTCCAAAGTAGTAACAGCGATCGCACCTAACGCATTTAACTTGTGGTCAAACTAGCTTTATACGCCGCCCAGCCGCCAAGATGCGAAATATCAGTCCAATTGTATTTTTCGATTAATTCTTTCGGGTAGAGAAATGCTGTCAAGACTTCTCCATCCTCTAAAACGATATCGCTCGCATACATGTTCGGTGGCTCGTTTGCCGATAAATACTCAAACTGCTCTTTTGTCATTTCATAAATTTCGCCAGGAATAGAAATGCCACCCTCAGCCACTTCGTAAATCGCTGGATGCCAGCCGTCGCCAGCCGCATGAAGGCGATAGCGGGGTTGAGTTGCTGCTGTTTTGACAAACTTTGCCGACTGAAGGTTTTGATGATCTGGTTGTCCGCGCAACGCCGAACCACAAATAAAAACTTTCCTTGTATCTGAGTTGGTTGTTGTCATACTAAATAATTCAAAAGTCAAAAGTTAAAAGTCAAAACCGATCGCTAGTCACTAGCCACTAGCCACTAGCCACTCACTTTCGGCTGTAATTGTTCGACTTCTTGTATAACTCGCGTTTTACTTGCTATTAGATGGGCTTTAATTGCCTCGACTGCTGCTTTTTCATCTCGCGCTCGTATGGGTTGGTAAATTTGTCGATGTTCTGTACGAATTTCTAAAACATCGGGGTTATGTTTGGTTGTTTGAATCCTTAACAATTGCATTTGATCGAAGACTCGATCCAATAGGGAGACGAGCCACGGATTGCCAGAACTTTGTGCTAATAACCGATGAAAGCGGTAATCGATATCTAACAGACGAAAGCTAGTCAGTTGTGTAGGTTTACTATTAACTAATTTTTCTGCTTGCTCCACCATACCTTCGAGTTCTTGAAGTTGCATTTCTGTAGCATGAAGGCAAGCTCCTCGGACAGATAATTCTTCTAGAGCAATTCGGCAGTCATATAGTTGCATGGCATCGACGATGGAGATTGTGGCAACTCGCAGTACTCCATCGCGATCGCTTGTCGCAAGATTTTCATGTTGGAGTAAGCGAATGGCTTCTCGAATCGGCGTGCGACTTACTTGCAGCTTTTTCGCCAATTTGGTTTCTACTAGCCGCTCTCCTGGTGCTAGTTCCCCTGAGAGAATGGCGTTTCGCAACGCTTGATACGCTTGTTCTTGCAGCGATCGCTGTCGCTGGAGTATCTGCGGAGACAGGGACAAAGTGGGACTCCTTAGCATCTATCTTATGGGAGATATTCGTGGCTATTTCCATTCTATGTTTTTACCTGCATGACCTTTCATCACTGTGTTGTAGAGACAGTATTGTTCTCAGGTGTTTATCTACGATCTTCAAAGTGGATTTCACTAACATTGCCAATCGCTGACAATCTCGCTCAATTCACAAGCATTGCATACAGTATACACTTTTTTATAGAGAGGGATGAATTGCCGTCAAAAATCATAACCTCTACCGAGCTAATAAAGTTGCCTAGCTGGAGATAGAAATTCTCTACCTATTTGGAGAGATTGTATTTCAACATACAGTTTATCTTGCAGATTTATTCTTAGATATCGTATACAGCATACACAATCTTCGGCTCAGCATCCGAGGGCTGAATGTAAAATATGCATACCTACTGATGCGTCAAGCGTATTGTAACGAACTGCTGTTATTACTTTCCTGAGATCGCCTGCGCGTAGCAGGTTTGAGTTCGGCTAGCAACTGCACTACAGAACTAATCATGACGACAACTGGAGTTAGACAGGAATTCCTCCAAACAAGTTCAGCAACCCAACAAGCTCTGGCTGATGCGGCGGCTGGCGTATCGTTGCGATCGGTAACAAAGAAATACGGCTCGTTTACAGCAGTAGAAAATTTAACTTTAGATATTCCCGCCGGAAACTACTGCTGTTTGTTAGGTCCGAGTGGATGCGGCAAAACCACGGCACTCAGGATGATAGCCGGACACGAAGAAGCAACTAGCGGAGATATTTTAATTGGCGATCGCCGCGTCAACGACATTCCCGCAGCGAAACGCAACACTTCGATGATGTTCCAAAGCTATGCCTTATTTCCGCATAAAACTATCTGGGAAAACGTCGAGTTCGGCTTAAAAATGCGCAAACTCCCAGAACAGGAACGCCTTACCAGAGTGGGAGAAATGTTAGAAATGGTAGGTCTGAGTCATGTTGCGGAGCGCAAACCAAATATGCTCAGTGGCGGACAACAGCAGCGGATCGCCTTAGCGAGAGCCTTAGCCACCCGTCCCCAGGTGTTGATGTTAGACGAACCTTTAAGCGCCTTGGATGAAAACTTACGAGTCAGAATGCGGACGGAGTTACGCCGAATTCAGAAACAATTCGGCATGACATTCATTCAAGTGACTCACCATGTCGAGGAAGCTTTTTCGCTCTCAGATATGGTGGTGGTGATGACCCACGGACGGATAGATCAAGTTGCGACTCCCTCAGAACTGTTCAACACTCCCGCTTCTCAGTTTGTTGCTAAATTCATGGGAGACAACAATATCTTTACAGGTAAAGTTGTCAACAGCGTTGCAGATACCAGTTTAGATTTAATTCAACTGGAAGTAGAAGGTATTGGCACACTGTTTTGTCGCGGCTACGCTGCACCAGTGGGATCGGCAGCAGCGTGTTCGATCCGACCCGATTTAATGGAGATCGAGCCTCATTCCCCTACTGTTCCCGTTCAGTCTTCTCTTGCTGCCAATCAACTGACAGCTCGGATTGTCGCTGTAGAAATGACGGGTTTTGTGACGCGAGTTTCCTTGATGGCAGAAGCAACAGGGCAAGAATTATTGTATAAAGCTCGCACCACCGATTGGAATGCAAATTCACTTGAAGAAGGACAATTAGTCGTACTCAGTTGGTCGAAAGATAACTGCGTTTTCTTAGCTGCATAAATAAAGTCAAAAGTCAAAAGTCAAAAGTCAAAAAAGCTTTTTGCTATTTTCTTTAGACTTAATGATGATGGCAGCGATGATGTTCATTAGCTCATTTATCTCATTTAGTAAAGACAGCAATCTTCTTTCGGGGACAATGGCAGTTGCAACGAGCAGTTTGAGCCAATATCTGGTCTCTCTAGCTTCTTTTAAGGCAATTTCTAGTTTGTGGATGAAATCAGCAGTACTTTGTGCCGCTCTAGATTCCTCAATATTTGCTCCTATAGAAGTTCCCGATCGAATAAGTTGCTTTGATATTTCCCTTGCTCCTCCCGATTTTTTATTCAAAAAACTGCAAAGCTTAACTATGCGAACAGAAAACTAAAAAACACGATCGCAAACATCAAAAGGCGGGGTCATATCTTGCTAAAAGTAGCGATCGCACTATCTTAACTTTTGACTTTTAACTTTTGACTTTTGACTTTGTAAAGTTATGGCGAAAATTAGTCGGCGCAAGCTGCTCAAAACAGGTTTAGCAGCTGGAGGAACTGCGATCGCGGCTGCTAGTTGTTCCAATCGCGGTCCAACAGTTATTACAAACCAAATTAAAGATGTGACGCTGCGATTAATTGGTACGGGTGCGGCACAAATTAACGATATTCGCGTCCAAGCAGAGAAAGATTTGGGTTTCAAAATTCAAATGCGAGCGTTGAGTACGGCAGAAAATATTCAAATTGCTATTACTCAACCCAAACAATATGATATTTTCGACGGTGAATACTTTGCCTTACCATTAGTTGCTCCTTCTGGCAATCTTCAGGCAATTGATATTAGAAAAATCAAAGAATTCAATAAAATTACGCCTATCTTCACGACTGGAGAACTGTATCCAGGGGCAAGAGTTAACACCTCACAGGGAACGGCTCCGCGTAAAGTCATGTTCCTCAAAGGCAAGGATTCGACTGAGTTTGCCTCGGAACCGACTGACTGGGCGACGATGATTCCGTTTCAGTACAACGCCGATACGTTAGGATATCGTCCCGATCTAGTCGGGAAGAAAATCCAGTCTTGGGCAGATTTATTCGACCCTCAATTTAAAGGCAAAACATCTCTGCTCGATATTCCTTCCATTGGCATTATGGATGCAGCAATGGTGATGGAAGCAACGGGACAGATGAAGTTTGGCGACAAAGGTAACATGACCAGAGAAGAACTCGACAAGGTGACGAACCTGTTAATCGAGCAAAAGCAAGCGGGTCAATTTCGTGCCTTTTGGAAGACCTTTGATGAATCTGTCAACCTAATGTCTTCTGGGGAAGTCGTGCTGCAATCGATGTGGTCGCCTGCGGTAACTGCCGTAAGAGCGAGGGGAATTCCTTGTGTTTATGCTCCCCTGAAGGAAGGCTATCGCGGTTGGGGTGGGGGTTTGGGGCTATCTAAAAATCTTTCGGGGATAAAATTAGACGCTGCTTACGAGTACCTTAACTGGATGTTAGACGGTTGGGTAGGCGGATTTCTCTCGCGTCAAGGTTACTACAGTGCTGCTCCTGAGAATGCCAGAAAGTTTATGAAGCCGGAAGAATGGGACTTTTGGTATGAGGGCAAACCTGCGGCGATCGACATTATCGATCCCTTTGGTAAAAAGATCGAGTCTAAGGGGGCAGTGCGCGATGGTGGTTCGTTTACAGAACGGATGGGTAACGTCGTCTGCTGGAACTCCTTCATGCAGCAGCAAGTATATCTCGTCTACAAGTGGACCGAGTTTATTGTGGCGTAGTTCAGTTATCAGTTATCACGCACCACTCACCACGCACCACTTCCTATGAATAGCTCAAAAACTTTACGCAATTATTTACTGGTAGCTCCGCAAACTCTGGTGTTTGTCTTGTTTCTAGTACTGCCAATTATCGCGATCGCAATTGTCAGTTTTTGGAATTTTAATGGTTTTGCGATGTCCCCAGGATTTACTTTAAATAACTATCTGGGGATTTTTAGTTCGAGAGTTTACTTGTCAACTTATCTCAATACCTTTAAATTTGCTTTTCTTGTTTGGTTATTTTGTTTGCTGATTAGCTATCCAGTCGCTTACTTTTTGTCATTTCACGTTAAAAGTCCGAAATGGCAAACAATTTTATTTTTAATTTGTACAGTTCCCTTTCTGACCTCAAATATTATTCGGATGATTTCATGGATTCCGTTTTTAGGTCGAGAGGGGTTAATTAACCAAGCATTAATGGGGTTAGGTATAACTAAACAACCAGTAGAGATTTTTCTATTTTCTGATTTTTCCGTAATTTTGGCAATGGTGCATCTCTATTGTTTATTTATGGTTGCACCGATCTTTAATAGCATGATGCGGATCGATCGCTCTTTAGTGACGGCTGCTGAGGATTTAGGATCTTCTCCATTTCAAATTCAAAAAGAAATTATTCTGCCTTTATCTGCTTCGGGGATTGCGATCGGCTCGATTTTTGTGGTGACGTTGGTAATGGGAGAATTTGCCACGATGCGGATCATGAGTGGTGGTAAGTCTTCTTCTGTTGGCTATTTAATTAAGAATCAGCTTGATAGTTTGCAGTATCCCCTAGCAGCAGCAAATGCGGTTGTGTTATTGATTATTACGTTGATAATTGTATTTGCGATTTTGCGCGTGGTTGATATTCGCAAGGAATTGTAAAAAGTCAAAAGTTAAAAGTTAAAAGTCAAAAAATAGGAGACAGAAGTTATTTTTCTCACTCAGTCTCCTCAGCCCTCTTTTCCGACTCCCGACTCCTGACTCCCGACTCCCTAATTAATATGGCAGAAAAAAAACGATCGCTCTCTTACTATCTTCTTGCAGGCTTTTTCGGATTGTTTGTTTTATTCCTTTACGGTCCGATGTCTGCTATTTTTCTCTTATCTTTGCAGGGACCCGAAGGGCAATTAACTTTCCCAATGCGCGGTTTTAGTTTTCATTGGCTTAAGGCAGTATTTGAACCGCAGCGGGTAGGCAACTTTGTAGATGGATTTGGGCGATCGCTTTGGCTAGGGTTAATTGTCATGCTGATTACAGTTGTTTTCAGCGTGATGGCAGGGCTAGCATTTCGCCGAAAGTTTTTTGGCTCGAATCTGATTTTTTACCTGACAATTTCTAGCCTAATAGTTCCTAGTATTCTCGTCTCATTAGGAATTGGAATTCTGTTTAGTGTGGTCGGCTTAGATAATCAGTGGTATTCTTCTGCACTTGCCGGACATTTAACCTGGACGCTACCTTTTGCCTTCTTAATTATGCTAGGAATATTCGGTCGTTTTAACCCTGCGTATGAAGAAGCTGCCCGCGATTTAGGTGCAAGCGATACCACAACATTTTGGCAAATTGTATTTCCTCTGATTGCCTCTAGCGTCATTGGCGTGGGATTGCTAGGATTTACGCTTTCCTACGATGAATTTACCCGTACGTCATTGATTTCTGGGGAAACCAACACCTTACCATTAGAAATTTTTGGCATGACAACAAATGTCACTTCTCCTGCACTCTATGCTTTGGGAACGTTGACAACTTTATTTTCTTTTGCTTTGATTGCGATCGCATTAGTGGCAATTAATTCTCTATCTCGGCAGCAAACAAGATGAAAGTGTTTCATTCGATCGCAAATCGGGCAAGATAATAATACAACCAGCGAGATACACAAATGTTTCGGTCATTTTTATTTTGGACTTCCGAAAACAACACTTGCAGGTTACGATTAAACGTAGCGATTCCCACAACGGGTATCGATGTTGAATTGCTCCAATTTTATGGACACGGATCGAAGTCCATCCCCCCACAGTACCATGCTCCTCTGAGCTGAGCGAACTAGTCTCTCAGGGCAGGGGAGACTTAGGAGGCGTTTTATGCTCACTCAAGAAGGACGTGTTGCCCTAGCCGATATTACCGATCTCAACTTACTCAAAGCAGAATTGAACCGTTTGCCCCCTGTAGATGCAGGGGATTATATTGCAGAACTTTCTCCCCAGCAACAAGCGATCGCCTTTCGCTTGCTCAACAAAAATCAGGCGATCGCTGTATTTGAATACTTACCTCAAGAAGTGCAGGAAGAATTGATCGGTTCCCTGCACGATGCCCAGGTGTTTCACCTGGTAGAATCGATGAGTCCCGACGACAGGGCGGAGTTGTTTGACGAGTTACCTGCTGGTGTTGTCAAGCGGTTGTTACAGCAACTTAGTGCCGAAGAACGACAGGCAACGGCAACGATTTTAGGCTATCCCGAAGGTACGGCAGGACGGGTGATGACGACGGAATACGTCCGCCTGCGCCAAGGTTTAACTGTAGGAGAAGCCCTAAATAAGATTCGGCGCAGTGACGAAGATAAGGAAACCATCTACTACGCCTATGTCACCGACGATAACCGCAAACTAGTGAGCGTAGTTTCCTTGCGGCAGTTATTATTTACGATTCCTGATGTTTTAATTCGCGAGATTGCCAGCCAGCGAGTCGTGCGCGTCAGAACTGACACCCCCCAAGCAGAAGCCGCCCAGTTGATGAAACGCTACGACTTAATCGCCATACCTGTCGTAGATCGCGAGGATCGCTTGGTCGGAATTATCACCGTTGACGACGTGGTAGATATTTTAGAAGAAGAAGCCACGGCAGATATTCAAAAATTAGCAGGGGTTAGCGGTGGTGACGAGGCGGCATTATCTCCTCCCCAGGTAACGATCCGCAAGCGATTGCCTTGGCTGTTAGCAAATATTGGGTTGTACGTTGGGGCAGCTAGCGCGATCGCGCCTTTTCAACAGGTGATTTCTGTTGTCCCGGTATTAGCCGTGATCATGCCAATTTTATCTAACACTAGCGGGAATGTGGCGATTCAAGCGTTATCGGTGACGGTACGCGGACTTGGTGTAGGCGAAGTGACACCCCTGGATACGTTAAAAATTCTCCGCAAAGAGATCTTAGCTGGATTGGGAACAGCCCTAGCTTTAGGTATTGCCTTGGGGATTCTTTCCTTAATTTGGTCGCCACCCCAAGAACGCTGGGTAGCTATTGTTGCTGCTTCGGTGATGGCAATTAACGTATTTGTAGCAGCAAGTTTGGGGACAATGTTACCGATGGGATTGAAGCGGTTGAAACTCGATCCGGCATTGATCAGCGGTCCCCTACTCACGACTATTCTCGATGCCGTTGGGTTCTTAACCTTCCTCTCACTAATTTCTCTCGCCTTGAAAATAGCAAGTAAACAGGCGTAGGATAGGCTTAAATTCGATCGCGCAGTCCAGCGAGTTACTATTAGTGTTGTTAGTATTGTCGATACTTCCTACCTGCTGCGGTTGATTCTAATAGATTTTGCGGTGACTAACCGCTATGAGAATCTTACTAATTGAGGATGATGAACTTGTTGCCAAGGCTTTAGCTAAAGCTCTCGCCGGTCAACACTACGCTATCGATCTCGCCACCGACGGTCAGGCAGGGTGGGAACTATTAGTCGCATGTAAGTACGACTTAATTCTATTGGATGTCATGTTGCCCAAGCTAGATGGCATTACCCTTTGTCGGCGGTTGCGATCGCAAGGCGATCGCACTCCAATTATCTTAGTCACTGCTAAAGATAACAGCACGAGTAAAGTTCATGGTTTAGATGCTGGGGCAGATGACTACATTACTAAACCCGTTGACTTAGCAGAATTATCGGCTCGGATTCGGGCTTTACTGCGACGAGGTGATTTTGCCGCACCCCCAGTGTTGGAGTGGGGCGACCTGCGACTCGATCCGAGTACGTGTAAAGTCAGCTACATGGATCGACCGATCGAGTTGACTCCAAAAGAATACGGACTACTAGAACTTTTCCTCCGCAATCGCCATCGCGTATTTAGTTGTGGGGTAATTCTCGATCGCCTGTGGTCTTATGACGAAGAAACTCCAAGTGAGGATACAGTGAGGTCTCACATCAAGGGGTTAAGGATGAAACTGCGAGCGGCAGGAGTGCTAGACGATCCAATTGAGACTGTCTACGGCATTGGTTACCGCCTCAAATCGGCAGAACAGACAAAAGCTAAGGACACAAGCAAAGTTAGGAAAAAAGCAGCTCGTCTCTCACCGGAACAAGAACAGCAGACGCTTACAGGGGTGGCAAGAGTTTGGGAACGAGTCAAAGAAAAGTTTATTCGGCGAGTCGCCACAATCGAGCAAGCGATCGCTTTACTGCAACAGCGATCGCTAGACGAGCAATTGCGGCATCAGGCAGAGCAGGAGGCGCACAAGCTGGCAGGTTCGCTGGGAATGTACGGCTTTGCCTTGGGTTCTCGTCTCGCTCAGCAAATCGAAAACTTGCTGCAAGCTGGGGTTTCGATCGCTCCAGAGCAAGTGCGGCAGTTGTCCGAACTCGTTGCGGCACTGCACCGAGAATTGCAACGTTCAACCGTGCAGACTCCAGAACTACAATCGATAGATGAATCCCCCTGGCTATTGATCGTAGAGCCAGACCGCTCGTTGTCTGAAGGTTTGGTCATGGAGGCAACTAGTAGGGGAATGCGCGGCGAAATAGCGACAGACCTAGTTGCAATCGAGGAGCGACTCAAAGCGCGATCGCGTCCTGATGCGGTGCTACTAGACTTTTCCGCTGATACGGCTCAAGTGGGCGTAAAATTGCTAACAGAGCTGAATGCTTTTACTCCACCCGTGCCAGCGCTAATTCTCACAGACCGAGATAGCTTACTCGATCGCGTTACTGTGGCTCGCTTGGGCGGACGCGGGTTTTTACACAAGTTCTTGCCTCCAGCACGGGTTCTCGATGCCGTGACGCAAATGTTGCAGCGCTGTCGTACTGCCACAGCAAGGATTCTAGCTGTAGACGATGACCCGCAGGTATTGCAAGCCCTACACGCTTTACTAGAGCCTTGGGGCATCAAACTCTCGACCGTCAACAATCCCTTGCAGTTCTGGGACACTTTGGAAGCTGTAGCACCAGATTTACTCATACTTGATGTAGAAATGCCGCAGATCAGTGGAATTGAGCTTTGCCAAGTTGCCCGCAACGACCCGCGCTGGAGCGGTCTGCCAATTCTGTTTCTAACCGCGCACGCGGATGCTGAAACGATGCAACGTGTATTTGCCGCAGGTGCTGACGATTACGTTAACAAACCGATAGTTGGCCCGGAACTGATCAGCCGCATTCTCAATCGGCTAGAGCGATCGCGTTTATTACAGAATCTCGCTCAAACCGATGCTCTGACTAAAGTTGCCAATCGTCGCCAGTCAACCCAAGAGTTATCCCAACTGCTACGCTTAGCCCAGTTGCACGATCGCCCGTTGTGCTTCGCTATTCTAGACTTAGATCGTCTCAAGCAGATTAACGACCGCTACGGTCATGCAGTCGGAGACGAAATACTGTCCCGCTTGGGAGAGCTGCTGCGACGAACTTTCCAAAGTGAAGATGTTGTAGGTCGATGGGGTGGCGCAGAGTTCGTTGTCGGGATGTATGGGATGACGGCGAGCGATGGAGTGCGGCGGCTGGTTGAAGTCTTGGTTAACTTGCGTCAGCAACAATTTACCGTTCCCGATCGCGAGCAATTGACCGTGACTTTTAGTGCTGGTGTCGTCCAGTATCCCCAGGACGGTTCCGACTTGCAAGCGCTATATCAAGCCGCTGGTATTGTCTTGCAGCAAGCTAAAATCGCGGGAGGCGATCGCGTACTCAGTTGTTGAGTAAGTTTACCCGTTGGGGCAAGCTGGAGAAGCTGGGGGAGTCAAGAGAAGTAGGGGAAGGAATGTTATGAAAGCTCCATTACCTGAAGATGAAACAGCAAGACTGGAAGCTCTACGCCAATACCAAATTCTGGACACTGCCCTAGAAGTGGCTTTTGACGACATTACTCGGCTAGCAGCACAGATCTGCAACACTCCTATTGCCCTGGTTAGCCTAATTGACGATTGCCGCCAGTGGTTCAAGTCAAGAGTGGGATTGGAGGCAACGGAAACACCTCGCGATCTCGCATTTTGTGCCCATGCTATTTTGCAACCTAACGATGTTTTAATTGTCCCAGACACGCTAGAAGATGAACGATTTGCCATAAATCCCCTAGTGACTTCCGTGCCTCACATTCGATTTTATGCTGGCGCGCCGTTGCTTACCCCTGAGGGGTATCCACTGGGAACCCTATGTGTTATCGATCGCATTCCACGACGGTTGAGCGATGCTCAGGTAGAGGCACTAAGCATTCTAAGTCACCAAATCATCGCTCAGCTAGAACTGCGACGGAATTTAGCAGAATCGACGAAACTCAATGCTCGATTGCGAGCTGAAATCAGCGATCGCCAGCGGGTTGAAGCGGAGCGACAGCAACTTTTGGTTCGCGAACAAACAGCACGGACTGAAGCAGAAACAGCCCGCAACAGAATGACAAACATTCTAGAAAGTATCACCGATGCGTTTTTTGCTTTGGATAGTGAGTGGCGATTTACCTACTTGAACGATCGAGCAGAGCAACTTCTACAGCGATCGCGCGATCGGTTGCTAGGACAAAGTATTTGGGAAGAGTTTCCAGAAGCCGTAAATTTTAGTTTTTACCAAAAGTATCACCAAGCAAGAGCGCAGCAGATTAGTGTCGAATTTGAAGAGTTCTATCCGCCACTTCAGACATGGTTTGCCGTCCATGCCTATCCTTCTGAAGACGGATTGTCGGTATATTTTCAAGACATTACAGCGCGCAGATTGGCAGAGGAGACGCTAAAACAGACAACATTGCTACAACAGGCAATTTTAGAAAGCGCCAACTATACAATTATTTCCACCACTGTTGACGGTACAATTTGTACCTTCAACTCTACTGCCGAGCGTTGGTTGGGATATACTGCATCCGAAGTTGTTGACAAAACCACACCCGTACTGATCCACGACTGGAACGAAATAGTCCAACGGGCGCAGGAATTATCGCAGGAGATGGGAGTACTTATTGAACCTGGATTTGAGGTTTTTGTTGCCAAGGCACGGCGGGGAGAGCCGGACGAGCGCGAATGGTCTTACATCCGTAAGGACGGCAGCCTCTTTCCAGTGCTGCTATCAGTGACGCGCTTGGTAGATGCGGCGGGTAACATTACCGGATTTCTCGGTATTGGCAGCGACATCACAGAACGCAAGCATTCGGAAAGGGAATTACAACGCCAGAATTTGCGCTTGCAACTGTTTGCCGAAGTCTCGCTGAAGATCCGTCAGTCTTTACAACTAGAAGAAATTCTCCAAACTGCCGTTACAGAAGTGCAAAGAATTCTTCAGGCAGATCGAGTACTAGTCTATCAGTTGCGGTCGGATGGCTCTGGTACAGTCGTGCAAGAAGCAGTCGTACCTGGCTGTATGGCAATTCTAGGACGGAATATAGTTGACCACTGCTTTCAACAAGAGTATGCAGAATTATACCGACACGGACGGATTAGCGCGATCGCGGACATCGAGCAGGCTAACATCCAACCTTGTCACGTCGAATTCTTGCGGCAGTTTCATGTCAAGGCAAACTTGGTAGTACCGATTCTCGTGCGGGAAGATCTCTGGGGTTTATTAATTGCACATCATTGTACTGCCTCCCGCCAGTGGACTCAGTTTGAACTGGAACTGCTGCAACATCTAGCCAACCAAATCGGCATTGCGATCGCCCAGGCTCAACTGCTAGAACAAGAAATCCGGCAACGCCAAGAACTGCACGCCATGAGTCGGGCGTTGGAAAGTGCCGTTGAGGGCATCTCGCGGCTAGACACGCAGGGACGTTATATCATGGTTAACCCAGCATATGCCAGCATGGTCGGTTACCAACCGGAAGAAATAATCGGTATGGAGTGGCAGATGACCGTCCACCCCGAAGACCGGGAAAAATTGCAGGCTGCTTACCAAAAGATGCTGCTACAAGGCAAGGCAGAAGTTGAAGCAAGAGCGGTGCGTCAAGATGGCTCGGTCTTCGACAAACAACTCGTCATGGTTAAAGACTGCGATCGACAGCAGCAATTCTGCGGTCATTACTGCTTTATGAAAGACATTAGCGATCGCCGAGAAATCGAACGGATCAAAGATGAGTTCGTCTCGGTGGTGAGCCACGAACTGCGGACACCCCTAACTTCGATTCGCGGCGCTTTAGGTCTTTTAGCTAGTGGCGTACTGCACCTCAACCCTGAAAAAGCGCAACGCATGTTAGATATTGCCGTAAATAATACCGATCGATTAATCCGTCTAATCAATGACATTTTGGACATCGAGCGTATCGAGTCAGGCAAAGTCAGCATGAACAAACAAGCTTGCGATGCGGCTTCCCTAATGAGCCAGGCGATCGAAGTCGTGCGTCCCCTGGCAGAGAAGGCAGAAATCTGCTTATCCGTATCTCCAATCTCTGCTCAAATATGGGCTGACGGCGATCGCATCATTCAAGTCTTCACCAACCTACTCAGCAATGCGATTAAATTCTCACCCCCAGGATCTACCGTATGGCTCAGCGCCGAATTATGGAGTCGGGAGTCGGGAGCAGAGGAGCAGAACCAGCAATTCAATTCACTCACCACGCACCACTTACCACGCACCACTCCCGACATCACCTTCCAAGTCAAAGACACGGGACGAGGTATTCCAGAGGATAAGCTCGAAATTATCTTTGGACGCTTTCAGCAGGTAGATGCCTCTGACTCGCGGAAAAAAGGAGGAACTGGCTTGGGTTTAGCCATCTGTCGCAATATCGTGCAGCGTCATGGGGGGCAAATTTGGGTGACTAGCACTCTTGGCGCAGGCAGTACTTTTTACTTTACCCTGCCTATTCTCCAGGCTACACCACATGCTGGATCGGAAATCTCAACCGCTACCTCACTCCTTACCCCTTACTCCCCACCCCTGATTTTGGTATGCGATGACGATCCCTCTGTCCGCACTGTAGTGCAAGCCATACTCGAACAGGGAGGATACCGAGCAATAACAGTAGCTTCTGGACAGGAGGCAGTCTTGGAGGCAGCTCAACAGCATCCTGATGCGATCCTCCTCAACCTAATGATGCCAGAGATGAACGGCTGGGAAACTTTAGCAGCGCTAAAAGCACAAGCAAAGACAAAAGATATTCCGGTCACGATCCTCAGCGGCTTATTGCCAGATGCATCACCTCATCCAGGGGTGAGCGATTGGATTGTTAAACCTCCAGATGAGCGATCGCTGTTCCAAGCTTTGGGTCGAGCCTTAACTGGACGCGATCGCAGTATCAAAGTCTTGATAGTAGAGGATGAAATCGATCTGGCACGAGTGCTAATTGCTATGTTTGAACGCTATGGCATTGAAACTTTCCATGCCCAGACAGGTAGAGAAGCGATTCAACTCAGTCAAGATATTATTCCTGACTTGCTGGTACTCGATCTGTTCGTGCCGGAAGGCGATGGCTTTGTCATAGTAGATTGGCTGCGACAGCATAACCGTTTGTGCCAAGTGCCCCTAGTTGTCTACAGCGCTAAAGATCTGAACGATACCGATCGCGAACGATTGAAGCTAGGACAAACTCTATTCCTCACCAAAGGACGAATTCAACCAGAGGAATTTGAGCGGCGAGTCATTGGCTTGCTTAATCGCATTATTTACCATCGGGAGGGAAATAGCGATGGTGGCAGCTAAGCGTATCCTGATTATTGATGACGAAGACGATATTCGAGAGGTAGCCCAACTCAGTTTGGAAGCAGTAGGTGGCTGGGAAGTTGCAACCGCAGCTTCAGGAATGGAAGGATTGGAGAAAGCGGCAGCCGAACAGCCAGATGCTATTCTCTTGGATGTCATGATGCCCGATCTGGATGGCATTGCTACCTTTCAACAACTGCAAGCTAACCCTGCAACTGGGCATATTCCAGTCATTTTACTTACGGCGAAGGTGCAATCTGCCGATCGGCAGCGCTTCGCCCAACTTGGCATGACAGCAGCAATCGACAAACCTTTCGATCCAATGGAATTAGCCGATCGAGTGACAGAAATCTTGGGCTGGAATTGTTAAAAAAATCTTTTCCCTCTCCACAAGTTCTCCATTTTTTCACTCTAACTTCAAGATAGAGCTAACCGATCCTGCCTTTATCTCAGGTTGAATTACTCAATCGGGTACAAAGATCGTTCGCAGCTCTTACTGACTGAAAATTTCAAACTCTGGTGCAGTGCTGGTGGCAAGCCGGAGAGATAGATAACTCAGATGGAGGGATATTTATCGTGTACGACATCGATCGCACAGAAGAATTTGATTCAAGCGTTGCTTTACTCGTTGATATTTTTAAACTAAAAAACAAGGCAATTGTAGAATCTTGCCGCAAAACTTTTATTGCTCTATTTGGTTCTGACTACACAACAGACTTGATGACAGCAGCGGTCTTTCAATTAGCTGCAACTGATGCCGATACTTGCCACTGGACTTTACACACTTTTTACGAGTTAGATGCTTGTCTCAAATTAATAGAAGGAGCTTTTAAGTTTGCCATTCAAAAATTGATTGGCTTGGGTTTTATTCTAGGTCAAGATTTCAGCGCCAATGCTAACGGAGAACTTTTGCTTAATCGAGCAGCCAAGATAGCTTTACTAGAGAATATTTCAGATGCAGATTGGAACTTTCTTAAAGAGATTCTGCAAGTTATTGAATAGCTATCATAAAAATATTAACCAATAAAAATCAAAGTTCAAGGCTAGTTATTTGAAGTATGAACGTTTCAAGATTACATCGCTCTCAAATCGATTTACTCCTACCAATTCGCCAGTGGCTTGAATCGATACAAATTGTCGATTCTGGCATAGCGCGCCTAGTGTGTCAAGTTATTCCTGCTCGTTGTCCGTTCGAGCGCAAAATTCAACTATTTAACCGCACCTTGCTGTATATTCCACCGCTGTGCAAGCTAAATCCTCTCTACGAGCAATTAGTTGAACTGCGCTACAAATCCTTATGTTATTTAGCAGATGAATGCGGTGAAGATGTCACTAGTTATTGCTAAAGATTAGAGTTCGAGCTGCTTTGCGATCGCAACGGTTTGCCATTTGTACAAATCGCCTGTGCCAAGACTAAATTGGACAAAAAATTAGAGTTAGTTTCTCTAGAATTAGATGCCAATGATTCGTTAAAACGAGGGAAAAATTAAATGACTAACACTCTGGTAAAAACTCGAGACAAGGCGAGCAAAAAACAGGCGATCGCACCTCAATCACAGCCAATACAACCCGCTAGCAATCGCTACAGAAAACGCATAGATAAGAAAATTGCTGCCCGCACTGAAGAAATTTCGTTGAACTTATCAAGCTCGATCTCCATGACAATACCGAGGTTTTGCAAACACCAAATAGTTCATTTCATCGGTGGTACAGGCACGATTAAGGGTCGTAGAGCCAGTGCTGGAGCATGGCTGTATACCATAGAAATGGCTCAAGGTCCAGAGCCAGAAATGGGTAGAATTGGCAGTGAAACGATTATCTTGCTATACGAAGCAGATCTCCAGAGCTAGAAAACTAGATAATGCTGCTGGCGCTAACTATAAGCAGCCTCCAAACGGGACAAGTCCCCCTGAACCAAAGCCTCCACTGCTTCCGCTTCAGTCGGTAATGCCGCTGTCAAAACTTCCCTACCTGTCTCAGTAATTAACACGTCATCTTCGATCCGAATTCCGCGCACGTCGGCGAATTGTGCTAAGCGCTCCCAATTGACTGCATCGCGATATTTCTGCCTGCGATCGCGATCGTTTAAAATTGCAGGGACTTGATAAAATCCTGGCTCGATCGTCACTAACATCCCAGGACGGAGAGGACGATTCAACCGTAAATAGTTTAACCCAAAGCGATCGCTGCGTTTGCGCCCTTTCTCATATCCAGCGATATCCCCCAAATCTTCCATATCGTGAACGTCTAAGCCTAGTAAATGTCCAATGCCGTGGGGAAAAAATAGGGCGTGGGCATCCATTTCTACTAAATCTTCTGGTTGACCGCGCAAAATGCCTAAATCTACCAATCCTTGGGCAAGAACTGTTGCTGCTAGTAAATGTATGTCCTGATACTCTATACCAGGACGAATTTTGGCAATGCAAGCATCGTGCGCTGCCAATACCACATCGTAAATCGCCCGTTGTGTGGAAGAAAATTGCCCAGACACAGACCAAGTTCGGGTGACATCTGCCGCCCAACCTGTAGCTGTCTCCGCTCCCACATCTACCAGTAACAAATCTCCCAATTGCAACGGGTGGTGATAGCGATCGTTGTGCAGCACTTCTCCATGCACCGTCACGATACTGGCATAGGCACAGTTCATGTTATGAGCGAGAATGACGTGTTCCATAGTTGCCCGCACGTCTGCTTCTAGTGAAGCGTTAGTTGTAACTGCCATACCAGCAATATGAGCTTGCACCGTTACGTCAGCAGCCTGTCGTAATTGAGTTAAGGCAACACCATCATGGCTGAGCCGCAGCGCCACAATTGCCTGAGCTAATTCCAAATCGATGCCTTGCAACACCTTAGCTGGTGAAACCGGACGATTCAGAACGCGAGACTGTTGGAGAGCAGTCATAGTATCCTGTGCGGCAATAGTAGCTGCTCCTACAGCATGGGATTCTAACTCGCTCATGGGTAAAGCGGCATCTGCACCAATCTGAGTCGCAATTTCCACTCGAGTGGGCATTTCTCCATGCCAGAGGGCGCTTTCTGGTTTAGGCTCGTCTACAAATAACGTCATCTTCCCCTCTTCTAAGCGAATAGCAGCCATTTCCAGAGGAATACCAGCAAAATAGAGAAAGTGACTGCTGGCACGAAAAGGAAAGCAATTAGCAGGAAAATTACGCGCGCTACTGCGCCCCGACCATAGTACAACTGGTACATCAAGGAGATCGGCTAATTGCTGTCGTCGCCGACGCAGAGTTTCAACTAGAAAAATATCGGTGTCACTAGTCATTGAAAAGTGAGTAGTGGTGCGTGGAAAGAGGCAAGAGGCAAAAGGTAAGAGGCAAAAGGTTAGTTTATTCCGACTTCTCCTATTTGCTTTTTAGTAACAAATGACGAATGACAAATGACGAATGACAATATTTAGTCGTCATCTTGGCTATTTGAGTTAGGTGCTTCATCATCATCATCATCGTCGTCTGCTTCGTTCTCGTTGCCTTCTTCTACATTCTCGTTTGCTTCTCTGACTCTTTCGTCTCCACCAGGATTACAGCTAACGATTCCGCCTGCTACGCTCAATAAAGTAACAACGCTCAATAAACTTCCGATCGCCGCTCTAGGGTTCAACCATTTACTTAGGTCTTTCATTCGCAACCTCCATGGCGTGGAACGTACATCAATATTAATTATTAAGAGGCAAGAGGCAAGAGGCAAGAGGCAGAAGTCGTAAATTGCTAACTACTCACAAATGACAAATGACCAATGACTAATGACTCTTTACCAAAACTCCATTGAGAAAAATCTCAGCCAGTCCTTCCGCCATTTCCTTCATGTCTTGTGGGGAGGCGTTAGGTTCCATTAACGTGTTGTGGCTGAAACCAGAGATGGCAAACATTCCTAAGAATACCTGCGCCACGAGACGAGGATTCATCGGACGGTAAATGCCGCGCTCCATCGCTGTTTGAAAAAAAGCTTCGGCTACATCTGTCATTTTGGCAATAACTTCTGATTGGACGCGATCGCGCAAATCTGGGTGAAACTGGGCTTCCATAAAGCAAACCCGCATCAAATCGGCATTTTTCTGAAAATTCCACATTCGTCGCTGCATGACTTGTGCTACAGCCTTGTAACTGCCCATTTCGCTCAGTTCCGTCAGCAGATCGGTGAGGATTTCTATCCAGCCTTGGGTTGCTACCTCTACCAAGATGGCTTTTTTATTAGAGAAGTGACGAAATAGCGTACCTTCCGCCACACCAGCAGCTTGTGCTAAGTCGCGGGTAGTCGTACCATCAAACCCTTGACGCGCAAACAATCGTTGCGCCGCTTGTAAAATGCGATCGCGAGAAGAATCTGCTGGCTGTGAAGCACGGTTGAAAACTTGCATAAAAGGTATCTATGGTTGTATCGATGTTAATACAACTTGTAGGGACATTCTCTTACATCCAGCTGCACAACTGGCAAACTTTAATAGATCGTTAATAGATCTATCTCGAACGCACAATTGATTCCAACCTATGATGCATCAGATCGCACATTTTATCGGCTCAATTTTATCTGTATTTAAGATCTGGCGACGACTGCTCGTCACTACTTTAACGATTGTAGCTATCTTGTCTTGGGCTGTCTGTTCGGAAACGGCTTTAGCTGATTCAGCGATCGCCGATCGGCGATCGGTTATCGCTGGAAGCCAGGAGTCAGGAGCCAGGAGTCAGGAGTTAGGAGTCAGAACTAGTTTTTCTTCCCCAGCCCCCCCTTCTTTCCGAGAATCTGCTCAATCCAAGTCAATTCAGCCCTATTACCAACGAGTAAGTCGGGATTTAACTGAATTTCGTCTCAGTAATGGGATGAAGTTTATTGTCTTGGAACGCCATCAAGCACCAGTCGTATCTTTTCTGACATATGCTGATGTAGGTGGTGTCAACGAACCAGTAGGTAAAACGGGTGTAGCTCACTTTTTGGAGCATCTAGCGTTTAAGGGCACGACACGGATTGGTACGCGAGACTACACCGTAGAAAAACCGCTATTAGAACGATTAGATAAATTGGCAGCAGACATTACCGTAGCCAAAGCCGCAAAAAAAGAGGCAAAAGTTACTAAACTACAAGCGCAATTTGAGCAGGTAGAAGCTGAAGCAGCTCAGCTAGTCAAACAAAATGAATTAGGGCAAATTGTCGAACAAGCTGGTGGTGTAGGTTTAAATGCCAATACTTCTACAGAAGCAACGCGGTATTTTTACAGCTTTCCCGCCAACAAACTAGAAATGTGGATGTCGTTGGAGTCGGAAAGATTTCTCGAACCCGTATTTCGGGAATTTTACAAAGAGAAAGATGTGATCTTAGAAGAACGACGGCTGCGGGTGGAAAATTCACCCATCGGACAAATTATAGAAAAGTTTCTCGATACTGCCTATCAAGTGCATCCTTATAAGCGTCCTGTCATCGGATACGAACGAGATATCCGTAACTTGACGCGGGCTGACGTGCAGCAGTTTTTCGATACTTATTACATACCAAGTCAATTAACGATCGCAATTGTCGGTGATGTTAATCCCCAACAAGTAAAACAGTTGGCTCAAGTTTATTTTGGACGCTATCGTGCGAAAGCTGCTCCTCCCAAGTTGAAAACAGTAGAACCAAGGCAGCAAAAAACGAGAGTAGTGACGCTCAAATTACCGACTCAGCCTTGGTATTTAGAAGGCTATCACTGTCCTGGAATTAACGATCCAGATTATGTGGTTTATGAAACAATCGGCAGGTTATTGAGTAACGGACGGACATCGCGGCTCTATCAATCCTTGGTAGAAAAGCAGCGCCTAGCTTTATCAGCTCAAGGTAGTAATGGGTTTCCAGGCAATAAATATGAAAATTTAATGCTATTTTATGCTTTGACAGCTCCAGGGCATACAGTTGATGAAGTGGAAGCAGCGATGAGAACAGAAATCGATCGCCTCAAAACCGAACCAGTTTCAGCTATGGAATTGGAGCGAGTTAAGACACAGGCTAAAGCAGATTTATTGCGATCGCTCGATTCAAATATGGGAATGGCACAGTTATTGTTAGAGTATGAAGTCAAAACGGGTTCCTGGCAAAATTTATTTAAAGAACTAGAAGCGATCTCTCAGGTATCAGCTACCGATATTCGACGAGTCGCAAAACAAACTTTCACCCCCGAAAATCGCACGATCGGGCGTTTATTATCTTCTTAAGAAAGTGGCGCGTGGTGAGTGGTGCGTGCAAATATCTCTCACCTCTCACTGCTCACCTCTCACCAATTACCCATTACCAATTTCCAATTTCCAATTCACATGGACGAACTACGAAAATTACTACAAGATGACCTTCCCCGCTTAGGTACTTACTTTTTAGATATGACAACAGTACAGGGTGATGGGGTGTTATTAGTTCATTACTATCCCGATGATAAAGTTGCCCAAATGGAGGCAAAATTTCTTAAAGCAAGTGTTATTCGCAAATGGGCGAGACAGATGGGATTAGCCGATCTAGAAACACAATTTGAGCAGCACGATCGCCAAACTCAGATGGTGGTAGCTGTCATTACGCCAGAGACGAAAGGTACGGTAACTATAGAGGTATCGTCTACATCACCACAACCACCGGAACCAGAAACAGCCGCACCCGCAAATAAGTCAGCAACTACTAAGCCCAAAGCCAGGGGCAAAACTTCGACTCGGACGACCAAAACATCGACTCGGACAACCAAAACATCTCCAGAACCGCAACCAGAGGCATCTACACCCCCAGCTAAATCAGCTACCAAGTCCAAAGCCAGGGGCAAAACTTCGACGCGGACAACCAAAACATCTCCAGAACCAGAACCGCAACCAGAACCGCAACCAGAAGCATCTGTACCTCCCGCTAAACCAGCTAAACCAGCTACCAGGCACAAAGCAAGGCGCAATCCGACTCGGACAACTGCAAGGCGAAGAAAGGCGACATAGAGTCGCATTCATTTGCTAAAAATCCGGCAAATTTTCCCAAAAATTAGCACAAGGAACTGTAAACTTAGCGCTGTAGGATTGTTTGCATAGCAGTAAGCCAGGATGCAAATGACTCTTTCATATACGGTCAAGCTGATTTCAGTCGCTTTCGCATTGGCTAGCATGGGACTGGATACGACAAAGGCGATCGCGCAGACGATATATCCATTTAACGGTAACTACAGTACCAAGATCGATATCGTACCGATTGATGAGGAGCTATCTCAATCGATTGAGTTAGCTACGAGTTCCGATCCTGAAGCTCCTTACGGTTTAACTCAATATGAAGGATTAATCTACGCGCGGACTGACCCTGCAACTGGGGCGCTAAACTTTGATACCAATCCCGCCACGTTTGGCTTACCAGATCTACCACCAGGTTACATTGTATTTGAAGGAGAAGGGACTGATAACAAATTGCGGGGAACCGCCACGGCTACGGCTACGTTTGACCGTGAAAATCTCACGGGACTTGGTTCTGGTACGCTGACGATAACAGGAGGCGAAGGCTTATTCACGGGCGCGACTGGAACGCTAAATTTCACTCAAGTTGACCAACTTAACCCAGATCCAAACGCTCTTTCAATTGAAGGTGATGCTGTCATTACTGGCTCGATAGAAACAGTTCCAGAACCAGGAGGAGTTGGAACGCTGGCTGGTGTAGGTGCGATTGGCGCTGGTTTGCTGTTGCACCGACACCGCCAACGGGTGAGAAGTTTTGTAGGGCGAGCATCTTGCCTGCCCAAGTAAAGATTATGGCGATCGCCGCCTACCCTGACCGAATAAAATCGCTCTGGATTCTGCCGTGACAGTCGGCGCAGCGCTAATTTCGTCAGCCTTAGCATAGGCGCGTTGCACGGCGGGACGTGCTTTTATGCTCTCAAACCAGCGCTTGAGATTGGGAAAATCATCCAAATTTTGCTGTTGCTTTTCGTAGGGTACGATCCAGGGATAAGCTGCCATATCCGCGATCGAGTAATTACCCGTAATAAAGGGCAGATTTGTCAGCCGTTCGTCGAGTACGCCATACAACCGCTCGGTTTCCTTAACATAGCGATCGATCGCATAAGGAATTTTCTCCGGCGCGTAGCCGACAAAGTGATGGTTTTGTCCTAGCATGGGACCCAATCCACCCATTTGCCAGAACAGCCATTGCATTGTCTCGACGCGATCGCGTAAGTTATCTGGTAAGAATTTTCCAGTTTTTTCTGCTAAATATTGCAGAATTGCTCCCGATTCAAACACGCTAATCGGTTCGCCACCATCAGGGGGGTCGCGATCGACAATCGCTGGAATTTTATTATTAGGTGAGATCTTGAGAAATTCTGGGTCGAACTGTTCGCCTTTAGCAATATTGACAGGTTTGATTTCGTAAGGTAACTCTGCTTCCTCAAGAAAGATAGTAATTTTATGTCCGTTTGGAGTTGTCCAATAGTAGAGTTCGATCATGGGGCAATTCGCTCGGAATGCATAAACTCTTCGATCGTAACTGGAACTAGTGAGTGGTGAGCGGTGCTTGGTGCTTGGTGCGTGAAATACTAATAGAACTTAACCAGCATTTCACGCTTCAACTGAGAGTCCTAACTCTCCTCTGGTGGCAGATTCACGCTGTAGAGGGTGTCGCCAGCTAAATTGTGTAGGGAGACTGTCATCACTTCAGTGTTGCTGTCAATCTTGACCATGCCAAAAAACTGTAACCCTTCTGAAGGAGGTCGATTCGGTTTAGTTCCCTCTGGCAAACTGTTGAATTTCACCTGCGGTCCAAAGGTGTTATCTAGCTCGTTAGGTCCAAATGTGCCTGAATTCAAAGGACCTGCGACAAACTCCCAAAAAGGCTTGAAGTCAGTAAATTGAGCTTTGCCAGGATCGTAGTAGTGAGCGGCAGCATAATGTACGTCCGCTGTCAACCAAACAACATTGCGGATATTTTGCCGCTGGATGAACTGAAACAAATCTGCAAATTCTAGCTCTCGCCCTAGAGGAACGCCATTATCACCATTTGATAGCGCTTCGTAGGCTGTCGTACCATCTGGAATGACTAAGCCAATTGGCATATCGCTGGCGATGACTTTCCAAGTAGCGGTTGAAGCGAGTAACTGTTGCTTTAACCAGCTTACCTGAGCTTTACCTAAAAATGCCGTCTCGTCGCTTGCCTCAGTTTGGCGATTGGCTGAGTTTGCGCCTCGATAGCTGCGTTTGTCGAGCATGAAAATATCGAGCATCGGTCCGTACTGGAACGAGCGATAAATTCGCTCTGGGTCGTTAGGATCGAACCGCATTGGCTGGTATTCTAGAAATGCCTGTCTCGCCCGTTCTGCCAGGAGATTCACATCTTTTACTTGATAACGGGCATCTGTACCGACATCCGTAAGAATCTCGCCTGGATACCAGTTATTTGTGGTTTCATGGTCGTCCCACTGGACTAGTTGGGGTACTTCGGCATTGAAGCGGCGGACGTTTTTATCTAGTAGGTTGTAGATGTAATTGCCGCGAAACTCAGTCAGTGTTTCTGCTACCTTTGCTTTTTCGGGTGTGGTGATATTTCTCCAAATGCTACCATCATCGAGTTTGACTTCAGATAAAATCGGGTTATCGGCGTAAATCGTATCGCCTGAGTGGATGAAGAAGTCTGGATTGAGTTGTCGCATGGTTTCATAGATCTTCATGCCACCAAACTCTGGATTAATTCCCCAACCTTGTCCGGCTGTGTCTCCTCCCCAGACAAATTTAATGTCGCGCCTTTTAGCTGGAGGAGTGCGAAAAGTTCCCGTGACAGGAACGCTAGAAATACTAGTGTTGTTTAAATCTTGAAAAATAAATCGGTAGAAGATCTGCTCATCTGTAGGTAGTCCTGACAGGTCAACGCGGGCTGTAAAGTCGGTCGCTTCTAAAGCTGGCACTCCGATAACTCGTCGGACGTGGCGAAAATTTTCACTCGTACTGTATTCTACGATCGCTCTTGCGGGGCGATCGCAGCGGCTCCAAACTACGGCACGATTCCCTGTGATATCACCGCTGGCAACTCCGTAAGGAATTGCTGGGCGCATTTTGTCTGAAGTAAGAATTCCTGGGGCTTGCGCCTTAACTTGTTGGGATGGCGACAACACGCTTGCAGCTACAGCCCCGCTGGTGAAAGCCGAACCAATCAGGAACGAGCGACGATTAATTCGTCGTGGACTAAAATTCATAAATCTTTCCTTCAAGTTGACAGGGAAAAATTGAAAAAATATCGAAAAACTTCATTTTCGACAAGTCAAAGTAGATTGTTGAACGGGCACAATTCACGCGCTTCAATTTGATGCGATCGCTATCCTACTAGCAGCTATTGATATAGAAGTAATCTTGAGAAAAAAGAGTTTACGGCAGTAATTTAAACAAATCTCGATCCACAGTCAAGCAGCAAAAATTAACCTTGACTTAACTGTTTGATGATGTTAACTTTGTCTGCGATCGCTCGAACTTACCTTTAGGAGCAATTACCTACGATTAAAAATTTGATATTTTTTGATATTTACTGTGAATTTTGTCATCTAGTCGGGCATTTTAACTATAGAAGCTATACCAGTTGGTTGTACTAGCTTTCTTTGCGCTTTCTCATACTCCTGAGAATTTATCAACCTAAGCAAAATTACTCAGAGGAATTCAGCATGAATTTGACCGGACTGAAATGGACAAAAAATGTCAAAAGCCAAAACAGTAAATACTGGGCTTATAAAGATAAAAATGAATATATTGAACCATCTGAAAATATTTTTGGTTTAAATTGGAAGTACAATCAATATGAAAATGCTGGCAAGCCTCAAAAAGATGATTTTATTATTTTAAGACAGCACGCCAGAGTGACTCACATTGTTCGAGTTTTGGATAACGAGTTATATAAAGAATTGACGGCGACAGAATTTAGTCTTTATCGGATGGTAAAAGCAGTTTGGATAGCTGATGACTGGCACAATCCGCCAACTTACGAGCAAGTCTTCGGTCAAAAAATCTTTTTTCCGAGGGATGGAAAGGTTATCGATTTAGAACAGATGAACATATTTCAAGCATATTGGAATTCAGAAGCAGGGTTATTAGGTTTTCAAAAACACGTTCAACAATTATTTCAGATTAGTTGACTGATATAACTAGCTTTAGGCATAGAGGTGGCATTGCCACCTTTATTTTTGCAATTTATTTTGATATTATTTAAACCTTGAGTTTATTGTCGATTGCCGATCGCGATTTAATCTATATTTTAAAAATGACCTGGCAAACTCTTGGATTAGAACCACATTTATATGATTACTTGTTGTCTGTTTCATTGCGAGAACCAGCAATTTTGACACGACTACGTCAAGCAACTGCTCGCCATCCTTTAGGTAAAATGCAAATCGCACCCGAACAGGGACAGTTCATTGCATTGTTGCTGCAATTAATCAAGGCAAAAAAAACTTTAGATATCGGTGTATTTATGGGTTATAGTTCTTTATTAATGGCATTAACGCTACCCGCTGATGGTACAGTAATAGCTAGTGAAAAGAATGAAGAATATGCGGCGATCGCCCATCATTGGTGGCAGCAAGCAGGCATGTTAGACAAAATCAAACTGCACGTTGCGCCTGCTCAAGAAACTCTTCGCCAACTAATCGAAACAGGTGCATCTGAAACGTTTGATTTCGCTTTAATTGATGCTGACAAGAGCAACTATGACGTTTACTACGAACAAGCGCTCCGACTTATACGTCCAGGTGGATTAATTGCTATTGATAACGTTTTATGGTCGGGACGAGTTGCCGATCCGCAAATCCAAGATAATCGCACCAAGAAATTACGTGCCTTAAATCAAAAACTTCACCAAGATTCACGAATTTCTCTTAGTTTAGTACCAATTGGCGATGGTTTAACTTTAGCAAGAAAGGTAATGATTGCTAATTGCTAATTGCTTCCTTGTCCTCCTTGTCCTCCTCATTCCCTCTTCCTCAATTCCCGACTCCCTTTTTTCGATTTTGTCGATTTCTTTTCTCCTCGGTCAGAGTATCAAAGCAATCAGGACAGGAAATTCCTTCTTCGTACTTTGCCGAGCGTTTATCTGATTCGGAAATTGGATGTCCGCAACTACAGCACATTTCATAATTGCCTGGCGCTAAACCTTGTTGCACGGCTACTCGTTCATCAAAAACAAAACACTCTCCTTGCCACAAACTTTCTTCAGATGGAACTTCCTCTAGATATTTCAAAATTCCACCTTTGAGGTGATAAACTTCCTGGAATCCCTGAGATCTCATGAATGAAGAGGCTTTTTCGCAACGAATTCCTCCCGTGCAAAACATCGCTACCTTTTTATGCTTGTCAGGATTGAGGTGTTGGCGCACGTATTCAGGAAATTGGCGAAAAGATTGCGTTTGGGGATTTTGCGCCCCTTGAAAAGTTCCGATTTTTACTTCATATTCGTTACGAGTGTCAATAACAACAACTTCAGGATCGCTAATTATTGCATTCCAGTCTTGAGGATTGATATAAGTACCGACTTGCTGACTCGGATTTGCTTCCGGTATTCCGATAGTGACGATTTCCCGTTTTAACTTCACCTTCATCCGCTCGAATGGTGGTGCTTCAGCATGAGATAACTTATACTCTAAGTCTGCTAAATGTGGATCGGAGCTAAGAAAAGCAAACACGGAATCGATTACCATTCGGGAAGCGGCTGCAATTGTGCCGTTAATTCCCTCTTCTGCGAGTATAATTGTCCCTTTCACCCCGTGAGAAAGGCAGTAAGATAGTAACGGTTCGCGTTTTACGGCAAAATCTGGTAAGCTGACGAACTTGTAAAATGTGGCAACAACCTGAGTCATGGCTTTAAACTGATACAAATTTCTGGAATATTTTTGGTAATTTTGCTCGTTTGGCTCTTGACCTTACTGCTTTAGATTAGCTATAATAGCAAAGTTGTCGAAAAAAAACGGCAGCAAGAAAGTACGCAGTCGGGGGTTTAGCTCAGTTGGTAGAGCGCCTGCTTTGCAAGCAGGATGTCAGCGGTTCGAGTCCGCTAACCTCCATTTTTATGGTAGAGCGACGAGTTATTTGACCAGTACGGCAAATTCTAATTCTTTCTTCTGGCGCTCTTTGAGGGCGATCGCCCACTCAGACAAGGTAGATTCTCGGTTTCAGGGTAGGCTAGGATTCTCAATTACCAAAAGCCGCCAAAAACTATTTATTTAACACTCATTTCTAGCATACGTTGTAGTGGTTTTAACGCAGCCGCACAAATTTCTTCTGATAATGCGATCTCCGGAGTACGGTTTCTCATTGCTAAATAAAGCTTTTCCAAAGTATTCAACCGCATATACGGGCATTCATTGCAATTACAATTACTATTCATCGGTGGTGCAGGCATAAAGCTTTTGTGGGGAGCTTCTTTCTGCATTTGATGAATGATACCTGGTTCAGTAGCAACGATAAAAGAATTAGCAGAACTCTTCTGGCAATATTTTAATAAAGCCGTTGTAGAACCAACATAATTAGCATGACGCAATACAGGAGGTTCGCATTCAGGGTGAGCTAGGACTTCTGCTTCAGGACACTGAATTTTCAATTGGACGAGCTTCTTTTCTGAAAATGTTTCGTGGACGATACAGCTGCCTTGCCAGAGCAACATATCTCGTCCAGTTTGTTGCATGACATATCGCCCTAAATTACGATCTGGAGCAAAAATAATTGGTTTATCTATAGGAATTTGGCGCACAATCTGTACGGCATTTGAGCTAGTGCAAATAATATCGCTCATCGCCTTAATTTCGGCAGTACAGTTAATATAAGAAATTACTAAATGGTCGGGGTGTGCTGCTTTAAAAGCGGCAAAATCTTCAGGAGGACAACTATCTGCTAAAGAACAACCCGCTGCTAGATCGGGTAAAAGTACGAGCTTGTTAGGATTGAGAATTTTGGCTGTTTCCGCCATAAAATGAACGCCAGCAAAGACAATGACATCAGCATTCGTCTTCGCAGCTTGTTGAGCCAGTCCTAAAGAATCACCTATGTAATCAGCAATATCTTGGATGTCTGGCTCTTGATAGTAATGCGCCAGAATTATAGCATTCAGTTCTTGTTTTAAGGCTTGAATTGCTGCAAACAAGTCTACAGGTATTTCACGGGTTTGGTTATTTTGGGCGATCGCAGTTGTAAACACAATCCGGATAGGTAAAACTTACAATTTGTGGTTCTCCTGCAATTATAGTATTTTTTACCAAAAATAACAGAGCTTAGATGAGAGACTGTGGCTCTGTATCAATAGCTGCTGCTCAGAGAAACAGCGATCGCCTCTACAAAACTAATAGACGAGCGTGAAATCGGAAGCGTTCCAATGTCTGAGGGCAGTGCCAAAAGCTATCATGCTTTTCTATGCTGGATAAAGAAGATAAGGAATGAAGCATGACCAGTCAAACCAGACAGGATGAAACGACCGTCATTGCAGTTGTCGGCGATATTCACGACCAATGGGAAGCAGCAGATGCCATAGCATTGCAAAAATTAGGTATTGACCTAGCGTTATTCGTAGGTGACTACGGCAATGAATCGGTAGATGTCGTCAAGGCGATCGCCGATCTCGACATTCCTAAAGCAGCAGTGTTTGGCAACCATGATGCTTGGTATACCGCTACTGCATGGGGTCGCCAGAAGTGTCCTTACGACCGGAAAAAAGAAGACTGGGTGCAAGAACAAATCGATCTATTCGGAGAAGCCCATGTTGGTTATGGCAAACTGGACTTTCCCGCACTAAACCTGACTGTTGTCGGTAGTCGTCCATTTACCTGGGGTGGATCGGTCTGGAAAAACGAAGATTTTTATCAAGAACGGTTTGGAGTCACCAACTTTGAGGAATCAACAGCTCGCATCGTCACGGCAGCTACTAACAGCGCCTACGAGACAGTAATTTTTCTCGGACATAACGGACCATCGGGTTTAGGAGATTGTCCTGAAGACCCTTGTGGAAAGGATTGGCAACCTTTAGGTGGTGATTTTGGCGATCCAGATTTGACAGAGGCGATCGCCCAAACTCGTGCCACAGGAAAAAAGATTCCTCTGGTCGCATTTGGTCACATGCACCATAAATTACGCCACACTCAACAGTCCTTGCGTAAACCAGTTCATGTCGCCCGCGAGACAGTTTACCTGAATGCTGCTAGCGTGCCTAGGATCGTTGAAAATGGCAGCGATCGCCAGCGTAATTTTTCCTTAGTTTACCTGCAATCTGGGATAGTTTCCCAGGTTTCTCTTGTTTGGGTACAAGACAATCGAGTCATATCGCAGCAAAATCTTTATCAACAACAAAGTCAAGTCGTACAGCCTGCATAGAAAACAGAATGTGCTATTATTTATTAGCTTTTCATCTAGCTAATGGCTAAATACGAATAGCTACATTGGAGAGGTGGCAGAGTGGTCGATTGCGTCCGACTTGAAATCGGATGTCCTGAAAGGGACCGTGAGTTCGAATCTCACCCTCTCCGTTAATTAATTTTCTCGCTCTGCTAGTTCCAACCAGCGTTCGGTGGCTGTATCGATTGCCTGTACCAGTTGTGCTAGCTGCTCGGATAGCTGTTGCATTTCAGTAAAGTCGCTGGGAGGGTTATTAGAAAAAATCTTCTCCAACTCTTCCTTTTGCGCTTCCATTTCGGGAATTTGAGATTCTAGCGTTTCATATTCTCGCTTTTCTTTGAAAGATAGCTTGCGCGATTTGGGTGCGGGAGTCGGGAGTGAAGTTCGACTTTCAGCTTTTGGCTTTTGACTTTCAACTTTTGACTTTTCTTCCTCTTCAGCTTGCTTGTAGTCTAAATATACTGAGTAGTTGCCTGGATATTGACGTAGATTTCCACCAGGTTCGATCGCAAAAATAGTTTCTACCACGCGATCGAGAAAATAGCGATCGTGCGATACAACGATCGCGCAACCGTTAAAGTCTTCCAAATATTCTTCTAATACCGCTAGCGTTTGTACGTCTAAATCGTTTGTCGGTTCGTCTAAAATTAACACGTTAGGCGCGCTCATCAGCACTCGCAACAAAAACAGCCGTCGCTTTTCTCCGCCAGAAAGCATGTGGATAGGTGCATACTGCTGGTTGGGAGGAAACAAAAATCGTTCCAACATCTGGGAAGCTGTAATGACGCTACCATCGGCTGTTTTTACCAACTCTGCTACATCTTTGAGATATTCGATAACTCGCTGGTTTTCATTCAGCGTCAAATCTTCTGAATGTTGGTCGAAATAACCAATATGAATCGTCGAACCAATTTCTACCGTACCGGAGTTGGGCTGCACTCGTCCGGTAATAATATCCATTAGCGTCGATTTACCCGCACCGTTACTACCAATAATGCCAATGCGGTCTTCAGGATTGAATGTATACGTAAAGTCTTTAATCAAAATGCGATCGCCGTAAGACTTACTAATATTTTCTAACTCAATCACCTTTTTCCCAATCCGCCGACCTGGAGTAGAAATTTCTACCTTGCCCTGCACTTGCTTAAATTCCCGCGATCGCATATCGTGGATGCGATCGATCCTAGCTTTTTGCTTGGTGCTACGGGCTTTTGGTCCCCGCTTCAACCATTCCAACTCTCGCCGCAACACTCCAGCGTGCTTGCGCTGACTGCTGACGGCAGATTCTTCTGCTTCTGCCTTTTTTTCTAGATAATAGGCATAGTTACCAGAATAAGTATAAAGGTCGCCGCGATCGATCTCTATAATGCGATTTGTGACTCGATCTAAAAAATAGCGATCGTGAGTGATAAGAAACAACGCGCCACGAAATCGAGTTAAATAACTCTGCAACCACTCAACAGACAATGCATCCAAATGGTTTGTCGGTTCGTCCATTAACAACACATCTGGTTCCGATAATAAAGCTGCTGCTAAGGCGATCCGCTTGCGATAGCCGCCCGAAAGATTGCTAATTTTGGCATCGAAGTCTTCAATTCCTAACTTGCTGAGAATAACTTTGGCATTGGTTTCTACTTCCCACGCACCCATAGTTTCAATCTGCTGGGAAACGTGCGACAGCTGCGCCATTAGCTTGTCAAAATCCCCTTGTCCGTGTGCGAGTTTATCGGAAATTTCTTCATATTCCCGCACCAGCGCCATCTGTTCGCCACCATCGGCAAACACTTGCTCTAAAACAGTATGATTCTCATCTAAATTTGGCTGTTGGGGTAGGTAGACAATCTTAGCGCCCGAATTTACCCAAATCTCACCGCTATCTATTGGTTCTAGTCCCGCGATCGCTTTGAGTAGCGTTGATTTACCAGAGCCATTCACTCCAATTAACCCGACTTTATCGCCTTCGTCTAGGCTAAAGCTAGCATCCTTCAAAATTTCCTTGATGCCAAAGTCTTTCTTAACCGATCGCAGCGTGAAAATAGTCATGGGTTACAGCCGATCTACCAGTTATCTAGTTTAACGCTGTCCGATCGGGAGTAGATGTAGAAAACAAAACAATGAGCGATCGCATTACTCTCGATCGAGAAGCTGCTTGAGCAGGATCGCTATCTCGCTTAGTTGATTACGCATAATTTTAAGTTCGCTTTCAATAATATCAAGGCGGTCTGTTACTGAAGTTTGAGATTGTTTTCCAGACGACCAATTGGAAATAGATAAATTATTGAGCTTACTAACTAATTCTACCCAACTTCTAGCTTTAATTCCGCAGCGATCTTTGGCTTCACTTAGCGTTTTAAACTGTTGTTTGAGTAGGTTAACGGTGTAAATATTTGTTTTTCGTGCGTGAGTTTGTCGGTCTATATCTTCCTCGACCATATCGACAACTTCATCAATTAGGCGATCGTGATTTTCAGCGATTTGTGCCGCAGCACCCAAGATGCGTGAAGTTGCTTTGATTTGCACTTCAGTTTCTTGTTTGAGGCTATCGGCAATTGTGCGAACTCGATCTCCCAACTTTTGTTTGCGTTGTGTTCGTGCGATCGCTGTTGGTTCTTGAGTCACAAATTTATTCTCTATTCGTCAAGGATATCTTTAATAGCAAGCCAAATACGTTTTAGTTTTTGTAACAGACTAATAGGTGTATTTGTCGCTCCTTCTTCAACAGAATCAACTAAATTTTGAATTCGATCCATGCGATCGGCAAGAACGTACAAGTTATTCACTGCTTCATCTTTTCGTACTAGCGATTCGCGTAGCAAAACGGTCATTTCACCTATTTCTTGCTTCAGGCGATCGTTGTCACGCTTGCGGCGAGTTTCCCAACCCTTAATACTTGCCTTTGAGCGTCGTTCGTACTTAAGCTGTTCTCGAGCATCATTGTACAGAGTGAGGTACTGTTCCCGTTGAGTATTTGCCTCTTCATACTTAGTCAACCATTCAATTGCTTTAGTTTTTTCTTCGTTGTAAAGACAGATAGCTTGTTGATGATTTTGTTGCTCATCATTGTACAAGATTAGGTATTGTTCTCTTTGAGTATTTGCCTCTTCGTACTTAGTAAACCATTCGTTAGCTTTAGCTTTTTCTTCGTTGTAAAGACACAAAGCTTGTTGATGATTTTGTTTTTCCTCTAGATAAAGTTCGTTGTTCTGGATTGCCCGTTCTTCCCACTCACTGGCTTTCAGTTGAAAAGTTTCGCTCTCCTGTTGGATATGAACGACACGCTGTCTCAATTCATCGCGATCGGCGCGAGCATTCATCAAGAACTGTTGTAGCTCATGATAAGAAACAGGTTCTTTTTTCCGAGATATAGGATTGTTACGAGCATTATCATCATCAGATGTTCGACGATCTGCTCTCCGCATTGGGGACACAGCGTAATCTCCAGCCAAAGTATCTTTATTATTTTTAAAATAATTAAATTGAGATAATATCGTCATCGGTAGATACTCTGATGATACGTCAAACATTTTGCTTGTAGCTTCTCTACAATACAAATCTCGATCGCATCGTTTTTCCAGGTTTAGTGAGTCGAGATAAACCAATCGATTAATTTGCAGGCAATACTCAACTTTGGGGGTATTTCGGGTAAATTGCGTTTGTTAAACCACCTAGCATCTGCTAACTCTTCTGGTTCGATCGCAATTTCACTGCTAGCATAGGTGACTCTTTCCCAATCACTAGAGAATTGGGAAAGAGCCAAGGTTGGGAACCAAAATAGTGAATGTCTTTCACTTCAATCCCGACTTCCTCGTGCACTTCTCGCACTACCGTTTCCTCTAGCGATTCGCCTGGTTCGACAAATCCAGCCAATATACTGTACATCTGGGGTAGAAATCTATGAGCGCGGGCTAATAACAACTCTTCGCCGCGAGAGACGAGGACGATAATCGCAGGCGAGAGGCGGGGATAATTAACTAAGCCGCAGTTATACCATTTCTGAATAATTACGCACTACTTGATGACTTGCACTATGTCAGAGAGTTTTTTTAAAAGTGTCTTGCACTTGTGGCTCAGCTTCTATGCTGACTGGACGCGACGCTTTCAGTTTCGACTTGAGTTTGTAGCGCACAATTCCATGCACTGTAGCATATGCAGCTTTCACGCCATACTGAGTAGCCAACCACTCTTGAATCTCACCATAACTCTGGAATCCTCGCCGCTCCTGTAACCGTAATCGTAGTCCTTCGAGCGCCTCTGGAGGTAATCTTGATGGCTTACCTGGCGGTGTTGGGATGAGTAACAAACCTGCTAATCCTTCACTTCGATAAGTACACAACCAACGATAGATCGTTGATTCATTACAACCTAACAACTGAGCTAGCTCTCGCCGTGTTTTTACTTGACCTGTTTTGCGTAAGTACAGCGCCCGTACCCGATCTCTTATTCTGGCATTCGTTTGGCTACTCACTAATGTTTTGAGTTCTGCCGCACTTTCTCTGATTTCAATATCAAATATGCTCGTCATTACTGATAATTTACTTCTCCTAGTATCTACATAGTAGTGCAGCTCTATTCAGAAATGATAAAGTACATAAATGTAGCAAAATTCGCTCGTCTCGCTTCTTACCAACAACCAACAATTAGCAACCGATCGCCAATCGTCAATTACCCGTTACCAACCACCAGTTATATTTGAGTGGCGAAACCTTAAGCTTGTTTAGTGCGTCGAGATTGACACATTCCCGATTTCGTGCTGTCAACTGCTGCTAGTTCAGGTGCCACGCTCCTAGATTGTTACACTACATACAGCAAATTTGGATGGACGATACCATCTATAAGATGCACTACTCAACTCCGTGTTACCCACACTACAAATGATGCCTTCTGTACCCGCTTTTTGCCGTCCTCGTCTTTGCTGGCGCTGGCTCGTACCAGCTACGCTAGCGATCGCTTCCACTCTCTCCCCATCCATTGCCAAAAGCCAAACCCCGCCACCGTCAAAAGATGCTGGTCAATCCCTAACAATTAACTCTGACATTCAGGAAGCTGACTCCAAAAGTGGCATCTTTACCGCTCGTGGTAACGTACAAATATTTTATCCGGCTCGCCAAATTCAAGCTACAGCAGCCCAGGCGCAATACTATCAGAAAGAACGCAAAATCGTGTTGAGTGGTAACGTCAATGTGTTGCAGCAGGGTAACAGTCTCAAAGGAGAAAGCATTACTTATTTAATCGACCAAGGTCGCTTTATTGCTACCCCTAAGGCAAATCAACAAGTTAGATCTACTTATATTGTGAACGACACTAATCCTCAAACCTCTGCTCCAGCCCCAGCTACTCCCAACTTTAACCCCAAACAGCCCACCTCAAAACCTCCAGCTAATCCTAACTTGAATCCCAAGCAGCCTAGCTCCAAACCTACTACTAGTAACCCAACTGCTCCGAAATGATATGTTGTCAGTTGTCAGCGAGCAGTGAGTAGTGTTTTACCTACGACTGACGACTGACGACTTTTATGCGTGTCCCCTCACTCCTCACCCTCTTCATGAGATTTGCTCTAGAGAATATCTACAAATCCTACAAACAGCGTACTGTCGTCAATCGCGTCGATATTTCTGTCTCGCAGGGCGAAGTTGTTGGGTTGCTTGGACCCAACGGTGCGGGAAAAACAACGACTTTCTATATTGCTACGGGAATAGAAAAACCCGATCGCGGCATAGTTTGGTTGGACGATCGAGATATTACTACCTTATCCATGCACAAAAGAGCGCGGTTAGGGATCGGTTATTTAGCCCAGGAACCTAGTATCTTTCGCCACTTGACCGTACAAGATAATATTCTCTTGGTGTTGGAACAAACTCAAGTGCCGCGTCGGGAATGGCAAATCAGACTCAATACCCTCTTGCGGGAATTCCGATTAGAAAAAGTTGCTCATACTAAAGGAATTAGCGTTTCTGGAGGAGAAAGACGCAGGACGGAACTTGCTAGAGCCTTAGCATCAGGAGCAGAAGGACCGAAGTTTTTATTCTTAGACGAGCCATTTGCTGGAGTTGACCCGATCGCGGTAGCAGAAATTCAGGGTATGGTACAAAAGCTACGCGATCGCCAAATTGGTATTCTGGTCACCGATCATAATGTTCGCGAAACTTTAGCTATTACCGATCGCGCTTATATCATGCGAGAAGGACAAATATTAGCTGCTGGTAGTGCGGATGAACTTTATCACAACCCTTTAGTACGTAAATATTACTTAGGTCAAAATTTTCAGTTATAAGCGAGCAGTAAGTAGTGACCAGCGACCACACCCTACACCCCACACACCACGCACCACGCTTTCTTACCAATTACCAATTA
>ERZ1066120.338-NODE-338-length-46085-cov-41.248599_pt1 | contig 46085 bp, 45 predicted proteins | sample MGYA00382767_ERZ1066120 | MGnify/ENA primary metagenome ERZ1066120 (study PRJEB33369, sample SAMEA5778350) | biofilm metagenome | biome: Industrial cooling water; feature: Water cooling tower basin; material: Biofilm | place: United Arab Emirates | collected...
TAGTAGATAATAATAGTGTAAAGACTATCGATTATAGGGCTTACTCGTTCATAGAGACTACTTATTTTTCTTTAATTAGCGGCAACTTCTGCAAGCGAAACCTTACCAGCAATCATTAATTCTTTGGCTGTGTCAATTCTTTGTTTAATTACATATTGATGCGGTGCCAAACCAGTAGATTGTTTAAACAGAGTAGCAAAATAATTAGGGCTAACCTGAGCTATTGTTGCTAATTCCACCAAAGTTAGTTCTTCATTAATATGGGCTTTAATATATTCTAAAACTTGTTTCAACTTTGTTTTAGGCAAACCAGCAGTTATAATCTGAATGGGTTTGCGCGCGCTGTAGTGCCGTAATAAATGCGCTGTCAGCGTTGTCACTAGGGAATCTATATATAATCTTTCCCCGAAGAAGGAAACTTCTAATTCGTTTTTCAAGGCAATCCCCAGACTATGGAGCAACGCATCTTGCAAAGCGAATTGGGGCAACAGTTCCACATGCTCTATCATTATTTCTTTTGCCTGTCGCTCTAAAATTACTGGGTCTAAGCATAACGCCAAATACGAGTGTTCTTTATCCCAACAAGCACTGGAAATTGTTTTTGCTGGGACAATAATTACATCTTCAATTCTCATTCGTGCTTCCTGAAAATATCCCTCAGTTACCTGCTCTACATGGGTATTCGGCAAAACATGCGTATTAATTAAAATTAAATGCTGTTGGCTTGTATTTTTGGATAGCTCTGCGGGTTGGTGGTGAAAGTGTAACAATTCAACCCCTTGAGACAAAGTAGAGTGTAGCAAAAGCTTGGCACCCAAAGCTTTCATCTCGTCTTCGCTAGTACAATCAATACTTTGAATTTCAGGGTTAGATGACATCAACCGACCAGAAAAAATTTTTGATTACTTTATTATTATCGTAATCCTCATGATAAGTAGGCGCCAATCTTAAATCTTTCTTGCTCTCACCTCTGTGTCTCTTCACTGCGTTCGAGGGCAAGCCTTTTGTATCTCGGTGGTAGAAAAGACGCTAGTTCGGCTATTAAAGGTAATAAGTTATGTAATACTATACTACAAAATCGACCAAAAAGTATTTATGTATTAGTTTATTAAATATTGCTGTGCCCAAAGCACGGCTTGAATGCGGTCGCGAACTCCTAATTCCCGTAGAATTTGATTAATATAACCTTTTACAGTTCCTTCTGTAATATATAGTGTTCGAGCAATTTCTTGATTATTTTTACCTTGCCCTACTAATCGTAAAACCTCTAACTGGCGCCTGCTCAAATGGGTTAAACATTCTGGTTCAGAGCTAGGTGTTATCGTTGGCTTTAGTTTGCTGCAAGGTGACGGGTTGACTCAAATGAATACTAATCAAACATTGTTTCGGCTTATATTCTGGCGTTTCATGTGCAGGTTGCCAGTAATGGCTTAGATAAATTCTCCGCCAAGACAAATTTCTACTCGAAAGTAGAGGAATTTGTGGATAAACTCGTAATACTGAGTCTTCCTGAGTAAAATCGATAGCTAAAGTTTTAGCTTCTTGCTTTTGCACAGTTTACTAATTTATTTTTTAAAATTTTACTAATTATAGCGAATTTAAGGTTATAAACGCGAATATTTTTTCATCTCTTGACAAACACGAAAATCTTTGATTTCCAGTGCAATGGTAAACTGTTATCGCACATCTAAGTAGGTCAGTGCTGGAATAAAAGTTTCTCTTTCAGGCATACAGTTATCTTGAGTTGTTTCTATTTTATTCGCTAAACTGCAAATCTGACATTGGCACCATCAGATATTGTACTCGAACGAGGACTGTCCATAATCGAATGATGCAAATTATCTTAGATTATGTTAAATAAGTTTGGAGAAAACAAACGCTTATGAGCGCTACAGAGAAATTGCAAATCGGTATTTTTATTTGCCCTGGTTGCTACATCCCAGATGTGGTCGGCGTTTACACTGTATTTAGCACTGTCCCTAATTGCGATATTCACTTTATCTGGCAGGATAAAGATATTGTTGTGGGTTTTCCCAATTTTCCGATGCAACCCACAACAACTTTTGCAGAATGTCCACAGAATCTTGATGTTCTATGTATTGGAGCAACCCCGGGTGATTTACCCGATGAAGCTCTGAAATTTCTTATGGGTCAAGGCAGTCAAGCAAAATACCTAATTGGTATTTGTGGAGGTAGCCTAATGTTAGCTGCATTAGGTTTACTCAAAGGTTATCGGGCAACGGCAAGTTTTTATGTTGTTGACGATCTTTCTAAGTTTGGTGTTATTCCAGTTAAAGGAGGAGAGGTTGTTATAGATAGAAATCGAATTACCGCAGGTGCGGTTTCTGGTTCTTTTGATGCCGGTCTAATTGTGCTTGCCAAACTGTGCGGTGAAGATGCTGCTAAGGAAGCAGAATTAGCCATTGAGTATGCACCTCATCCACCCTTTGGTACAGGTAGTCCCAAGTTGGCAGGTGCCGAACTTACCCAAAAAGTTACACAGAAATATGAACCAGCTTTGAATGAATTCCGTAAAGCTGCTCAAAAAACATTTGAGTGGTTGGTGGCAATTGAGACATAGTGCCCATTCATTAAGTATCATCACGACAAACACCACGCAAGCAGAAACTCGCAAAGCACCTGGGGTACAGTCCTAAGCTGTTGGCTTTGTGCATTTCATTAACTACCCCACCTGGGAGAACGGATGGGGTTTCTGCCTAATAAAGCTAACAATACGCTTAACCAAAGCAGGCTTTAATTTTCCTTCATACCATTTAGCTTTCTTTTCCTAAACTGACTTTGTGTGCCCTTCTTCAAGAGGAACGCTTTGGATGTTTACTCTTATTACAATGCTTTGTTAAAAAGTCTCACTAGCTTTTATCATGCACTTTAACTCAGTTGTAAATATGAGGCATCTGATAATTCTTATAAGTAAGTTGGCGCCCGCCGCACATGACCGTTTAGAGATTATTTAATGGCTTTTTGAGGGAGAGTCATTAAGACTGACAACCCCGCAATCAAAGTTATTTAGTTCTTGTGTACTATATAAGAGCGGGGCTTGAAGCATTATTTAATCCACGGTTTTTTGGCACTCATTAAGCGTTCAAATCTAGGGTGTTGACTTTATAGGAAACGGGCGCCCACTCATTTCATACAGTTTTTGTGTCTAAACTAAAAGCTCTATAACCCTTATTCCGTAAGCTTTTAAAGCTAGTACTATGAAACACGTATTATGCATGAGTAAAAATTGCTCAAAAACCCTTAAAGTCAACACCCTAGTTTTAAACATGCTGTAAAAAGTTAGGAAGAAAATAATCATACTTTTCATAAGTTTAGGACATTTTTCGCGTTTTTAGGCAAGACAAATAATTTAGCAAGTTAGTATATTTTCAATAGAAGTTTTTTGAGAAGTAATATGGACAAATATTTAATTCCGATATCCACGTTATTTATTGGATTAAACGGTATTATTGCTATTATGCTTTCATATATTGTTGCAGCAGAGCGGACAAAAACAAGAATTTGGCATGGAGAGTCAAAAGAGGATATATTAAAGCAACCAGATGCGCTTGCAAATCCAAATGCATGGGCAGCTTTTGTGGAAGATATGACTCAAAATTTTCTGTCATCGGCAACAATTGATGATGGAGCTTTACAACGAAAAGTTCGCGCTCATGCTAATTTTACAGAATACGTACCTTTGGCATTACTTTTCATCATTGCACTTGAGTTAATGCACTCAAACATTTGGCTACTCTGGCTTTTAGGAGTAAGTTTGACTGTAGCCAGAATAGCTCACGCTTGGGGTTTAATCAATACTTATGGTTCTTCTCCTGGACGAGCTTTTGGCTTTTTTCTCACCTGGTTTGTTTACATTTTTGGCAGCTTAGGTTGTATATACTATGCTTTACTCAGTCTACTTTATAACTAATTATGATTTCATTCGATAACCTCCTCATGAGGCATTGGAGTATTACTTACTATGCTTGATGAGAAAAGAGTACTCTTTCGAGGACTAATCAAACATTGTTCTCTATCGTATTTTGAGTATATAAATCACAAACGAGAGTAGTCAAGCAATGAGTCGGCAATCGAGAATTGGAACCTATGAATGGTGCGAACAGAACAATGGGCAGCTTAACCGAAGTGAAAAGTTTGAACTAGTACGAATGTTAATTCGTTCTCAGTTAGAAAATTTGTTAGAAAAGTTAGCATACAATTCCGGGATGAAGAGCGAGCGTTTTTTACGAATTGATGCCAATGCCATTACACTACCAGATTCCAAAATTGCACTTGAAGCAGAGTTACTAGCAAAGAATAGTTTTACCGATGCACAACTCAATCATGGCTACCGTACCTATTTTTGGGGTTCATTGCTCGGTCAAGCAGGCTTATTGCAGCCAGACTCTGAACTGCTTTTTGTTGGTAGTATCCTGCATGATTTAGGACTTTCTCAACTACATATTAAGCAAGCTTGCACTTGTTGTTTTTCAATAAACGGCGCCAGACTAGCACATCAGTTTGCAATTTTACAGGGTTGGGATGCTCATCGTGCTAAAACGCTCTATGAGACGATATCTCTACATCTGAACCCAATCGTCGATGTGGCAATTGATGGAGTTGAAGCTAAACTGTTGAAAGATGGGGCAACGATGGATGTGATTGGTGTGCGCTTTCATTGTCTCCCAAGCGGCGCCATTCAGACAGTTCACGCTCAATTTCCTAGAATCGGATTTCGAGAAGAGATTTTGGCATCTATTAATAATGTTCCCCATGCTCAAGATTCACGCCCTCAATTTCTCAGTCGAGGATTTAGTATTCTTGCTGCGAGAAATCCTCTGGATAGGAGAAAATTTAACTCCATCAGTCAAACCAGAAGGTGAAGTTCTTGTAATATTTGTAGCATTTTAGTTATATTATAATCAAGTATGGCTTCAACCTTCCAGAATACGAAAATCAAATGAAGAACAGCCTTATTTTATACTCAGGTGGCATGGATTCCACGGTGCTTCTTTACGACAAAAGAGAGGAAATAGCTCTTGCTGTGAGTTTTAATTATGGAAGCAAGCATAATGAACGTGAATTATATTTTGCTTCGTTGAACACAAAAAAGTTAGGTATTGAACACGTCAAGTTAGATTTGAGTGACATAATCGGGAGACATTTTTCATCGCATCTGCTCAAAACAGGTGGAGAAATACCTGATGGGCATTATCAAGAACCGATTATGAAGCAAACAGTAGTACCATTCAGAAATGGAATTATGCTTTCCATTGCTGTAGGATTAGCCGAAAGTCGGGGATTAAAAAAGATTTACTTAGCAAATCATTTTGGAGACCACGCTATTTACCCTGATTGTACATCTGCCTTCATCGAGCCGTTTAAAGAAGCAGCAAAAGCAGGTACATACGAGAAAATAGAAATTGTTTCTCCTTATGTTTCAATAACTAAACGTGACATAGCTTTAATTGGGAAAGACCTTAATGTTCCGTTTAAATATACCTGGAGTTGCTATAAGGGTAAAGAACATCACTGCGGTAAATGCGGAACTTGTGTTGAAAGAATAGAGGCTTTGGAAGGTTTTGATGAAACTGTTTATGCTTGAAGACTTATAATTGCCTATGCTATAATCCATATTGTTGAAATCCTGAGTAGTAAACAGTTGCGAAAAGGAACTATGGAATTTATCACACCTAAAGTAAAAATCTGCTGCATAAGCAGTGTAGAAGAAGCCAAATTAGCTATAAAATACGGCGCCTCAGCAATTGGTCTTGTCTCAGAAATGCCTTCGGGACCAGGTGTTATCTCTGAAGAACTAGCATCCAAGATAGCTACGACCATACCAGCAAACATTGCCTCATTCCTGTTAACTAGTAAGCAAAATGCTTTAGATATCATCGAACAGCAGCGATACGTCGGCGCCAACACATTACAAATAGTAGACCGTTTAACACACGGGAATTATAAAGACCTACGTGAAGCATTGCCAGGTATTAATTTAGTACAAGTGATTCATGTAAATGATAAAGAATCTATTTCTGAAGCTTTGAGAGTGGTGCCGGATGTTGACGCTATTTTACTTGACTCCGGCAACCAAAACCTACCAATTAAATTACTTGGGGGAACAGGACGCGCGCATGATTGGTCAATTAGTCGTCGTATAGTTGAACTTGTAAACAAGCCTGTTTTTCTCGCTGGTGGTTTGAACCCAGAAAATGTACGTGGCGCCGTTGAACAAGTTAGACCACATGGACTAGATATTTGTAGTGGTGTGCGTACTAATAATAAGCTCGATGAACGTAAATTAGAAGCATTTTTTGAGCAAGTAGATAGTTTTAGGTAATAACCCAGCGCTACCAACAATTACAAGCTTATCTACCAACTCTGGAAACTTTAGTCTTTATAATAAAACTAATCTAAAAAATAGATTTACCAAATATATGAGCAACACAGTCAGCTATAAGTAACAAGCCAAGGGACACTAAAATAAATTTCATTATTTTTGGAAACCATTTAGTTACTGATTGATGAATTCTTTGTAATAAAGTTGCAGCATTATTACGAAATATCAAATAAATTATCAGTAAGGCAATTAAAGGCAAAACAAAAATTAAGTTGTAAAAAGCGATAACGGTCATTAGCTGTGGTAGTTCAAGGTTTTCACGGGTAATTCTTTCTATCGCAGCTAAATATGGTAATGCAGTTGGCGCCTCTAAAAATGCGATGGTTGCCCCTAGAATAAATGCACTACCTGGTGACAGTGATTTGGGACGTTTTGCTTGTGGTTGGTTCAAAAACTTGTTGAGGTTACAACCCAAGAAAATAAGTGCGGTGCCAATCAAGAATTGTAGTACATATATTACATCACCTAATTGTGTAAATATATGCCGAAAAACTTGAGAGATCCCGAAGCTGAGTAAAACTCCGGCAACCCAACTTGCTGTAAAATCTCCAGCGATAAACGTAATAGCGCGAGCAACAGGCTTTGGTGTACTTAATAAATAAATTTGTACTGCCATTGCATTTGGATTAATGCTATCAACCAAGGCAATTGTCGCAATTGAAATCAGCAGGTTAATCATTACATCTTCCTTAAAGCTTGTTCATTAAAAGTTATTTAGCAAAATTCAACTTTCAAGCTTTACATAAATTTCTGTCGGATGTGATTGTGCCCATTCTATATCCCACGGGGTAAATCCCAAACTTTGGTACAAGGAAGCAGCGACTTCATTTTCCTTACGATAACTTGTTGCAATTATCTCAACATTGGGATGTAATTTTAGGCGCCGAATTATCTCTATCATAGTTGCTCGTCCATAACCCTGACGTTGATATTTATAATCAATCATCAGACGCATTATAAATCCAACACCACCTACATCAATTTCATACATGATAAACCCAAGCATTGGCGCCTGTGGTTGTTCATAACCACATACGCTAGCATCATAAACGGCAAAAGGGAAGAGGTTAGTATCAACATACGCTTCTGCAAGAGATTGTGCATTTGTCGCAACTAAACTTTTCTGCGAATTATCGACTTGGAGGTTAAGACATTCTTTGAGATTATCGCGCGTTATTTTACGCAAATGAACTTTTACCATGAATGTGCTTGTCCATTTCTATTACTACCAAGTTGCAATCAATTGTTCAATTTCAGCTTGTGCTTCGTTGATTCCTTGCTTTAGTCTATTATCTCCTAAATCTAAACCATTTGCATGAATAAATTTAATATCTGTCACACCAACAAACTCGAACCCTTGACGAAAAGCAGGTCAAAACAAAGTGCGTATTCTTGTATTAAATACAAATAAATAACTATATAGCTATTCAATTTTGATTTGTAAAAAATGGTATTTACGTAGAGACCGTATTAATCTAGGTTGTGGTCTCTACAATCTAAATTTTCACGAATATTTAGGAATGCTATTTGAGTCTTGAAATAAACGCTTCTGTGAGCAATCACATGGTGGGCAGTGCCCACCCTACGAAACAATCGTCATGGTTAAAAAATTACTAGGTAGTTATATAATACCAATACTTGGACGAAATAAAAAGTAAGCGAAGAAAGAGTACCTGGTTTGAATGCAGAAGCAGTATATTTTAATACGGCGCGCCAGTAGTATTTCCAAACCAATCTTCTAATTGCAGCATTTTAATCACACCATCTACTACGCTTTGATGGGTAACTTTCTTTTCTAGAAGCCATCCTGTCCAATAAACTATACAACTCGCTTGCTGCAATCGCCATGCTAATGTTAGCTTATCTATCTCTGATTGTGAAAGAGAAATATGTTTTGCATACCCTGTACTAAAAGCTTTTATTCTTTCCTTGTTAGGAATTTGCTTTGATGGACGAGTAAAATGATCTAATGCTGCCACGTAGTCAAGTAGTCTTAAGTCGTAGGTGGCAAACTCGAAGTCTAAAACACCAACTACTTGATTTTCGTTGACTAATACATTAGGACATAAATAATCAGCATGGGTGGTTTGAAGTGGAAGTGTTTTATATAAACTCGGCGCCATTTCAATTAATTCTATTAAGCTCTTGGTAATTCGCTCTTGCTGTGAGTACTCTAGCTCAAGTATTCGAGGTACATCTAACGGCGCCACTAACGGATGAATATTTTCAAGATTACCCCAATTTGGTAGCTGAGATTTTTGAGCATCTGTATCAAATTCAGCTAGATGTTTATGTAATTCTCCTAATGCTTGACTTGCGGCGCCGATATGAATAAGATTATCACGTTCGGCAGGTTGACCCAAAATTAAAGGAAGTAAAGCTGCACGCAGTATTTTACCGTCTTTATTAATTGTAACTAATGTTTCACCGGAGTTAGTTGGTACAGGAACTGGGACGGCAAACGATAAGTTACATGATTGTAAATGCTGTAATAGTGCGTGTTCATAATGAATTTGTGCAGTTGCTGTAGTGTCGCTGTATATTTTAAAAACAAATTTACCAAGGGAAGGCACCTCTACAAAAAAAGTTGTGTTGACTGTACCTTGGTTTGTCGGTTTAACTGTTGGATTACTTATAGACCAGTATAAGAGTATTTCAATTATGTCTTGTTCTAATAGCTGTAACTTTTTAGAATTGGTCATAGTTGCTCTCAACTTATTGTTGTTATGTCAAAGACTAAACCTTCAGATATCGAATATTAAAAAATTACTCAGTCAAAAAACCTGTCATACGGGATTATACAGAAGGTTTATCACGATACAAGTTACAAATAGTAATTGATTATATTCATGTTCATCTTAATGAAGATGTAGGTTTGACAGAACTGGCAGAATTAGTACAAATATAACTTCTGTATTGACAGCCTGCATATGCTACTAAAGATACAAGATGGTTCGTAATCCTTCGTCCACTTCTGACTGTAAATATTCTGGTAGCGCTCCAACACGTTCGCTCAAGAAGGTTTTATCAACCGTAAAAATTTGAGACACATTGGCTACAGAATCTTTAGGTAAACCTGTAGCTTCACGCGGTAAAAATACATTACCTGATGCCTCGGTTAACCGAGTGTTAGAGGTAATAATTACAACAATAATGGTCTTGATACGACTTTGTGTAAAAGTATCGTCTTGAACAATTAAAACTGGACGGCGATACCCAGGCTCCGAGCCAACTGGATCGGGCAAATTTGCCCACCAAATTTCTCCGCGATACATTACCAATCCTCACTTGGCAAGGACATAAATTGCATCTTTGCTAGCACTGGGTCTAGTTCAGAGGACTCTTCAGAATAAACCTGATTCAGTTTGTTCAAAATTTGATTACGGTTGTATTTACGTAAATATTCCTTGAGTGCTTTAGTATAAAGTTCACTACGTGATAATCCTAGTTGCCCAGCTAGTGCTTCTGCCTCTTCAAAAACTGAATCTGGAAGTGAAATAGCAGTTTTCATTCCTACTCTCGCTTTTAGTAACTACACTTTAGTTATACCCAAGTTATACCATGATAACAAGGATTTTTTGCTTGCTCTGACCCTGATAATATTTAACTTCCTCTGTGTCCTCCGTGTCTCTGTGGTAAAAAATAGACTTATTGTCAAACAGGCTTTCCGGCCTGTTCCACAAGATAGAAAATAAAGCTTGACATGTTAACTAATCTAAGGTAATACTAAAAACAAGTAGTAAATTAATTTTTGATTATGTTTACCAAGCGCCTACCTCTACAAGTAACTTCTAGCCATCTACTAGGGCTAGGGCTACTACTATGCCTTGGTTAAGTATTTGCACATTTAAATATTAAATGATTTTTGTAATCCTTGTAGAGACGCGATGAATCGCGTCTCTACATCCAAAATTTATGTTATCAACATTGGAGCTATTTATGCCATTGAATCTATCGCTTAAGGTATTGTTGCGACTAATTACGGGTTGCCAGGTTTGGTTTTGGTGGCAACCTGTCAGCCCTATTTTTACAAAACTCGCCACAATACCTTGTAATTACAGAAATTATCGAAAAAGGAATTCACGATGTTAACTAATCCTGCGTCTAAATATCGTCCGTTTGCTCCTGTTAACTTACCTGACCGCGCGTGGGTTAACCAAACAATTACCAAAAGTCCAATTTGGTTGAGTACCGACTTACGCGATGGCAACCAAGCGTTGATTGAACCAATGGATATTACGCGCAAGTTGCGTTTGTTCAATCTGTTGATACGCATAGGTTTTAAAGAAATCGAAGTTGGGTTTCCTTCTGCTTCACAGACTGAGTTTGATTTTATTCGACATCTCATAGAAGAGAACTTAATTCCTGATGATGTAACTATTCAGGTATTAACTCCCGCGCGCTCGGAATTGATACATCGAACTTTTGAGGCATTGCGCGGCGCCAAAAAAGCAATCGTACATCTATATAATGCGACATCACCAGTATTTCGCCGCACTGTTTTTAATTTAGACCGTGCAGGAACTATTAATTTGGCAACCTCAGCAGCAAGATTATTTAATGAGCTTGCTGCAAAGCAACCAGAAACTAACTGGCAATTTCAATATTCACCAGAAACGTTTACAGCTACCGAACTCGATTTTGCAGTTGATATCTGCAATGCTGTATTGGATGTATGGCAACCAACAGAGCAGCATAAAGCGATTATTAATTTACCTGCAACGGTGGAAGTATCAACACCAAATATATTTGCCGACCAAGTGGAGTGGATGCATCGTAACTTAAGGCGCCGCAATAGTCTGATATTGTGTGTTCATACTCATAACGACAGAGGTTGTGGTATTGCGGCTGCTGAATTGGCACTTTTGGCAGGCGCCGAAAGGGTAGAAGGGTGTTTATTTGGTAATGGTGAGCGTACTGGTAATGTAGATTTGGTAACTTTGGCATTGAATCTTTATACTCAGGGTATTCATCCAGGTTTGGATTTTTCTAATATTAACGAAGTCGCGCGCGTTGCTGCGGAGTGTACGCAACTGCCAATACATCCACGTCATCCTTATGTTGGTGATTTGGTATTTACTGCGTTTTCAGGTTCACACCAAGATGCAATTAGAAAAGGGTTTGCAGTGCAGGCGCCTGATACAATTTGGGAAGTACCTTATTTACCGCTTGACCCTGCTGATGTTGGTCGTACATATGAGTCGGTAGTCCGAGTCAATAGTCAATCAGGAAAGGGTGGAATTACATTTTTACTCGAACGTGATTTTGGTATAGCGTTACCTCGACGGTTGCAAATCGAATTTAGTCGAGTTGTGCAGCAAGTCATGGATAGTAGTGGTAAGGAATTATCTTCTCAGGATTTATGGCAGTTGTTTGAACAAGAGTATTTGTATGGTGAGGCAGCATTGAGATATGTGTCGCATCAAGTTTATACTGCTGATGACGGTACACAAATGCTGTCTGCGAAGTTGCAGGTTGATGGGGAAGTTATTGAAATTTGCGGTAAAGGTAATGGACCTATTGATGCTTTTGTCAATGCTTTGGGTATTGGAGTGGAGATTCTCCATTATGAAGAGCATTCACGTAACTTGGGTAGTAATGCTGATGCTGTAGCGTATGTGGAAATGAGTAATGATTTTATGAGCGGGAGTTTATTTGGTGTGGGAATTAACTCTAATATAGTCACTGCTTCGATACTGGCTATTATTAGTGGTGTAAACCGTGTTTGGAGGTCTGTTGATGCTGAGGTAAGAATTGAGCAGTTGATGAAGTTGAAAGATTATACGTCTGTAGTGAGGGGTTAAGTTATTTACCAGCAAGGATGCTCCGAACTTTGCCAGAAGAATAATCTCCCGGCAAGTTCTCTCCACCCCATAAGAAATTTTAGAATATTTGTTTTTGCTCACTTGTTATTAATAGTAAGTTTTACAATTACTAGGTCTAGTGCAGCAGCAAGCGTAATTTCAGGAAAATTTTATGAACACAATTATCTATAGACCACCGAAGCTTGGAGACGAGTACCAAATTAGTGGTTGCATGTGGGCTTCTGCGGATTTGTGGGAACTTACAGATGGAACACCAGAAAGTGTTGCCGAATGGGAACTAATTTGTAACCCAGAAGAATTAAGAGATAGAATTTTGAGTGACCAGAAAACGCTAGTTGCTACGTGGAACGGGATAGCTGTTGGTTTTATTGCATTTAAAAGAGGCAATCATTTGTCGTTGCTGTTCGTCCGAAGAGAATTTTCTGGGCAAGGAATTGGTAGAGAACTTTTTACCCGATGCACCAATGATCTTAATGAAGTCACTGTTAATGCCGCTAGGGCTGCGGTAGGCTTTTACCAGAAAGTAGGATTTATTCAAAGCGGCGATAGCTTCTTATATAAAGGAATATGGGGTACACCAATGAAGTGGGTTAATAATTCGGTGAACCAGATGCACACCCCACATACCGACAGCAAAAGATAACGGCGCCACAAATTTATATTTTCTTTATATAAATCGACAAAGATTATTGCATAAAAGCTGAATTACAAACTTATAGCTCAGTAGTCATGCTTGAGCTGGCATAACACTGCTCAAAGAAACCCGGTTTCTTGTAGCTTGACTTGTAAGTTTACTTTTGTAAGAGAATTAATCAAAATGAAAATTAAGCATTTTTATCCAGTTTCAAGTTTATTAATCGCAGGATTGGTATTATCGAATTTTGGTACTGTTTCCGCCTCTATTAATAGCTCTCAAACATTACAGCAACTTAACAGCAATACTCGAGGTGGTATCCAAAAAATTGCAGCTAACCCAGAAGACTGTATTGCCTTCAACCCAAGTAATACTGCTGTTAAGCAAGTTAACGGTAGCTGGAAAATAGTTGAGAATGGGAATCACTGGATGTTTGACTTTGGCGCCGAAAAAGACGAGGCGATACGCGCATTCCAAGTTATCAAGCAATACGGAGTGAATAAATCTTGCTTCGTTGGGCGCCCACAACCATCATTTAAATATCTACTTAAAAATAATAATGCCCCAGTTGGCGCCATCAGAGGAGAAGATTGTGTGGCATTTAACCCTGCAACAACAACCTTAAGCAAAATCAATAACCGTTGGAAAATTGTAGATGGTAGTCACTGGATGTTTGACTTCAACACCAATGAAGCAGAAGCCAAACAATCTTTAGAGATTATTAAAAAATATAAGTTCACCCGTTCCTGCTTCGTTGGTAGACCTGACCCTAGCTTTACCTACTTGCGTAAATAACGTATCATCAACCAATAATACTGCCAGGAATTGCAAATCCCTGGCAATTTCAATATTCACCGGAAACGTTTACAGCAAATTTTGGCAACCCAACCGCGATTTTTTTACATTTGTGATTACTCCTGATTGGCTTAAATAATTTAGTTATTCACGATAGCGGAGTAATAAAATTACAACCGATATCCAATGATGAATAGCAAAATATCCTTCTTGGACTTGTCAACCAGTATTCAAACATAACCAAATTTACAGAGATTACTTTATGGCATTAAATACATCGAAATTTACCCAAATTATCATTTCTCTGCTAGTTAGTACTGCTCCTATTAAGAAAGGAAATTTATCCTATGTCTATTAAAGCATTTAGCGGAAAGTTCGCCTTTCTTAGCAATTTTTGGTCTTGCAAAATAATATTTGAAGGCATTGAATTTCCAAGCGTTGAACATGCTTTTCAAGCCGCCAAAACAACCAACCCGTCGGAGCGTGAACTGGTACGTTTAGCTGCAACACCAGTCAAAGCCAAGCGCATTGGGCGCCAGGTGACACTTCGAGATGATTGGGATAAGGTGAAGATTGAAATTATGCACGGTTTTTTGTTACAGAAATTTAGCCAGGATGAGATGCTGCGAGAGATGCTTTTGAGTACAGATGATACAGAATTAATTGAAGGCAACACTTGGGGTGATAAATTTTGGGGCGCAGTGCTAGAAAATGGCAAATGGGTAGGTCGCAATGAACTGGGTAAGCTATTGATGAGTGTGCGTTCTGAAATTCGCGCAGAAGTTACTGATGAGTAATTATGGTATAAGTAAGCTTAAGTATATGCAGCAGATTTCCTTTTAATGCGCTATATGTAGAGACGCGATTATATAGTATCAATTTCAATATCAGTATTATTATGTATCATAAATCATTTATTTCTTGGCATGGCATTGAAACTCAGAGCTTATTTGTGATTTTTTTATTCTTATTTTCTTTTCCTACAATTGCTCAAACAGTTCCAGTTCAAACATTGCAAGATAAACCCAATCCAAATATCGACCGTTTCCCCCAACCTGTTCCCAGTCCTACACCTCTTCCGGAGAATGAGGCGCCAACTATATTGCCTCCACAGGTAAAACCGGCACCAGAGGAAACAGATACAAATAGTAGTATCATTGTACGTAAGATAGAGGTAACAGGTAATACTGTATTCAACCCATATATTATTGAAAGCATCGTCAACAAGAGCGAAAATCGTTCTGTAAGTTTAAAAGAACTTAGAGGAGTTGCTGATGCAATTACCAAGTTATATTTACAAAAGGGCTACATTACATCGAGGGCTGTGTTAGTAGACCAGGAAATAAAAGATGGTGTAGTTCAAATTCGGGTTATTGAGGGTTCTTTAGAAAAAATTGAGATAGAAGGTAATCGACGTTTAAACTCATCTTATATACGCGAGCGCATTCAGTTAGGTACAAAAATACCACTCAACCAACTTCAAATTGAAAACCAACTCAGGTTGCTAAGAGTTGACCCAATGTTAAGTAATATTGAGGCGACTTTACGACCGGGTACTAATTTAGGTGAAAGTATTCTTACAGTTAAAGTAGAGGAGGCGCCTAATTTTAATACATTTTTTGGTGTTGATAACTATTCATCTCCGAGTGTTGGCTCGGAAAGGTTTGGTGGGGGTTTTAATTATCGTAATGTTACAGGAATTGGCGACCAATTTAGTGCTTCATACTATCGTTCTACCACAGGTGGGTTCAATGTATTTGACTTGAATTACCAAGTTCCGATTAATCCTAAAAATGGAACTATCAGGTTAAGGTATGCACCGAGTGATAGTAAAATTACTGCTTCTGAATTTGCTGATTTTAATATTACCTCTGATAGTCAACTATATGAAGTTAGTTTTCGCCAACCATTAACCCGCACCCCCAGCGAAGAATTTGCTTTATCTTTAGCATTTACCTTGCAAAATGGTCAAACTTTTTTAGGAGGTACACCTACACCCTTTGGTGAGGGGCCTGATAGCCAAGGTAACAGTCGTACTAGAATAATCAAATTTGGACAAGATTATATTAAACGAGACTTGCAAGGAGCATGGGCTTTGCAATCACAATTTAATCTTGGTTTAGGTATTTTCGATGCGACGATTAATTCTGGCTCAAAGCCAGATGGACGTTTCTTTAGTTGGTTAGGGCAAGTACAGAGGGTACAAAGGTTAAGTAAAAATAATTTATTAATAGCTCAAGCTGAGTTACAACTCACGACAGATAGTTTACTTAGCAACCAACAATTTTTTCTAGGTGGGGGACAATCTCTACGGGGTTATCGACAAAATGCTCGTTCTGGAGACAATGGTTTTCGTGTTTCTGTAGAAGACCGAATTACCATTTTTGATGGTACAGATGGAACTTCATCTTTACAATTGGCGCCTTTTATTGAGATGGGTGCAGTTTGGAACCATCCTGATAATCCGAATAAACTCAACAATCAAACTTTTCTCAGCGCTGCTGGTTTGGGATTAATCTTACAACCCACACCAAATACTTTTATCCGACTCGATTATGCTGTTCCCTTTATCAAACTTGATGATAAAGGTACAAACGCTCAAGATGAAGGCTTCTTTTTCAGTGTTGGTTATAATCCTTAATGTTATTAATTTGCCTCACCTACTAAGGTAAACCCAGCCCAATCTAATGGCTCAAAATCAAACTTCATCAGTTGCAGCATAGCTTTTCTTAATGCTACAGCTTTATCAGGGTTTTGCTGTAATTCCTGATAAAAAGCAATCATTAATAGTCTTGTTTTCTCATCAGGAACAGTCCATAAAGATACTAATATACTGGGTGTTCCTGCGGAGATAAAAGCGCGCGAAAGTCCAATTACTCCATCTCCCGTAATTCTTCCTACACCCGTATCGCAAGCACTCAAAACCACTAACGAAGCGACCAAACGCAAATCAAAAATTTCTGCCGCAGTCAGTAAACCATCATCTTGATCTGAAGGAGCTAAAGCAATCGCTCCCGGTATTCCTAAGCCCTGTAATGATGAGCTAGTATTAGAACTGCGATACTCTAAAAGTCCGTGGGTTGCTAAATGTATAAGCTTTGCTTGAGATAATTGCTTTTTTATAGCTGTTTTAGTTGCTTTAGAACCAATCATTGCTTCTTGCTGGAACATTTTTGCTATTTCTATTGCTTCTGCTTCCGATTCTGGTAATACAGCTAGCTGTTGAGGTTTTTCCCCATTTATAGATACTGTAGGCATAGTTGGATTGCCCACTATTAAAGGTTTTAAATTAGTTAGATTTTGCTTTGCTAAACTATTTTTTTGCTTACGAGTTAAATCTAATACTTGAATCGCTGGAGCGGTAAGAATCGTATGTTTTTCAATTAAATATTTACCTTCAGCATCTTGCAGTGCAGCGAAGGGAGTTAAAAATAATGATTCTTGAGGTATAAAAATTACACGCTCATTTTCATCTTTTGGTAACAAATCTGAAATTGGTTCAATCAGAAATTTGTGCAGTTTACGGAGTCCAATATAACTTGAATTTTTTTCTTCTCCTAACTTCAAAATATTTTGCCTCTGCTGCTCACATACAATACCTTGAACCAAACAGCGACTGGCGGTAACTAAATCATCAAGGGTTAAATTATGCTTCCATAATGGTTTTAAATCAACTTTGCGAAATGAAATTTTACCCGTTGGTTTTACTACCCAAATAAATAATTCTGAACCTCTCCCGCGTTGTTTCCCCAAAAACTTAAAGTCATCATCAGGGACAATTAAATATTCAACTAAGGTTGCATTTTGCTGACGAGCAATTTCTTTAATTTGGTTTACAGAAGGAAAATTGGTATTGATTGAGTTTTTATCTTCCGAGAATCTACCAGCAAGTAATTCCACAAAAGCACGCGCGCGTCCTCGTTCTGTAGCTTCTAAAGCTGCTTCTGGTTTATTTGCAGCTACTAAAATTTGTTGCAATAAATTGTAGGAATGAACTTGAGTATCAAAAATTGATACCTTGTAAGTATCGCTAAGTCCCGGTCTCATTCCATCTAAAACTTCGACAGCATCACGAAGCGTCTTTTCTGCTTCCTCAAGTTTTCCCGCAGTATATAAAACATGTCCTAGATTATTTAACCCCATCGCTTGAGCTTCCGGGTCTCCAATTTCCCTGGCAATAGCTAAACTATTTTTCAAATACTCAATAGCTTGGGGATAGTCTTTTAAATCTTCGTGTGCTAATCCCAAACTTCCTAAAGCTTCCAATTCCCGTTGCTTGTTCTTTATCTGTCGCGCGAGTTGAAGACTCTGTTGATAATTGTTAATTGCTTTGTCTAATTTTCCCAAAAAATGGTATGTAGAACCCAAATTAATCAATGTACTTGTTTGACCCGTAATATCATTTATAGAAGAGCTAATTTTGAAACTGGTTTGAAAAGTCGCAATCGCTTTTTCGTACTGACCTTGATTAGCATAAATTTGACCTAGATTACTAAGAGTTTTACCCTCTTCTCCTTTATTATTAACCTCACGAGCAATTTGCAAACTTTTTTCATAGGATACAATTGCACTATCATAGTCCCCTAAAGCTTCATACACATTTCCTAAGTTTTTAAAAACTATTCCCTCATTCTTACGATTTCCTAGCACCCTAAGAATGTCTAACGATTGTTTATTTGCTTCAATAGCTTGAATATAATTACCCAATGTTTTGTAAGCAATGGCTAAATTAGCCAGAATAGCTCCTTCATCTATTTTATTACCAGTTTCACGCACCAAAATTAAAGCTTGTTGATTATATTGAACAGCTTTGATAAATTTAGTTTGTTTAGCGTAGATTTTTGCAAGATTTATTAGAATTGCTGTTTCTGCTGATTTATCTTTCAGTTCTCGCGTTAGAGTCAGGTATTGTTGTAAATAAGTAATTGTTTGGGGATAATTTTGTATTTGCTGGTTTACGACAATTAAGTTTTTTAAAGTGCTTGCAGTTGCTTGCTTGTCATCTAACTCAAGATATATTTTTAAAGTCTGTTGCCATAATTTTATAGCTTCTGGTAATTGATTTGCTTGATACTTTTTTAAAGCTTCTTCAGATAATTTTTCTGCTTTGATGCGATGCGATTGAGAGTCTCCTTTACTTACTAGAAAAGTTATTTGGGAATGTTCAGAAATAAAAACACTACTGAAGTTTGTGATTATAGCATCCTTAATTGATTTGTAAAAAACATTATGTTGATGTAACGAACCGCAAAGGACGCAAAGGACGCAAAGGTAAGAAAAGAAAAGAAGAAACATTTTAGAAATGATTTGGGGTTGCTATATAAAAGTAGTGTTACCACTTTACTCTAAATAATCATTGCTTCTTTAAGGCACTACTTTCAGGATATTATTTTTATCATTTGTTGTCTTACATGGGTCATTTTTTCGTGGTTGGGAGTTATTCGTTGCATTTCCCCCACGAGTATTTTCTCCACGGTTGAAAGCTATGGTTGAATTTTGTGGAGAACAAACATCATTTTTTTCGTCTTGATTTAATTGACGTTGGACAATTTGTCCGTCGGGAGAATTTTGATTATTTGATGTTCCATTGCCAGAAGAAACATCGGTTTTAGGTTTGGGAACAGTTACTACATTAATATCGGAACTTCCCTCTAAAAATGTATCACCAAAAGCGCCGTATAGACTAGCATCAACTCCCCCCTTTTTAACAATCAACCCAGCTGTAAAACTTTCATCTGGTGAAATATTGTTGGCATCAAAAGCAACACTGTTGACAGTTACAGGTCTATCTGGGACGGGGTTCCCATTTTCGTCAACAAAAATAATTTGACCAATATCGTCTTTACCTTTAAAGAAAACTCTTCGTCCATCAGCTTTGACTCGGTATATAGTATTTCCATTCGCATCTTTTTCAACACCAACCCCTTCAGTGAATTTTATTCCACCATGTTGAATATTTATATTCCCTTGGGCTTGAATACTAACTGGAACTTCACTAGGCCCAGTAAAAGTAAATGAACTTAAGAAAGTATCTTTTGCTTGAAATGTATCGGCAGCATTAATACCTATACTGCCGAAAGGAACGCGAATAGTATTAACTGTAATTTTTCCAGTTTCTGAAGATAGAAATGCAAAATCATTTATCCTACCAAATCCATCTGATGATATTACTCTTAAATTTTCTATATTAATATTTTTGGCGCCAGAAAGTGTAGTATTACCAGCATTTATATCACCTCTAACTAAGATACCACCTTCTGAAGAATTCAAAATCAGCGGACTATTTATACCGTTGAAAGAACCATCCAATATAAAATTTCCTAAAGAAAGATTTCCATTTACATTAATATCATTTTTGGCAGAGAGAATCACGGGACCCAAAATCTCACTGCTCGCTGGTTCAATAGTAATATTTCCGACTGTAATATTTCCTGCTGATGTAGAAGTATTCGTACTAGAAAAAGTTGTTGTATCAATAGAAGTTGGAGAAATAGTTGCTGGATTGCGTAATTCGCTCAACCCTGCTCGCAAAATCAACGATGAGCTATTTTTTAATGTGGCAATATCTGGGTCTGTTCCTACTAAAGAAGCATTTGGTTGTGTAATTTCAATATCACCACCTATAATACTGCCTTTAGCTTCTACTTTTAGAGAAGAACCTTTATAATTACCAAAACTTACATCACCATTAGAGCTTATTATCCCTTGAGAATTAGTTCCAACTGGGCTGAGAAAAGTAGAACTGAAATTACCTGCCCCACCAGATAAATTCTGCACAGAAAAATTTTTACCTGTAATAAAACGAGCATTACCACTAATTGTACCATCGCTGACTAAATCAAGATTACCGCCTGCCTGAAAGATGGATTTCTCATTAGCTAACTGAATATTAATATTTTGATTTCCTTGAACTTTTAAGTTTGCTCCCGTTTGCAAAATAAAGAATTCGTCAAACCCCGCACCATCAAATAAATTTATAGTATCTTTAGCTAATAAGTTCAAATTTCTAGATGTTGTTAACCCCTGTCCCGATTGACCAACAGAAATTAAATTACGACTCGATGATAGTGTGGCATTTCCAGCATCAAGACTATCTACTACTAAATCGCCATTTTCTATTTTTAAACCTGAACCAGTCAGTTTTACTGTATCTCCACTGATTGTTAAACCCGTTGCATTTGTAACTCCTCCACCCGTTAATAATGCGGGGAGAGATAAAATAGGTAACGACCAATTATTCGGTAAACTAGGTGCTGTGGAGACTGGTTGAGTTTCGAGACTCAAAATATTTCCTGGCTGTGTAATTTTAACTATACTTTCTCCAGATACAGTCGCAACCGTTACCTGCCCTCCGGGAGCGCTGAGTCCCCTTGTATTAACAACAGTACCACCAAGAAGAGTTAAATTTTGTCCCGGTTTTATAGCTAAATTACCAAACCCATCAATGGCGATAGCTCCCGGTTGACTCATGGTAAATGCAAATGAACTGGGTTCTCCAATCAAATCAGCGTAATTATTTACACCAAAAGCATTAAACCACTTATTCCCAAACCCAATTCCGTTCGCGGTTGTTGCAGTAAAAGACCCAGGAACATCTAACCTGGCGCCAGAACCAAATATAATCCCTGCTGGGTTCATTAAATATAAGTTAGCATTGCTACCCGTAACTTTAATTAACCCATTAATTACCGAAGCATCTCCACCAGTAACTCTTCCTAAAATATTCTTAGTACCAGGATTCGTCACAAAGTCTGCAATTTGATTTTCATTTAATCCAAACTTTTGCAGACTGTGAAATACATTCTTATCAATTTGAGTGCCACCTGTAATAGTAAAAGTATTTCCACTTTGATTAACAACAGTATTCGCATCACCAGGCGCCGTTGTAATCTGTGCTTGTGCTTTTGGTAATAATATAGATGTGACAATGAAGAAACTAAGTAAATGAAATATTAATTTCATGGCACTGATATTTAAAAAATTGCTTGAGCATTAAAAACGGGGTTCCTTGGTACATATACGTAGTTGACACTAAAATTATGCAATAATTTTACAAAACTTCACTATTCAACCAACGGTTGCTTGGCAATATCGCTCAAGCCAATACTTTCGAGTAAACTCACCCAAGTCTCAACCAGCTCTTTATTTTCTGGTTCCTGTTGTCGTAATCTTGCCAATGTATTAAAAGCATCAAACCAAATACCCTCTGTGGCATATAATTCAACTTGTTTGCGAGGTTCAGCGGCATTAATTTTTTGGTTTAATCCACTCAATGTAACTCGTCGCACAACACCTTCTACCCGGAGTGAAGGAATTGGTTTTTGCGGTTCGCAGTAGATATTAAAGAACCAGCGATAATTTTTATTTGCTTCTAATGGTTTGACTGTTTCAGGAAGAGAAACGGAGATAATACCTGGTTTACTTGGCAATTTAACCGCTGATTGATAAATTATTTTCTTGGACTCCTCATCTTGGAGAAGAAATTCTGTTGGAAAAGAATACTTGTTGGTGAAGGGAACGTAAAAAGGGAACTGAGGACGCAAGCTAGTGGTTAATCCCCAAACATTTTCCTTTACGTGTTCCGTTTGCCCCAATTTTACAGTTTTTTGTGTAAAAGGCACTAAAGCAGTTAAGTTTGTTTCGACATCTGGGCAAGGGCCTCTGCGTCCACCACCACGAGAACGTCCACCAACTGCTCTTCCTGGTGGTGGTGCTGGTAAGGTAAATTTAATTTTTTGGTTTTGTTTATTTGAGTAAGCAGGTTCTATGTGTAAAAACCCGTTATAGGGAATAAAAATTATAGAACTAAGAATCAATATTAAACTAGCCTTTACTCGCAGCCAAACAAAATTCATCGATTTAGTCCTCACAAATGAATTATTACTCTTACTCCCCCCTTAATAAGGGGGGTTGGGGGGGATTTAATTATTTGCAGCTTCATATTAAATTGATATAAAAATAAAAACTCATAATTTACCTTTAAGAATGACGAAAATACTTACACTTGTTGTTCCCACTAAAGCTATCGCAGATGGTACAAATGCTATCCAAGTGCCTTGAATTAACATATAAAAACAAACTCCATAGAGAATTCCGCAACTCAGCAACAAAGCTAAAGATATTTTAGGAAGCAGGTGCTTGCCTAATAGTGGATTGTAGCAATATACACCTGCTAACCCTCCAACGATAGACCAGCACAAAATCCAAGCTGTATCACTCCACGGTGATAATACTCCTATTAGTGGACGTTTGTCTAATACACTACTCAGTATTTGACTAACCATATGAGCTTGTACCTCAACCCCTGGCATTTGGTTTTGTAAAAGTCTTCCATAGGGGGTTTGCCACCTATCTTCGGCGCCACTTTTAGTTATACCAATTAATACAATTTTATTTTCAATAAATTTTTTGAGGGCAGTAGGATTATCCTCAGCAGCAGCAAACAGTTGTCTTAATGTTAATTTTTGAGCAACATCATTACCCGCGCGATAGTTCAACATGATTTGTTCGCTGTTGGCATCAATACTTTGATAACCACCACCATGTGATTGCAACCTCTGAAAAACGACATTACCAATCTGCCAGTTTTTACCATCAGCAGTCAAATTAGTTTGAATATTATGAACTTGCAATAGATAGCGAGAAGCTAGTTGTAAACTCAAAGCATAAGATGCCTGACAATGAGAATTTGCCTCTGGGTTCATCGACAATAACTGGCGCCGCAATACATTATCGGTGTCGTCTACAAAGTCACTAAATCCTAAGCGCTCTACAGGAATTTCTTGAGGAGGACGCACACCATAAGGGTCAAATTTTGTACTGCTAACTTTACAAATACCTACCAAATTATCAGTATTTTTTAAATTTGCAATCAGATTCTGATGTTGGGGATTGGTATTAAAATCGCGGTAAATATCTAAACCAATTACACTCGGCTTGTATTGCTGTAAAATTCCTAATAAGCGTTCTAAGGATTTATCGGAAAGGGAAACTCCCTTCAGTTCTTCTCCTTTTTGTCGTTGGGCTTCAACATCACTATCATCTATTGTTACAATTAATAGACGCTCGTCAATTCCTTCGCTGGGTCGCAATTTCATCATCTGGTCGAATGCTGGCAACTCTAGTGCTTGCAATAATCCAAACAAACGCATTCCACTCACCAAGCTAGTTACTAATAAACTAGATATAGCCAGATTTATCAATCCCCGCTTTGTAAATACATGATTGTTACCCACTTTATTTGGAACTGGAGCTTTTGCAATCATATTTTGCCAAGTTAAAGGCACTTCTGCTTGATGTTGATATATTGTTGGCAACCAACTTGCACAGGGAAATTTACTTTCTAATCCTTGCAAACGTTCCCTTGCTTCTCGTAAAGCTTTATAAAGAGGTTCGCCAATCACAAATGCTTTCAAAAAATATTTTAAGAACTCTTGAGCAACTTTATCTGGGACAATTTCCCGCATCACAATCAAATAAGGTATTTGCAAATCAATAAGCTCTTTTGCTAATCCTAAACCATCGCAGGAATTAAAAATTGCTAATTGTAAACCATTATCTACAGCTTTTTTGAGAGCATATTTTAACTGGCTAATTGTTAAACTGTCATTTTGGTTAATATATATTTGTCCTGTTTCACCGTTGGCTTGACTAGAACTATGTCCTGCAAAAAAAAGTATTTGCCAGCTTTCTTCCCACAGTTGCTCTGTCAACTCACTGCGAGGTGGTTCCACCATAAAATTGATATTCGCATTTGGTAATTCAGTTAATAATTTTCGATCTGCTTCAATATCAATTCCCGTACTGTTGCCCAAAATGGCAAGAATTTTGACAGCACTTGTAGGTTTTACTTCTCGAATTATCCGGTCATAATTAACAGGACTTAATGCTACTTCTACCTTGGAATAACGCTCCAGCATATCCCATAAATGCCAAGGTAATTTTTGCAATTGGTTGTCTTGAGTTTGAATCAATACCTGCAAATCATCATTTGGCAGTAACTTTTCTAACCATTTTTCGCGGATAGGTAGAAAAGAAGGTGATTTTAGCCAATCGTTAAGTTGCTGATTGACGATTTTTGCTGCCGTCAAACATTCTTCATCTGCTGAACGTTTAGTTCTTCCGGTGGAAATACTAACAGGTCTTCCCACCCAATCCAGATTACGGTATATGCCTTGCCAACGCTGATAACTTTGTGGTAGAACTTCATTGCTAGGAAGCTCACCCATAATTTCCGTTGAAGGTGGAGTATTTTCCTCTCCAATTTGAAAAGTAACAGGGAAACCCTCTTTAAAGCTACCCTTTCCAAACTTTAAAACAACCAATTTACCCACATTTATTTCCCTTCGCTACCAACACGCAGTTTAACTAAGCTTACTATGTAACATTTTCACGGACAACTTTTCCTGGTGATGAATAGACGAGGTTTGGCTGCTGGTTCCGATGGCGAGCGCGTCAAACTCAAGGCTGCTCAAGGAATCGCAATCGCAACAAAAAAATTTGAGTAAATTTCGGAATAATGTGTTTTTCTCATTTGTTGTTGAAAGTGAGAGCGAACAGCAGTTCGCCACATTCAGAAAAAATTGCTTTTTTTAGAGAGAAATATTTATGATTCGTAAAATCAATACCTTTACTCGTCATTTGAGTGCCGTTGCTATAAGCATTGTTACAATAGGCATCTTCTCAGGCGCCGCTCTGGCAGAGACAAATGTTGTGGTTCGGATGACTACAGGGTCTGACGATCTGCGGGGTGGTAACAATGCATACATGACTCTTAACTTAGAAAGTGGAGCAAGCACTTCTGAAGTAAGGCTCGGTGGTGGCTTTGGTCAAAACAGTGCTGTTCGACGAACAGCTACTTTTAGAGAAACGGTTTCATTAGATCAAATCAGGAGTATCACTATTCGCCACGATGGTTCTCCTCGCTCAGGCCATCCCTTCGATGGGTACGACAATTGGGACTTGCAAAGGATTTCCGTCTCCTTAAATGGTAGAAATATTTACAACTCCGTCAACGATCCAGGTAGAAGTCGTTTTGTGCATCGATTTACAGGAAATGCTCGCCAAATTGTCTTGCCCCGTCAATGATTTTAATCTTGATTTCTCAACAATTTAGTTTGTAGGGTGCAAAATCAATCATTCCTATAAGATTATAAGTTGTTTGATTGTTATTGCTTGCACCCTCCTTATTAAAGTAACTGCTTTCTCATAGCATTCTATGTAACGAACCACATTTTGGTCGGGTCATACTCTTATTTTTTAAATATGAGTTTAGATGCTTTTACAGCAGTACTAATTGACTTTTGTATAAATGTATTACACTGTCAACATGATGAACAAAAATAGTCTGCATTAAAATCTTTGGTAACTGAATGCGGCTTAATTTTCCCCTTTGAAAGGACTTGTTTTATATGCGGGCGCCCAATTAAACTTTCTTTAGATAACCAAAATCGTCTCCATGCTGAAGGTGAAGCAGCAGTTGAATTTGCTGATGGGAATAAGCTTTACTTTTTTGAAAATGTTCCCTTACCGGAAAAATATGGGGTAGTTCATCCCCAAGAATGGTCTGAAGAATGGTTAGAAGAAGAACCGAGTGATGCAGTAAGAGAATTGCTGTCTAAAGTCATTCGTAAGCGTCCAACTAACTAATATCTTCAGAGTCTGCACAGTTATACTGTCTCGTACTGACTACAAAAAGAATTTTTTATTCGTAACTGCATAATCAATCACCTTCATACATAGTAGATGATGGTGGTAATTATCCCAATAATCAGGAGTTAAATCATGCTAGGCAACTTAAAGCTTCTACCTTCATTGCGAATAGTTCTAGTTGGAACTTTCGCGTTTATCCCTACTTGATAGTAGGACATTAGCCAATCATTATATTCAGCAGTTAGAGAAAGCTGGTTGGGAAAAGATTGATAATGGACAAAGCAACTCATCTTCTTGGAGTACATGGAAATTTAAGGATGAAAAAGGCCAAAATTGGCAGGGTCTAATGAGCTTTACACGGGTTGAAGGAAAACCAGACCAATATTTTGCAAATTTAAAAGCATTGCAGCTATAAGAATCTGGTCGGGTACATCTTTAAAATGTCTAAAATAAAATCTGTCTTACATCTGAGTATGAGTAAAAATTTTAAATTTAAAATTACTTACTGTATTGTCTGGACTACACTATTTTCGCTAATTCAATTCGTTTTACCTGTGGCTGCACAAATAAAAAAATCAAACGAGATAAGTGAGACACAAGTTAAAAACTCTACTAATAAATGTCAATTTACAGGGCATTTTAATCATATTAACTCCGTGAATATTACTCCTGATGGTAGAAAATTTATCACTGCTAGTTACGACAATAATATCAAATTATGGGATATTTCTACAGGCGCCTTACTTCACACATTTCGAGGTGCAGGAAGTATTGCTTTAATAAGTCCTGATGGTAAAACCCTTATCAGTGCTAGTAACGATAAAACTATCAAGTTATGGGATATTGGTACTAAAAAATTAATTCGTACATTAGAAGGGCACTCTGAGCAAGTTAGTTCCCTTGCTATAAGTTTTGATAGCAAAACCCTAATTAGTGGTAGTTGGGATAAAACTATCAAATTATGGGATATTTCTACAGGAAAATTATTCCGTAGGCTCAGAGGACATTCTGAGTGGGTTAATTATGCAATCATTACCCCTGATGGCACCACCGTTATTAGTAGTAGCTCTGACAAAACTATTAAACTATGGGATATTAAGACCGCACGAGAAATTCGCACACTCAAAGGAAATGTTTCTATTTCTAAGTTAGCCATTAGTGCAGATGGCAAGACTCTTTTTGGTGGTAGTGACGATGGTAATATTAAAGTGTGGGATATAGAAACTGGAAAGGAAACCCGCATACTTAAAGGGCATTCTGAAAGGATAGAATCATTAAATATTAGCTTAAATGGAGAAACTTTAGTTAGCGGCGCCTGGGATGGTTCTGTTAAACTATGGAATATCAAAACAGGAAAGTTAATCCGCACATTTCGTAAATCTATCCAACAACCAGAAATATCGCAGCAATTACCCAAAAATCCTCCAAGTGGCATAGCTATAAGTTATAATGCTAATTTAGATACTACTACAGCAATTAGCCCAGATGGGAATACTCTTGTTAGTGCAAGCGATGATATTCAACTTTGGGATGTAAAAACTGGGAAGCAAATTCTTAGCATTGAGGGACACCTTGATTGGTTTCAATATGTTACCATCAGTTCAGATAATCAAACATTGGTGAGTTTAAATTCTGACAATACTATAAATATATGGGATAAAATTAGCGTTAAAAAAATTAGGACAATCAAGGATAATTGGGTTCGTTCTGTTGCTATTAGTCCTGACCAAAAGACATTAGTTACAGGTGGTTGGGATAATAAGGTAATAAAATTATGGGATATTCAAACAGGAAAGTTAATCCGTACATTTGAGGATGGCGGGGTTGATTCTGTCGCTATCAGTCTAGATGGTAACATCCTTATTAGTGCAAGTGACGAAAATATTAAATTACGCGATATTCTTACTGGTAAACTAATACACACACTCAAAGAGCATTCTTTCCAAGTTAATGCAATTGTAATCGGTAACAATGGTGATACTCTTGTCAGCAGTAGCACAGGTGACGAAATTAAAGTTTGGGATATTGGAACTGGGAAGTTAATTCGTACTTTGAAGGAAACCAATATAGACGAACGTATCAATAATTCTCAAGATGTAATTTTACTTACTTCTATTGCTATCAGCCCAAATAGTCCCATCGTTGCCAGTGGTTATAGTGATGGGACAATAATGCTACAGAATGCTAACACCGGACAAAATATTCACACACTCAAGAGTCATATTGGTGGAGTTTCTGCCTTAGCTATCAGTCCAGATGGAAATAATCTCGTCAATAGTACCTATGATAACAGCATACAAGTTTGGGATATTCCTACTGGGCAGCTAATCCATACATTAAAAGGACATCTCTATAATATTTCTTCTGTAGCTATCAGTTCCGATGGTAAAACTTTAGTCAGCAGTAGCTATGATAACACGATGAAAATGTGGGACATGAATAATGGCAAGTTACTGCACACATTTTGTAACTAGAATATACAAAAATCATGGAGGGCAAAATGAAAAGTCCAACAAATTATCAACATTTACCTCCTGGTCCCAAAGGTCAATTAATTGGGCTTTTTAAACTAAATCAAATCAACCATCCGTTGCATCCGTTGCCAGCTTTGACCCTCACTTGCATTATTCTAGAGACAATGCGACTTTATCCCCCAGTTTGGGCGATGCCTCAAACCATTGCTACCGAATGCAAAATAGGCGCCTACCCTGTAAAAAGGGGGCATGGATTATTAGCCTGCCAATGGATTGTTCATCGTGACGCGCGTTGGTTTAGCAACCCAGATACTTTTAATCCCGAACGCTGGGACAATGATTTAGCCAAGCGTCTGCCAAGTTTTGCTTATTTCCCCTTTGGTGGTGGCACCAGAGTTTGCGTAGGTAAAGCCTTTGCCATGATGGAAACTGTGAGCGTATTGGCAACCATCGCTCAAACCTATCGCTTTACACTGGTTTCTGAACAACCAATACAACCTTGGGCTTCTCTAACACTTCGTCCTCAACAACCGAAGTTGTGATTTTGTTGATTAGATTTAAGGTCTGAGACGGCGCCTTTGTACAATCTATCTAAATAGTGAATTCATTTATTAACCTACGATGAAGCAACCTCTTTCTAGAGAAAGATTTATGCAGTAAGCCAGATGAAGTAAAAATGAAATGTCAAATGTAACAATAATTGTATCCGATGAAACTAAATTACTTAACAAAAGGGCTTTCGACGATAGGACGCTGGATAGCTACAACTCTATTTTGTGTATCAGCATTCACCTTTGTTTGGCAGGGTGCTTATTTTTCAAACACCACAGCATTAGCTTCTCAGAATCAAATTTTAATCGCATCAAGAGACGCAGCTGATCAAGCTCAAGAAGCAGCTAGTGAAACCAAAGGAAAATCTAAAGGTTTTGTTGAAAATACAAAAGATTTCGTCAAGGATGCTGCAAAGAGCAACGCTTCTAAAGTAGACAACGCAACAGATAACGATAACCCTATTGCGCGTAAAGCTAAGAGCGATGCAGCTACAATTCAGGAAAGAGCAGAGGAAGATGCTGCTAAAACTGAAAAAGCTATAGACAAAAATGTAGGTGCAGTTCAACGCACTATTGAAAACATCAAAGACGCTTTTAGCAATTAGTATTCCATTTTATTAATTCCGCGCTAATGTAGAGGCTGAATATATTCGGTCTCTACATTATTTATTTTACTTATCAAAATTTATAATTAAGTCATAAAAAATTAAGGCGTGGATGTTGGTGTTGCTGTCGGTGTTGCCGTCGCTGTTGGTGTTGGTGTTGGAGATGGTGACAATGTTGGAGTCACCGTTGGTATTGGTGTTAATGTTGGTGTTAATGTTGGTGTTAATGTTGGTGTTGGTGTTGGCGCGACAGGGTCAGTAGCAGAAATATTAAGCGAATAACCTAAATCTTGTGAACCAGTAGAAACTACAACAAACTCATAAAATCCATCTTCAGGTAATATTAGTGATAAACTGCGCTGTGTTGAGTCTTCTAAAAATCTTTGACTACCGCTTGGTGAATATGCTGATAGCAAAACTTTACTGTTAGCATTTAGTTTCAAATCTAACTGTTGATTTTTTGCAAGGCTAGCGATAAATACTCTACCATCACCTGGTTTGAGCGTACCACCCGAAGAAGTACTTGTGGCGCCGGGAGCAAATGTAAGTTTTCTAAATGCGCTGCCAGCTAAAATAGCAGTTAGTTTATCGTTGACGAACCCTTGCCAAACTTGTCCAATAGGTTGGTCAATAAAGTTTTTACCGCGTTGTTCAGGAAATTGTCGATAGAATGCAGCGTCTCCTAAATCGTAAAGCGAACGACTACCTACATTAATCTTATTAACCTCTATTTTCCAACGGTCACGTTCCGCAGCAGTAAAAGTACCGAGTTTTTGGCGTGAGTCTGTACTTAATGGAGAAAGCTTTTCTAAAACGCTTGCTGCTGTTTCATCCCATTTAGCTCGTAAAGCTGCATCAGAAGGAGCATCACTCAATGAACGTCCTTTTTGGCTAGGGTTTTTATCCCAAAAAAGTTGATTGACTAAATTTACATAGAAATTAAAGTCTATACTTAATTGCTGGCGCCGCGTTTTTAATCTTTCTTTTCTTGCTCTTTCTTCTGGTGAGTAGTTAGCTTCGGGGTCTGTAGGTTGGTTATTAGTAGGAGTTGGACTACCTGAAGCAATTGGTTGTGTTGTACCGTTACCAGATATATTGGGTGAACCTATCAAGTTTTTCGCACCCCATACACTAGCACCAACAACACTAGCAGTAACTATTAATGCAACGGCAACTTTTCCAGGTGTCCACCAAGGTGCGGGAGCAGGAATTGGAGATGGGGGACTACTAGCAATTCTTTGTGCTGTTTCTTGAGAAATTGGAGAATTAGAGGGAGATACAGCTACTGTTGCTTTTGTACCCTCTTGTTGTGGTGGTAACTGTGTTGGTGGAAAGTCTGTAGATGGATATTGCGTGGCAGGATAATTAATAGGTGAGTTGAGTGCTAACATTACTTGTCTTGCATTTTGATAACGTTCACCCGGAACTGGCGCCAACATTCTATCAAGCATTTGCCCAAAATTAGGAGTTAAATCAACTTCCCGGCGCCATTGCCAAGTTAAGTTGTAGTTATCAATAAGTTCCTGCGGTTGTTTTCCTGTGAGCAATACTAATAGCGTTACTGCTAGTGCATACAAATCACTATGCGGTTCAACAATACCCGTTTGCATTTGTTCTGGAGGAGCATAACCAATTTTACCTAGCAGTGTCGCCGGCGAAGAAGCAATGTTTCCACCAGTTTCATAGTACTGCGAGGCAACAGCAGCAACAACTTGTTTAACACCACCAAAATCTATAAGTATAGGTAATTGGTCTTGTGAGCGTAGAATTAAATTATCAGGAGATATATCACGATGAATTACACCCATCGAGTGAATATAATCTAAAACAGGTAAGATTTGCTGCAATAATACCTTGACTTCTGCCTCACTAAACCGCATACCCTGCATTAAGCGAGTGTCTAGTAACGAACGATAAGTTTGTCCCTCAACATAATCTTGAACTATAAATAAATACTCTTTACCACCCAAGTTGCTGCGAAACAGTTCACGAAAACGTGGAATTTGCGGATGTTGAAGTTTATATAAAACCGTAGCTTCGCGTTGAAACAACTCTTCAGCTTTTTGCAAAACGTAAGCTGTTTGAACTTGCGGTGAAAATTCTTTGATAACACAAAGTTCGCGAAAGCGGTTGATATCCTCAGCTAAGTAAGTTTTTCCAAACCCACCCTGTCCAATTTGCCGTACAACTAAATAGCGTTCTCCCAAAGCAACCCCCGGTTGAATACTTAGCTGCACTCCCGTTTCCATTTTTTCACCACAATGCAAGCAAAATTTACTACCTGCCGGGTTTTCGTGTCCTTTGGAACAATACATACTTCCCTATATTAATTTCTCGCTTCCAGTTTACTCACCTTATCTGCTGCAATTGCATACCAAATTTGACCAAATGTTGGTTGGTTGAGTTTCCCACGTCGTTGTCCTGGGAACAAGTCATCAAATTTACGGTTGGTATCGGTGTTGAGTTGTTTTATTGTATAGTTCCCAAAATCACCATCAGAAGCTCTTTGCTCCCATTCTTGATAATCTTGCCCTCCATAGCTTCCCAGCTTTTGGCGTGCAGTGCTACTGAGTTTAGCTTGTTCTAATTTATCTAGTAGCTCTTGTCCAATACTTACCCATTGTTGACGTAACGCTTCATCTTCGGCGCCAGTGCCTAAATTTCGACCTTGTAATTGTGGGTTTCTAGAGTAAAAAATATAATTAACCGTTTGAGTAAAGAAGCCTTCGGGAATTTGTAATGATGCGCGGCGACTAGCTATATTACCATTACGGCTGGCGCCATTGCTTCCAGTGTTTGTGGTGGTTTCAGAAGAAGAATCTGAATTACCACCACCAGGTAAACTAGGTAAGGAAATGCTAGGCAGTGATATAGATGATACACCTTTGACTACAGCATTAACTACTCCCCAAGTTCCAGCACAAACTAAAACTATCGCGGTTGTAGTTACAGCGCTGACAGCAAATGGACGCATCCACATAGGTAACGGCAACGCTTGAACAGCCATCTGTGTTCTAGAATGCAAACTACCTGCCCGTCGTGCAGGCGCCGCTATCATTGTTTTAATTTTTGTAATATTTGTATTGGTTTTGTTCACAGCAGGTGCAGATGCGGGTGAGAGTTTTTGTAAATCTTTTATAACTTGTTCTGCGTTTTGATAGCGGTCGCTTGGTTTATATGCGAGCGTTTTTTTTAATATTTTTTCTAGTCCTTGGCTGACCTTTATGTCTGTACCCCAGCGCCATGTGCCTTGGTAGCTATCGTAGAGGTTTTGTGGTTCTTTGCCGGTGAGAAGCACTAAAGTGCTTACAACGAGTGAATATAAATCGCTACAAGGAAAGGCTTTTCCTTGACGTAGTTGTTCTTCGGGTGCGTAACCTTTTTTGCCCAATAAAGTTCGGTTGGCGCCTAGTTGCGTCATCCAAAACCCTTGCGAAGCGGGGACTTGCTTAACTCCACCAAAGTCTATTAGTACAGGTAGATTATCAGAACTCCGTAAAATTATATTATCAGGAGAAATATCACGGTGAATTACATCCCTAGAATGGATATAGTGCAATACAGGTAACATTTTATTTAGTAAAGAAATAATTTCTTCCTCACTAAAGCCATTTTGTCCATGAGAAAGACGCTTATCTAATAAATCCCAGTAAGTGTCACCCTCAATATAATCTTGCACTAAAAAGAAAAAGTCCTTTTGTCCAAACTTAGTAGAGAGCGAAGCATGAAATTTAGGAATCTGTGAATGTTGCAGTTTTTTAAGAACATTTGCTTCGCGTTCAAACAATTCTTTAGCTTTTTGGATGTCTTCTGGTTTTTCCACCTGGGGTGCAAACTCTTTGAGTACACACATTTGGTTTAACTGAGAATCTTCAGCCAAATAAGTACGTCCAAACCCACCTTGCCCTAACTGACGTAAAATTTTATAGCGACCAGTAATAATCTCCCCTTGCGGTAGTGGCAAAGACTCACCGCATTGGATACAAAAACGATTACCATTAGTATTCGCGTGTTGTTTGCTGCAATAGATGTGCATAGCGCAGTAAGGACAATTAAGGGGGTTTTTAGTAAATTGCTACAACGTTGAGCGTTGCTATTACGGAAATATCACTTTTTACCATCAAATTACTACATTGACAACTATGATTAATCCAGAAGAAAAAAAACAGTATGCTATTCAGGCATTTTTAGATTTTTTAAATACCCCCTTGGATACTCGACTTCAGCAACATAGTGACATCAAACCGACAGACGCAGCTTTAAAGCTATTTAATAATGTCGCTGCAATCGTGCCCGCATACAAGACCTTCCTATCACAAAACGGGATTAATCCTGCCAACATTCAAACAGAGAGCGATTTTCAAACGCTTCCACCCCTAACAAAGCAAAACTACTTACAAAAACATTCTTTACCAGAATTATGTCGCTATGGACAAATCGAAACCAGCGACATGATAGCAGCATCTTCAGGTTCAACAGGTAAACCAACATATTGGTGTAGATTTTTTGCAGACGAATTAGAAATTACAACACGCTTCGAGCAAATTTTCCACGATAGCTTTTTTGCAGATACTCGTCGCACCCTTGCAGTTATTTGTTTTACACTCGGTACTTGGGTAGGTGGAATGTTCACAGCTAACTGCTGCCGTTACCTTGCAATAAAAGGCTATCCAATTACTGTAATTACTCCCGGTAATAATAAAGAAGAAATATTACGTGTTGTCTCGGAACTCGGCGCCAACTTTGAGCAAGTAGTTTTATTAGGATATCCACCATTTCTCAAAGACGTTATAGATACAGGAATCGCGCGCGGTGTTGAGTGGCGCCAGTACAACATTAAACTAGTAACAGCAGGAGAAGTATTCAGCGAAGAATGGCGAAGTTTAGTAGCAGAAAGAATAGGTTCACAAAACCCCTGCTATGATTTTGCATCATTATATGGAACCGCCGACGCAGGAGTATTAGGCAACGAAACACCATTATCTATATGTATTCGTAGATTTTTAGCCGAAAACCCCGAAGCAGCACGCGCATTATTTGGAGAATCACGTTTACCCACACTTGTCCAATATGACCCAATTAGTCGCTTTTTTGAAGTAGAAGACGGCGCCCTACTTTTCTCCGGCAACAACGGCATCCCATTAATCAGGTATAACATTTTAGATAATGGTGGCATAATTACATACGATGCCATGCTCAAATTTTTAGCAGAATATGGATTCAACGTAGCACAGGCATCCTGCCTGTGCCATGACAGAGGTATAAGAAACCTACCATTCGTTTACGTATTCGGACGCTCCAACTTTACAGTCTCATACTTCGGCGCCAACATATACCCAGAAAACGTCATAGTAGGTTTAGAAGTACCAGAAATTAGAGAATGGGTAACAGGAAAATTTGTTTTACAAGTAATAGAAGACAGTGATAAAAATAGGCATTTAACTGTCACCGTAGAACTGGCGCCAAACATTGAAGCAAGCGCTGATAAAAAACAAGCAATAACAACATCAATATTGACACAACTAAGGCGCCTAAATGGTGAATTTGCTAATTATGTTCCTGCTGAATATCAGGCGCCGGAGGTTACATTAAAATTACACGGTGATGCTGAATATTTTCCTGTGGGTGTGAAACATAGGTATACGCGCGCATAATGATCCCCCCAACCCCCCCTTAATAAGGGGGGGCTAAGAATTGACTTATTTTACCGTTTTAAAAAAGAGCGCAAACCCCTCTTATTCCCCCCTTATCAAGGGGGGTTAGGGGGGATTATAATTGGGCTGTTTTCATTAAACAAACAGTGTAGCTCACACGAAGCCAAGATTGCTATATAATTAATACAACTGCAAGTCAGGTTAGAAAAATATGCTGCAATCAATAGAAGGACTATATAAGCAAGGTAACATACAACTTTCTGAATTACCGGAGGACGTATCAGAAAGCCGTGTAATTGTAACTTTTTTAGAACCACAAAAAGCCCAAAAACCTAAGCGTATGATTAGCTTTGGCATGTTCTCTGGGGATAAACAATTAACAGAGGAAGATTTTAAAATCACCGAATTTCATGGAGATAGCGAAGACAGCTTAGATTGGTAATGCATTGCATGTCTCTGTATACAAGTTCTAATTTACCCTACTACTACCATACAAACCGCATATCTAAAGCAAAACCTGGTAGTACATCCTCTCCTGATAATGTTGCAGGAGAATCTAATATTTCTACATCTTGCCCTAAGCGATAAATTTCTACACGACGATTTTTTCTATCTATTAACCAACCTAATCTAACTTTTGCTGACGCATATTCACACATTTTAGCTTGAGTTTCACTCAAACTATCAGATGGAGACATTAACTCCAACACAAAGTCAGGAGCAATAGGGGGAAATTTTTCTCGTTCTCTAGGTGTAAGCGCATTCCATCTATCTATTTGTATCCATGATACATCGGGGGAACGGTTGGAACCATTGGGAAGTTTAAAACAAGTTGAAGAGTCAAACACTTCTCCCAGTTCGGTTTGTTTGTTCCACAGAACAAACTGTGCGGTAAGTATAGCATTGCGTTTCCCAGTTTCTCCTCCTGTTGGTGGCGCCACTATTAGTTGTCCATATTGGTTACGTTCAAATTTGAGTTCAGGATTATCCCTACACAGTTGATAAAATTGGTCGTCGGTAAGCTTGACTACATTATTTAAGTTGATGGTAATGGCAGTCATGGCATTTGTGTAATAGCTTGGCTTAATCTTAGCGTAAAGTCGATTGAATCCGCGCACTTATGAGAGTATAATGATAGTGTATTTTTGAAAGGAAAATTTTAAGAATGCAAGCTAATAGTGCAATTGAACAAAGAGTAATTGAAAAAATTCGTCGATTGTTCCCTGAACAGATGTTGCAGGTTGAAGAGTTTATTGACTCTCTTAATACAGGAAATACAGAAAATGAAGACCTTGACATAACTTTTGCTTTCTCAAAGCTTTCCGAGACAGCCTTCCAAAAAATCTGGGATAATCCTGATGATGCAGAATATGACAAATTATGAATTTGGTGATGTTGTTTTAGTGCCTTTCCCTTTTACCGACCAAACTACTACCAAGAAGCGCCCAGCTATTGTTGTTAGTTCTGCTGATTATCATCTTCAGCGCTTAGATTTGATACTAATTGGTGTTACTAGTCAAGCAAATCCAGCAAGTTATTTTGGAGAAATGACAATTACTAATTGGAAAAATGCTGGTTTAATTAAGCCTTCAATTATCAAACCAGTTCTAACAACTCTTGATGTAAGACTTGTGATAAAAAAGTTAGGGCGGCTTGAAGAACCTGACTATCAGGCTTTACAAAACTTATTAAAAACTATTTTAGGTTGAACAATCTTCCCGTAAAATTTCAACAAGACGACGGGAAGAGTGTATCTTATCTACCAATATTCTAAGACTCAATACTTACACCTTGTTCTTTCATTCGATAAAGTTCTTCCTGGGCTTCCATCTTGATTAACTCTTTATTTGCTTCGCAGTAACGAATAATTTCATGAATTGCATCTAATGGTAAATCAAAATTCTCTGCTGCTTCTTCGCTCTTAAGTTCGTTTACTAGCATATCTTGCCATACTGTAGAAGCTAAAAGGCGCCGTCCTTTTACATAAAGCTGTCGTCTCCAAGGATGTGGACGGGATACCAAATATTTCCAAGTTGACTGTGGTAATGGTTCCAGTTCAGGTACAACTAAATGAATTTGCTCGTTTGGTGTTACGAGCTTAATTTGGTAGCCTTGTTGCAGATAATTTTGGAGAACCGTTACCACCGATATTGAACGTAAAATTGTTTCTTTGGTGGTTGTAACTCCCATCGCTTGCCGCAACCACTCAATTTGCGCTTCTTGCTCAAGTGACACATTGAAATTCTGCCGTTTTGTTTCTCCTGTTTGGCTCATCGATATTATGGTTTTATGAGTATATTATGAGTATAGCTTACTCATCTGACTTGTATTAATTTATTGTTAGCAATCAATTTGGACAGGGTACTGAGGGTGCCCATTCCATTTAATCGAACAAACTACTCTTGACACTGACAATGCAATTGCATTACCATGATTTTTTAAATCTGGCTGACAAACTTGGAAGTACTTATGGCTAGAGATTTAATTCAAGCGGAATCAACGCTTACTGACCGATACCAAACTACGATTCCTGATAGTGTGCGAAAAGCTTTGGGTTTAAATAAGCGCGATAAAATTAATTACGCCATTCAGCCAAATGGTCAAGTTATCATCTCAAAGGCAGAACAGCTAGAGGATGACCCTGTGCTTGGAAAGTTTCTAGATTTTATTGTTGAAGATATTAAAAAAAATCCGACTCATATTCAGCCTATAAACTCTGCTTTGGTTAACCGTGTTCAGTCCTTAGTTGCCAATGTTGAGTTTGATATTGATGCACCACTATCTGATGAGGATGAGTAAAGTTGTCTACAAGCGAACCGTTGGTAATTAACGGGTGGAGTATTTTTGCTCATCCGCTTTTTCTCGATCAATTTGAAGAACTTTTGACATCTGTTAAACTTCTCCGGCAAAATGACCCCCAAAATTACCATAAGAAAAATGCTGCAAAACGTTTAGCAGCTATAGCTAAACTTGCATTTGAAGTTATTCCTCAAGACCCAACGCGCAGTGAGTACCGTCAAGGCAACACTCTAGGCGCCGAGTATAAACATTGGTTCCGAGCAAAACTTTTCCAACAATACCGATTGTTCTTTCGATATCACCAAGAAAGTAAGATTATAGTATTTGCTTGGGTCAATGATGAAGACTCGAAGCGCGCTTATGGCAGCAAGACAGATGCTTACCAAGTGTTCAAAAAAATGCTTGAAAACGACCATCCTCCAGATGATTGGAATGCCCTCCTTAAAGAGGCACAAGCTGAATCTAAGCGTTTAGAACAAGATTACGATAAGCTTGAAGAAGATGATTTTTGAATTGTTGTGCTTGTACAGAGACTGCAATTAATTAAAGATAGCCATAATATCAATTGTGGATTAAAGGATATTACAAAGAAAAAGGCGCCACCAAACGGCGCCTTTTAACACTTCTTATTGTGTTATTTTTAGCTTTGATGCATTTACTCTAAGAGGTTGTTTGAAAAGTGTTGTTTTATGTCATGCTGAGGAACGAAGCATCTCAGTGTACAAGCTCAAACCCTAGATTCTACCCTTCGGGAAAACTCCGTTTACGTTCCGTAAGACTCCACTCAGAATGACAATTTACACCTTATCTGACTTTTCAAACATCCTCTAACTAAGCTAAAGTTTTTTCTATTTTAGGTTGATTAATCAACTGGCTAGCTTTTCTTCCAGCAACCAAAACGCTTGCTGCATTGAGCGATGCCCTTCTACGTATTTTCCTTGTCGGTTTAAATCAACTGCTTGCTGACGCGCGCTATGCAGGCTTGCCTTGCTAACCATGAGTGCTTCTTCAATCATTTTCATACTCCGATATTACTTGTAGTATTGAGTCCGTTGACTTAAAATTACTTAATTTTAACAAGTACATTATCAAAGTAAACACAATACACATAATCACTCATTGCTTTGGTCTGGTTTGAGATTAACTTTTTGCTCTCGCATCCTATCTATAATCTGTTTTTCTGCCACTTCTAAGCGAGTAAGTCCTAATAGTGTTTCTTGTTTCTTTTTTTGCACTATCTGTAAGTTCCGAAGGAGGTATTCACCACTTAAATAATAATTGCCTAATCGCAGCACTTCCTCATCTGATACTTCTTTTCCAGCGAAAGCATTACCTTCAAGCTCTTCTACTTTTTCAATCCAGGCATGTGCTTGTTCAGGTGTCATGTCTATCTTCTCCAACGTAATTGGTGTGCTTCTAAAAATTGTAGCGCTTTTTCTCTTGTAAGTATCATCTCTCTAGAACCATCTGGGTTCTCTTCAAACCCAATACTGCTATAAAATTCTATGGCTGCTGGTATAGCTGCTACTTTGAGTATTCCACTCATTTCATTAGGAGGAGAAATAACTTCTTGAATTATTTCTGCTATTAGCCAAGTTGCCGCTCCTTTTTTTGTCTCAGCTATGCTTTGGGGTAAGCAATTCCAAGGTGCAGAGCAAAGTATATCTAAAAGTAGATGTTCTTGCCGACCTTCATATAAATAAATTTCTCCTCTTCTCCTGTCGATAATTGCACCACATTGAAGCATATTATCACTTACTACTCCTCTAAAATTACTAGGTTCATCGCTAGCATATTCTAGTAATTCTTGAGATTTATTCATGCAAATACCAAATTTAGTTCTTAAGGCATTAGTCGCATCTCCATCATAATATTCAATTAAGTAACTCTGTATCTTATTCTGCCAATATAATAAATTAGAAATTACCACATCATTTGCATAATTTACAAAAACAAATTGATTTGTTGCCATGATAGTTAAGATTAAAATCCAAACAAGTTTAATATTAGTGTTTTCTTACTGCCAAAAGCGCGTCGGGCGCCCTTAGATGAGTAAGAGAAATTTAAAATTGGCGTAGCTCGTGGCAATGAGGGCGCCTACTCCTGGTAAGATGATGCCGCAGTAATCGCTTTCCCATGCTATTCGATTCTTCAGTAATTTTTACGAACTGGTTGGATTTGGTTACAAGTCGTAAAGTAATGGGTAAGCGAACTCATGATGCTCGTATTGTTGCTGTTATGCTCACTTACGGAGTTACACATATTTTAACTCTCAATCCTAGTGATTTTGCCCTTTCATCAAACATTACAATTGTGCGTCCACAAGACATAAACACAGGGTCTTAGCCTTTACAATATTCATTAGATAATTAGCAATAATGATGGTAATAGCTTTGAGCTAGCTGGTTTTGAGAAGCTTTCCTTGTCGGTTGAAATCAACTGCTTGCTGACGCGCGCTATGCAGGCTTGCCTTGCTATCCATGAATGCTTCTTCAACCATTCTTATACTCCGATATAACTTGTAGTATTGACTCCGTTTGCTTAAAATTACTTACTTTTAACAAGTACATTATCAAAGTAAACAGCAACCCCTTCTCTCTCACCAGTTGAAGAGAGAAAACCAATTTTGCCAGATGAAATAAAACTGTCTTCAAAGCGGCCTATCATTTTACCATTTATGTACCCAACAATTCTGTCGCCACTGCAAACTATTCTTAATCGATTTATAAGGGTTGAATTAACAGTTACCTCTTTTAATGAGACTTCTGAATTTATAAATTTTTTCGCACTAAATTCACTAAATTTTCCAAATTTAACCTTACCATTTCCATTTATTAGCAGGTAATAATATCCTAAATAAAAGGAATTATAATTTCTTGTAATTATGCCAAAATATTCATCGTCTGAACCACTGATTTTTCCAACATCTGCTGAGAAGTCAACATCTTTTAAATTCTTAAACCGAGACTTGTTCCAAGTAGACAATCCTATTGTATTTTGTTTAGGAACTAATTGGAATAAAGCTTCATCTTTTATTTTAGCGCCATCAATGAGCAGCCAGTCGTTTATATTAGAATTTTGAAAATCTTCTTGGAGTATTACTTTGGTAAAACCTGAAGTATCAAAATCAGTGATTTTTGTTGAATATGTATACCCTGCTAATACAAATACAAAAATTATTACTAAAACTTCAAATATTTTAATGAAAAAAGCTTTTATTGACATTTGTAAATTAGAATTATTTATTTTATTTATGATGTATATTTGTGATAATGATACACCTAAGATTACAATAAAGCTTAAAATTAAAATTAACCACCATCCGCGTGAAAATGATTTAGGATATACAAAACAGTTGATAACTCCAACAACAGGTAAACATACAGCAAGGTTAATCTTAGAAATTATCCACATTTTTTCATGTGAATAAAAAGATATAGCTGCCCCAATCAAAAATATTATAATTGACCAGCATAGCACCCAGTAAATATCTAGTTCTTTTGCGTTAATTGTACAGTAATAAATAGTAAAGCTATTTATAGCTAAACTCATTAAAGCAAGTATGTTACTAGAAAAAATATTAATGAATATAGGCTTTTTAGTAAATTGCTCGTAATTGGATGCTATAACAATAAATAATCCTGGGACAAAAATAAATAACCATAATCCATTTACAAAATTATGTGGATATATGAAAGTATTAATAACTCCTATTAAAGGCAGAGTTGAGCTAGGTATTACATTATTAAATTCTGATAAACCTAGAGTTTTAAAAGAAAATGCAAATCCTAAACATGTACTTAATAATGCCCATATAAACACCCATACATATAAAGAGGTAGTTGAAAATGGAGCATTAAAATAGTGTTGACATGTATATCCAATCAGGAACAAGTTAAGAACAAATAACCACGAGATAAAATGTCCGTCATTATTTCGCCCATTGCGACTAGAATGATGGACTGTTTTTGAAACAGATTTATTCGCGTTTGATATTTGGGAATTATTTAATTTTTTAGAAGCTGAATTACTGGTATTAGGATTATTATTAATGGTATTAGAGCTATTTATAGATTGATTTTGCTTGACTGATAAAGCTGCTGTACTGCTGGAAGAAGGAACTGTTTGCGGCGCCGGATTAGATTGATTATTAGAGTTAGGCGCCTGTCTTGATGGAGCAACTTGAGATTGCGGTATAACAATACCAGGAAAGTAATCAACTTTAAAATTTGTGGCACATTCACACCAATAGCACTTGCCATAATTCTGGCTGTAGTAATGGTTATCAAACTTTCCACAAAGGGTTAATTCGTTAATCGCGACTTTCAGTACTCTGACCCAATAAGAAGCTGTTGGGCGTATGTTAGGATTTCTATGCCCATCGTTAAAGCACTTGAGAAAACTTTGTTGAAGTTGTGGATGCACAATATCAAGGGGCAATATTTCTAATGGTTGAATGCTCATGTCAGGCGCATAAGCCCATAAGCCACGTTGGACTAGCTCGTCTACTTCTGGCGCCTCTCCTGCTCCCATCCATTTTCCTTGAAAAGGACTCCTGGTAAACAATAAATGGTAGATAATTACAGCGAGCCTAAAATTATCATGAGATTGTTTTTGGTCAATGTTAGGGAAATCTTTCTTTATTAATTCAGGTGGTGTAAATCCTGGTGAACCAACTTCACAGCGATATAGTGTACCTGTTAATGGATGCCGAACTTGAAAAGAATCTGTATCGATAATTGAAGGCAGCGCACGATTGTTAACAAGGATATTCTGCGGTTTGATATCACCTAAAATATAACCAGCAGCATGAATAGCTTGGATAATTGACGCAATGTTTAGCGCTGTTGTATGGAGAAAACGCCAGTCTATCTCAAGTTTCTGAGACTTGCGCTGACGAGGATTATAAATTTCAAGGAGTTGTTTACCCTCTTTAATTTCAGGCATTAAAAAACCTACACAATTGCCGTAAACGTCTTTTAGCAACGATTTAGGCCAAGCGAAGGAGATATGATTGAGGTGAGAGTTTGGCTCTTGGGGTGGAAATGCTACCATCACCTCTAGCTTTTGCACAATCTCAAAGGTTAGAGGCTTTTTATAAATCTTAGCTACATAGCCGTTGCGATTTGTCTGCCAAATTTCCCCTTCCCCTCCCCCACCAACACATTTAGTTAGGGTTATCGATTGTCCCGTACTAGCACAGGTATAAACTTTCATTTCTTTCTACATTTTGTCAAACAGGCACAACAGCAAAGTTTTATCGTCGTCGGTGCGAGCATTCAAGCGTTCAGAGTTAAGGAAGTTCATCAAATATTCGTCTTCGTTCTCTGGGTTGCTCGTTTCCCGTAAGTATTCTTCTAACGGTTGGAAGAATGGTGGAAAAGGCGCCCAGTCCGAAATGCGTATGGCGAGTTTCTCTAGTCCATCAGTGGAAGCACAGATAAATTCTGATTTTCCTGGCAATACTTTTACCCGCATTTCATCTTTAGCGTTTGATGATGTGACAAATGTCGTCTCGTTGGCAAATTCCCCTTTATCTGGGGGGAAAATTAATTTATATTCGCTGTCAGTTGCGCGCGTCACAATAAATCCATCCCCTATCTGCATTGCTGCAACCCATTCAGGAGTAGCAACAAAAGCCAAAAGAGTGCAAGCTAGCTCATCTATAGAATAATCCTTACTGTTTGCTTGCTCTTGCAAAATAACGCGCGCTTTTGAAAGTGTTTCTGTAAAAAGCTTTTCGGCTGTTTTTTCAGAAAGTACTTGAGAAGAGCAAAGCGTGCAACGTTTCCGTTTTTGGATGCGTTCAGCAATCTGCAATAAGTGATCTACTACAGAGTTAACTACCAACTTTGCACCAATATCGGAATATTTTGCACTTCCGGCGCCATCAGCTACTGCTCCGACAATCACATCATGCGAAATTTCATATTTACCATAATCTTGACAAGGCATACCCTGCTTTTCATGACTAACTCCAATTACAGGGCGCGCAATTGCTTTCCACGTCACAATATACCCTCAATATATATAATTTAAGCTAATTTAAGCTAATTTAAACTAATTTAAGCTGTAACTTGACCCCATCCGACAGGGGGTAATGCTATTGCTTGCCCAACTTTGCCACTGGATACTCGTTTCATTGAAGTTGATAACCAAACAAATAAAGAACGAAAGTCTAATCCATTTAGCAACATAGGTGAACGCTCAGGGGATGCAATTTGATTTAAGATTTTCATATCGGCGCCTTGCACACCAACAGCAAAAAAACATAATCGACGATTTGCTTCTGCCTCTCTGACACGATGCGCTGCATACTGCCAACTATCAGTTGGGGCGCCATCAGTAATTAAAAATACCCAAGGGCGATAGTACAAAATACCGTTTTCTTTATAACTCAACTTACGCGCTTCTAACGTATCCAAAGCATACTCTATTGCCTCACCCATCGGCGTGACATCATTCGCTTCCAGCCTAGGAGGTATAAATTGGTCGATAGTGACAAAATCTTGAATTAGCTGCACCGAACCACCGAACGTGATAATTTCTACTTCTACGCTCAAAGATGCTTGAGTATCTTTTTGCACATCTTCTTTGAAAGCAGCAATACCTTGATTTAACTCCTGAATGGGTTTACCAGACATAGAGCCAGAAGTATCAAGTAACAAAACTACTGGGCACCGATTTTCGGGATTTTCAACAAATTCTGGTAGTCCTATTGGCACGCGCGCACTCCTTAGTTAAAGTTGTTTGATTCTTAACTACTTACATCTTTAACTAATAAATATTACTTTAAAAACAGTATTTGCACTTATTTTAAGCGTATGGAACAGGCAGGGATGCCTATTCCACAAGATAAGGATGCTTATTACAAATGAAAAGTGCTGTAGTTATAGGTTATTGTGGAGAATCATATCTTGGAAAATAAAATCGATGAGTCTCAAAACTACAGCTACAATTGAAGACTTGTACCGAGTTCCAGATAATGGAAAAGCTGAGTTGGTAAATGGAGAACTTGTAGTTATGGCAGCAACCGGGTTTCTACCTGGGTTTGCAGGGGGGGAAATCTACAGCAGCTTGCGTGACTACGGATTTACAACTCGGCGTGGTTATGGATTACCGGATAATGTGGGATACATTGTTAATTTGCCAGTTCGTCCAAAAGTGAGCGTTTGGTGGGAATCATCTAATGGTTGGCAGGAATTTACTACAAATCTATCCAAACGTGAGTCATTTAGTCCCGATGCTGCATTTTTTGCAGGAACGCCTCCGGAAAATCTGGGGAAATTTCTGGAAGGGGCGCCTATTTTTGCAGCAGAAGTAAGAAGTGAAAGTGATTATGGCGAAAAAGCTGAGAAGGAGATGGCTAAAAAGCGGGTAGATTACTTTGATGCAGGAACGTCAGTAGTGTGGGATGTAGATGTTCTTAGAGGGGAATTAGTAAAAGTTTATCAGTCGAGCGACCCGCGTAATCCTATTATTTACCGACGGGGAGAAATTGCGGAAGCCCCCCTTGCTTCGCCCGGTTGGAGATTGGAAGTTGATCGACTGTTTCCACCAATTTGGCTATGAGGAAAAATATGCTCTTGGTGTTTGACCTGTCCAGCGTTTGAAAGCACGATGAAAAGCACTTGGTTCTGAAAAACCTAGTAGAAACGCAACATCATGAATTGATGTATCTGGTTTTTTAAGAT
>ERZ1066120.346-NODE-346-length-45685-cov-15.819307_pt1 | contig 45685 bp, 40 predicted proteins | sample MGYA00382767_ERZ1066120 | MGnify/ENA primary metagenome ERZ1066120 (study PRJEB33369, sample SAMEA5778350) | biofilm metagenome | biome: Industrial cooling water; feature: Water cooling tower basin; material: Biofilm | place: United Arab Emirates | collected...
TGCAATTTACCTCGCTGCTTCCGTCATCTGGCTCAATTGATGACACACCCTAGGTCTTCAGGGCGGGTTTACTAGTGGGACTTTGAAACTTTCTAGCATCAAACGTGCCTGAAAGCCTTTCTAGATCAGGAAAATACGTCACTGGGTGAAAAATGCCTGAAATCCAGGTCAAGGAAGCCAAGGTGACTAATTGATGTAAAACCCTTGCCCTTCCTGTGGTTGAGGTCATTTTGAGGCTAGTTTCTTACAAAGTCCCACTAGTAAACTCGGTTTTAGCAGGTATCTTGGAGAAACCCGCCCCTACATTTAAACTCGGTTTTAGCAGGTATCTTGGAGAAACCCGCCCCTACATTTAAACTCGGTTTTAGCAGGTATCTTGGAGAAACCCGCTCCTACAATTCCCATGTTATGGTTGCGGGACAATCTGTGTTGAAACCCTACCGCCGCTGACGACAAAATTTTGTGCGTCCAACTTACCTACAGCTTTTTGTCCTTTCAGAGTTGCTGGTGGCTGGAATTGTTGATAAACGACGTTGCCAATTGCTTCCATTTGCTGAGTCGAAATGTACCAAGTTAGCGCGTCAGATTCAACAGTTTGTTGCTTTTGCCCTACGCCTTTGACATTGCCATTCATGTAGGCAACCTGTTTCTCGGTTTCTAGCCTACCGCGATCGGCGCTAACGGTGACTTGTTGCTGGCGCTGCACGACGCGCAAGGGTTGGTCTGCAATCACAGTTTTATTATTGACGTTCCAGTTGAGAGAATTGCCGTTTACTTGTAGCGGTGGCTCTTGGAGAGAAATCTGGGCATTTTGCGTCAGGGTAGCAATATTTGTTTTTAAATTGTACTCGCCACGCCCTGCCGTCCCTCTATCAGTCACTTTTTGATTGTGATAGCGATTGAATTTTATCGGGCGATCGCCAATGACTTTTTGAGCGCGGAACTGCCAAGTTAGGCGTTCCGTCTGCATTTGCACGTTTGATGCTTTTGCTGTTGCCTGAACTCCATCTAAAAACTCAACGATCCCCGCTCGACTTCTGACTCTAGCTTCTTTGGCAACTGTCTGCATTTGGGGATGTTCTCCCGTCAGGCGATCGCGCACAATTAATAAATCTTGGTTTGGTTGCCACTCTAGCTCGTTCCCGCGCAACACCAAATTATCAGCAGGAGCTTTGGCAACAATGTCACCTTTGAGTAACAGCTTTGCTCCATCCTGTTGGATCTCTCCTGCCTTTGCTGTAATATCGTATACGGGTTTGCCATCTTGAAACAACTGACCGATAGGATTTTCTACTTGAGCGGTTTTACGGTCTTTACTATAAGTTGCTTGCTTCGATTTTACTTTCCAGAATAGTTGCCCTTGCTTGTCTGATTGTTCTAAGATGACATCATTAAAAGTTAAGTCGCGCTGTACTTGCTGAGTCGGGGGCGAAGTATCTTGAGGAACTGTTTCTGCTGTCTGAGTTCGCTGCTCGCAGCCAAATAGTAACGTTACAAGTATTACACCTACTAATGGCGCTGCCATGCAGCGATAAAACATAAAAAATTGCTGAAAGATATTCTTTTTCATGCCTCCATCTTGACAAAAAAAATCTGGCATTGGCAGCCAGTAGAAAGTGAGTAGTGAGTAGTGAGTAGTGAGTAGTGAAAAGTTAACTGTTACCACTCCCCACACTTCCCACACTCCCTAGCCCCTAGTTAGGTATCTGAAGTTTCAATTGTATCTAAACCGTCGGGGGATGGCTGTTCGACGAGATCGAGGCTGGATAGGGGACGATAGGTATAACCGGAACGCGGTGTTTTTTGGATATCTTCTTTAATCGTTTCTAAGTCGATGTAGCGATCGCTGACATTAATTAAACTATCGCTGGTCATCGATCGCAGGCTCACAACTTCAACTCGCGCTCCGCGATAGCTGACAGCATTTACGGCATAAGCCAAATCTCCATCACCGCTAACTAATACTGCCGTATCGTAAGCACCGACTAAAGCCATCATATCGACGGCAATTTCTACATCTAAGTTAGCTTTTTTAGAACCATCTGGTAGTTGAACCAAATCTTTAGCAATCACGCGGTAGCCGTTGCGCCGCATCCACAACAGAAACCCCTGCTGTTTGTCATTGGTGCGGTCTACACCTGTATAAAAAAACGATCGCAACAATCGCGATCCCGCCGTCAGCCGACATAAAAGTTTAGTGTAGTCGATTTCAATTCCTAATTGAAGTGCTGCATAAAATAAATTTGAGCCATCGATAAAGATTGCTACTTTACCTCGATTTTCTAAAACTTGTTCGGGCGTAAAGATCGAACTATTTTCAAAATCTCTATTACTTAACATGATTTTCATACCTCAAACTTTTATTAAAAAAGGAAAAATTGTTATCTTTGAAAGTTTTTATTGCCTTGATTCTAGCAAACGTCTAACAAACCTAAATTCTATAAAAAAGATAAAGGAACAGGCTCGACTGCTCAAACCTGTATTAATAGCTTATCGACCCTGTAAGTTTTTCTTATTAGTTAAACTTTTTGAGCCAATTCTATACGTTGAAAAACTGGTCGAGGATCGCCCAGTTGTTGCTTCTCGCTCAGTATGCCCCAAGTTGAGTGAGTATGAAATGGAGCGGTAATGAAAATTTGAGCTTGATTGTTAAAATCAATCGCGAATCCTAACTGTTTGTAAACTTCAGTGCAAACATGCGGGATAACTGGAGATAGTAAATAGGCTGCTAATCTAACTGATTCCAACACAGCATACAACACTCTTTCTACTTCTGTCTGTTTGCCTTGTTTGTAGAGACTCCAAGGAGCTTGCTCGTCGATGAATTTGTTACTGGCTCTGACGAGATCGAGAATGGCTTCACAAGCGCGATCGAAGGCTAAGGCTTCATAATATTGTTGCACTTCTTGTCCGAGAGGAATAGCGATCGCCTTGAGGGGATGCTCGGTAGTTAAGTCTTCGGCTAGACTAGGCACTTTGCCAGCGCAGTATTTGCGTACCATACTGAGGGTGCGATTTAACAAATTACCTAAGTTATCTGCCAAATCTGCGTTAACTGTATTGATAAATCGAGTTTCGCTAAAGTCGCCATCTTTGCCAAATTCGATTGTTTTGAGAAAGTAGTAGCGCACCGCATCCGAGCCGTATTGTTTTACCAAAGCTACGGGATCGATTGTATTTCCCATCGTTTTTCCCATTTTCTGTCCGTCTTTGGTCAAGAAGCCGTGTCCGAAAACTCTTCCTGGTAATGGCAAACCAGCAGACATTAACATAGCGGGCCAATAGACAGCGTGGAAGCGGAGAATATCTTTACCAATAATATGTATATTGATAGGCCACCACTGAGATAAAGCATTTTCTAAGGTTGGTTCGCTATCGGGTTCGAGCAGCGCCGTGACGTATCCCAACAACGCATCGAACCAGACATAAAGCGTCTGTTCTGGAGCGACAGGAACGGGAAAACCCCAATCTACATTCACTCGCGAAATTGAAAAATCCTGCAATCCTTGACTGACAAAGTTCAGCACTTCATTGCGGCGGCTGGTTGGTTGGATAAAATTGGGGAATTTTTGATAATGTGCTTCCAACTGGTTCTGGTAGCGCGACAAGCGAAAAAAGTAATTTTGTTCGTCCCGCCATTCTACCTGTTTATTTGGGTGCAGCGGGCAGTAGTTACCCTCTAGTAGTTCCCTTTCTTCTTTAAATTCTTCACAAGAGACGCAATACCAACCTTGCTGACGATCGGAGTAGATATCTCCTGCATCCCAAACGCGCCCAAAAAATTCTTTAACTATCGCTTCGTGTTTAGTTGCTGTTGTGCGGCTAAAGCGATCGTATTCTATATTCAATAACTCCCATAAAGAGACAAAACTCGATGAAATTCGATCGCAGTATTCTTGAGGCGATCGCCCATTACTTTCTGCTGCTCGTTGAATTTTTTGTCCGTGTTCGTCCGTGCCTGTAATCATCAGTACGGGTTTGCCCAACAATCGCTCAAACCGAGACAGGGCATCGGCTGCCATCGTTGGATAAGCACTGCCGATGTGAGGTAAATCGTTTACATAATATAGTGGCGTTGTCACTGCGAATGTATCTTGGCGGCGAGCGGCAAAATTCATGGAATCTTAAGCAGAGATTTTAAAAACTCCCTCTATCATATATCAGCCTTGGCAGTTATATATTTTTATTACTTTTAACGCAACTACATAACTGCTTGAAGTATGACTCTAGCGATCGCTTCGCACAATTAAGTCTTGTAAAATTAGCTGAATTTCTGACGAAAAGGATGACTGGTAATTGGTAATTGGTAATTGGTGAGAAAGTGGTACGTGATGCGTGGTGCGTGAATTAATTTTAGATTTTAGATTTTAGATTTTGGAATTTCTCCTCTGCTCCTCTGCTCCCCTGCTCTCTTCACTCCCTCAGCTCCCTCTACTCTCTTCCCCGACTGTTCTACCCAAAGACATGCGATCGGGTTAACCAAGAAATGTAAAAATAAGTTAAGTACAGCAGCAACTTGTTCGAGCGATCGCGGGCTGTTGTCACAAGAGGACTACATAGACAGTGCATGAGTGGAAATAGCCCTTTGCAAATTTCTGATTGGTTTCTTGCCACGATGGGAACCAAGCAGTTTCTCTATTACGAAGACCGTATTCCGCGCGATAGCGCCGTGTTGGTCGTGAGCAATCATCGCAGTTTTATGGATGCACCACTGTTGATGAGAGCGGTACAACGCCCAATCCGCTTTGCTTGCCATCACTATATGGGACAAGTGCCAGTGATGCGAGAGATTGTCACGGGGCAGTTAGGATGTTTTCCCTTGGAGACTCCCCAATACCGCCAGCAAAGCTTTTTTACTCAAGCAATTGAGTTATTGCAACATCGGCAAGTAGTAGGAGTTTTTCCTGAAGGGACAAAACCGATGGTGCAATTTAGCCAACCATGCCAGATGCAAAAGTTTCAGCGCGGATTTGCTCACCTAGCGATTCGGGCGGCTGGGGGTGGAGAAATCCACAAACCAGTGAGGGATTTAGCAGTTCTACCAATGGCGATCGCTTCTTTAGAAGAAGTTAACACCTCCGCCGTACCTCTGCGGCTATTGAGCGTATTTGACCCCTCAGAGCCTTTATTCGATCGCGCTGGCTGGCATCCCTTAGTTATCTATCGTCGCGTTGCCCTGCTGATCGGTCGTCCCTTGTGGATTACACCGCAACAGGTGAAACAATATCAAGGGAAACAAGCAAAAGCAGTTGTATCAGAATTGACAGATCGCTGCGAGACAGAAATCAACACGCTGTTACGTCAAGGATGTTACTAGTCATGAAGGAGACAGGAGACAGGAGGCAGAAGTCAGAAGTCGGAAGTCAGAAGTCAGAAATTGTTTTTCTCCCTCAGCCCCCTCAGCTCCCCCAGCTCTCTGCTCCCCGCCTCCCCTCTAAAATGCCAATAGTCACTAACCGTCCCTGTTTCCTCAGTCCAAAAAAACTTCAGCCCGAGTATCCACTGTTTGTATTTTTACCAGGGATGGATGGCACGGGGCAGTTATTGCGATCGCAGACTGAGGGTTTAGAAGTTGCTTTTGACGTGCGTTGTTTGATGATTCCTCCAGAGGATATGACAAATTGGGATGATTTGAGCGCACAAGTCATTCAACTCATCCACAAAGAGCTTGCCAACAATCCTCAAAGAGAAGTTTATCTGTGTGGTGAATCGTTTGGCGGCTGTTTGGCAATGAAAATAGCGGTCAAAGCACCAGAGTTATTTACCCGCATTGTTTTGGTCAATCCCGCGTCATCTTTGCAACTTCGCCCCTTCTTAGCGTGGGGTTCGCAATTTGCAAATTTAGTACCGTCGTGTTTGTACCAAATTGGGGCAGTGGGATTGTTACCGTTGCTTGCTTCTTTGGGTAGAGTTACCAAAAGCGATCGCCGCGAAATGCTCAAAGTCATTCGTGCCGTACCGCCAGAAACCGTTCTCTGGCGAATTGCCTTAGTTAGAGATTTTGATGTCAATGAGGCACAGTTACGGCAACTGACACAACCAGTGCTGCTGATTGCCAGTGCTCAAGACTGTCTTTTACCTTCAATGGCAGAAGCCGAACGTTTGCTGAAAATTTTACCCAATCCTCGCTTAGTCGTACTGCCCTACAGCGGACACGCCTGTTTGCTCGAATCAGAAACAAACCTTTACGATATTATGCGATCGCAGCATTTTTTGGATGAAAGTGCGGCGAAGATATCTATTAGCAATGGGTAATTGGTAATTGGTAATTGGTAGTTGGTCGCTAGCCACTACTCACTACTCACTACTCACTAAAAATGTAACGAATTTTACAAAATTTTAGTTGATTTAAGCTTGAGGGGGCTAGGCTAGACATCAAGTAATAAATCGATCGCCATAGGGCGATCGCAATTAAGCAATTAAATAGAGGAAAAAATATGGTTTCTACATCACCACTGCCGTTAGAAACTCCCTCTCCGGCTCATATTTGCCCCTACGACCAGGCTTGCAGCTATCTAGAACAAGCGGCGAAAGAATTAAAGCTAGACCAAAACCTACTTGTGATGCTGAGTCATCCGCGTAAAGTTATCACCGTCTCGATCCCAGTCAAACTCGATAGCGGGGAAGTGCAAGTGCTAGCAGGGCATCGCGTCCAGCACTGCGATATTTTGGGACCTTATAAAGGCGGGACTCGCTATCATCCTGCCGTGACGTTGCGGGAAGTTTCGGCATTAGCAATGCTGATGACGTGGAAATGTGCCTTGCTAGGCATTCCTTACGGTGGTGCAAAAGGAGGAATTGCGATCGATCCCAGCCGCTACAGTGTGGGGGAATTAGAACGTATTACTAGGCGTTATACGAGCGAACTGATTAAAGATATTGGACCCTCTGTAGATATTCCCGCCCCAGATATGGGAACTTCTGCACGGGAAATGGCGTGGATGATGGATACATATTCGGTTAACGTCGGTCACGCCGTACCAGGGGTGGTGACTGGGAAGCCGATTTCTATTGGCGGATCGCGGGGTCGGGAAATGGCGACAGGACGCGGTACAACGATCGCAGTACGAGAGGCACTTGCCGAACGGGGTAAGTCTTTAGCGGGAACGCGGGTGGCAATTCAAGGCTTTGGTAATGTAGGCGGTGCGGCTGCTTTACTACTCCACCAAGCAGGGGCAAAAGTTGTAGCTGTCTCTACTGGTGCTGGGGGAGTCTATGCCGAAGAAGGTTTAGATATTCCTGCGCTCAAGAGTTTTGCAGCTCAAAATCACCGCAGATTGATGGGCTTTCCTCATGCTAAATCAATTAGCAACGCTCAGTTGCTCACCTTACCCTGCGATGTCCTGATTCCTGCTGCTTTAGAAAATCAAATTACCGAAGATAACGCTCATCAAATTCAAGCCGAGATTGTCGCAGAAGCAGCGAATGGACCGACAACACTCAAAGCAGACCAAATATTAGAAGCGCGAGGCATAACGGTGCTACCTGATATTTTGGCTAACGCTGGCGGAGTCGTGGTGAGTTATTTAGAGTGGGTGCAAGGGCTTTCTTATGTATTTTGGGATGAAGAGCGCGTCAACCGCGAATTAGAACACTTAATGGTGCAGGCATATCAGCAAGTATCCCAAAAATCTCAACAGCGGGGAATATCCTTACGAGGGGCTGCATATACGCTGGGTGTCGGTCGCGTTGCTCAAGCATTATCTGACCGAGGATTGTATCCTTAATTTTTATGCCTTGGGCAAGGTAGAGGCGTTTTATGGAACGTCTCTACAAAGCAAATTCATCAAACTTGACGACTTCTGAACCTGGAGATCGCGTATCAAAACGATAGCTACTAACCGTTCCTGTAGCTGTATCGAAAATACTAAAAACTGTAATATCGTTGCTAGCAATATAAGGCTGTGGCTCGCCGTCTTCTCCCAGCAATGGGGCAATTGTTGGTACTATAGGTTGCAATCCATTTGGATCGCCTGTTGCAGCATAATCCTTGTCATTCCCAGGTGGAACTTTTCGCTTTTTATCACCTACAGCCGCACCGTAGGTATTGCCAACATTCGATGTTTCTAAAAAGTGCGTGCCGCTATTACTAGTAAAACGATTCCACAAGTGAGAATGCCCGTAGAAAACTAATTGCACCCCAGCCGTTTCTAACAATGGCACGAGATCGCGAATGATGTAGTCTGCGGCTCTCGGATATTCGTAACGTACTGCTTTACTATCTGCGATCGCCACTGGATTGGTATAAGCAGGCACGATATTATCTCCTAAAGAATGAGGCGGATGGTGAAACATGACAATTTTATATTTCGCTTGCTGGAACTCCTGACTCTTGAGTTCTGCTGCTAACCAGTTATATTGCGGACTACCCTTAGCAATTTCACCAAAAATGACCTGTCCGTAACCCCACTTTTCGGGATTATTTAAATCTTGTTGGCGTTCTTGATACTTTCCTCTCGCGTCTGGATTGAGATTGGGAGTCCGCCACATATTTGTCGCGTAAAGTACTACCAGCCGCACGTCACCAAAGGAAATGGCATAATATGTTTTTCCACCTGGACTCGTTTGGGGAAGTGTAAAAATTTCTTCATAGGTATTGGTATTAAAAGAATTATCCTTCAGCCATTGCTCTCCTGCTTCTGCCTGTTCGGGATAGAGCTTAGGCGCGATCGCGCGCGGGATAGAATTATCAAATTCTGCGCCTAAACTGCTACCACTACCATATCTACCCATTACTTCATGATTGCCGATCGCCGGAAATATCGGTGCATTTTGAGCGATCGCCCCGCCTTTGTAAACTGTCTCGGCGATTTCGTAATTTGCCCGTCCTTGCAAACAGGGGAAAAAAGCCCCACCACGATTGTCGTCGAACCATTCCGAGGCGCGATCGGGAATATTAATTAAATCTCCTGCAAAGAAAACTCCGTCTACTCTCCCTACTGTCTCCACAACTTTTTGCAGATTAGCTGCTGTCATTGGCTTGAGTTGGTGGTCTGAGGTAAGTAAGATTTTTAGTGGCATCCCAGGCTGTGGTAGAGAGGCTAAGGTATATTCGCCACTACTAACCGTCATGCTATCTTCACGCACGCTCGTCACGCGATAGGGAAGGCGCATCTCGCCTAACCCCGTTACTTCTGCTTCATGTCGCCAAATATCCCGTAGTTTGGTTTGTTGGTATGTCTGTCCGTCTTGAGTTTGCGCGCCAACACGAGACTCTCGATCTTCTCGCGTGCGACTGAGTTTAATTGTGGAGGCGATCGCAGTTTGTTTCAAGCCTGCGCCGTAAGCAACTGTATGTTGACTACCCGCAAATTCCGTAAACCAAATGACCCGCACGGAGTTAGCAGTTGGTAGTTGTAAAAATGGTTCGGTAAGTAGCTGGGGTGGTGCAGATTGCGTCATTGGCTGTCTGGTGAGTAGCACTCCTAGCAGCGTCAGCATCAAAAGTAGCAAAAATCCAACAATGGCGAGTGCGCCTCTGCGAGGAAAGCGTCTATGCATCAGTGACCAGTGACATGTTACCAGTGACCATTAACAGAAAACATCATTCCTTTAAAGTATAGTCTTGCATCTTCATCATTTCTTGATGACAGCCGGATAAGCTAGGCTCTATATTTTATATAGAGTAAGCAAATAAAAGTTTACTCGACCCCAAACCGAATATCTCACGCTTTAGCCCTAATACTATACTGAACTAATTATTAGTAATCATAAACCTGTAAGTAATATAAACTACTTGCAGGTTTTATAATTTTTGTTAGTTATGAGTCATGACTCATTTGTGTAGTTAGCGCGTCACAATTGGATGAATGATAGTTTCATAATTAAAAAATACTATCTTCAAAAGATAGAAAATAAATGCTTTAATCGCAAATACGAGTTTGGCAGATCGATTTAGAACTATATCGTTACTTATAGCAACTCTACACGCTCTATTAGATCTAACGTTATGACTGTCAAACAATTTTGGATTTTGGATTTGCGATTTTAGATTAACCCCACGATTGAAATCGGGGGCTGCCGATTTAAGAGAGTGCGATTTGCGATTTTAGATTTTGGATTAAATGAAAATCTGAAATCTAAAATCGTCTCGGTCAATAGTCATTTGTGAATTACCAATCACAAATGACTATTGACCAATAACACTTTTGTATCAAAAGCTACTGCAAGCGATCGCTCAGGTAATTGTTAAAATTAGTTACCAATAGCAGCGAGCTTTCTAGCACTCTTGCTGCCGTCACTTCTCTACCCTAGTTTTCAGTCTACAGGAGTGTTTCGCGTGAATGCAGCCGAGCAAGCCATTAATCTGGAATTTACAAGTAAGATTGCTACGGTGGTAAATCTATTTAAAGTGGAGTTTCCCGAAATCAAAGCCGATCTCAAACCCTGGACAAACGATCCAGACACTTTAGAGTTAGTCGATCCTGATTCAATTGATATTGGCTTTCATTTTCCTGGTTGGAGTAAATCGTTTCAGAGTCGCAGCATTCTGATTCAAATTCGATTTTACCAAGATCCGCTCGGCGATGTCCGGCGTTGCATCGGCGTGGAAGCTGCTGGGTTCGATCATCGTGGCAAACAGTGGCAATTTTCTACTGTTGAGGAGTGGCGCTGCGAAGGTGAAACCCAGCCTAAACCTGAATCTAGCGAAAAACTAAAGCAGTTTTGCCGCAAGATTATGGAAGTATTCAATACGGAGGGGCTAGGGGCTGGAGGCTAGGGGCTAGGGGAAGAAGCACCTAATCTCTCCTCGCAGCCACAATCAGCAGCGTATACAGTTTGATATGTCGTGTCGCGTTTACCAAATAGAGTATAGCGGTTGTCGCGGATTTGTTCGTAAGTGCGATCGCCCATCCATTTTAAGCCAGGGAGAGAACGATAGGCATTCACAAATATCTCGCCCATTGGTAATAACCGTCCAATTTCTTCAGCGGCGGCTGTACCTTGCCAGCGACGACTGGGAGTATTAGCATCAATTAAAATCATCCCCAGTTCGCAATCTTGAGAAGTAATTCTCCACTGTTGCAGAGCAGTTTCATCTTGCATGGATACATAGCGAAATTGCTGTCCTTGGTCTAGTTTTTCTAATAACTGAACGAGAGTAGTACAAAGATTGCAATTGCCGTCAAAGATAACGATGTATTGGTTCATTTGAATGGTAATGGGTAATGGGTAGTTGGTAATTGGTAATTGGTAATTGGTAATTGGTAGTTGGTAATTGGTAGTTGGTAACTGATAACTGATTAGATCCGAAAAACAGGTTGGTCGGGATGAGCTGGGTTGGGAATTAAACGCTGATTTTTACAGTCTACTAGTAAATCTAATGTTTCTAGTACAGTTTGACCGATTAAAACTTCATCACCAGTTACTAACACCGCTTCAGTTGTTTCGCGTCCCATAATTTCAATAATGACAGGGCTAGTTATTCCTACCATTTCCTCTCTGCCATCAGCATACTTAGCAAGTTGCTGAGCGCGAATTCTTAATCCTAGCTGCTGTACGATCGCCATAGGTACAACAGTACGAACTGCACCAATGTCTACTAGTGCTTCAGTCTCATACACGCGCAATCTATCGGGATTGAGTAATCCTCGACTAATTAAATCTTCATCGGTAGCATTCGTTAACTTAACTGGCACTCGTACTGCTCCCATGTGTTCGCTGACTGCAACATCAATCCGATTGAAATTTACCATAATTCCAACTTCTCTCTAACCAAGACTTTACTTTTGCGTGTTTTTATGGTAGCGCCAGCAAAATAGCAACGGGCAGAAAATTTCGGCAAAAAACAAGGTATAAATTAAGTAATTTGCATGAGTCTGCGCTGTTCGATTTTAGTATCTGAAATAACTAAATAGACACTCTTGAGAGTTTGAGATCTAGACAAAAATCTCAAAAAAAGAGTGTACGGGTGGTCATAGTGTCCTCACAGCAAGCAGAGAAACAACATGAGTCAAGAAATCTTGGGTATTCACCATGTTACTGCGATCGCCTCAGATCCACAGAAAAATCTCAATTTCTACGCTGGTTTTTTGGGGCTGCGTTTAGTCAAAGTTACCGTTAATTTTGACGATCCGGAAACTTACCATTTTTATTACGGCGACGAGTTAGGGCAACCTGGTACGATTATGACGTTTTTTGTCTGGTCTGATGCGCCCAAGGGTCGTCAGGGAACGGGACAGGTGACGATCGTATCCTTTGCCATCCCGCAAGAATCGCTAGGTTATTGGATCGAACGTTGCATCAAATATGGTATCCGCTACGAAGGACCGCAGGAAAGGTTTGGTGAGTCTGTCTTGAGTTTTAAAGACCCAGATGGATTGATGTTAGAACTAGTCGCAACGACCGATCCACCCGATGCCTCAGCTTGGTCTACTAGCAATATTCCAGCAGAACACGCTATCGGTGGAATTCATGCCGTCATGTTGTGTGAAGATGGCTACGAACTGACGGCAAAGTTACTGACAGAAACAATGGGTTGGAGTTTTCAGCAACGGGAAGGTAATATCTTTCGCTACCAAATTGGTACGGGAGGATCGGGAAAGACCGTCGATGTCAGGTGTGCGCCGGATTTTTGGAAAGGTGCAGTTGCGGTAGGGACAGTTCATCATGTAGCGTGGCGGACTCGTAACGAAGAGGAACAAGAAGCTTGGAGAAGCGCGATCGCCAATTTAGGATTTAACGTTACCCCAGTATTAGACCGTCAATACTTCCCTCTGTTTACTTCCAGGAACCAGGAGGAATAATTTTTGAATTAGCTACAGATGCCCCAGGTTTTACTGTCGATGAAACAGCAGCAGAATTAGGAACTCATCTGATGCTACCCCCTTGGTTAGAACAGAAACGGCAGCGCATTGAGGCGATGTTACCATCTTTTTATCTGCCGCAAACTGGTACTTCTCCTATTAGTAACAGCGACGCCTTCGGCGGTTTGCGAAACAACCATCGCCCTCAAACTCAACTCGGATTTACTCACCGTTTCATTCCTACTGCTGAGCCAAATATACCGTATACCCTGCTGCTACTACATGGCACTGGAGGGGATGAAACTGATTTGTTGTGGTTAGGGGAAGAATTAATTCCAGATGCAGCCATGCTCAGCCCTCGCGGTAAAGTTTTAGAAAATGGAATGCCGCGATTTTTTCGACGCTTAGCTGAAGGGGTATTCGACTCTGAAGATTTGAAACTTCGCACCCACGAACTCGCTGACTTTGTTGCTGCTGCTGCTGATAGCTATGGTTTTGAACCAGACAGAGTTATTGCTGTAGGCTATTCCAATGGGGCTAACATCGCCGCCAGTATGTTGTTACTCCGTCCTTATACCTTGAGTGGGGCGGTATTATTCCGTCCGATGGTTCCCCTCGAACCGTCACAATTACCCAGTCTTGCTGGTATTCCCGTTTTTATTGCAGCCGGACGCAATGATTCTCTTGTCAGTCCAGAAGAGACAGAACAATTAGTCAAAATATTGCAAACTGCTGGTGCTAAAGTCACTCTCTCTTGGCATCCTGGCGGACACGCCTTAAGTGGAGAAGACGTACAAGCGGCGAAGGAATGGCTGGCGTTGAAGGGGCTAGGGACTAGGGGCTAGAGGCTGGAGAAAGAGACAAGGGAATAATTCAAGTCACAATTACCAACTACCAACTACCAATTACCCATTACCCATTACCCATTACCCATTACCCATTACCAATCATGACAACAAAGCCTGTTATTTTAACAGTTGACGACGATCCGGAAGTATTGCAGGCGGTGGCGCGGGACTTGCGACGGGAATATGGCGATCGCTTTCGCGTTTTACGGGCGGAGTCTGGGGCAGTTGCTTTAGAGGCACTGCAACAATTGAAACTGCGTAACGATCCAGTGGCGCTGTTTTTAGTAGACCAAAGAATGCCGCAAATGTCTGGAGTGGAGTTTCTGGAACAGGCTTTACAGATGTTTCCAGAGACGAAAAAGGCATTGCTAACGGCTTATGCAGATACCGATGCAGCGATCCGCGCTATCAATACTACTCGGATCGATTATTACTTGATGAAGCCTTGGGACCCACCAGAAGAAAGGTTGTATCCGGTGTTGGACGACCTTCTCGATGATTGGCTGTCGCAATTCCGTCCGCCTTTTGATGGAATTCGCGTGATTGGCAATCGCTGGTCGCCCCATTCCCATGAAATTAAAGATTTTCTCGCCCGAAATCAATTGCCCTATCAGTGGTTAGATATTGAGTTATCAGAGGAGGCGCGAGATTTAGTTAAATATGCCGACTGCGATAAATTAAATTTGCCATTGGTGCTATTTTCAGATGGTTCTAGTTTACTCAAACCATCACCTCTGGAAGTAGCAGCCAAAATTGGATTGCAAACTCAAGCAGGTAAGCCATTTTACGATCTGGCGATCGTCGGTGGGGGGCCAGGAGGTTTAGCGGCTGCGGTTTATGGCGCTTCGGAAGGGTTGCACACGGTATTGATTGAACGAGAAGCCCCAGGCGGACAAGCTGGAACCAGCTCGCGAATTGAGAATTATTTGGGGTTTCCCGTCGGTTTGAGTGGCGGCGATTTAGCTAGAAGGGCAGTCACGCAGGCTAGGCGTTTTGGTGTAGAGATCCTCAATCCCCAAGAAGTGCAGGGAATTCGGATAGAAGATCCCTATAGGATTATAACCCTCGCTGATGGTAGCGAAATTAGTTGTCATGCCCTGATTTTGGCGCTAGGTGTATCTTGGCGACGGCTCAACGTCCCAGGAATGGATCGATTGACAGGGGCGGGAGTATACTACGGTGCGGCGCAAACCGAAGCTTTGGCTTGTCAAGGGGAAGACGTTTACATAGTTGGAGGTGCAAACTCCGCCGGACAAGGGGCGATGTATTTTTCTCGGTACGCCCGTCACGTCACGATGTTAGTGCGAGGCGAGTCTCTTGCAAGTAGTATGTCGCAATACCTGATCGATCAAATTGCCGAGACTCCCAATATTACAGTCAAGGTACATTCTCAGGTGGTGGAGGTAAAAGGAGAGACAAATTTAGAGGCGATCGCAATTCAAAATACCCAAACAGGTGAAGTTGAAGTCGTTCCTGCTAATTCTCTATTTATCTTCATTGGGGCTGTTCCTAGAACAGAATGGTTAGATGCAATTGTTACACGAGACGATCGCGGTTTTGTGTTGACTGGAACAGATCTCAGCCAGAACGGACACCGCCCAAAAGGATGGACGCTAGATCGAGAACCCTTTTTACTAGAAACTAACGTACCTGGAATTTTTGCCGTAGGTGACGTGCGCCACGGTTCGATTAAGCGCGTCGCTTCTAGCGTTGGTGAAGGTTCGATTTGCGTGCAATTCATCCATCGGTATTTGAGTAATGTGTTGTAAGTGGTAATGGGTAATAGGGAAGTTGTAGGGGCGGGTTTACCAAACAACTCTGACTCCGACAAAGATTATCTTGTAAACCCGCCCGTACGAAAGTCAAAATGATATGCGCTCAACTACCAATTCCCAATTTCTGAGCCAGGATAGAAGTAGAAATAGAGAGGTTATACCTATGCGACAAGTTAATCTTGTTGAAGCATCTCAACACTTATCAGAATTAATTGAGGCTGCAATGCGTGGGGAAGAAGTCATTATTACAAAAGATGAACAGCCAGTAGCTAAACTTGTACCACTGCCAACAGAAAAAAAACGCTATCCTGCTAAAGCTGGAACTGCTGTAGGCTTAGTCACAATAGCAGAGGATTTTGACGAGCCTCTGGAAGACTTTAAGGACTGTATGTAATGAGGCTATTGTTAGACACTCATACATTTATTTGGTTTGTCACCAACAGCTCTAAACTTAGTATTTCAGTTAAGGCTCTAATTGAGGATGAAAATAACGAAAAGTTACTTAGTATAGCTAGTATCTGGGAGATGGCGATTAAACAGAGTACAGGCAAGCTAAGTTTTAGTCAGCCATTTCAAATATTCATTCAGCAGCAACTTAGTCTTAATAGTATCAATGTGTTAGCTATAAACTTAGACCATCTTGCTGTAATTGCATCCTTATCTCTTCACTACCGCGATCCGTTCGATCGCCCATTAATTTCATAAGCATTTCACAGGCTATGGTAGAACAATTACCAATATTGAGTATCGATTCTGCTTTCGATTCTTATCCAATTCAGAGGCTTTGGTAATGAGCGAAAACTGCACGCACGCTAAATTATCTCTACAACAAGTACCAATTTTTGCTCATTTAGATGACACGCAGTTGCAGTGTTTAACTCAACTCGGTACGGAAATTCACCTCGATGCAGGTACGCAAATTGCCAAACAAGGAGATCCGCCAGATGGATTTTATATCATTTTAGAAGGAGTTACAGAATGGACGCGAACCGTAGACGGACAAGCAGCACATGCTGTTAATTTAGGATCGGGAGAAGTGTTTGCAGAACTAATTTTACTGCTGGATGAACCATATCCTACCAGCGGACGCGCCTTAACTCCGGTTACGCTGTATAAACTCAATCCAGAAGCTTTTTGGCAGATGTTAGAAATCTGCCCTCAAGTATGGCGAAGTATTTTAAAAATTGCTACGCAGCGATCGCAACTTCATGAATCTGTCACTCAACAGCAAGCAAAATTAATTTCTTTAGGTACTTTATCGGCTGGATTAGCACACGAATTAAATAATCCGGCGGCGGCGGTGAAAAGAAATGTCCAGAATTTAGACGAGATTTTACAACAATTACCTGCTTTAGCTTTACAACTACACCAACAACCTTTAAATAAGGAACAAATAGATTTTTTATGCGAGTTATATAAACAGGCGATCGCTACTGCAAAAACCTGTTCTCGTCACGATCCAATCGCCCAAAGTGAAGCGGAAGATGAAGTAACTGATTGGTTAGACGATCGCAACGTAAAAGAAAGTTGGAAACTCGCCCCTACTTTAGTAACGGCTGGAATTACAACAGAAAAGTTAGATGAAATAATCACTCATATTACACCTGAATGTTTGAGTAGCGTATTACGTTGGCTAGAAGCAACAGTAACGGGAAGCGGATTATTATATGAATTACAACAGAGTTCGGGGCGAATTGGTGAATTAGTTAAAGCGATGAAAGAATATTCCTATATGGATCGCGCCCCTATACAAGAAGTGGATATTCATGAGGGAATTAATAGCACGTTAACGATTCTCAAATATAAGTTAAAACAAGGTGTTAGCGTACATAAAGAATATGGTAATTTACCTAAAATTAGTGCTTATGGTAGTCAGTTAAATCAAGTGTGGACGAATTTAATTGATAATGCGATCGATGCTATGGGTGGTAAAGGGCAGATTTGGATCGGAACTTGTCAAGAAGGCGATCGCGTTTTGGTAGAAATTGTTGATAATGGTGTAGGAATTGCCCCAGAAATTCAGTCGCGGATTTTCGAGCAGTTTTTTACTACTAAAGAAGTTGGTAAAGGAACGGGTTTAGGATTAGATATTGTTCGGCGGATTATTGTCGGACAACATAAGGGTGATATTCGATTTGAGACAAAGCCTGGAGAGACAAAATTTCAGGTTAGGTTGCCGATAAGACTGAATTGAAATGTCGCGCCAAGACGCAAAGGCGCAAAGATGGGGATGCGATCGCCAAATCCATAGCGGAACAATTTATTCCCGATCTTGCCGAAATCCCTCTACAACCACCACTCTAATTTAGCTCTACGAGAAAAACTCAATATCTTGATCTACGTTCATCTGCGTTCCCATTTGCGTTTTTAAATCAAAAAATAGCTCTAATTTTTGACTTTTAACTTTTGACTTACCATGACCAATACTCAAAACCCTCCACGCCAGCGACTCAATATTAAAGACGCACTCCGCCAAGTACCGCTATTTGTCAAATTACCAGAAACAGAATTGCAGTGGTTGTGCGATCGCGGACAAGAAGTATGGCGAGAAGCAGGAGAAATCCACCGTCAAGAAGGAGATCCAGCTGATTATGTATTTATCCTAATAGAAGGAGAAATTCGGATTACCCAGCAGGTAGGAAATCAGCAACTCGTTTTAGCTACCTACGACACGCAAACTCTGTTTGGGGAATTACCCGTATTAATGGGGCAAGATACTTACTGGGCGAGTGGAATTGCGATTAAGCGATCGCGCATTTTTGAATTACCAAAAGACGCATTTTGGCGTTTACTATCTACTTGTTCCTGCGTTACTGCCTCCATTCTCAGCACGATGGCGCAGCGAATGCAAACAGTACAAACCATAGCCCAGCAAAGGGAAAAATTAGCCGCTTTAGGAACGTTAGCTGCCGGATTAGCCCACGAAATGAACAATCCTGCCGCCGCCGTCAGACGCAGCGCCAAGCACTTACACGAACTTTGGCAAGACATACCCTGCTTCACTTTAAAGCTAAAGCAGCAGATGACGAACGAACAACTTGGCTTTTTAATTGATATGCAGTGCGAGGCGGTGCAACGGGCGCAAAATCTATCTTCTCTCGATCCGCTGACGCAAAGCGATCGCGAGGATGAAATGGCTGAGTGGCTAACAGTCCATCACGTAGAAGATAGTTGGCAACTTGCCCCTATTCTAGTCGGAGCAGGGTTAGATCCAATATGGTTAGAAAAAGTTGCTCAGAAAATACCTGCTGAAGCTTTATCTCCTGCGATCGCGTGGTTGACTGCATCTCTTACGGGAATTGGGGCGATCGAAGAGATCGATCGTTGTGCCGATCGCATTTCTCAACTAGTTCAGGCAATTAAAGATTACTCTTACATGGATCGCGCCCCTTTACAAGATGTAGACGTACATCAAGGACTGGAAAGCACTGTGACAATTTTGAGTCACAAGCTTAAACGTGGCGTAACTGTAATCAGGGAATACGATCGCAACTTACCGCGAATTGTCGGTTATGGTGGGGCGTTGAATCAAGTGTGGACGAATTTGATTGATAACGCGATCGATGCCATGCAAGGACAAGGTAAGATTTGGCTGCGGACTTGGCAAGAACACGACCATATCGTAGTCGAAATTGCCGACAACGGATCGGGCATTCCCCTCAACATTCAACCCCGCATTTTCGAGCCATTTTTCACCACCAAAGGCGTAGGGCAAGGTACGGGATTGGGTTTAGATGTCACATATCGAATTATCGTTGGCAAGCACCACGGCGACATCAACTTCACGTCAAAACCTGGAGATACCTGCTTTCGAGTACGATTGCCAATCGCAGCTTCATAATATTGCTACGCCAGATAAATGGACTTTGTGACTACGACAAAAGAGATCCCCCCAACCCCCCTTGGCAAGGGGGGCTGTAGAAGCCCGTTTATAGTTTAGTTTTAGTGAAATGGTATCAAAACAAAAGCGCCCTTACATCACAGATTTGGGGGAAAATAAAAGCCCCCCTTTTTAAGGGGGGTTGGGGGGATCTAATCTGTGGCAAAAACCAACAGAATTAATATGACAAACTTACAGCGTCGGCACGTACTGCGGTTTTTCAGGTACGTCAGTGTATTCAGCTACAATCTGACGAAATTCTTCGCCGTCGATGGTTTCTTTCTCGATCAACAAATCTACTAAACGATCTGTGACAGTGCGATTGTCGCGGATGAGTTTCTTAGCTAACTCGTAACATTCTTCGACAATAATGCGAACCTGCGTATCGATACGAGAGGCGATCGCATCTGAGTAGTCGGAACGAGTCATCAAGTCGCGACCCAAGAATACCTCTGAATTTTGGCTATCCAACGCCAGGGGACCCAACTCTGACATCCCGAATTTTGTCACCATCTGCCGTGCCATTCCCGTCACCTGTTGCAAGTCGTTACCTGCACCAGTCGTCACTTCTGCCGTACCAAAGATAATATCTTCAGCGGCTCTACCACCCAAAGCGCCGCTAATTCTAGCTTTGAGCTGCGATCGCGAAATTAATCCTTGTTCTTCGCTAGGAGTAAACCAAGTCAAACCTTGGGCTTGTCCGCGCGGTACTAGCGTGACTTTCTGTACCGGATCGTGGTCTTTAATCAGCGTACCGATCAAAGCGTGTCCGATTTCGTGGTAAGCAATCAACCGCTTGCTCTTGCTATCTACCAACGGCGTACCTTCCATCCCAGCCACAACGCGGTCTACAGCGTCGTCAATTTCTAGCAGGGTAATAGCGTCTTTACGCCGTCTAGCAGTCAAAATTGCCGCTTCATTCAGCAAGTTGGCTAAATCTGCCCCTGTAAAGCCAGGAGTGCGGCGAGAAATCGCTTCTAAAGATACAGTGTCGGCAAGTTTCTTGTTTCTGGCGTGGACTTTTAAAATCTCCAAGCGCCCTTTAATGTCTGGTGCATCTACAGTGACTTGGCGATCGAATCGACCTGGACGTAGTAATGCAGCATCTAGTACGTCAGGACGGTTGGTAGCGGCGATGATGATAATTCCCGTATTGCCTTCAAACCCGTCCATTTCTGTGAGTAATTGGTTGAGCGTTTGCTCTCTTTCGTCGTTTCCGCCGCCAATTCCCGCACCTCTTTGTCTACCTACCGCGTCAATTTCATCGATAAAGATCAAGCAGGGAGCGTTGTCTTTGGCTTTCTTGAATAAATCCCTTACTCGCGACGCACCAACACCGACAAACATTTCCACAAATTCGCTACCAGAGATGCTGAAAAATGGTACTCCAGCTTCACCCGCGATCGCTTTTGCCAGTAAAGTTTTTCCCGTTCCTGGGGGTCCTACTAACAATACGCCTTTGGGAATGCGCGCGCCAACAGCGGTAAACCGTTCTGGCTGTTTGAGGAAAGTCACGACTTCCTGCAATTCCTCTTTAGCTTCGTCAATTCCCGCTACATCGTCAAATTTGATGCCCGTCTTAGCTTCCATTTGAAATCTAGCACGGGATTTACCAAAGTTAAGTGCTTGTCCAGGACCGCCAGGAATATTGCTAGAGCGACGGAACAAGAAGAATAACCCACCAATCAACAGCACGGGGAAAATTAGATTACCAAGTAAACCCCAAATTGCCCCGTCATTTCGCATTGGGTGAGAATCAAAGCTTACATCTGCCGTTCTGAGTTTGGCAATCAATTCAGGGGCGCTATATGGCAAATCTACTCGCAGCCTTTGAATACGGTTGTCTAGCTCTGGATCTACCGCCTCTACAATTGCCGTCCGTCCGCCCTCATACAGGTCTACACTAGTGACGCGACCAGCATCCAAATACTCCAGAAAACGTCCGTATGTCATCCGAGTACTAGCTGCATTTCGACTCATATCCGCAGGAGCGCCAGCAAATGCCCCCTGCCAAAAGAAAAAGCCTATCACTAGTGCAGGCAATGTCCACAGTACCAGGAGTCTCCAAGAAAATTTCATCAGTTAGTTGCCTCTAGGTGTAGATACAACAAATCGGTTTGACTATAGCGGGTGCTGCCATCCCGTAAATCACAGTCCTCAAACAGATATTGTTAACTTTGCTTTCATTCAGTAAATCTTCTAGTTTATGAAGATGTTGATAGCAGCTTAGCGATTATCTTAATTAAATTTAACGTAATTTTAAGCGATCGCGCTAATTCAGTGAGCAGTGAGTAGTGAGCAGTGAGTAGTGAAGAGTTACCTGTTACCACGACGCGGCTAAAAGGCGCGAAGACGCTTCACCAACTGCTCGTTTCACCACGCGCCACCAATTACCCATTACCCATTACCCATTACCAATCAGTTCATCTACCATGTAGAGGAATGTAAACAAATGTAAAGACGATGCAGGACAAAGTGGTTGTAGTCGTTGGTGCGACTGGGGGTATTGGTTCGGCTTTAACTCGCAAACTAGCTCCGACAGAGGCGCGTTTGGTATTAGCAGCCAGAAATAGCAGTGCTTTACAAGACTTGGCAGCACAATTATCTGTAAGTAAACCAGTGTTAACTGTTCCCACAGATATCACCGATCGCGCCTCGGTCGCTGCTCTGATGGAACAAACGACAGCTCAGTTCGGTAAAATTGATGTTTTGGTAAATGCAGCGGGTGCAGGGATATTAAAGCCTTACCAGACCGTAGAGTCAGCCGACTTAGAGGCAATGTTAGACCTGAATTTGAAGGGTAGTTTCTACACCTGTCAAGCGGCGGCTGAATTAATGCAGCAACAGAAATCCGGTCATATTTGTAACGTCGTCGGAATTTTAGGCAAACATTCAATGTCAATGGCATCAGCTTACTGTGCTTCCAAGTTTGGTGTTGTTGGCTTCAGCAAGTGCATGGCAGAAGAACTGAAACGCTTTGGTGTCAAGTTTACGTTATTCTATTTTGGTGGCGTAGACTCGCCTTTCTGGGACAACGTACAGCTAAAAGTAGACCGGAAAAAAATGCTCAGTACCGAAACTGCTGCCAATGCAGTATATTATGCTCTCCAAGCAGAACCACAAGCTGTCCCGATGGAAATTAATATTCAACCAGATAGTCACCTATTCTTTTAGGAACAAGGGGACAAGGGGGACAAGGAGACAAGGAAAGCAACTACCAACTATCAATTTCCCACTACTCACTACTACGCAGCTAATGTCGGTGAGGTTTCCTCACCGCCCGCTGCTTCACTACTCACTACTCACTACTCACTACTCACTACTCACTCATTGTGCAATTCTTGCTTAAGAGCGAATAGTAAATCCAGCAAAACAGGCAAAATTTACAAAGAGATAGGCTGTTATGCTGAATTTTCAAAAAATATGAAAATCGATCGGATTCACTTCTACGTAGAAGACGCAAAAGCCTGGCGTGACTGGTTTGTCAGCAAATTGGGCTTTCAAACTGTAGCCAATTACAGCAGCGATCGCAACACCGATACAGAAGTGGTGAAGAGTGGTTTTGTCTGTGTTGCATTATCTTCACCGCGATCGCCCTTTAGTCCAGTTTGGCAGTTTTTGCGCCACCATCCTCCAGGCGTGGCAGATGTTGCCTTTGTTGTAGAAGATCTGGAAACTGCGATCCAGAAAGCGATCGCCCACGGTGCAAAAGTCTTGCAACCCCTGCAACTACAGCAAGACTGCAAGTGGGGCAAAATCTCTGCTTGGGGTTCTTTAGCTCATACTTTGATTGAAAGGAGACAGGAGACAGGAGACAGGAGACAGAAGAAGAACGACAAGGGGGAAGTCAAAAGTCAAAAGTCAAAAGTCAAATTTTCCCACTCCCCACTCCCCATAACAGGCATCGATCACATCGTCTTAAACGTGGCGGCGGGAGATTTAGAGCCAGCGGTAGAATGGTATGAAAAAATTTTGGGGTTGCGTTCTCAGCAAGCTTTTACAATTGAAACCGATCGCTCTGCTTTGCACAGTCAGGTTATGGTTTCTAGCAATAGCTGCGTTCAGTTCCCGATCAATCAACCTGCATCGCCTAATTCGCAAATTCAGGAATTTCTGGATTGCAATCGCGGTGCGGGAATTCAACATATTGCGCTTAAAACCAGTAACATCATCCAGGCGATCGCCCAATTTCGCCATAACGGTGTATCTTTTCTGCCCGTTCCTCCCACTTACTATTCTCAGCTACAGGAACGTTTGAGAATACCAATATCGGCAGACGAATTAGCAGCCATTGCTGGGCAGCAAATTTTAGTAGACTGGCAAAACCCGCATCCTGATGCTTTGCTACTGCAAACATTTACCCAGCCTATTTTTAACCAACCGACGTTCTTTTTTGAAATTATCGAACGCCGCTCTCAAGCAATGGGTTTTGGTGAAGGTAACTTTCGCGCTCTATTTGAAGCGATCGAACGAGAACAAATCAAACGCGGTAGTCTTGAGCATGGGGGAGTGGAGAGTAGGGAGTAGGGAGTGGTGAAAATACAAATGACTAGTGACCAATGACCAATGACTAATTAGCATTTCTAAACTCACCTATCAAACATTCAAAATTCCTGCCTATAGCATCTAGGCTAAGCTGTTAATGAAAGTTAATATCTTAATTTAAATGCTTAGACTAATTACTGATTTCGACGGTCCTATTATAGATGTTTCGGAGCGATACTATCGCGTATATCAGTTGTGTTTAGAGAAAGCTCGCCATCCAGAACAAGCTGTAACGCAGTTGAGCAAAGCAGAATTTTGGCAGTTGAAGCGATCGCGTCTGCCAGAAAAACAGATCGGTATTTTGTCTGGATTGGATGAAACTCAAGCCCAAACATTTGCTAAGTTGCGACGGCAAACGGTACACGCTCAGCCTTACTTTCAATACGACAAATTAGCTCCAGGGGCAGTAGCAGCTCTGGAACAAGTTCAACGAGCTGGCATCGATCTGGCAGTGATGACAATGCGGCGCGTGCGAGAGTTAGAATATGCCTTTGGACAGCATGACTTAGATAAATTTTTCCCCAAAAATCGCTGCTACTGTCTGGGTAATGACTATCACAAAACTCGCGATATTGACGATAAACCTCTGTTGATGGAAAGAGCTTTAGTAGAACTGCCTCCCGCCAGTGATGTGTGGATGGTGGGGGATACGGAAGCAGATATTATTACGGCGAAAAAGCACGGAATTAAGGCGATCGCAGTAGAATGCGGCATTCGCGATCGCGCTCGACTGCAACAATACCAACCAGATTTAATTGTTAAAGACTTAAACGCAGCAGTTGATGTCGTTCTCAACGCTGCTTTTGCTAAAGCTAGTTAGTATCTGTCACCGCAAAAAGCTAGAACAGATCCACAACAACACAAAAGTTAGGGCAGTAGAAAATTGTTCTACTGTCATAATAGTGGCGATTTGGGGTTGTAACAAACTACCTATCAGCCCACCGCCAATTAAACCAATAATCAAGCCTGCGGCTGTGAGTAATACGGCACGACCAAATTTTTGCTCTTTTCGATAGAGGAAATAGAGACTAGAACACACGCCAACTATCAACAGAAATTGTAAGAGCTGAGCGCCAGCTGCCGCATAAAATACTCCAATACAGCTCAAACCCAAGTACAGAACTCCAGGCATGAGAATTTCTCTCAAACTAGGCTTGTCTTGTATTCCTTGCAGCCACGCTGGAGCTTGAGGTGCAGGAGAGGAGATCTCTTTAGGCGGCGCTTGGTTAGCAGTTTCGGCGAAGCGAATACCTTCTGGGACTTTAATCTTACCTTCTTGGCGCAGTCGCAAACGCTCCATTAGGATGGCATCATAAGCGGCTTCCACTGCCTCTAACAGCTGCTGGTCGTTGCTGCACTGCTGTACGAGGCGAGTGCGAGCTTCTTGAATCTCATCAAATGTCGCGTCTTCTGCTACCCCAAGTTTGTCGTAGGGACTTTGCTCGATCATGTGAATTTATCGCCTTAGCGTAGTCAGGGGCGAACTCTATAGGAAAATGTACAACAAGGCGTATACGCTGAACTTAGCTTATCCGATCTTTGGTCTTATAGACTATACAGACTATTGTAATTACCTTTTATCGTTGTATTTACCAGGATATCACTTATTCGTTTTTTACTGTCATGTCTTCTAGGCGATGCGATCGCTTGAAATCGCTCGCACCTGGTATTTACTTAGATCGGGCGATCGTCTTGTCAGTTTAGAGTAGAACCGCTATGCTTTTTTCTTTGACCTCAGTAATTCCACGAAAATGCTATCTAAGTTGTAATGCCGATCTAAGCTGTTGTAAATAGCACGATCGAGTTAGCACAAAACCGAGTCATGCCACAGTCGAAAAGAAAATTTTGTTAGTACGATCTGCCGACAGTAGTGACAGCGCGAGCGATCGCTTTTGGGTGATTTGCATTTTTCAGCTTTTTGCTACCTGGCGTTTTTGCAATCAAGAATCTGTCAAACCACCACAGGGCAATCAATTGCTATCTCTGTAATGGCGCTGAAACTCTCTTGGTAATACTACAAGTATATTAGAGTACAACGGTCGATCTCAGAGTTGGCATTCCTGAATTATCGATTAATAATTGTGGTAGCGTCGATTTCAGCCTGCTGATTCTAGCTCTACCACCTAGGTTGCTGAATAGACTTTTTATTCCTTCTCTGCTCAAAGTAATGCCTATGGCTGTTGCCAAAATTCTAGTTGTTGATGACGATCCATCAATTCGTAATTTAATTCAACGCTTTTTAACCAAGCATAATTATCAGGTAGAGGCTGCTGAAGACGGTAAGGCTGCCTTAGCTCTATTCGAGCAATTTAACCCCGATCTAGTGATTCTAGATGTCAATTTACCAGATACGCTTGGTTACAACCTCTGCCAAGAGATGCAGAACCGCACTAAAGTTTTTGTTCTCATGCTCACAAGTCGGGCTGATGAGGCAGACAAAATCCGAGGTTTTTCTCAAGGTGCGGATGACTACTTGACCAAACCATTCAGTTTAGGAGAATTGGAAGTCCGAGTCGGTGCAATTTTGAAGCGCCAGCGGATAGTCACCACTGCGGAAAAACAACGCTTGGTATTCGATAAACTGACAATCGATCCAGAACGACGAGAAGTGTCGATTGATAATCAATTGATTCCCCTCACAGCCCTGGAATTTGACTTGTTACGCTTTCTCGCCAGCCATCCAGGTCGAGTATGGCGACGTGCCGAGCTAATACAAGAAGTCTGGGACTATGAATATGTAGGAGATCAGCGGGTGGTAGACGTGCATATCGGTCAGATTCGCAAAAAAATTGAAATTGATGCGGCTCAGCCGATATTGATTCAGACAGTGCGTGGTGTCGGCTATAAGTTTGAGGCTCCTAGTAAAGCTGGTAAAACTCAATAGTGCGCCACTTCAGTCTACAGAATCAGAGCTAGAAGGCTACACTCTTGCTGCTGAGGGAAAAACTATAGGGTCTTCATGCGGTTGAAGACCCTTTTGTTTTATTCAGTTGTCAGTTGTCAGTGATTAGTGACTAGTGGCTAGTGGCTAATGGCTAATGGCTAGATGTTTTTCTAGTCACTAATCACTACTCACTACTCACTACTCACTCTCTTATGAGTGATGAAATAGGGTTTCTAGGTACACTCTAGCAGCACGTCGATCGCCGTTACTGTTTTGCAGCAAAAACAGCGATAGTGCGGCAGCAAATACTCGGTCTTGATCCCAATCGGGATGGGTTTCTAAATATCTTTGCAGCGATTCGTGTAACGATTCAGGAATTTCAGTCAGGATGCTAACGGTGGCGGACATGAAGAACCTCTCTTCAAACGGGTATTTGGACGGGGTAAGTTAACTTTTACTAGATAAAAACGCAATCTCACAACGCGATATCAAGGTGCGGGACGCGCAGGAGCGATCGCCTTCACAGCCTCGATCCGGATAAATCGCTGCTGAAGCATCATCCTTGCTTCGATGCCTGCGATCGCTCGCCCGAGCGTTTTATCTGTACATGTTTTATCTGCACATTTTATAAAGGGCAGTTTATAAAGGGCAGTCGCATCATTGTGCGATAAGTTTTGCTGTCCCGTCAATGCTGCGAAATATTACAACCACTCTAAACACAAAAAAAACATTACGGCAGAATCAGTATTTTAAGGCATTTTTTGTTACGCTTCTTTACGGTTTTTCTCAGATTCTCAGAAGATCGAAAGCGTGGTGAGAAATTCACAACTCCAGCAATAAACCTGACTGCTGAAGTCATCCCCTGTGGAAAAGCTCAAACTTGCTGTGGAAAAAACCAGAGTACCTGTGGAAAGGGTGGGGAATACCTGGGGAAAACTCGACAGAAAAATAAGAATTGCAAAGAGCGCGATCGGTCGTCAGTTACTTGTCATTTGTCAGAGCAAGTGACGAATGACGCATGACCAATGACAAATAACGCTAAGATGCTAGATCAGTCGATTAAAGTTGTAAGGTTAATGGCAGAAACATTATTCTTTAATGCCCTAAGAGAAGCCATTGATGAGGAAATGGCGCGGGATTCTACTGTATTTGTCTTGGGTGAAGATGTCGGTCACTACGGCGGCTCGTATAAAGTTACCAAAGATTTGTATAAAAAATATGGCGAGTTGCGAGTACTAGACACTCCCATTGCCGAAAATAGCTTTACAGGTATGGCAGTAGGAGCGGCGATGACAGGTTTACGACCGATCATCGAGGGGATGAATATGGGCTTTCTCCTGCTGGCTTTTAACCAAATTTCCAATAATGCAGGCATGTTGCGCTACACCTCCGGCGGTAACTTCAAAATTCCGATGGTGATTCGCGGTCCTGGTGGAGTTGGCAGACAATTGGGTGCAGAACACTCGCAGCGGTTGGAAGCATACTTTCAAGCCGTGCCAGGGTTGAAAATAGTAGCTTGTTCTACTCCCCACAATGCTAAAGGATTGCTAAAATCAGCGATTCGCAATGACAATCCAGTTTTGTTTTTTGAACACGTACTCTTGTACAACCTGAAAGAAAACCTGCCAGAACACGAATATTTAGTCCCTTTAGACAAAGCAGAAATCGTGCGACGTGGCGAAGACGTGACAATTCTGACTTACTCGCGGATGCGCCATCATGTCATGCAAGCAGTCAAGCCACTAGAGAAAGAGGGATTCGATCCAGAAGTCATCGATCTCATTTCTCTAAAACCCCTAGATATAGAAACAATTGCCGCATCTATTCGCAAAACTCACCGCGTCATCATTGTAGAAGAGTGCATGAAAACTGGGGGTATAGGTGCAGAATTGACAGCATTAATTAACGATCGCCTATTTGACGAACTGGATGCCCCTGTTTTGCGCTTATCTTCTCAAGATATCCCGACTCCCTACAACGGCAGTCTAGAAAGACTCACCATCGTTCAACCAGAGCAAATTGTGGAAGCCGTGAAAAAGATGGTAGCCGTGCAGGTGTGAGTTTTAAGGGGCGCTTAAGCTAGCTCAAGTGCCCTTAGCTCCTCAAAAAGAGGTTAGTATAGCATTTGTTGCCGCAGCAGGTAGTATGCAAAAACAGCGATCGCTATTAGCTTTAATTGTCGTTCTCGTTATCGCCGCGATTGTGACGATCGTCAAGTTCCCCGTGGCTTTGGGTTTAGACCTTCAGGGTGGGACGCAATTGACAATTCAGGTTCAACCGAGTGAGGAAATCAAAAAAATCACCGAACGCGAGTTAGAAGCAGTGCAAACTGTGGTAGAAAACCGCGTTAACGGACTAGGGGTGTCTGAACCTGTCATTCAAACGGTAGGACAAGACCAGATTCTCGTCCAACTCCCAGGTGTAAACGATCCTGAACAGGCAGAAAGGGTACTGGGTGGGACGGCACAACTAGATTTTCGGCGCGAGAATGCAGAAACTAGGGCGTTTGTCAATAACAGACAGCAACAAATTCAGAGCTTAATTGCAGAACAGCAAAAGCTACAAAGTGCCAAGGAACGAGACGAAAAAGCGATCGCGGCAAATAATGCTCAAATAGAAGCCAAAATTAAAGAAATTACCGAGCTGGAAACCAAGCTATTCGAGCGCACGGGATTGACAGGGAAAAATCTCAAGTACGCTCAGGCAACACCTACGCAAGGTAGCAGCTGGAGTGTAGCCTTGGAGTTTGATGCCAAAGGTGGCGAATTATTCGCTCAACTGACTAAAGATTTAGCCGGAACGGGCAGGCGATTGGGAATTTTTCTCGACGATAAACCAATTAGTACGCCCGTAGTCGGTCAAGAATTTGCCAAAACTGGAATCACAGGCGGACGGGCAGAAATTACGGGAACCTTTGACTTGGAATCTGCTAACGAATTAGCGTTGCAACTGCGTGGCGGTGCATTGCCCGTACCAGTCAAAATCGAAGAGATCCGTACAGTGGGCGCGACACTAGGACGCGATAGCATTCAGCGGAGTATCTATGCTGGGGTGGCAGGCTTATCTTTAGTTTTGATTTTTATGGTGGTTTACTACCGTCTGCCTGGACTCATAGCAGATATTTCGCTGGTGATTTATGCTTTGCTGACATGGGCAACTTTCGCTTTGTTGGGCGTTACCCTGACGCTACCTGGTATTGCTGGATTTATCCTGAGTATTGGGATGGCAGTGGATGCCAACGTTCTGATTTTCGAGCGAACGCGGGAAGAATTGCGGGCAGGTAAGTCTTTGTATCGTTCGGTAGAATCTGGCTTTTACCGTGCCTTTTCCAGTATTTTAGATAGTAACGTGACGACTTGGATCGCTTGTGCGGCGTTGTTTTGGCTCGGTTCGGGATTAGTCAAAGGTTTTGCCCTGACGCTAGCACTGGGAGTTGCCATGAGTATGTTCACTGCGATTACCTGTAGTCGTACTTTCTTAATGTTGGCGATCGCAATTCCCAATTTGCGTAAACCAGAGTTATACTGTCCGAGCTTGCCAGCATCGAATAAGGCACAGGGGGCGACATGAGACTCAATATTAACAAACAGCGATCGCTATGGTGGGGTGTCTCCCTCGTCGTGATTCTGGCTGGTTTAGTAGCAATGGGCATTTCTTGGCAGCGATATGGTGCGCCATTGCGTCCGAGCCTCGATTTTGTTGGTGGCACGCGATTGCAACTTCAACGCGACTGTTCCAAGCCAGAAAACTGCGCTAAACCAATTGATATTAATGCCGTCCGTCAAGTGATGACCGAGCGCGGATTGGGGAACAGTAGCATTCAGCTCGTCACTGACGAACGCGGACAGCAGGGTATTTCGATTCGGACAAACACCTTAGATGTTGAGGAAAGGACGCAGTTACAGCAAGCTCTGACTAAAGAAATTGGCACGTTCGACCCCAAGGCAACTCAAATCGATACGGTAGGTCCACTAATTGGGCAGCAGTTGCTATCTTCAGGTTTAATTGCTCTACTCGTCTCTTTTGCAGGAATTATCATTTATTTAAGCCTGCGTTTCCAGTTAGACTACGCCATATTTGCGATCGTGGCGCTGTTCCACGATGTGTTGATTACTACGGGCATTTTTGGGATTTTAGGTTTAGTACAAGGTACTGAAGTTGATAGTTTATTCATTGTTGCACTGCTGACAATTACAGGTTTCTCAGTTAATGACACTGTGGTAATTTACGATCGCATTCGCGAGACTCTCAAAGTTAGTCCCGATCTACCAATTGACCAAGTTGTCGATAATGCTGTAAATCAAACCTTGGGGCGATCGATCAATACGACTTTAACCGTGTTGCTAACTTTGCTCACCTTGTTTATCTTTGGTGGCGAAACGCTGAAAAACTTTGCTTTAGCACTGATGATTGGTTTTGGTGCTGGCGCATACTCTAGTATTTTTATCGCTAGTACCCTACTTTCTCTATGGCGAGAACGCACTGGTGGTCAATCTCAGAATAGCGACCAGTTATCAGTAGAAAGTGAGTAGTGAGTAGTGAACAGTGAACAGAGAACAGTGAACAGTGACCAGTGGTGCATGAATTAATTTTAGATTTTAGATTTTAGATTTTGGATTGTAATTCTCCCTCGGCTTCCTCAGCTGGGCGACTCTCTCTTCCCCGACTCCCGACTCTCGACTCCCCAACCAGATGCAGCCAGAAGATCCGTCCTTTATACCGATAGAACTTGACCCAACTTTTGAGCGACAAGTACAAAAGCTATATCGGCTGATTGCTTATAGTAGATGGTTGGTAGTAGGGTGTTTGTGGCTGAGTATTGGTGTTTTAAGTCTTTGGGGATTGCGAGCTGAAATTGCTCTACTGCTACAATATTTTACTTGGGTAGCTGTGCGATACGGGCTTTATTACAATCCTCTGCCTACGTTTGGTTTGGCTTTCTGCTCTGTGATGACAATCTCTACAATCTTCTGGCAAAGCCGCATTCTCCTGTTTGGACTACCACCAAAAGAGTTACGCCGATTAGTGAAACAAGTACAGCAAATTCGCCAGCAGGGTACGAGCCATCCTCTTTGGAAATGGATTTGTCAATAGAAAAAGGTGCTTAGCAACTCATTGCTGGCTAGTTTTCTGTCGACTCGTGAGAGATCGGTTCAGGTTCGAGAATCACCAGGGGAATAGTCAATTGCAGTCGCGTGTAAGATTCATTTTGTTCATCTATTGGGATAGATGTTGGCATTGATAAGATTTCTAGCCGACATTGCATCAGATCTACAAGCGTCTGGGTTAATAGCAGAATCATTCCTGGTGAAAAAGTAGAATCTTTTGTTTCTGATGATGAGCGATCGCTTTGAAATATATCAATTGGTTCTGACCAAATTCGATGCGGTAATTCGGTATCTAGCCAAATTTGTACTTTATCTGTAGTCAGATGCGGCTGGGTAGAAATTGTAATTTTCCCTTCCTGCATTTGAGTGCAACAAATATCAAGCAGATTAATCAAAGCTTGCTGCAACCAGCGTGGATCTGCTAAAACATAAATCTCGGTTTCAGGTAGAGAGAGTTGTAACCTTAGATTGCGATTAGTAGCAATTAGGTAAGTAGAGTTATAAACTTCTGTCAATAATTCAGCCAAATTAACTGGCTGAATTTCTAGCTGAGAGCTGCCATGTTCTAAGCGAGAAATATCTATAACCCGATCCATTAGGTTCATCAGCTTTAAAGCCGACTGATGAGCTTGGGCAACAAATGTCCGTTCTTCCGCAGGGTCGTCGCATAGGTCGGATAAAATCAACTGATGCAGACCGATTAAACTGTTGAGCGGCGATCGCAGTTCATGAGCAGTCCGCATTAGAAATCCGGCTTTAAAATGGCACATTTTCTGTGCTAGCTGATAAGCTATCTGGCTTTGCTGTAACTGTTGTTGTAGAACCAGGATCTCCTGTCTATCTACTGGCTTGAATGCTCGCTCTGTTACAGAAGAAATATCGGTAGTTTTTGACTGCCGAGGCTGGCTTAATATCCAGCCTCCACCTACGCCTAAGCCCAGTCCAAATAATAAATACGTCCATTCATTCCAGCTCATAGCTTCCCGAAGACTCACACCACAAAAAATCGCATTCTACTCTAGTTTTGGTAGTATTGAGCCTCTGCCTATCAAGATAGTTCCGTAATTAACAAATGTACAACTGAAGAATCAGTTATCAGTTATCGGTTAAGAGTGGTAATTGGTAATTGGTAAGTTGTAAGTCGGGTATTCGTGATTAACTGGTCACTGGTCACTGATAACTGGTCACTGTAAAACTACGGCTCCTTGGCGCAAAATTTCCCAACCACTACCTATCCACTTAGCTACAGTAGAAGGAACACCCATTCCTGAAACATCTGTAGTTTGTAGCGTCAAAACATCGGGAAATTGAACTGCAATGTCTGCCATAGTTACCAATGGCGGTTGCCCTGATAAATTAGCACTGGTAGTTGCTAAGGGTCCTGTTTGGGCTAAGATTTCTTGAGCGATCGCGCTTTGGGGGACGCGCACGCCTATAGTAGTAGGATCGGTAGGATTCATCGCCTTGGGCACGCGATCGCTCGCTGGTAGTACTAAAGTCAAAGCCCCAGCCCAATATTTTGCCGCTACCTGTTGCCAAACTTGCCATTCTGCTTCCGTTCCTTTTACGTAAACCCACAGATCTTCTGCTGTGGCTCCCATCAAAATTAACGGCTTATCCTGACTGCGTTGTTTAGCTGCAAAGATTAAATCGGCTTGTTCTGGTAAAGCTGCTAATGCCGGAACGGTATCGGTAGGAAAGCTGACCGCACGACCAGCGCGGACACCTGCAACAAGATCTGTAATTAAAACTTGAGCCATCAAGGAAGGGACTAGGGGCTAGAGGCTGGAAGCTGGGACGCTTGGAAGCAGGTGGGCAGGTGGGCAGGGGGGCAGAGGAGCAATTACTAACTACCAATTACCAATTATCAATTACCAATTACCAATTACCCACGCACCACTATTTACTGATAACTGGTCACTGTTCGCTGACAACTGATTCAGATGGAGATGTTTTTTGTCCTAATCGGGGTTCCGTACCAGCTAGTAAGCGATCGATATTGCTTTTATGACGTAAAACGACGTACATACCACCGACCAACCCAAATAATACGTAGGGTAAGGGTTGATGAAATAGTAGCATTAACACGGGAACAGCGATCGCCCCTGCAATGGAACTCAGCGATACGATACGCGAGATTGCTACAACGATCCCAAATACTCCGACAGTTGCTAGAGCTACCTGCCAATTCATTGCCAATAATACGCCTAAACTAGTAGCTACAGATTTACCCCCACTAAACCCCAACCAAATCGATTTACTATGTCCCAAAACAACTGCTAAACCGCAGAACGTCACCATCCAAGGTAGCCACAGCGTCGGGCTAACTGTAGGAGGTAGAAGATTTTGCCCAGTAGCGAAGCTAAATAACCAAGGAGCGAGGGCGATCGCCAAAACTCCCTTCAGAGCATCGATCGCTAATACAAATGCTCCTGGTCCCTTACCTAGAGTTCGCAAAACATTAGTTGCTCCAGTTGAACCAGAACCATGTTCGCGAATATCAATCCCTTTCAAAAATTTCGCCAGGGTGTAACCAGTGGGCGTAGAACCGATGAGGTACGCTACTAGTAAAGTTACCACGCACAAAATTAGCCAGGTAGTCATATGTCAGGGAGCTGGGAACTAGAGAAAAAAGTTGTAAGTCGTAAGTCAGAACACTACTCACTACTCACTACTCACTACTCACTCTCTAATAATCAAAATCTCTTTCTCTAAGAGTTTGAGGATCGGGAGCGAAGGCTAGTAATAAAGGGAATTGTAGCAGAGAGAGGCTGATTTTTTCTTCGGAGTCGTCAACGATAATCAGCGGCATTTGATTGGCTTCGATCGCTCTTTCGGCTCTGACGGCGGCTGCTTCTGCATCTTCAAATAAGGTGACACCGCGATCGGGACCAAAATCCGTCCGAGAAATGCCCAGACAATCTTGTAAACCCCGCCGCCAATCTCCCAGCCGTTCGGGAGTATTAGCCAACACTAAGACGCGGAGACGATTATCGTACAGGGCGTACAGCACTGAAATAACCGCCGAGCTGATCAGGATATTTTGCAGACGACTACCTGTAGTCCTTAAAGCACCCCGTCCTCCTTGTTTAAAAAACCAATTAGAAACTCGTTCTGCTTGAGCTGGTTCAAACGTGCGACGCAACTGCCAAGGAGGACCGTAATAATCTGGTTGATTGCGATATTGGTCGAGCTGGCGGCGAATTTGCTTGGTGGTAGCTTGGAATCGCTGTTCGGTAAATTGGGGTGAAGCAGGCTGCTCTGGCTCTTCAGGCTTAGGTTGTCTGGCTGCTGGTTGCGGTTCTGGTCTAGTTTTTGGTGCTAGCTCTAGTTGCTCTACTGATGTCGCCAAATCTTGCAAACTACCCGTGAGATAGTCTTTAAAACCCTGCACTCGAATTGCTAAGTCTTGGGAAACTCCAGCAAAACTCGTCCGCATTTCCGCCCGAATGCGTTCTTGTCGCCGTTCTAACTGTTCGATTGAAATTTGCAATGCCTGCTTGCGTTGCTCCATCTGGGCGAGAGCTTCTTGCACCACTTTGCCCATAGCAGATTGAGTTTGCGATAACTGAGCAGATAATTGCTTATGCGTTGCTTGGAGGCTGGCAATTTCCTGTCTTAAAGCTTGTTCCTGCTGTTGTAGTTGAGACAAGTTAGATGGCGTTGCCAGTGGGATCGGTGGAGTCTGGGTTGGAGTCTTCTCTGAAGTGGGCATTGCTAATTCTTTCAAAAACTCATCTTCTGCTTCTTCCTCTTCCAGCGGGGAGGCAAAAAAGTTGAAATTTTCTAGATCTAAATCTGTATCTGAATCGGAGTCAGATTGAGATGAGTCTAATAAATTTAGTTCTTCTAATTTCCCATTTGGTTCGCCCGTCGATGGATTTACAGGGAGATCCTCTTCTTCTATCTCTTCCCAAGGTCGATCGTCTGGTTTTGGTGTCTGGGATTCATCTGAAGTCATAATCAGTTATCAGTTATTAGTTATCAGTAGAGGGTGAGTAGTGAGTAGTGAGTAGTGAGTAGTGGCAAGAGGTAAATTTGACTGTTATCCCCACACCCTACACCCTACACCCTGTTCTGACCCTAGCCCCTAGCTCCTAGCCCCTGCTTCGGACAGCGTTGCTCTAAGCAAGTTTGTAGCATTTTGGGATCGAAGAGAATCGGCAAAAAGTGAATGCTTTTAACTTCTCGAAAGTAGAACAGGATCGGCACTTGATGCCAATAGATTTCCCAATTTTGCCATTCTTGGTAGGGGAAGTGGCGGATGATAGTTTCTCCTCTATAGATTTCCAAGGCAGTTTCAGTAAATTGCAACCGCAGGGTTACAGCTTGAAACATCAGAAACAGACCAAATAAGGCAATTATGCCACCTACCCAGGCTGAAATTAGTATTAAGGGAAGTGCCCCTAAGACTATTACCAAGGGCAGCTTGTAGCTAGGAGCAAGCTGAACGGTTGATGTCACCGATGGGAAAGTCGTCACTGTTTTTGTCCTGCCGTAACAATAGACTCTACATCACACTCTTATTTTAAGGTTCAGTGGGGAGTTGGGAATCGGGAGTGGTGAGTCGTACGGAATAAATCACCGATCGCTGAGAACTGATAACTGATTAACTGAGTAACTGTTCATAGTGTCGTTCGTCCCAATCCTTGAAACATAACCCAAGATAGGAAAAAGTTCATGATGAAGATTGACAGTAGCGCCGTGACGACAGCAGCTGTAGTTGATTGCCCGACTCCCTTTGCTCCTCCAGTAGTTGTTAAACCCCAACTGCATCCAATAATCGCGATCGTCGCTCCAAAGACAGCGCCTTTAATTAAAGCACTAGTAATATCCCAAACATCCAAGAAATTGCGGGCTGAATCGAGAAATACACTTTGAGATAGGCGATACAAATTGGTTGCTACTACCAAACCGCCAACCATACCCGTAATTGCAGATAAAAGGGTTAAAATTGGCAGCATAATGCAGCAAGCTAGCACGCGAGGAATGACGAGATAATCGATCGGATCGGTTTTGAGCATGTACAGTGCATCAATCTGTTCTGTGACGCGCATTGTGCCAATTTCTGCAGCAAACGCAGAACCAACTCGCCCAGCTAGAACTACAGCTGTCAATACAGGCGCAAGTTCTCTGGTTAAGGCAAGGGCTAAAACCCCACCTACAGTTGTTCCAGCGCCAAACCGAATAAATTCCCGTGCTACTTGAATGGTAAAAACTGCACCAACAAAAACTGCTGTGATTAAGGCGATAAGTAATGAGTCCGGTCCCACTGCTGCCATCTGCTCTACAGTGTTCCGACGATGAATCCTACCTTGAAGCAAGTGAATCATAACTTGCCCGCCTAATAAAATCGCTGCCAGCAAACGCTGACCCCACATACCCAGGAAAGAATTTGATTTTGCTTCGCTCAATTTTGCCCTGCTGAATAAACTCTCTGTTTGGAATAGCTAAATTTCACTCTAGCCTTTGACAAGGTTTTTGCCTTATTTTGGCGTATACTTGAGCGGTCTTGTCAAGGTTGGATCGGTTCAAGTTTACCGACTTTTAAGCTAATCTGAGAAATTTGTCGATCGCTTTGTCACTCAGTTGTTGACAGGTGCGGATGGCGCGATCGCTTGCTAGGTGGTATTTGCCGACAAACAAAATATGTTACAGTCTCGCCACTCTCCGCTAGAAAAATTTAATCTAACGTTCCCGCTGTTAATATCGCTTTGAAGTTGTAGACAAAACTTTTAACGATCGCTTAAGATTTTTGAAATTTGCTGCGACGGCAGGCGATCGCTCTTATTGTAGAAAGTGGCACTCTTACCCGATTTCCATTCCTGATTTACATTGTCACCCCATTGACAAGAGTACGCTTCATGAGCATTTTGCCTAATTTTCTCCGTTCTCTACTGCTGACAATGATTCTTAGCTTTGTCACTCCTACATTTCTCATTGGTGGAGGTTTAGCAAGCGTATCTCTGCTGAAATACGTTCCTGGTTTGCAAGGAATCGGTCAGGTAATTGCTTCTGCCATGCAACAGTTTTTAGCTACTTTTGGTAGCGGTAGTGCATGGCGAGGACTGTGTATTATTGGTATGACTTGTAGTTTGGTAGGCGCTCTGTTTGACACGTATGCATTTTATCGCTATCAAAATTTGCGTGGAGACTGATTCAGTTATCAGTTGTCAGTTATCAGTGACCAACAACTGACAACCTCCTTACCATAACCTACTCAGGTTAGTTTGCTCGACGGCAGAAAAGAGCGCACGCAACTGTCTCACTCACACCCTTTTCACGCACCACACCGCGATCGTATCCATCCTTGCAACAAAGCACGTTTTTTCCGACGAAGGCTTTGCGTATGCTTGCGGTACTCTTGAGCAGTCCTATTTGATTTCATAAACGTAGAACGGGCTTCCAGCCTGCTGCTTTTCTTAAAGTTCCTGCTCTACAAATCATTTAGGACTGATAAGGACTGCTATAGCTAGTAACTGACAACTTTGTACAGACGTTACATGTAACATCTCTACACTGATAACTGACAACTGATAACTGATAACAATAGCAAACCCACCTCGGTATCTGATGTTGGAGGTGGGTTATTGAGAGAGTTTGGGTTTATTAAAAGCAGCAAAAACTAGATGAACTCAAATAGGGTGGACAAATTTCGCAATTTACCTGAAAATCATGCTTGGCATGTATTTGTCGCTCAATTGGACTTCGTTATACAGCTCAACTACCTCCTTTTTCTGGTAAAAATATTCAGGCAAGAACGCTTTTACTACAGGTTCAGTTATTACAGGTTCAGGTATTTTGCGGTAGGACTAGAGCGGGAGGCACAGGCTCTAATCATCTAGAGATTTGAGCTTTGTTGGTTCAAGAATCTCTTTATCGTGCCTGAATTTAAATTAGCATGACTTTTTTGAGACGCAGTTATTGATTTATTAAAGTTTATTAGGTTTTATGCATTGTAATAATTGCTAAAAAGTGTTTACAAAAGAAGGGACTGGGTGCGCTCTTGCGCTTGGGCTAGGAGAAGAAATTGGGTGTGGGGTGTGGGGGGCAAGGGCGAGCAATTATCCATTACCCATTACCACTGACAACTGCTTCTGGTCCGACTATAGAAATATAAGGTTCTAGTAAATAACGAGAAGCTGCTTGTTGGGCTGCTTCGGCGCTTACTTGGGCGATCGCTTGTTGAAATTGGGGATCGAAGTCGATTCCCAGCCCTAAAATTTCGTACCAGCCGTATACCTGAGCCATTTGTCCGTTAGTTTGCTTACCCAGAGCGTATTGACCGAGTAGTTTATTTTTGGCTGTTTGCAAGTCTTCTATACTGAGCTGTAATTGAGATAGTAGCTCTACTTCTGCCCGCAGGCGAGCTAGAGCGATCGCGGTATTTTCTGGTGCAGTCCCAATGTACGCGACAAACGTAGCAGGTGACATGCGAGTGGGATAAAACGCCGAAACTTCGTAAGCTAAGCCCAGCTTTTCCCGCAGTTCGACAAATAAGCGGCTGGATAGCCCGTTACCTAAGTGGGTAGAGAGCAGTTTTAAGGCTAGATACTCCGCTTGATGGACGGAGGGAGCGAGATATCCCAGCATAATAATCGATTGCTGAGTCGGCTGGGTAATCTTGAGCTGCTGAGGGGCAGGGGTAAGGTTGGGCAACTGCAATGATGGAATGGGAGATTGCGGTGCTTCCCAGTCGCCAAAAACTTTTTCGATTTGGGCGATCGCCACATCGTTTGTTATCCGTCCTGCCAAGCTAATCACGATATTATCGGGGCGAAAATAAGTCTGGTGATATTGCTGAAGATCGGCTGGCTCGATTCTGGCTACAGTTTCTTCCCAACCCAAGCCAGAAGAAGCATAGGGATGATTCTGGTAAATTGCTTGTCGTAACTGGTCAAAAGCAATTGTAAACGGCTGCTCTTGTTGAGAACGAATATGTTGGATTGTCAGCCGTCGTTCGAGTTCTACTTCAGCGGCGGGAAATGAGGGCGATCGCAATAGTTCTCCTGCTAATGCCAAGATTTCGGCAAAATCTGTCGAAACAGTTTTCATGCTCAACAGAAAATAATCTGATGCCGCATCCACGCTCAAACTCGCTCCCACAGATTCTACCCGTTCGGCAATTTCCATTGAAGAGAGTTCTGAAGTTCCCTTAGTCATCACCGCAGACAGCAGATGTGCTAACCCAGCTTGCTGTTGCGGTTCCCAGCAACTCCCAGCTTTGAGAAAAATACGAGTGGCAATAATATCTGCTGCCGGATTTTCTACCACTAGCACTACCATGCCATTTGGTAATACAGTGCGATGGATCTGTTGAGTCGGTAAAGAAGTTGTCACAAAAGGAGTGAGTAGTGAGTAGTGAAGCGGGTAGAGGGCGAGGTTTCCTCGCCATCGGAACCGCGTAGTAGTGAGTAGTAGATAGCAGTGATGTTTGCTTGGTAGATAGTAATGAGTGAATTAGTGCTTGGAGGTGTATTGTTAGATTTCATCCCAACCCTAAAAGCCTCTGTTATTTCACTACTCACCGCTCACTACTCACTACTCACTCTTCTAGCCTAACAAGGTTTGACAACTGTTACCGCATAGGAATAGGGAGAAAGGTATTGTTGGGCGATTTGTTGGAGTTCGGCAGGATGAAAAGATTGAATATGCTGGGGATAGGTGTTAGCTAATTCTGGTTCGCCTAAGATATGGTAATAGCCATACAACCCTGCTAGTTGCTCTGGTGTTTCGGTGGAAAAAGCGTAGTCGTTACACAAAAGACGCTGAGCGCGGGCAAGTTCTTCCGGAGCGATCGCTGTTGTCTGTAACTGTTCTAAGTGGGCGCAAATTAATTCTTCTACCCTTTCTAGATGTTGCGGTTCTAACCAAACGCTAATTGTAAACAAACTTGCATCCTGTAGTAGGGAAAAATTGCTACCGATCGCTTGCACCAATTGCTTATCTTCCCTGAGAGTGCGGATTAAGCGGGAAGACCGTCCCGCGCCTAATATAACTGAGATTAAATCTAAACCGTAAGCACTACGCCACCGATCGATACCTGGTGCGATCCATGCCATTAATAGCCGTGCTTGTTCCAGTCTTGGTAGATACAACTCTTGACGGCGAATTCCTGCTAATAGGGGTCTTACCCCAATATCTACAGGTGGTAATTTTGCCCGTGACGGGAACCACTGGAAACTACGGTTGACGATTTCGATCGCCCGTTCCGATTCGATCCCACCCGCGATCGCTACAGTGATATTTTCGGGTTGATAATGGGCACGGTGGAAGCACCGCATTGCCTCTGGCGAGTGCTGCATTAGTTCTAGCTCCGTACCCAGTACCGATCGCCCGTAGGGATGCTGTTGGTAGATACTCTCACTCAGAGCTTGAAAGCCGATCCAGTCGGGATCGTCGTAGCAAGCATGAATTTCTTCTAGGACAACTTCCCGTTCTCGCTCGAACTCATTCTCTGGGATGGCAGCATTTAACAGTAGCTCTGCTAAATATGGCAGCGTGTCTTCCCAGTAAGGAGCGGCGGTAGTTAAATAAAAATGAGCGTAGTCGTGACTAGTAGCAGCATTTGACATTCCCCCTCGGTTTTCCACTTCGCGATCGAACACTCCTGGCGGGATTGCCTGTGTACCTTTGAATATCATGTGTTCTAGAAAGTGAGCCATGCCATACCATGCTTCTGGCTCTTGAATCGCGCCCGCCCGCAACCAGACATCTGTTACTACTACTGGAGTTGCAGGCAAGTATTTGTGTATGAGAGTTAATCCGCAATCTAATTGGATCGGAGTCGGAGAATCGCTCGGTGCTGTTAGTAGTGACAACAAAGGCTTAAGCTCAAATTAAGAATATATTAAGTTTATTTATATTACTGCGAGCGAAAATAATTGATTGCGTAAATTGATACAAAAATTTATTGGGAACAGGTAATTGGTAGTTGCTCTCCCCTACACACCTGCCCACCTGCCCACCTGCTTCCAAACGCCCCTAGCCCTTAGTTCTTGCTAGACAATCTTTAATTCTGCCAAGATTAAGATTAGGTTATGCTAAGATAGCCATCCGAACTAAATTAATCGAGATTACTGAGAAAAACAGTCAACTCAATGACTTGATTTTTCAACAAAGCGATCGCTTAAGGTCAACGCGATCTAGTGAGATGCAACATTTCATTGCTACATGGGTAATCTGTAAGCAAGTGTGTGTTGCACGTATTACAGCACTTATTATCTGTTATGTCGTCGCAAAAAAATGAAACAGCTGTTCTCGTTCTGACTCTATTAATAACAGCTGGGGTTTTGGCAGGTGGTTTTTGGTGGCTGACGAGAAATTCTAATACTGGTATTAAAGAACTTAATGGTTCTCAGTCAAATTTTGGCGGTGTTTCGGGCGTGCCTCAAGGACTATTCAACTATGGTGGTAGTACTTCCTGGGCAACAATTCGGCAAGCGATCGACCCGCAAATTCAAGCAGCTTATCCAGAATTTCAGTTGCGTTATGTAGAACCGACCAATGCCACGCCAGGAACCAGTATCGGGATTCAAATGCTGATTGATGGTAGACTTGCCTTTGCTCAGTCGTCCCGACCGTTACAAGATCGAGAGGTGTCCCGTGCCCAGCAACGGGGGTTTAATTTGAAACAAATTCCCGTCGCGATTGATGGTTTGGCGATCGCAGTTCACCCTAGCCTGAATCTACCAGGACTCACCTTGGCACAGCTCAAAGCAATTTATACAGGCAAGATAACTAACTGGAGACAAGTAGGCGGTTCTAACCTACCGATTAAACCTTATTCCCGCCCGCTTAGTGACGGAGGTACGGTAGAACTTTTCGTACAGGATGTTTTGGCAGGTCAAGCACTGGCTGCTAATGTCGAATTTGTCGGGACGACAACCCAAGCCTTGCAAAAGCTAGCTGGCGATCGCGGCGGAATTTACTATGCTTCTGCCCCAGAAGTCGTACCTCAATGTACGATTAAACCCTTGCCACTGGGTCGCCAGGCAGGGCAATTTATTCCTCCCTACCAAGAACCTTTGGTAGCAGCAGTTAACTGTCCTAGGCAGCGCAATCAACTCAATACGGATGCTTTTCAAACCGGAAAATACCCTCTGACCCGTAACTTGTACGTTGTAGTCAAGCAGGATAACGATTCAGCACAGCAAGCAGGAGAAGCTTATGCTAAGTTGCTGTTAGCGCAACAAGGGCAGTCGGCGATCGCCCAAGCTGGGTTTGTGCGAATGCGATAACTAGGGGCTAGGGGCTGGGGGCTAGGGGCTGGAAGAAAGCTGATTGATTCTTTCACCGTACCAATGCCATCCAATCTGAGGGCTAGGGGCTGGAAGAAAGCTGAGCGATCGGGGACTGAGGAAGCAATTACTAATTCGCAATTACTTGTGAATTGTGAATTGACCAATTGTGAATTCTTTCCCTAGCCCCTAGCCCCTAGCCTCTAGCCCCTTATTAGCTGGCTCGATTGATCGAATCAGCTGGTAGGCAGATCAAATTGTCTTCTTGGGCGATCAGTAAACCGCGCTGGCGTAACTTACCCATTAAACGAGTTACAGTTACTCGCGTCGAACCGATGGCACTACCAATTTGAGCGTGAGTCAGTGTAAATGGCAGAGAGTAACCGCGTAGGACTTCAGGATCTTCCTCACTCGTTGCTGGTTGTCCGTATTCTTCTACCAGCAGAGTTAGGAATCCCAATAGGCGATCGATTGTCCGTCGCTGTCCTAATGCACTCAACCACAGTAGCTTGCGCTGATGCTGGTAGCGAAATGCATCGAGAACTTCTCGCCGGAAGTGGGGCCAGTTATCTAAGTCATGCCAGTACATCCATACTACTAAAGTAGGTTCTACGTGGGCATAAGCTTGGAGTGTAAACGGAGATTGGGCAACAATTTCAAATGGTTGTCCAGCGCCAACAAAGCCTAAAAAAGCTTCTTCAGGTGTTCTGTTGATGCGCCGAGATGATAGCTGACTAGTTGCGCTAACTTGAGCTGTACCGACAAGTCGCACAGCGCCTCTTTGAACGAGATAGAGCAGTCCAGGTCGAGCTGGAATGCGCTCATCTTTACTAAAAGAGCGAACGCGATAGTGTTCCTGCGCCCAGTCAAGAATCCGTTGCCAGGTTAAAAATGGTCTCTGTGACTCTGGAGAAGCGGATGGGGAATGCATAGTTTGCAGCAGTTGGCGATAGACGAAACGTCACTGTGAAGCTCAGCCATTGCCAGTTGGCTGGCAGGTTAACTTCACTCCTCAAACCAGTAAAAGCGATCGTAGCTAAGCGAACTTAGCCCTACATTTGTTTTATCTGTGTTGCAACACAATCCTAGTATTCTAAATCACTTAATTACTTAATCAATTCTCCTGATTTAATAGTTGTTTGGATATTTGCAGTTGATGCTTAAAACAACAGACAAGTGTAAACAATTAAACAAGGGAATTGCAAGTAACGCTTGTACAAATGATTGTAGTTGAGCTAGGGAAATTTGTGACAATATATTGTCAACAACATATAGCTGATTTTTTTTGTACCGTAAATCTACTGAAGTCATCGCACTTTCCTGTGAAAGCCTACAAATCTTTCAGTACAATCGCGGTTGAATGGAATCTTCAGTAACAGTAAATTCTCTCAGGGCATAATAGTGTCAAGCAATAAGTAAAAAATGGTTAGTTCGAGCAATTCATCTGTATAGATCCTCAGCATATCCCCTAGGTGGGGATGGATATTTAACTATAAGCTAAATGTGGATTGCCAATTACCTCCAGTAAATGAGTTAACAATTAAGCAAGTGCTGCTACACCACTTACAAGCAGCACTAAGTTCGTTCATATTAAACACTCCGTTCCAGACAAACAGCAAAAGTTATATTCCTTTACAGTTATCTAAGCAATTACGAATTGTATATAGTTGCGCGATCGCTCTTGAATTAAGTAAACTTGTTGATTTACCAGCAATAGAAGTAGCTGAGTCTCTATCACGATTAATTAGCCAACAAACCCATCAACAAAACTTGATAATTCAGGCGATTCCCCCAGGATGGATTTACTTGGAATTAACCCAGCTAAGTTTGGCAGCTTGGTTGCAGCACTGGGTTGAGACGTTACCCTTACTAGAGAGTGGGGAATCGGGAGTGGGGAAAACAGAGCTGAGGGAGCTGAGGGAGCATCACAATCCAGAATCCAAAATCCAAAATCCCCCGACTCCCCAATCCCTACTTCCCATTCACTACGCTCACGCTCGTTGCTGTTCTTTGTTGCGAATGGCTCATCGAGAGAAAATAATTACCATTGTGTCAGGAGACGCTGACATTAACTCTGCACTTCTAGAGTTCAAAGCGCCTCAACCGATACCCTGGTTGAGTGAAGCAAAACTTTGTTTGAATTACCCAGCCGAGCTAAATTTACTCAGACAATTAGTAGCAGTATTAGATGACCTTTATTGCCCCGATCCTATTCGTCATCTGAATTGGTTGAAAGTAGCCTTGAATCTGAGTCAAGCATTTCAAACCTTTTACAGTCAGTGTCGAATTTGGGGAGAAGTAAAAAGTCAAAATCTCAATTTGGCACAAGGGAGACTTGGCTTAGTAGCGATCGCCCAATCTGTCTTAAGAATACTATTAGTAGAGGTGCTAGATAGTTTCGCACCGACAGAATTTTGAATGCATCTTCATTTGATAGGAAACTCTTATCTATCTTTAGGTATAAATTATCGGAAAAGGGGGTGACAAATCAAAAGCATTCTCATAATATAAGGTTGTGTGAGGAGCGAACCAGTCAGGACACCAAGACGAAACACGGAAAGTCGTTGGTGTCCTTTCTGATTTTGTGGTCATTAGTCATTGGTCGTTATAGCGTGTCATCAATTAGGTAAGCTGGAAACAGAACTACTTGAGATCAACT
>ERZ1066120.347-NODE-347-length-45617-cov-39.272925_pt1 | contig 45617 bp, 44 predicted proteins | sample MGYA00382767_ERZ1066120 | MGnify/ENA primary metagenome ERZ1066120 (study PRJEB33369, sample SAMEA5778350) | biofilm metagenome | biome: Industrial cooling water; feature: Water cooling tower basin; material: Biofilm | place: United Arab Emirates | collected...
CCTTCGACACCGGACCCGCCAACGCGCCTCTCGACGACCTCGTGCGCCGCCGCCTCGGCCGCGCGCGGGACGAAGGCGGCGCGCTGGCCGCCTCGGGCGCCGTGGCGCAAGGCGTGGTGGAGGAGTTCCTCGCGCACCCCTACCTCGACCGCCCGCCGCCCAAGTCGCTCGACCGCGACGACTTCGCCTGGCTCGGGGACCGCGTGGCGCCGCTCGGGGACGCGGACGCGGCGGCGACGCTGGCGGCCTGCGCGGCGGCCGGCGTCCTGCGCGCCGCCGCCTGGTGCCCGCGCCCGCCCGGCCGCCTGCTGGTCGCCGGGGGCGGGCGGCGCAACGCGACGCTGCTCGCCATGGTGGCGGCGGCCGTGGACTGCCCGGCGCTGCCCGTGGAGGAGGTGGGCCTGGACGGCGACATGCTGGAGGCCCAGGCCTTCGCCTTCCTCGCCGTCCGGGTCCTGCGCGGCCTGCCGACCTCGGCCCCGGGCACCACGGGGGTCGCGGCGGCCGTGGGCGGCGGCCAGGTCAGCCGCCCCGTCCCTCTCCCCGTGTCCCGGACGCGGCGCCGTTCCGCCGCGCGCCGCCGCGGCGCTTGAACCTCGCCGCCCCTTTCCCCACCTTAGGGCCGTCCCGCGCTGCGGACCAACGTCCTGCGAATCGAGGAAGCCCATGCGCCGTCCCGTCCTGTTCTCCGCCGCCCTGTCCTTCGCGGCCCTTCCCGTCGCCGCCCTCGCCGGCGGCCTGTCCGAGCCCGTGGCCACGCCGGTCGTCGTCGCGCCCCCGGCCGTCACCGTCGCCCCGCCCATGGCGCGCGGCGACTGGACCGGCGGCTTCGTCGGCGCCCAGCTGAGCTGGGGCCAGATCACCAGCGACGCGCTCGACAGCGCCACCGAGGACGAGCTCAAGGGCCTCACCTACGGCGTCAGCGCCGGCTACGACCGCCAGTTCGGCCGTTTCGTCCTCGGCGGCGAGGCCGCCTACGAATGGTCCAGCATCGGCTACGAGGCCGAGGACGCCGCGGGCGACACCGTCAACGTGCTGTCGCTCGACAACGTGCTGCGCGCGGGCGTGCGCGCCGGCTTCGACGGCGGCCGCGTCCTGCCCTACCTCACCGGCGGCTACACCCGCGCCGAGACCAGCTCGGAGGCCGGCGGCTTCGAGGGCACGCTCCAGGGCTACTACTTCGGCCTGGGCCTCGACTACCGCGTCAGCGACCGCGTCACCGTGGGCGCCCAGGCCCTGCGCCACGAGTTCGACCAGTTCGAGGGCGAGGACCTGGACGAGAACCTGCGCGCCGACACGCTCCAGCTGCGCGCGTCCTTCCGCTTCTGACGCGCCCGGGGGGCCCCGCCGGCCCCCCTCACTCGGCCGCCCGCCGCCCCCCGCGCGCGAGCCGGGCGGCGAAGCCCAGGAGGCGGCCCAGCGCCGCCTCGTAGGCCCCGTCCTCCACCGTCATGGCCACCCTGACGTGGCCCTCGGCCGCCCGCCCGAAGCTCGACCCGGGCATGACGGCGATGCGCTCCTCGTCCAGCAGCGCCTCCGCGAAGGCGAGCCCCGTCATCCCCGTCGCCGACACGTCCAGCATGGCGTACATGGCCCCGTCCTGCGGCACGCAGCCCACCACGTCCTGCGCCGCCAGCAGCCGCCGCGTGATGGCCCGCCTGCGCGCGAAGGGCGCGCCGATGCGCGCCTCGTAGCCGGGCCCCAGCGCCAGCGCCCAGGCGCCCGCGTCCTGGATGAAGCCCGGGATGCCGTAGTTGGTGCAGGTGCTCAGGTCCCACAGGAGCGCCACCGCCTCCCGGGGGCCGATGACCCATCCCAGCCTGCTCCCCGTCATGGCGTGGCTCTTGCTCAGCGACCCCAGCACCAGCGTCCGCTCCCGCATCCCGGGGAGCGCGCGCGGGCTCAGGTGCCGCCCCTCCCAGACCTGGCTGTCGTAGACCTCGTCGGAGACCACCCACAGGTCGCGCGCCTGCGCGACCCTGGCGATGCCCTCCAGCGTGCGCTCCGAGTAGACCGCCCCCGTGGGGTTGTTGGGCGAATTGACGAGCAGGCTGCGCGCCCCCTCGGCCGCCGCCATCAGCGCCTCCTCGCGCGGCTGGAACCCGTCCCCGGCCCGCGCCTCCACGGGGACGGGGATCAGCCCCGCCGACCGGATCGTGCCCGGGTAGGTGGCGTAGTGGGGGTCCACGAAGGCCGCCCTGTCGCCCGCGTCGCCCGCCAGGGCGTGGGCCGCGAACAGCGCCGCCTGCCCCCCCGGCGTCACCGCCACCTCCTCGGGCGAGGTGGCCACCCCCGTGATCCGCTCCGCCCGCGCCGCGACGCGCTCGCGCAGCGCGAGCACGCCCGGGATGGACGCATAGCCCGTGTGCCCCCGCCGCGCCGCCTCGCGCATCTCGTCGAGGATGGCGGGGTCCGTGCGCACGTCGTGCTCGCCGATGGTCAGCTCGACCACGGGAACCCCTCGCGCGATCAGGGCGCGGGCCTCGCGGTAGAGCTCCCAGCCGTCGAGGCCGCCGGGGGCGATGGAGCGGGTGCGGTGCGAGGGGACGGGCATGAGAGGCCCGATGCCCCGGCCGCCCCCGCGAAGTCAACCGCTCGTGGGGTCCAGCGTCGCCTGCACCCGGCGCGGCAGCCCCTTGCGCACGACCTCGTAGGAGGTGGCCACGCGGTGGTGCAGCTCCGCCTCCTCCGCCGCCAGCGGCAGCGCCACCCAGGCCGCGTCCAGGTCGGGGGCGCGCCGCGCCAGCCCCGCCGCGACCAGCCCCTCGGCCTCCTCCGCGCCGGCCGTCCTGACCGCCACCGCCCCGCCCTCCGGCCCCACGGCGGCGAAGAGCCTGCCCCCCACCTTCCAGGCGTCGCGCCCGTCGCCCCAGGGCTCCGACCGCTCGGCCCCCGGCAGGAGGCGGCACATCTCGTTGACGCGGGCGCGGCTCATGCCCCACCCTGGCGCGTGGCGGGGCAGGGGGCAAGCGCCGGCGCGCCCTCGCCGCCATGGTGGACGCCGCGCCCACCTCGTGCTAGGGCGCCGCCCATGACGCCGCGCGCCGCCATCGCCCGCTGCATTCCCCGCTAGCACCAGTCGCGGGCCGTCCCTCCACGTCGTGACAAGCCCGCCCACCCGCGAGGCCCCATGACGCCCCTCCGCCTCCACGACAGCCGCACCCGCCGGAAGGTGGACCTCGCGCCGCTCGACCCGAAGAACGTCCGCATCTACGTCTGCGGCCCCACCGTCTACGACCGCGCCCACCTCGGCAACGCGCGCCCCGTGGTGGTCTTCGACGTCCTCTTCCGCCTCCTGCGCCACCTCTACGGCGCATCCCACGTCACCTACGTCCGCAACGTCACGGACGTGGACGACAAGATCAACGCGAGGGCCGCCGAGACCGGCCGGAGCATCCGCGACATCACCGACGAGACGCTGCGCTGGTTCCACGAGGACATGGACGCCCTCGGCGCCCTCCGCCCGACCCACGAGCCCCGCGCGACCGAGTGGATCGCGTCCATGGTCGAGATGATCGACGCCCTGGTCGCCCAGGGCCACGCCTACGCCTCCCACGGCCACGTCCTCTTCCGCGTGCGCTCCTACGCCCAGTATGGCGCCCTCTCGGGGCGGTCCCTGGACGACATGATCGCGGGCGCCCGCGTGGAGGTCGCCCCCTACAAGGAGGACCCTCTCGACTTCGTCCTCTGGAAGCCCTCGGACGCCGCCACCCCCGGCTGGGAGAGCCCCTGGGGCTTCGGCCGCCCCGGCTGGCACATCGAGTGCTCCGCCATGGCGAGGGGCCTCCTCGGCCCCAGCTTCGACATCCACGGCGGCGGCCTCGACCTCCAGTTCCCCCACCACGAGAACGAGATCGCCCAGAGCCGCTGCGCCGACCCGCACGAGGGCTTCGCGCAGGTGTGGATGCACAACGAGATGCTGCTGGTGGACGGGCGGAAGATGTCGAAGAGCTTGGGCAACTTCTTCACCGTGCGCGACCTCTTGGACCAAGACGTGCCCGGCGAGGTGATCCGCCTCGTGCTGCTGGGGACGCATTACCGGAGCCCGATGGATTGGACGGCCGAGCGGGTCTCGGAGGCGCGGACCCGTCTGACCCGATGGTTTCGGAAGACCGATGGCGTCGCATCCTCACCCACCCTGACGAGCAGGTTCGAGGCGCTCCTGTCTGACGACCTGAACATCCCGGCCGCGCTTGGAGCGATGGAAACCCTACCGCCGCCCTTCCTGAAGGCGGCCATGAGGCAACTGGGCCTGCCGGACGCCGAGCATGTGGACTGGTTCCGCAGCGTGCAGGTCCAAATGACAGGCGCCGCCGCGCAAGTCTCGGCGCCCTCGCTTGGCTCCGAGCTGGCCCCCTACCTGCGCCATTGGCAAGCCCTGCGGGACAAGCGCGACTACGCCGCAGCCGACGCCTTCAAGGCCAAGCTCGAAGGTGTTGGCCTGCGCCTGCGGATCGTTGGCGATGCGCCGATGGCGGACATCCCGTCAGGCTTCAGGATCGAGGACCTTGCTGACGTTGCGCCCGAGGTGTTCAGGTGACGTGCTGTCCTCCCTGGACCGCTTTCCCATCGCGACTGGGCTGGACCCGTAGGGCGGGCTTCAGCCCGCCACCCCTCTGCCGCACCCATGGCGGGCTGAAGCCCGCCCTACGAGACTCCGTATGGTGCGTGGTTCTCCGCCCCCGGCGGAGGTTCACGCACCATCCCCGCCCCGTCCCCAGCACCCCGCCCCCGCAGCCCGAACTCCTCCCACCCCGTCGCCCGCGCCCCGCCCGAATCACCCCCCGCACAACATCCTTGCCATCCCGTTACCCCACCGTTCGATGCCATCACGCCCCGTCAACCTTTCCGGGCGATTCTCCCCCGCGAAAGGAGGCCCTGCCATGACCCATCGCATCCATCTCTACGACACCACGCTGCGCGACGGCGCCCAGACCCAGGGCGTCCAGTTCTCCACGGCCGAGAAGGCCCGCATCGCCCGCCTGCTCGACGACCTCGGCGTGGACAGCATCGAGGGCGGCTGGCCCGGCGCCAACCCCACCGACTCGGACTTCTTCCGCGACGCGCCCCCCCTGCGCGCCCGCCTCACCGCCTTCGGCATGACCAAGCGCCCGGGCCGCTCGGCCAGCAACGACGACGTGCTGGCCGCCGTGCTCGACGCGCGCACCCCCGCCGTCTGCCTCGTGGGCAAGTCGCACCCCTTCCACGTCGCCACCGCCCTCGGCATCGCCCTCGACGACAATCTCGCCAACATCCGCGACTCCTTCGCCCACCTGCGCAGCAAGGGCCGCGCCGCCCTCTTCGACGCTGAGCACTTCTTCGACGGCTTCAGGGCCGACCCCGCCTATGCCCTGGCCGCCCTCCACGCCGCCCACGACGAGGGCGCCGAATGGGTCGTCCTCTGCGACACCAACGGCGGCACCCTGCCGGCCGAGGTCGCCCGCGCCGTCGAGGCCGTCCTGGCCTCCGGCATCCCCGGCGACCGCGTCGGCATCCACGCCCACGACGACACGGGCCACGCCGTCGCCAACAGCCTCGCCGCCCTGGACGCCGGCGCCCGCCAGATCCAGGGCACCCTCAACGGCCTGGGCGAGCGCTGCGGCAACGCCAACCTCACGACCCTCATCCCCACGCTGCTCCTCAAGCAGCCCTACGCGAACTGCTACCGCACGGGCGTCACCGAGGACGCCCTGCGCGGCCTGCTCCGCGCCTCCCGCACCCTCGACGACATCCTCAACCGCGTCCCCGCCCGCCAGGCCCCTTACGTCGGCGCCTCCGCCTTCGCCCACAAGGCGGGCCTGCACGCCTCCGCCATCCTCAAGGACCCCACGACCTACGAGCACGTCCCCCCCGAGGCGGTCGGCAACGCCCGCATCGTCCCCATGAGCAACCAGGCCGGGCAGTCGAACCTGCGCTCCCGCCTCGCGGCCGCCGGCATCGAGGCGGCGCCCGGCGACCCCCGCCTCGGGCGCATCCTGGAGGACGTCAAGGAGCGCGAGGGGCGCGGCTACGCCTACGACACCGCGCAGGCGTCCTTCGAGCTCCTGGCGCGGCGCCACCTGGACCTGCTGCCCCGCCACTTCGAGGTGGAGCGCTACCGCGTCATCTCCGAGCGCCGCCGCAACGCCCGGGGCGAGGTCGTGACCGTCTCCGAGGCCGTGGTCACGGTCCTGATCGGCGGCGACCGCCGCACGAGCTTCTACGAGAACCCCACGGGCGAGGGCGACCAGGGCCCCGTCAACGCGCTCTCCAGGGCGCTCGCCATGGACCTGGGCGCGCTGCAGCCCTTCATCGCCGACATGAACCTCACGGACTTCGCCGTCCGCGTCACCGGAGACGGCACCGACGCCGTGACGCGCGTCCTCATAGACAGCGAGGACGGCGAGGGCCGCGCCTGGACCACGGTGGGGGCGTCGGCCAACATCATCGACGCCTCCTTCGAGGCGCTGGTGGACGCCATCGCCTGGAAGCTGGTCCGCGACGGCGCGCCCGTCCCCGCGAGGCCCGGGCCATGACGCTCGCCGACTGCGCCCGCCTCGTCGCCGCCGGCGACCCCGACCGCTTCCGCGCCGCCATGGCCGCCCCCCTCGCCGCGCGCGAGGCGCTCCTTCCGCTCTACGCCTTCAACCTCGAGGCCGCCCGCGCCGCCTTCGTGGCCAGGGAGCCCATGGTCGCCCTCATGCGCCTCCAGTTCTGGCGCGACGTGCTGGAGGAGGCCGCCACCGGCAAGCCCCCTCGCGCCCACGAGGTCGCCGAGCCGCTCGCGCGGCTGATCCAGGCGAGGGGCCTGGACGTCGCCCCCCTCGACGCCCTCCTCGCCGCCCGCATGGAGGACGCGGCCCCCCGCGCGCTCACGCCGCCCGAGGCGCTGGCCTTCGCCGAGGCCACCGCCGGCAACCTCATGGTCGCCACCTGCGCCGCGCTCGGCGAGACGGCGCTCGAGGCCGTCCGCCGCGCCGGCGCCGCCGGGGGCGCCGCCGCCTGGCTCCTGGCGCTCCCCCGCCTCGCGCCCCTCGGCCGGGGCCTCCGGGGCCGGGTGGAGGAGGTGGCCGAGGGGGGTCTCGCGGCGCTCGCGGAGGCGCGGGTGGCCCGCGTGGGCCCCGGCGTGCCCGCGCTGCGCGCCCAGTGGTGGGCCGAGCGCGTCCTGCGCGCCGGCCTCGCGGGCCGCCTCCGGGAGCCGCCCGAGGGCTGGAAGCGCCGGCGGCTCCTGTGGCTCGCCCTCACGCGCCGCTGGTGACGCGATGCCGCCACAGCCACGCCAGAGAGAACACCGCGAGCAGCAAGAACGGAGCCATGGCCATGTTGACGAGCTGCCAGCCCTGCGCCACGCCCGCCCCCGCGCAGTTCATGAGCCCCCCGGAGGCCAGCGACGCCACCGCCACGCCGCCGTTGACGACCGCGTCGTTCATGCCCTGGACGCGCCCCCTCTCCTCGGGCGCGTGGCCCGCGGCCAGCAGCGCGGTCGCCCCGATGAAGGCGAGGTTCCAGCCGAGCCCCAGCAGCACGAGCCCGGCGAAGAAGTGGAGAAGCTGGAGCCCGGCGAGGTTGACGACCCCCGCCCCGGCCAGGATCGCCAGCCCCGCGAGGATCGTGCGCGGCGGGCCGACGCGGGCGACGAGGTGGCCGGTGAGGAAGGAGGGCAGGAACATGGCGACCACGTGGGCCGAGATGACGTCGGCCGCCGCCCCCTGGCCCAGGCCGTGGCCGACGATGGCGAGCGGCGTGGAGGTCATCACGAGGTTCATGAGCGCGTAGGCCACGGTGGCGCAGGCGACGGCCACGAGGATGGTCGGCCGCCGCAGCAGCGCCCCCCAGGAGGGTCCGCCGCGCGCCGGCGCCAGGCGGGGGCGCGGCAGGTCCAGGAGGAGGAAGAGCCCCGCGCCGCCGAGGTTGATGCCCATGGCCACGAGGTAGGCGCCGGCGAAGGGCACGACGGTCAGCCCGTCCGTGAGCTTGACGAGCTGCGGCCCCGTCAGCGCCGCGAGCAGGCCCCCGGCGAGGACCCAGGAGATCGCCTTGGGTCGGAAGGCCTCGCTCGCGGCGTCGGTGGCGGCGAACCGGTAGAACCCCTGGGCGGCCATGTAGCTGCCCGTGAGGAACGAGCCCAGGAGGAACAGCGCGAAGCTGCCCCAGGCCAGGGCCAGGGCCGCGAGGCCGGACCCGAGGAGCCCGCCGAGGGCGCCGAGCAGGAAGCCCGGCACGCGCCCGTGGCGCGCCATGAAGGACGACAGCGGCGCGGCGCTGAGCGCGGCGCCGAGCACGATCATGGTGATGGGCAGCGTGGCGAGGCAGTGGAGGGGGGCCAGCACGTCGCCCGCGAGGCCGCCGATCACGAAGACCATGGTGACCTGCGCGCCCAGCACGGCCTGGGCCGCGACCAGCACGGCGACGTTGCGCCGGGCGCGGCGGTCGTCGGGTCGCGTGTCGCCGGGGGCCTCGGTCATGGCGCGGCCTCCAGCGCGGGGGCCGGGTCGGTGGGGTCGAGCGGGGCGATCAGGTGCGCGAAGGAGCCCGACGCACGGCCCCGCCGCAGCCCCATGGGCGGCAGGGCCGCGCCCGTGGCGTCGCGGGCCTGGAGGAGAGGCTCGCCCTCGGCGCGCAGGGTGCTGGCGTAGTGGAACTCGTGCGCGGCCCAGGGGCCGGGGAAGGGGCCGAGGGGCGCGTGGACGGCGCGGTAGCCCAGGTGCAGGCGCCGCTGGCGGAAGGAGGTGGCCAGGGGGAGCAGGCCGGCCATGGCGTGGCGGTGCCCATCGGCGTCCTCCAGGGTCTCGCCCAGGACCATGTATCCCCCGCATTCGCCATGGACGTCAACGGCTTCGGCGGCGTCGCGCAGGGAGCGCATGAAGCGGCCGGCCCGCGCGAGGGCGCCCGCGTGCAGCTCCGGGTAGCCGCCGGGCAGGAGCACGAGGTCGGCGGGGGGCACGGGCTCGTCGGCCAGGGGCGAGAAGGGGAGGATGGTGGCGCCGGCGGCCTCCCAGGCGGCGAGCAGGTGCGGATAGGCGAATGAGAAGGCCGCGTCGCGGGCCAGCGCGATGCGGCGGGCGGGCGGTGGGAGCCGGGGGGGCGGAGCGGAAGCGTCGTGCGCGGCGAGCGCGAGGAGCCTGTCGAGGTCGAGGTGGCGCTCGGCGGCATCTGCGACGCGGTCGAGGAGGAGGTCGAGCCCCTCGGCCTCCTCGGCCTGCACGAGCCCGAGGTGGCGGGAGGGCAGGAGGAGCGTCGGGTCGCGCGGCAGGGCGCCGAGCAGGGGCACGCCGGCGGCGGCCGCGGCGGGGGCGAGCGCGGCGAGGTGCCTGCCCGAGCCCACGCGGTTGAGGATGACCCCGGCGAGCGGCAGCGCGGGGTCGTGGCGCGCGAAGCCCGCCACGAGCGGGCCGACCGACTGCGCCATGCGGGCGGCGTCCACCACCAGCACGGCGGAGAGGCCCAGGAGGCGCGCCAGGTGGGCCGCCGAGCCGCGCCCGTCCGGCGCCCCGTCGAAGAGGCCCATGGCCCCCTCCACCACGAGCGGGCCGTCGCCGGAGGCGAGGGAGGCCAGGAGGCGCGGGCCCATGGCCCAGGCGTCGAGGTTGGGGCAGGGGCGGCCCGTGGCGCGTTCGTGGAAGCGCCCGTCTATGTGGTCGGGGCCGGACTTGGCGGCCCGCACGGGGACGCCCCGGCGGCGCAGCGCCCTCAGGAGCCCGAGCGTCACCGTCGTCTTGCCCGAGCCGGACTGGGGGGCGGCGAGGAGGAGGCCCATCACGCGCCCTCCGGCCGGCCGGGGCGGAGCGGGTCCGCGTCGAGGCCCAGCACGGCGCGGCGCAGGAGCACGGTGCGGCCGAGGCACAGGATGGCGGGCGGCTCGACGGAGGCGGCGGCGGCGGGCAGGCCCGCGAGGGTCGTCTCGATGACGCGCTGGCGAGGGGTGGTGGCGTCGGTGACGACGGCGGCGGGCTCGTCGGGGCTGCGGCCGGCGGCGAGCAGCGCCCCGGCGATCTGGGCGGCGTGCTTGAGGCCCATGTAGACCACGATGACCTCGGAGGCCCGCGCGATGGCGCCCCAGTCGAGCGCGGAGGGCGCCTCGCCCGTCTGGTCGTGGCCTGTGACGAAGGTCACGCTCTGGTTGACGTCGCGGTGCGTCACGGGGATGCCCGCCGCCCCCAGCCCGCCGATGCCCGCCGAGACGCCGGGGACCACGCGCACGGGGACGCCGTGCTGGGCGAGGGCCTGCGCCTCCTCGCCGCCGCGCCCGAAGACGAAGGGGTCGCCGCCCTTGAGCCGCAGGACGCGACGGCCCTCGCGCGCCAGCTCCACGAGGCGGAGCGAGATGTCGCGCTGCCTGGGGCTGGGCTTGCCGCCGCGCTTGCCGGCGAAGACGCGGAGGGCCCGGGGCGCCCAGTCGAGGATCGCGGGCTCCACCAGGGCGTCGTGGACCACCACGTCCGCCTGGCGCAGCGCGTGCAGCGCGTGCAGCGTCAGGAGGCCGGGGTCGCCGGGGCCGGCGCCGCAGAGCCAGACCCAGCCGGGCAAGAAGGGGGGCCAGGGATGGGCGGGCAGGTCCATGGCCCGCTTATGCGACGCGGGCGGGGCGCCCGGAAGGCCGGACGCGACGGGGCGCGTCGGGGTTGCGCCCCCGCCGCCCGGCGGCCACCTATGGGCCATGGCGGAGCTTCGACGCGGCTGGACGACCGGCGCCTGCGCCACGGCGGCGACCAGGGCGGCGCTGCTGCGGCTTTGGGACGGGGCCTGGCCCGAGGCCGTGACGATCCGCCTGCCGAGGGGCGAGACGCCGAGCTTCGCGGTGGCGCACCGGGCGCAGGGCGAGGCCTGGGCCGAGGCGGGGATCGTCAAGGACGCGGGCGACGACCCGGACGTGACGCACGGGGCGCTGATCGTGGCGCGGGTCGAGGCCTCGGCGGGCGGGGTGAGGTTCCGCGCGGGCGAGGGGGTGGGCACCGTCACCAAGCCCGGCCTGCCCATCGGGGTGGGCGAGCCCGCCATCAACCCCGTGCCGCGCCTCATGATGGACGAGGCCGTGGCGGAGCTGGCCGCCGAGCGGGGCCGGGCGCCGGACGTCCTGATCACGGTGAGCGTGCCGGGCGGCGCAGAGATCGCGCGGCGGACCTGGAACCCGCGCCTGGGCATCGAGGGGGGGCTGTCCATCCTGGGCACCACGGGCATCGTCAGGCCCTTCTCCTGCGCGGCCTGGATCGCCTCCATCCACCGGGGCATCGACGTGGCGCGGGCCTGCGGGCTGGGCCACGTGGCGGGCTGCACGGGGGCCACCAGCGAGGCGGCGGTGCGGGCGCTCCACGGGCTGCCGGAGACGGCCATGATCGACATGGGGGACTTCGCGGGGGGGATGCTCAGATACCTGCGGCGGCATCCCGTCCCTCGGGTGACGGTGGGCGGCGGGTTCGGCAAGCTCTGCAAGCTCGCGCAGGGGGCGGTGGACCTGCATTCGGCGCGGTCGGCGCTGGACATGGGGCGGCTCGCGGCCTGGGCGGGCGACCGGGGGGTGGCGGAGGCGCCCACGGCCATGGCGGCGCTGGAGCGGGGGGGCGCGAGGCTGGCGGAGCGGGTCGCCGAGGAGGCGCGGGCGCGGGTGGCGGCGCTGCTGGGCGGCGCGGGGGTGGCCGACGTGGTGGTGGTGGACCGCGCGGGGGCCGTGGTGGCGCGGGCGGGGCCGTGATCCTGATCCTGGCCGGGACGGCGGAGGCGCGGGCGGTGGCGCGGGGGCTCGCCGAGAGGGGCGTGCCGGCGCTGGCCTCCCTCGCCGGGGCCGTGCGCGAGCCCGCGCCGATGGCCGTGCCGACCCGCCTGGGGGGGTTCGGGGGCGAGGAGGGCCTCGCGGCGGCGCTGGCGGGCGTGCGGGCGGTGGTGGACGCCACGCACCCCTTCGCCGCCCGCATCACCGAGAGGGCGCACCGGGTCTGCGGGCGGCTGGGCGTGCCGCTGCTGCGGCTCCAGAGGCCGGGCTTCCGGGAGGGGCCGGGGGACCGCTGGCGCCGCGTCGGGGACGTGGCGCAGGCGGTGGCCCTGGTGCCGCAGGGGGCGCGGCTGTTCCTCGCCACGGGGCGCGGCGGCCTGGGGGAGTGGGAGGGGGTGCGCGCCGCGAAGGCCTGGGTGCGCGTCGTGGACCCGCCGGGCGCGCCCCTGCCCTTCGAGGCGGTGGTGGCCCGGCCGCCCTTCGACCGGGCGGCCGAGGCCGCGCTGTTCCGCCGCCTCGGCGTCACGCACCTGGCGGTCAAGGATTCGGGCGGCGAGGGGCGGGGCAAGCTCGACGCGGCGCGCGACCTGGGCGTCGCGGTGCTGATGCTGGAGCGGACCCCGCTGCCGCGGGGGCTGGAGGTCGTCGAGGAGGCGGGGGCGGCGGTGCATTGGGCGCTCCGTCAGGCGGCGGCGAGGTAGGCGGCGGCGGCCCAGCCCGTGAGGCCGTCCGCCGCGCGCACCCGCGCCCAGGCGCCCATGCGGGCCAGGCGCTCGACGCGGGCGCCCTCGGGCAGGACCGCCAGGCGCGCGCCCATGGGCCAGCGGCGCAGCGACAGGCCCTGGCCGCCGGTCCCCGTGACGCGCAGGGCGTCGCTGCCCGTCCCCAGCGCGGCGCGCGCGAGGTCGCGGAAGCGGTCGCCCACGGCGGTGGCGCCCACGAGCGAGGGATCGAAGGCGAGGCGCGCCACGTCCCACTTGCCGCGCTGGGCGATGCCCAGCGTGCCCTGCACCTCGGCGTGGCTGAGGAGCGTGGCGCGCGAGACGGGGATGCGGTAGCGGCGGCAGAGCTCGGCCGCCACCGCGGCGGCGCGCTCCCACTGGAGGGCGGTCAGGGGGGAGGGGCCGGGGTCGAAGGGTGATTCGCGCGCGTCGCGCATCCCGCAGAGGGCCAGCCCGACCGCGCCGGTGTTGGCGCCGCGCGTGTGGGACGCGGGGGCCTGGCCCGAGCCGGGGGCGTTGGCGGCGATGCTGCGGTCGCCGCGCACGAGCGTGCCGTCGCCCTCCACGAGCACGTGGTAGCGGGCGCGGTCCTCGGCGCTGGCGCGGTGGGCGCCGGCGGTCCAGTGGAGGTGGACGCGCAGCATGGCGGCGGGCGGCGTCCAGTCGGCGGGCAGGAGGGGAGAGGGGGTCATGGCGGGCTCCGTGGCGGGCGGTGGAGCCCAGAGTCGCGCCGAAAGGTTCACGACTCCTTGGGGCACCGTGCGTTGCGTCCCCCGGGGGCTTCGCCCATGGTCGGGCGCATGAGGACCATCGAAGGCGAGCGTTGCGTGGCCGAGGGCGCGGCCTGGCTGGCCGCGCGGGAGCCCAGGTTCGCCAAGGCCTTGGAGGCCGCCGCGCCCCTGGCCCTGCGGAGCGCGCCGGGGGGGTTCGACCAGCTCCTCAGGGCCATCGTCGGCCAACAGGTGAGCGTGGCCAGCGCGCGGGCCGTCTGGGGGCGGCTGGAGGCGGCGGGGCTGACGAGCGAATCGGCGGTGCTGGCGGCTCCGGACGAGGCGCTGCGCCTGGCCGGGCTGTCGCGGCAGAAGACGCGCTACGCCCGGGCCCTGGCGGCGGAGGGCGTGGACTACGCGGCCCTGCCGGGCCTGCCGACCGAGGAGGTGGTGCGGCGGCTGGTGCGCGTGCCCGGGATCGGGGTCTGGACGGCGGAGATCTACGCCATGTTCGCCCTGGGCCGCGCCGACGCCTTCGCGGCGGGGGACATGGCGCTGCAGGAGGGGGCGCGGCTGCTGTTCGAGCTGCCCGAGAGGCCCAAGGAGGGGCCGCTGCGCCGCATGGCCGAGGCCTGGAGCCCGTGGCGGGGCGTGGCCGCGCGCATCCTGTGGGGCCACTACCACGTGGCGAAGGCGCGCGAGGGCGTCCTGTGACCGGCGCGGAGGCCGTCGCCGCCATCCCGCCCGAGGAGAGGGCGCGGCTCCAGGGCCGGTCGGATCGGCGCGGGGTGGCGCACCTCCTGGGGCACGGGGGGGCAGTCGTCGTCACGGGGGGCCTCATCGCGGCGGGGGTGCCGTTCTGGTGGCTGCTCCTGCCCGTCCAGGGCGTGCTGCTCGCGTTCCTCTTCACGCTGGCGCACGAGTGCACGCACGCCACGCCCTTCGCGTCGCGGCGGCTCAACGAGGCCGTGGGGCACCTCTGCGGGGCGCTGCTGCTCCTGCCGTTCCGCTGGTTCAGGGCCTTCCACCTGGCGCATCACCGCTTCACCAACGTCGAGGGCGACCCGGAGATCGAGGGGCCGAGGCCCCGGACCCGCAGGGAGTGGGCCTGGCACGTCACGGGGCTCCCCGTGTGGCGGGGGCAGGCGGCGACGATCCTGCGCCTCGCCTCCGGCCGCTTCGCGGCGCCCTACGCGAGCCCCCGCGCGGTGCCGGCCATGGCGCGGGAGGCGCGGGCGCTTCTCGGGCTCTACGCCTTGGCGGCGCTGTCGCTCGCGTGGTCGCCGCTCCTGCTGTGGCTGTGGGTGGTGCCGCTGCTCCTGGGCCAGCCGGCGCTGCGGCTCTACCTGCTGGCCGAGCACGGGGACTGCCCGCAGGTGGCCGACATGCTGCTGAACACGCGCACGACCTTCACCACGGGGCTCGTGCGCTGGCTGGCCTGGAACATGCCCTATCATGCCGAGCACCACCTGATGCCCAACGTGCCCTTCCACCGCCTGCCCGACCTGCACGGCCACGTGCGCGCCCATCTCGGCGTCACCGCCGAGGGCTACGCGGCCTTCAACCGCGACTACCTGGCGCGGCGGCCATGAGGGCGCTCGGGGCGGAGCGGCGCGAGGCGGCGTCGGGCGAGACGCGCTCGGCGCTGGTGCTGCTGCACGGCTACGGGGCCAACGGCCTGGACCTGATCGGGCTCGCGGAGCCCCTGGGCGGGCACCTGCCCGACACGCTGTTCGTGGCCCCCGACGCGCCGGAGGCCTGCGAGGGCGCGCCGGGGGGGCTCCAGTGGTTCCCGATCCCCTGGCTGGACGGGTCGAGCGAGGAGGCCGCGCGGGCCGGGCTGGCGCGCGCGGCCGACGACCTCGACGCCTTCCTCGACGGGCTGATGGTGGAGGAGGACCTGCTGCCCGAGCAGGTGGCCGTGCTGGGCTTCTCGCAGGGGGCCATGATGGCCCTGCACGTGCTGCCGCGCCGGGAGGAGCCGGTGGCGGCGGTGGTGGCGGTGGCCGGGCGGCTCCTGGAGCCGGAGCTGCTCGCCGACGAGGCCCGCGCCCGCCCGCCCGTGCTGCTGGTCCATGGGGACCGCGACGACGTGGTGCCCTTCGCGGCCATGGGCGAGGCGGCGCGGGGGCTGGAGGCGGCGGGGTTCAGGGAGGTCTTCGCCTTCGTCCAGAGGGGCACGGCGCACGGCATCGCGCCGGACGGCCTGGGCGTGGCGCTGGCCTTCCTGCGCGACAGGCTGGGCGTCGCGTGAGGCGTCACCGCCGCGTCATCTCCGGCCCCTAAGTCACGGAGCTGTGGACACAAGGCGCCGGGGGGTTGCCAGGGGCGGGCCCCGCAATATGGTGGGCGCAGGAGGAGTGGCGGGGTGGTGACGGCGGAGGACGACTTCAGGGCGAGCTTCGTTCGGGACCCCGCGTCGCTCCGGCATCATCCGGCCTTGGTGCTCAACGCCGACTACCGGCCGCTGAGCTACTATCCCCTGTCGCTCTGGCCCTGGCAGGAGGCGGTCAAGGCCGCCTTCCTGGACCGCGTGGACATCGTGGCCGTCTACGACGCCTGCGTGCATTCGCCCTCCACCACGCTGCGCATCCCCTCCGTGGTGGTGCTCAAGGACTACGTGCGGCCGCAGAAGTCGGTGGCCTTCACGCGCTTCAACCTGTTCCTGCGCGACGAGTTCTGCTGCCAGTACTGCGGGGCCAAGGGCGACCTGACCTTCGACCACGTGGTGCCGCGGTCGCGCGGCGGGCAGACGAGCTGGGAGAACGTGGTGGCCGCCTGCGCCTCGTGCAACCTGCGCAAGGGGTCGCGGTCGCTCAAGTCCTCGGGGCTGTCGCTGCGCCGCCCGCCGCGCCGGCCGGGGTCGGAGGAGCTGCGCAACCAGGGTCGCAAGTTCCCGCCGGGCCACCTGCACGAATCGTGGATGGACTACCTCTACTGGGACGCCGAACTGGAGGCTTGAGCTTGACACGCACGGGGCGCGGCCTCCCTATGGCCGGCGCCCTGGACAGGCCGGAGGGCGGCGGCTAAGGCCGCCGGTGGCGCTAACGGCCAAGGCGGATCATGGCGTCGCGGATCATCCCGGTGGAGCCCTTCGACCTCGTCATCTTCGGCGGCACGGGCGACCTCGCGCGGCGCAAGGTCATCCCCGGGCTCTTCCGGCGCTTCCGCGCGGGGCAGATGACGGGCGATTCCCGCGTGGTGGGCGCCGCGCGCGCGCCCCTGGGCACGGACGGCTACCGCGACCTCGCCCGCGCCGCCGTCGCCGAGTTCGGGGGCCCGGAGAAGGCGGACGGGGCGGCGCTCGACGCCTTCCTCGGGCGGCTCGACTACGTGTCCATAGACGCCACCGGCGAGGGGGGCTGGGCCGACCTCGGGGGGCTCATGCGCGAGGGCGTGGTGCGCGCCTTCTACCTGTCGGTGGCGCCCAACCTCTTCGGCGCCATCGCCGAGAGGCTGCAAGGCCACGCCATCGCCGACGCGGGCAGCCGCATCGTGGTCGAAAAACCCTTCGGGCGCGACCTGGAGAGCGCCCGGGCGCTCAACCGAACCTTGGCCTCCCACTTCGGGGAGGGGCAGATCTACCGGATAGACCACTACCTGGGCAAGGAGACGGTGCAGAACCTCATGGCCGTGCGCTTCGGCAACGTCCTGTTCGAGCCCCTGTGGAACAACCACTACGTGGACCACATCGAGATCACGGTGGCCGAGACCGTGGGCGTGGAGGGGCGGGGCGGCTACTACGACCAGGCCGGCGCCATGCGGGACATGGTGCAGAACCACCTCATGCAGCTCCTGTGCCTGATCGCCATGGAGCCGCCCTCGCGCTTCGAGGCGGACGCGGTGCGCGACGAGAAGCTCAAGGTGATCCGCGCGCTCCAGCCCGTGCCGCCGCACCATGTCGTGCGCGGCCAGTACGAGGCGGGCGCACAGGGCCCCGGCTACCGCGAGGAGGCGGGCGACGGGCGGTCGTTCACCGAGAGCTTCGTGGCGCTGCGCGTGGGCGTCGCCAACTGGCGCTGGCAGGGCGTCCCCTTCTACCTGCGCACCGGCAAGAGGCTACGCGCGCGCATGAGCGAGATCGCGGTGGTCTTCAAGGACGTGCCCCACCGGCTCTTCGAGGCCGACGGGAAGGGGCACCGCAACGTGCTGGCCATCCGGCTCCAGCCCAACGAGGGCATGGACCTGACGGTGACCATCAAGGAGCCGGGGCCGGGGGGGATGCGGCTGGTGGACGTGCCTCTCGACATGACCTTCGCCACGGCGCTGGGCGCGGAGGCGGGGGACGTGACCGACGCCTACGAGCGGCTCATCATGGACGTGATCCGGGGCAACCAGACGCTCTTCATGCGCGGCGACGAGGTGGAGGCGGCCTGGGCCTGGGCCGACCCCATCATCCAGGGCTGGGAGCGGCGCCACGACGTGCCCAAGCCCTACGACCAGGGCTCCGCGGGGCCGTCCGAGGCCAGCACGCTGCTCGGGCGCGACGGGCGGTCCTGGCGCGAGATCAGGGGGTAGCGCGGTGGAGCTGATCCAATACCCGGACGCGGACATGATGATGGTCGAGGTGGCGCAGCGCCTCGCGGGGGAGCTGCGCCAGGGCCTCGCGGGGGGGGAGCGGGCCTCCATCGCCGTGCCGGGCGGGACCACGCCGGGGCCGATCTTCGATTCGCTCTGCGCCGCCGACCTCGACTGGAGCCGGGTGTCCGTGGCGCTGACCGACGAGAGATGGGTGCCCGAGGACAGCCCGCGCTCCAACACGCGGCTGCTGCGGCAGCGGCTGCTGGTGGGGCGCGCGGCGGCGGCGCGGCTCCTGCCGATGCGCGCCGAGGCCGAGACGCCGGAGGAGGGCATCCCGTCGCTCCTGCCGGCCATCGCCGGGGCGCTGCCCCTGACGACCTGCCTGCTCGGCATGGGGGCGGACATGCACACCGCCTCCATCTTCCCCGGCGCCGACCGGCTGGCCGAGGCGCTCGCGGGGCCGGACATCCTGGTGCCCATGCGGGCCGAGGGGGCGGGCGAGCCGCGCGTGACGCTGTCCGCGCCCGTGCTGCGGGGGGCTCTGGCGCGCCACGTGGTCATCACGGGGGCGCTCAAGCGCGAGGCGCTGGAGCGGGCGCGCGGCCTGCCCCCGGAGGAGGCGCCGGTGGCGGCGGTGCTCAAGGGGGCGGTGGTGCATTGGGCGGAGAGCTGAGCATGTGGGACCGCCTGCGCGCGCACGAGGCCGCCACCCGGGGGCGCCCCATCCCGTCGCTGTTCGACGACCCCCGCCGGGCCGAGCGGTTCTCGCTGCGCGTGGGGGAGATGCTGTTCGACTACTCCAAGACCAACCTCGACGAGGAGGCCATGGCGCTGCTCGAGGGGCTGCTGGACGCCTCCGGGGTGGCCGGGCGGCGCGACCGGATGGTCCGGGGCGAGCGCGTCAACGAGACGGAAGGCCGGGCCGTCCTGCACGTGGCGCTGAGGAACCTCGACGGCGGGCCGATCGAGGTGGACGGACGGGACGTGATGCCTGGGGTGCGGGCGACGCTCGGGCGCATGGCGGCCTTCGCGGAGGGGGTGCGGGCGGGGACGGAACGGGGCCAGGGCGGGGCCTATCGGGACGTGGTCAACATCGGCATCGGCGGGTCCGACCTGGGGCCGAAGATGGCGACGGTGGCCCTGCGCCCCTACCACGACGGGCCGCGCTGCCACTTCGTGAGCAACGTGGACCCGGCGGACATCGGGGACGTGCTGGGGGGCTGCGACCCCGGGACGACGCTGGTGATCGTGGCCTCCAAGACCTTCACGACCCAGGAGACCATGGCCAACGCGAGGACCGCGAAGGCCTGGATGGGGCAGGCTGTGGCCGAGCCCGCGCGGCAGTTCGCGGCGCTGTCCTCGGACCTCGGCAGGACCGGCGCCTTCGGCATCGCGCCGGAGCGCGTCTTCGGCTTCGAGGACTGGGTGGGCGGGCGCTACTCGGTCTGGGGGCCGATCGGGCTGTCCCTGATGATCGCCGTGGGGGAGGCGGCGTTCCGCGCCTTCCTGCGCGGCGGGCAGGCGATGGACCTGCACTTCCGCTCGGCCCCCTGGCGCGAGAGCATGCCGGCGCTCCTGGCCATGGTGGGGCTGTGGCACAATCAGGTCTGCGGGCACGCCACGCGGGCGGTGCTCCCTTACGACAACCGGCTGATGCGCCTGCCCGCCTACCTCCAGCAGCTCGAGATGGAGAGCAACGGCAAGGGCGTGCGCATGGACGGCACGCCCCTGGAGGTGGACTCGGGCCCCGTGGTCTGGGGGGAGCCCGGGACCAACGGCCAGCACGCCTTCTACCAGCTCATCCACCAGGGCACGCGCGTGGTGCCCTGCGAGTTCCTGGTGGCCGCGCGCGGGCACGAGGAGGGGCTGGAGCACCAGCACCGGCTGCTCGTCGCCAACTGCCTGGCGCAGTCGGAGGCGCTGATGCGCGGGCGCTCGCTGGCGGAGGCGCGGGCGCTGATGGCCGCCAGGGGCTTGGAAGGGGCGGAGCTGGAGCGGCAGGCCGCGCATCGGGTGTTCCCGGGGAACAGGCCCTCGACCACGCTGGCCTATCCGCTGCTCGACCCGTTCGCCCTGGGCCAGATCGTGGCGCTCTACGAGCACCGGGTGTTCGTGGAAGGGGCGGTGCTGGGCATCAACAGCTTCGACCAGTGGGGGGTGGAGCTGGGCAAGGAGCTGGCCAGCGCGCTCGCCCCCATGGTGGAGGGGACGGAAGGGACGGCCGGCAAGGACGCGAGCACCGCCGCGCTGGTGGGGTTCCTGCGCGCCAACGGGGCCTGATGCGGGGTCCGCCCCGCCCTAGAGGGCCTCGCAGCGGATGGCCTGCTCGCCCTCGGGGGTGGCGATCAGGCCCTCGCCGGTGGCCAGCGTCAGGCGCAGTCGCCAGAAGGTGTCGCCCGCGACCTCGAGCGCGAGGGGCGGCAGGGGGCCGCTGGAGGCGGAGGCCACCAGCTCGCTCGGGCCGAGGCGGGCGAAGAAGATGCCGCGCTCGCCACGCGCCTGGGCGGGGTCGGTGGTCACGGACTGGAGCGACATCCCGTCGGGCGCCGAGAGGCCCCAGCCCCCCTGGGGGGCGCAGGGGACCAAAGTGTCGCGCAGGGACGGGGCCTCGACGCAGTGGAGCGGGCCGAAGTCCGAGGGCGCGTCGAGCATGATGCCGAAGCGCGCGCCGTCCTTGGCCGTGCAGAGGAGGCTTTGGGGCTCCTGCGCGGCGGCGGCGGTGGCGAGGAGCAGGAAGGGCAGGGCGCGCATGGGGGCCTCCGGGTGGCTCCCCCCGGACATAGCGCGGCCGAGGCGCCTCACACAGCCGCCGTGACGATGATCTCGACCTTGTGGTCGGGCGTCGCCAGCGGCGCGCCGCCGGTCCAGCGCGCGGGCGGGTTGGCGGGGTCCACCCAGGCGTCCCAGACGGCGTTCATCTCCGCGAAGGTGCCCATGTCCGACAGCCAGATCTGCGCCGTCAGGAGGCGGGCCTTGCCGGTGCCGGCGAGGGCGAGCAGGCGGTCGATCTCGGCCAGGACGGCGCGGGTCTGCTCGGCGACGCTGCTGCCCGGCGCGCCGACCTGGCCCGCGAGGTGGGCGACGCCGCCGTGGATCACGCACTGGCTCATGCGCGGGCCGGGCTCGATTCGCTGGATGTGGGTCATGGGGCGGTCCTCCCTGGCGGTTCGCGCCGCCGGAGATAGCCGGGGGGGCGCCGGAGCGGAAGGGCGGCCGTGGCCGCCCCTCCCGGTCCTCGGCCCTCAGGCGATGCCGAGCAGCGCCTTGGCCTCGCCGAGCTTGGCCTCGGAGCCCGCGTGGTCGCCCGCGTCGTGCAGGGCGCGGCCTTCCTCCAGGAGCGCGGCGGCGGCCGTGCGCGCGGCCTCGTCGCCGGTGCCGGCGGCGAGCGCCTCCTCGATCTGGCCCATCATCATGGGGCATTGGCCCGCCAGCGCCGGCGACGCGAGGGCGGCAAGGGCCAGGGCCGCGAGAAGCTTCTTCATGTCGTGTTCTCCCCTTTTGGCGGCCGCAGAGTAGCACGGACGGGCCCGGGGCCCAGGGGAAAGTTGGAGCGGGCGAAGGGAATCGAACCCTCGTCTGGAGCTTGGGAAGCTCTCGCTCTGCCATTGAGCTACGCCCGCGCGCCCCACCACATAGCCGGGGCGCGCGAGGCTCGCAAGGCGTCAGGCGCCGGCGGTGCCTGCGTCCTCGTCGTCGTCCAGGATGAACGTCACGAGCAGGTTGACCCGGTAGCCCGACGCCCGCCCGTCCTTGATGCTGATGGTCTGCTCCTTGACCCAGGCGCTCTGGACGCCGCGCAGGGAGGTGGTGGCGCGGGCGATGCCCCTGTTGATGGCGTCCTCGAAGCTCCTCTCGGAGGTGGACGACAGCTCGATGACCTTGGCGACGCTCATGGCTTCCTCCCGTGGTGGTGCCACGGGATGAACGGCCGCGCCGCCGCCCTGTTCCGCCTCAGCCGCGCCGCCCGCGCCGGCCCGAGGATTGGTTGAAGGACACCTCGGGCAGCGGCCCCACGTGGGGGAAGGGGTCGCTGGCGTGCGGAATGGCGTTGGCGGCCACGAAGTGCTCCTGGAAGCGGGGCTCGATGGCCGTCTCGACCTTGTGGATGCGCCGCACGAGCGCCTCGACCTCGCGCCGGGCGGCCACCGAGCAGAGCGCGATCAGCGCCCCGGTGCCGGCGGCGTTGCCGGCGGAGCGGACCTCCTCGAGGGCCACGTCCGGGATCATGCCAAGCGTCATGGCGTGGCGCGGGCTGATGTGCGCCCCAAACGCCCCGGCGAGCGTCACGCGGTCCACCTTGTCCACGCCCAGCTCGTCCATCAGGAGGCGGGCGCCGGCGTAAAGCGCGCTCTTGGCGAGCTGGATGGCGCGCACGTCCCCCTGCGTGACCAGGATGCGCGGGCCGCCCTGGGCGGTGGCGTCGTGCAGCAGGTAGGCGTAGGTGCGCCCCTGCGCCTCGCAGCGGGCCGTGCCGGTCTGCTCGGGGGAGCCGATCAGCCCGCCCGCGTCCATGAGGCCCGCGAGGCGCAGCTCGGCCACCGCTTCGATGATGCCCGACCCGCAGATGCCGGTGACGGGCGCCGCGAAGGCGGGGTCGTCGGACCACAGGTCGCTGCCGATGACCTTGAAGCGGGGCTCCTTGGTCACGGCATTGATCTCCACGCGCTCGATGGCGCCGGGGGCGGCGCGCTGGCCCGCGCTGATCTGCGCGCCCTCGAAGGCGGGGCCGGTGGGCGAGGAGCAGGCCAGCACGCGAGCCCGGTCGCCCAGGAGAAGCTCCGCGTTGGTGCCCACGTCCACGATGAGCACGAGGTCGTCGCTCTGGTCGGGCCGCTCCGACAGCGCCACGGCGGCGCAGTCCGCGCCGACGTGGCCGGCGATGCAGGGCAGCACGTAGGCGCGGGCCGCGTCGTTGAGCGCCGTGAGGCCGAGCTCGCGCGCCTCAAGGTCGAGCGCCTCGCTCGCGGCCAGCGCGAAGGGCGCCTGGCCCAGCTCCACCGGGTCGATGCCCAGGAGGAGATGGTGCATCACGGGGTTGCAGACCACCGCGATCTCCACGAGGTCGCGCGCCTCCACGCCGGCCTCGGCGCAGAGCGAGCGGGCGAGCGCATCGGCGGCCTCCCGGACGGCCCTGGTCATCTCCGCCGCGCCGCCGGGGTTCATCATGGCGTAGCTGACGCGGGACATGAGGTCCTCGCCGAAGCGGATCTGCGGGTTCATGACGCCGGCGCTGGCCTTGATGGTCCCGTTGCGCAGGTCCGCGAGGTGCGCGGCCACGGTGGTCGAGCCGATGTCCACGGCGAGCCCGTAAAGGCGCCCCTCGTGGAAGCCGGGCCAGACGTCGAGGATGCGCGCGGGCCCCGCGCCGCCGCGCCAGAGGGCGACGGTCACCTGCCAGCCGCCCTTGCGCAGGGCGGGCTGGAGCCGCGCCAGGACCGGCAGCGGCACGGTGACGTCCGCCACGCCCCACTGCGCCCGGAGCGCGGCCTTCAGCCGCTCGAGGTCGCCCGAGGGCTCGTGCATGTCGGGCTCGGCCACCTCCACGACCAGGAGGCGCGTGGCCGGGTCCATGTGGATGAGGCGGTCCGTGGCGGCCTTGCGCACGACCTGGCGGTGGACCTGGCTCTCGGGCGGCACGTCCACGACCACGTCGCCCTGCACGGTCGCCTGGCAGGACAGCCGGCGGCCCTCCTTGAGCCCCCGGATGCGGTCGTAGCGCTCCTCCACGGCGTTCCAGGGGCTCAGCGCCCCCGCGCCCACGTGGATGCCGTGCTTGGGGAAGTCGCCCTCCTGGGGCGCCACCTGGCAGCGCGAGCAGATGCCGCGCCCGCCGCAGACCGAATCGAGGTCCACGCCGAGCCTGCGCGCCGCCGAGAGCACGGGGGTGCCGAGCGGGAAGCGCCCGCGCTTGCCCGAGGGGGTGAAGACCACGAGCGCCGTGGCGGCCTCGGCGTCGGTCTCGGCGAGGGGGAGGGCGTCGTCCGGCATGGCGCGCTTCTACGCCCGCGAGGCGCGGCCGCAAGCGCGGGACCGGCGCCGCAGCGGCGGTTTGCGTCCTCGCGGGGGGGATGCGATAGGGACGGATCATCGCGGGAGGCGCCGGTGGAGATTCGCGAGGCCCTGACCTTCGACGACGTGCTCCTGGTGCCGGCGGCCTCCTCGGTCCTGCCCTCGGCGGCCGACACGCGCACGCGGGCGACGCGGGGCATCGCGCTCAACATCCCGCTGCTGTCCTCGGCCATGGACACCGTGACCGAGAGCCGCATGGCCATCGCCATGGCCCAGGCCGGCGGCATGGGCGTCATCCACCGCAACCTCGACCCCGAGGCCCAGGCGGCCGAGGTGAGGGCCGTCAAGCGCTTCGTGTCGGGCATCGTGGACCACCCCATCACGCTGCGCCCGGACCAGACGCTGGCCGACGCCAAGGCGCTCCAGGCGCGGCACGGGGTGTCGGGCTTCCCGGTGGTGGACGGGGACGGCCGCGTGGTCGGCATCGTCACCAACCGCGACATGCGCTTCGCCCAGGACGACCGGACGCCCGTGCGGGTGATGATGACGGCCGACGACCTCGCCGTGCTCCAGGAGCCCGCGGACCTGGACGCCGCGCGCTCGCTCATGAGGGCGCGGCGCATCGAGAAGCTCCTGGTGACGGACGCGAGGGGGCACCTGACGGGCCTCCTGACGCTCAAGGACAGCGAGCAGGCGGTGCTCAACCCCATGGCCTGCAAGGACGCGCTGGGCCGCCTGCGGGTGGCGGCGGCCTCCACCGTGGGCGACGCGGGCTTCGCGCGGAGCCAGGCGCTGGTGGAGGCGGGCGTGGACGTGGTGGTCATCGACACCGCCCACGGGCACTCCGAGGGCGTGGGCAAGGCCGTGAGCCGCCTCAAGGGGTTGAGCAACGAGGTTCAGGTGATCGCGGGCAACGTGGCCACCGCCGAGGGGGCGCGGGCGCTGATCGCCGCGGGCGCCGACGGGGTCAAGGTCGGCATCGGGCCGGGCAGCATCTGCACGACGCGCATGGTGGCGGGCGTGGGCGTGCCGCAGCTCACCGCCATCCTGGACGCGGCCGGGGCGGCGGGCGACGTGCCCGTGATCGCCGACGGCGGCATCAAGTTCTCGGGCGACTTCGCCAAGGCCATCGCGGCGGGGGCCAGCTGCGCCATGGTGGGCAGCCTCATCGCCGGCACCGACGAGGCGCCCGGCGAGGTGATCCTCTACCAGGGGCGCAGCTACAAGAGCTACCGCGGCATGGGGAGCCTGGGCGCCATGGCGCGCGGCTCGGCCGACCGCTACTTCCAGAAGGACGCGGCCTCCGACAAGCTCGTCCCCGAGGGCATCGAGGGCCAGGTGCCCTACAAGGGGGCGGCGGCGGCCGTCATACACCAGCTCGTGGGGGGCCTGCGCGCGGCCATGGGCTACACGGGCTGCGCCACGGTCGAGGAGATGCGGCGCGGCTGCCGCTTCGTGCGCATCACCGGCGCGGGGCTGCGCGAGAGCCACGTGCACGACGTCCAGATCACGCGCGAGGCGCCCAACTACCGCGCCGGATGACCCCCCGATGACCCCGGGGGCGAGGCTGGCGGCGGCGGCGGGCGTCCTCGACCGCATGGTGGCGGGCGAGGCGGCCGAGCGGGCGCTGCTCGCCTGGTCGCGGGGGGCGCGCTACGCCGGCGCCCGGGACCGCGCGGCCGTGCGCGACCTCGTCTTCGACTGCTGGCGGGCGCGCCGCTCGCTGGGCTGGCTGGGCGGGGGCGAGGACGGGCGCGCCCTGGTCCTCGGGCTCCTGCGGCGCGAGGGGGACGACCCGGCGGCGCTGATGACCGGCGGGGGCCATGCGCTGCCCCCGCCCGGCCCGGGCGACGCGCCCCGGGCGGGCGAGCCGCCCGAGGGCGTCGGGCTCGACCTGCCGGACTGGCTGGTGGCGCCGATGCGCGCCTCGCTGGGCGAGGGGCTGGAGGCGGCGGCCGAGGCCCTGCGCGCCCGCGCGCCCGTCCACCTGCGCGTCAACTCCGCCAAGGGGACGCGCGAGGAGGCGGTGGCGGCGCTGGCCTCCGACGGGGTCGTCGCGCGGCTCCACCCTGAGGTGAGGACCGCGCTGCAAGTGGTTGATGGGGCGGTAAAGGTGGCCCGGTCCTCGGCCTACCTCGCCGGCCTCGTGGAGCTTCAGGACGCCTCGTCCCAGGCGGCGGTGCTGCGCCTGCCGCTCCGCGACGGGATGCGCGCGCTGGACCTCTGCGCGGGCGGGGGCGGCAAGGCGCTGGCCATGGGGGCGCTGGCGCGGCTCGACCTCATGGCCCACGACGCCGACCCCGCCCGCATGGCCGACCTGCCCGCCCGCGCGGCGCGCGCGGGGCTCGCCGTGCGCCGCCTCGCCAGTCCCGCCGAGGCCGGGCCCTGCGACCTCGTGCTGGTGGACGCGCCCTGCTCGGGCAGCGGGGCCTGGCGGCGGTCCCCGGACGGCAAGTGGCGCCTCACCCCCGACCGCCTCGCCGCGCTCCTCGCCACCCAGGCGCGGCTCCTGGACGAGGCCGCCGCGCTGGTCGCGCCGGGCGGCGCCCTGGCCTTCGCCACCTGCTCGGTGCTGCGCGAGGAGGGCGAGGCGCGCGTCGGCGCCTGGCTCGCCGCCAACCCCGCCTGGCGCGAGGCGGACCGCCTCCGCCTCCGGCCCGGGCCGCTGGGGGACGGCTTCTTCCAGGCCGTGCTGCGGCGGGCGTGACACGGGCGCGCGGGTCGCGCCGAGACCGGGGAGGCCGGGGCGCTTTACCTGCTGTTAGGGTTTGTCGCGCGATGGTGGGGGCGAGGATTCGCAGGGGGCTGTCCGTGACCCAAGCCGACCGAGCCGTGGAGACCGTGGACGAGGAGGCCGCGCTTGCGCGCCCCGACCCCGCGCCGCGCGCGGAGCCGGGGCTCGGGCCAGGGTCGCCGCCGGCCGAGCTGCCGGGGCCGCCGCTGGCCGTGTCGGTCCAGCCCGGCCGGTCGGAGCGCTCCGTGCCCCTGGCGGCCTTCGTGGCGGCGCTGGTCATGCTGGCCTCGGCCGGGCTCGCCCCCTCGACCTGGCTGTCCCTGACGCTGGCCATGACGGGCGCGATCCTCTTCGCGGCGGCCGGCCTCCTGGCCCTCGCGGGCCTCCTGCGGCGCGGCCGGCGGCGCGTCGCGCTCGAGGCCGTCACCGGCTTCGTGGAGGGCGACGGGTCCGCCTGCTACCTCACCGACGCGCTGGGCGCGATCCGCTCGCGCAACGCCGCCGCCGGCGCGCGCCACCCCGACCGCTCGCTCGACACGCTGGCCGCCGCGCTGGGCACGCAGTTCGCCTCGCCCGCGGCCGTCATCTTCCGACTCCAGGCCCAGGCCCGCGCCAAGGGCGTGGCGCGCGAGGATCTGGTGACGCGGCGGGGCCACATGCGGCTGTCCGTCCACTGCCTGGACCCCGACGCCTACCTGTGGCGCGTGGAGGAGCTGTCGGACCGCGGCGTCGGGCGGGGCGCGGACGCCCTGTCGCTGCCCATGCTGACGGCCGGCCCCGCCGGCACCATCCTCTTCATGAACGAGGCGTTCAGGCGGCTGGTGGGCGGCCGGCCCCGCCACCTGGACGCGGTGTTCCTCGACCTGCCTCTGGTGCCCGGCCGCATCCACCGCGTGCGCGCCGAATCGGGGCACGTGGACTGCCTGCTCGCGCAGATCGTGGGGGCGGGCGGGCGGCGCGAGGTGTACCTGCTGCCCGCGGACGCCACCGACAACGCGCTCTCGGCGCGCGCCACCTGGGACGCCATCGAGGACCTGCCCGTGCCGCTGATGAAGCTCGGGCGCGCGGGCGACGTCCTGGCCGCCAACCGGGAGGCGCGGGCGCTGCTGCCCATGCCCATCGGGCCGGGCACGCGGCTGTCGGACCTGCTCGAAGGGCTCGGGCGGCCCCTCATTGACTGGCTCACGGAGGTCGCGCAGGGGAGGCCCTCCCAGGGGCCGCAGGTCCTCCGCGGCACGGGCAGCCACCAGGACACGACGCTGCGCGTGGCGCTCTCGCTGGCCGGCCCCCCGGGCGACCTGCACCTGATCGCCGTGCTCCAGGACGTGTCCGAGCTCAAGGCGCTGGAGGCGCAGTTCGTCCAGAGCCAGAAGATGCAGGCCCTGGGCCAGCTCGCCGGCGGCGTGGCGCACGACTTCAACAACCTGCTCACGGCCATCTCGGGGCACTGCGACCTCCTCTTGCTGCGCCGCGACCGGGGCGACCCGGACTACGGCGACCTCCAGCAGATCAGCCAGAACGCCAACCGCGCGGCCGCGCTGGTGGGCCAGCTCCTGGCCTTCTCGCGCAAGCAGAGCCTGATGCCCGAGACGCTCGACCTGCGCGACACGCTCGCGGACCTCGCGCACCTGCTCAACCGCCTGGTGGGCGAGCGGGTCAGCCTCGTGGTGGAGCACGACCCCGCCCTGCGCCCCGTGCGCGCCGACAAGAGGCAGCTCGAGCAGGTGCTCATGAACCTCGTGGTCAACGCGCGCGACGCGATGCCGGGCGGGGGCGAGGTGCGCGTGTCCACCCACAACCGCCACCTGGCCGCGCCGCTGGAGCGCGACCGCGCCACGGTGCCGCCGGGCGACTACGTGGTCCTGCGCGTGGCCGACAACGGCACGGGCATCCCTCCCGACCGCCTGCCCAAGATCTTCGAGCCCTTCTACACGACCAAGAAGCCGGGCGAGGGCACGGGCCTGGGGCTCTCCACCGCCTACGGCATCATCAAGCAGACGGGCGGCTACATCTTCGCCGACAGCGAGGTGGGGCGCGGCACGGTCTTCACGCTGTGGCTCCCCGCCCAGGACGCGGCCGAGCCCGCGGCGCCCGCGCCCCAGCCCGCCGCCGCCCCCGCGCCCCCCCGCCGCGCCGAGGGCGTGGTGCTGCTGGTGGAGGACGAGGCGCCGGTGCGCGCCTTCGCCTCGCGCGCGCTGAGGCTGCGGGGCTACACGGTGGTGGAGGCCGACAGCGCCGAGACGGCCCTGGCGATCCTCGCGGACCCCGCGCTGGCGGTGGACCTCTTCGTGACGGACGTCATCATGCCCGGCAAGAACGGCCCCACCTGGGTGCGCGAGGCCTTGGCCAGCCGCCCCGACACGCGGGTGGTCTTCGTGTCGGGCTACGCCGAGGAGGCCTTCGCCGAGCACAAGGCCCTGATCCCGCATTCGCGGTTCCTGCCCAAGCCCTTCTCGCTGACCGACCTGACGGCGACGGTGGACCAGGCGCTGGCCTACCGTGCCCGGGGTCCGGCCCAGGGGTGAGGGCTGAGGGCGGCGGGCGCGGGCCCGGGGGCGGGGCCGCCCCGGTCAGGTCGGCGAGTGCCCGCGCCGCAGCAGGCCCAAGAGGTGCGCCGCCGAGCCGGTGAGCGCCGCGTCGTCGTCCTCGATGACCCCCACGCCGAACTCGGCCAGGAGCGGGGCGAAGCGGCCCTTGTCGTGGAAGGCCTCCTCGAAGCCCAGCTCGGACAGCCAGGGCGCCACCGCCCGCGCCATGCCCCCCGCGAGCCAGATGCCCCCGTAGGGCAGCTGGATGAGCGCGAGGTTGCCCGCCACCGTGCCGAGCATCCGCGCGAAGGCGCGGGCGGCGCGGAGCGCGCGCAGCTCGCCCGCCTCCAGCCGCTCCATGACCTCGGCGCTGGTGATGCGGCCCGTGGCGCCCAGCCGGGGCTCGGGCCGGCCGTCCTCGTCGAAGAGCCAGGAATAGACGTTGGCGAGCCCCCGGCCCGACAGCGCCTCCTCGACCGACGGGAAGCCCCGGTTCTCGGCCAGCCAGGCCGCGAGGCGCGCGTCGGCGGCGGTGCGGATGGGCAGGTTGACGTGGCCCGACTCCGAGGGCGTCACGAGCCGCCCGCCCTCGGTGTCGTAGACGGCGGCCGCGTTGAAGCCGGTGCCCACGCCGATCACGAGCTTGGCGGCGTGGGGGTTGGCCTCGGGGCGGGCGATGACGGCGCGCAGGCGCGCGGGGGCGATGTGGCCCAAGGCCTGGCCCTGGGCCTGGAGGTCGTTGAGGATGGCGACCACGCCCGCGCCGGTGGCCTCCGCCAGCGCCGCCTTCTCTATGGGGGGCCAGTGGTCGATGTTGGTCATCGTCACGCGCCCCTCGCGCACGGGGCCGGCGGCGGCCACGCAGGCGGCGGCGGGGCGGGGGCCGCCCTCGTCCAGAAGGAAGCGCCGCAGGACCGCGCCGATGTCGGGGTGCTCGGCATTGGCGTAGCGGCGCACGCTGGCGCCGTCCACGCTGAGGCCGCGGGCCAGGGCCACGCGGGTGTTGGTGCCGCCCACGTCGGCCACCAGGGTGAGCGTCGGGGCGGGGAGGGTCATGCGGTGTCCTTCCAGGGGCCGGGCGGCCCGCAGGGTCATAGGACGCGCCCGGACGCCGCATCAAGCCCGCAGGGGGGGCGAGGGAGACAGGGCCGGGATCGCCGGCGCCGGCCGCCGCGCCACGGGTTCCGGCCCTCGCCCATCGCGGCGCCGCCGCTGGACGGCCGCCCGCCCGTGCCCTATCCCCGCCCGGGGCTGCGGAGGCGGGCGCGATGGCGGAGCGGACGGGCGGGCTTCTTCCGGGGGTCGCGCCGCTGCCCATGGACCCGGACTGGTGGCGCGGCGCCGTCATCTACCAGATCTACCCGCGCTCGTTCCAGGACACGGACGGGGACGGCGTGGGCGACCTCGGGGGCATCGCGCGGCGCCTCGGGCACGTCGCCTCCCTCGGCGCCGACGCCGTCTGGATCAGCCCCTTCTTCAGGAGCCCCATGAAGGACTTCGGCTACGACGTGTCGGACTACCTGGACGTGGACCCGATGTTCGGGCGCCTCTCCGACTTCGACCGCCTCGTGGCCGAGGCCCACCGCCTGGGCCTGCGCGTGATGATAGACCTGGTGCTGTCGCACACCTCCGACCAGCACCCCTGGTGGATCGAGAGCCGGTCGAGCCGCGACAACCCGCGCGCGGACTGGTACGTCTGGGCCGACCCCAGGCCCGACGGCACGCCCCCCAACAACTGGCTGTCGGTGTTCGGCGGCTCGGCCTGGGCCTGGCACGGGGGGCGCGAGCAGTACTACCTGCACAACTTCCTCGCCTCCCAGCCCGACCTCAACCTGCACCAGCCGGCCGTGCAGGACGCGCTTCTCGACGTGGCGCGGTTCTGGCTGCGGCGCGGCGTGGACGGCTTCCGCCTCGACACCATCAACTTCTACTTCGCCGACAGGTACCTGCGCGACAACCCTCCGCTCCCGCGCGAGCTGCGCAACGACTCCATCGCCCCCTCCGTCAACCCCTACAACCACCAGCTCCACCTGTTTTCCAAGAACCAGCCCGAGAACCTCGCCTTCCTGAAGCGCTTCCGCGCGGTGCTCGACCCCTACGGGGCGGCCGCCGTGGGCGAGGTGGGCGACGCGCAGAGGGGCCTGGAGATCATGGCCGAGTACACCAGCGGGGGGGACAAGGTGCAGATGTGCTACCCCTTCGAGCTGCTCCAGCCCGCCCGCGCCACCGCCGCGGGCTTCGCGCGCACCTTCGAGAGGCTCGCCCAGGCCGCCCCCGACGCCTGGCCCTGCTGGAGCTACTCCAACCACGACACGGTCAGGCACCGCACGCGCTGGGGCCTCTCGGAGGCCGCGCACCGCGCCTACGCCACGGTGCTCGCCTGCCTCCGGGGCTCGCTCTGCCTCTACTACGGGGAGGAGCTGGGGCTCCCGGAGGCGGCGCTGCGCTTCGATGACCTGCGCGACCCCTACGGCATCGCCTTCTGGCCCGAGTTCAAGGGCCGCGACGGCGCCCGCACGCCCATGCCCTGGGAGGCGACCAACGAGGCGGCGGGCTTCACGACGGGCACGCCCTGGCTGCCGGTGCCGCCCGAGCACCTCGCGCTGGCCGCCGGCGCCCAGGGGGAGGGCTCCATGCTCGACCACTACCGCCGCGCGCTGGCCTTCCGCCGGGCGCATCCCGCCCTCAGGACGGGCGCCCAGACGGTGGCCGCCGAGGGCGACGTCCTGCGCGTCCTGCGCGTGGGCGCGGGCGAGCAGGTGCTGCTCGTCGCCAACCTCGGCGAGGCGCCCGCGACGGCGCTCTTGCCGGAGGGCGCGTGGCGCGACGTGGGGCAGGGGCTCGGCGTGGCGCCGGGGGAGGGGGCCGTGGCGCTGGGCCCCTGGGAGGCCTGCCTCCTGGGGCACCCCGCCTAGAGCGCGTCCTCCAGCACCCCGTCCGCGCTCATCTGCGCGTAGAGCAGCCCCTCGCGCAGCCCCCGGTCGGCCACCGACAGCCGGTCCGTGGGCCAGAGCCGCATCAGCGCCTGCAGGATGGCGGCGCCGGACATGATGAGGTGGTGGCGGTCGCGCCCGATGCGCGGGTCGGCGCGCCGGCCCTCCGGCCCCATCTGGAGGTAGGCGCGGATCACCGCGTCTATCTGGTCCGAGGTCATGCGCAGCCCGTCCACCTTGGCGCGGTCGTAGCGCTTGAGGCCCAGGTGCGAGGCCGCGACGGTCGTCACCGTGCCGGAGGTGCCGATGATCTGGAACCCCTCGCGCGCCTGGGCCGCGCCCGAGGGGGCGAAGCCCGCGAGGTTCTCCTCGAAGGACCACGACATGAGCGCGAAGCGCGCGGCGTCGTCCTCCACGTCCTCGAACTGGTCGCGCAGGGTGGCGACCCCCAGGGGCACGCTGATCCAGTCCACCACCTGGGCCACGGGGAACGGCCCCGCGTCCTGCCGGAAGCCCGCGTGCAGCCGCATGATGGCGCGGGGGCGCTCGCGCCGGGGCACCGCGGTGAGGTCTATCCAGACCAGCTCCGTGGAGCCGCCGCCGATGTCCACCACCAGGAGCTGCTCGGTGCGCGTGGAGACGAGGGGCGCGCAGGAGATCACGGCGAGCCGCGCCTCCTCCTCGGGCTGGATGATCTCGAGGGCGAGGCCGGTCTCGCGCTTCAGCTGGGCCAGGAAGGCCGCGCCGTTGGCGGCGCGCCGGCAGGCCTCGGTGGCCACGAGCCTCATGCGCGTGACGCCGTGGCGCTGGAGCTTCTGGCGGCAGATGCGGACCGCGCCGATGGTGCGGGCCATGCCGGCGCGCGACAGACGCCCCGTCGCCTCCAGCCCCTGGCCGAGCTGGACGGACTTGGAGAAGGAGTCGACCACGTGGAACTGCGCGCCCTTGGGCTGGGCGATCAGCATCCGGCAGCTGTTGGTCCCGAGGTCCAGCGCCGCGTAGAGCGAGGCCGGGTCGGGTCGTTGGGGCACGGCCGATTCGACCGCCCTGGGGAACGCGGCCGCGCCGTCGGGACGCCTGGGCGCCATCGCGCGCCCTCCAAGTCGAGTTGGCCCGACATTAGGGGAACCGGGGGCCTCGGCGCAAGGTTCGCGTGGCGGTCGCCGCGCGACCAGGAGCGTCGCATTCCGTCGCGGCCCGCCCCGCGCCGTCCCCTAGAAGGCCCGCGAGCGGCCCCCCCGGCCGGCCCCCGAGGACCCCATGCCCGACGTCACCATCGTCTACTGGCGCGACATCCCGGCCCAGGTGATCGTGGGGCAGGGGCGCCGCGCCGCCAAGGTCCAGCTGCCCGAGCGCTTCGAGCAGGCCATAGACCGCGCCGCCATGCGCGGGGGCGCGCGCGAAGCCGACGCCTACCTCGCCGAGTGGCGCAAGGCCCCCGCGCCCGCCCAGGACGGCGAGGCCGGGGAGGTGGCCCGGCGCGAGGCCGCGCGGCTCGACGCCCTCTACGACGCGGAGAGGCTCCGCGCGCTCATCGCCAACGACGGCCGGGCGTGACCTCGCGCCCCACGCTCAAGGAGTCCCTCATGTCCCTCCTCCCCTTCCTGCGCCGCAAGGAGGCCCCGGCCGCGGCCACGGCCACGCCCGCCTTGCTCCGGGGCTGGTCCATCGAGGTCATGCCCCGGACGGCCGAGAAGGTGGAGGACCTCCGCGCCCTCCTGCCGCCCGGCACGCGCGTCTACGTGGCCCACATCGACGGCACCGAGACGGCCGACATGGTGGCCACCGCCCGGCGCCTGGCGCGCGAGGGCTTCCCGGTCATGCCGCACTTCCCCGCGCGCTCCATCGCCGACCGCGCCGCCCTCGCCGACCTCGTGGCGCGCTACCGGGGCGAGGCGGGCGTCACCGAGGGCCTGATCCTGGCGGGCGGCCGCAGGGAGCCCCTGGGCGACTTCCACAGCTCCATGCAGCTCCTGGAGACGGGGCTCTTCGGGGACTTCGCGCGCCTCCACCTCGCCGGCCACCCCGAGGGCAACCGCGACATAGACGCGGACGGCTCCGACCGCCTGGTCATGGAGGCCCTGCGCTGGAAGCAGGCCTTCGCCGAGCGCACGGGCGCGACCGTCGCGCTGACGACCCAGTTCGTGTTCGAGGCCGCCCCCGCGCTGGCCTGGGCCGACCGGCTGCGCGCGGAGGGCATCCACATCCCCGTCCACATCGGCGTGGCGGGCCCCGCGAAGCTCCAGACGCTCATCAAGTTCGCGATCGCCTGCGGCGTCGGCCCCTCGCTCCAGGTGCTCCAGAAGCGGGCCATGGACGTGACCAAGCTCCTGCTGCCCTACGAGCCCGACGAGGTGGTCGAGGCCCTGGCCCGGGCCGCGCACCCGGCCATCGAGCAGGTGCACCTCTTCCCGCTGGGCGGCATCCGCCAGGCGGCGGAATGGGCCGTCGCCCGTACCGGCGGCGCCCCGGCCGTCAAGGTGCCCGCGTGACCCGCACCGTCGTCGAGAGCGCCACGCGCACGGCCGTCATCGGCTTCGACCAACCCTTCTGCGTGATCGGCGAGCGCATCAACCCCACCGGGCGCAAGAAGCTCGCGGCCGAGCTGGAGGCCGGCGACTTCTCCACCGTGGAGGCCGACGCGGTCGCGCAGGTGGCCGCCGGGGCCACGATGCTGGACGTCAACGCGGGCGTCGTCTACAACTCCAACCCCAACCCCAACGAGACCGAGCCCCCGCTGATGACGCGGATGATCGAGCTGGTGCAGGGCCTCGTGGACGTGCCGCTCTGCATCGACTCCTCCGTGCCGGCCGCGCTGGAGGCCGGGCTCAGGGTCGCCAAGGGGCGGCCCCTGCTCAACAGCGTGACGGGCGAGGAGGAGCGGCTGGAGTTCGTGCTCCCCCTGGTCAGGAAGTACGACGTGCCTGTCGTCGCCATCAGCAACGACGACACCGGCATCTCGGAGGACCCGGACGTCCGCTTCGCGGTCGCCAAGAAGATCGTCCAGCGTGCCGCCGACCACGGCATCCCCGCCCACGACATCGTGGTGGACCCCCTGGTCATGCCCGTGGGGGCCATGGCGACGGCGGGCCTCCAGGTCTTCGCGCTGGTGCGCCGGCTGCGCGAGGAGCTGGGCGTCAACACCACCTGCGGGGCCTCCAACATCTCCTTCGGCCTGCCCAACCGGCACGGCATCAACAACGCCTTCCTGCCCATGGCCATCGGCGCGGGCATGACCAGCGCCATCATGAACCCCGTGGCCCTGCCCGTGACGCAGAAGGCCATCGCCGAGAAGCGCGCCGAGGTGCAGGCGGCCGGGATCGTGCTGCCCGAGGGCATGGACGACGAGGCCTTCGTGTCCCTCTTCGGTCTGGGCTCGACCCGCAGCCGCCCCGGCAAGGAGATGGAGGCGATCCGCGCCGCCAACTTCCTGATGAACGCCGACCCCTCGGGCGGCGAGTGGATCCGGTTCAACCGCCCGCCCGTGGCCGAGGGCGAGGGGCGCGCGAGGCGGGCGGGGGGCCGGGCGCGGCGCTGACCGCTTCCGCGCGGCCCCTTCCGGCGCTATGGGGGTGAGGATGGCCAAGCCTCCCGCCAAAGGACCGGGCCGCGGCGCGCGCGACCTCGCGGTGCGCGTCAAGACCGCCAAGGGCCGCACGGTCTCCTCCACCCGCTGGCTCGAGCGCCAGCTCAACGACCCCTACGTGCGGCGCGCCAAGGCCGAAGGGTATCGCGCCCGCGCCGCCTACAAGCTCGCCGAGCTCGACGACCGCTTCCGCTTCCTCAGGCCCGGCGCCCGCGTCGTGGACCTCGGCAGCGCGCCGGGCGGCTGGGCGCAGGTGGCCGTGCCGCGCGTCAACGCCCTGGGCCTGCCCGGCAAGCCCCAGGGCACCGTCCTCGGCCTCGACCTCCAGGAGGTCGCCCCGGTGCCGGGCGCGACCATCCACGTGCTCGACTTCCTCTCCGAGGGCGCCGACGACCGGGTCAAAGCCTGGCTCGGCGGGCAGGCCGACGTGGTCCTGTCGGACATGGCCGCCGCCTCCTCGGGCCACCGCGCCACCGACCACCTGCGCATCGTGGCGCTCTGCGAGGCGGCGGCCGAGCTGGCCCTCGACGTGCTGGCCCCCGGCGGCGCCTTCGTCGCCAAGGTTCTCCAGGGCGGCGCCGAGGGCACGCTCCAGGCCCGCCTGAAGCGCGCCTTCCGCGAGGTCCACAACGTCAAGCCGCCGGCGAGCCGCGCCGACAGCTCCGAGAAGTTCGTCGTCGCCCTGGGCTTCCGGGGCGCGCGCGCCCACGAAGGCCCCGACGAATCCGGTTGAAAGCCGCGCCCGACGCAGCGACACTTCACGGAAACGGGAGGGCGCGATGGCGGACGGATGGTACTACGCGGTGGGCGGCGACCGGAAGGGCCCGGTGGAGGAGTCCGCGCTCAGGGCGCTGACGGACGCGGGGGTCGTCCAGCCCGACACGCTGGTGTGGCGCGAGGGCATGGCAGACTGGGAGCCCGCCTTCCGCCACGTCCCCGGCCTGGCCCCGCGCGCCCCGGGCGCGAGCAACGTCCGCTCCTACCCCGGCGCGCCGGCCTTTGCCGCCACGGGGCGCGACTACCACGAACAGGTCGGCATGGGCGAGGCGTTCAGGCGCTTCTTCCGGAACTACGCCGACTTCTCGGGGCGCTCGAACCGGGGCGAGTACTGGTGGGCGACGCTCGCCAACGTGCTCATCAGCATCGCCCTGTCCATCCTGGACCTGGTGATCTTCGGGCAGGGCAACGTGGCCATCCTCAGCACCGTCTACTCGCTCGCCGTGCTGATCCCGGGCATCGCCATCGGCGTGCGGCGGCTCCACGACACGGACCGCTCGGGCTGGTGGCTGCTGCTGGCCTTCATCCCCATCGTGGGCGCCATCATCCTGATCGTCTGGTTCGCCACGCGGGGCGAGAACGCGCCCAACCGCTTCGGATGATCCTGGCCGCCGACCAGGGCACGACCTCCACCCGCGCCATCCTGTTCGGGACCGGCCCGGACGGGGACCTGCGCCCCTTGCGCGCGGCCCAGGAGGAGTTCCCCCAGCGCTTCCCCCGCCCCGGCTGGGTGGAGCACGACCCCGAGGACCTCTGGCGCACGACGCTCGCCACCGCGCGCGCCGCGCTCGACGGGGAGACGGCCGCCGCCATCGGCCTGACCAACCAGCGCGAGACCACGCTGCTGTGGGACCGCGACACGGGCCGCGCGCTGGCCCCCGCCATCGTCTGGCAGGACCGCCGCACCGCGCCGCTCTGCGAGGCGCTCAGGGACGAGGGGTGGGCGGACCACGTGGCCGAGCGCACGGGCCTCCTCCTCGACCCCTACTTCTCGGCCACCAAGCTCGCCTGGCTGCTCGACGCGCTGGGCTGCCGCGAGGCCGCCCGGGAGGGCCGCGTCCTCTTCGGCACGGTGGACTCGTTCCTCGTCTGGCGGCTCACCGAGGGCCGCGTGCACGCCACCGACGCCACCAACGCCGCGCGCACGATGCTCTTCGACATCGGCGCCCAGGACTGGGACGACGACCTGCTTCGCCGGCTCGACGTGCCGCGCGCGATGCTGCCCGAGGTGCGCGACTCGGCCGGCGACTTCGGCCACACCACGCTGCTGGGGGGCGCGGTGCCCATCCGGGGCGTGGCCGGCGACCAGCAGGCGGCGACGGTGGGGCAGGCCTGCTTCGCCCCCGGCCAGATGAAGGCCACCTACGGCACGGGCTGCTTCGCGCTGCTCAACACGGGCGCCGAGAGGGTGCGCTCGCGCAACCGCCTCCTGACGACCGTCGCCTACCGCCTGGACGGCACCCCCACCTACGCGCTCGAAGGCTCCATCTTCGTGGCGGGCGCCGTGGTCCAGTGGCTGCGCGACGGGCTCGGGATCGTCGCCGACGCCGCCGAGACCCAGGGGCTGGCCGAGCGCGCCGACCCCGCGCAGGACGTGGTGATGGTGCCCGCCTTCACGGGCCTGGGCGCCCCCCACTGGGACGCCGGGGCGCGGGGCGCGCTCTTCGGGCTCACGCGCGGGACGGGGCCGGCCGAGATCGCCCGCGCCGCGCTCGAATCGGTGGCCTTCCAGACGCGCGACCTGCTCGGGGCCATGGCGCGGGACTGGCCCGGGGCGGCGGGGGCGACGCTGCGGGTGGACGGCGGCATGACGGCGTCGGACTGGACGATGCAGCGCCTGGCGGACCTGCTCGGCACCTCCGTGGACCGCCCCGTGGTGCGCGAGACGACCGCGCTGGGCGCCGCCTGGCTCGCCGGCCGCGCGGCGGGTCTCGTGCCCGACGCCGAGGGGTTCGCGCGGGCCTGGGCGCTCGACCGCCGCTTCGAGCCCCGCATGGCGCCCGGCGAGCGCGCCCGGAGGCTCGGGCTCTGGGACGACGCGGTGCGGCGCGTGCTGGGCTGAGGTGGCGGAGAGACAGGGATTCGAACCCTGGGAAGGCTTGCACCCTCAACGGTTTTCGAGACCGCCCCGTTCGACCGCTCCGGCATCTCTCCGCGGCCGGGGGCGGGTCTAGCCGCAGGGGGCCCCTCGCGCAAGGGCGGCGATGACGTTCGCTTGACCCTCGCGGCGCGCGGGCTTGGCGGCGGGGGGCCCGCGGCGTATCTCCCCGCCACCCCTCCCAGGAGCCGCCCATGCCCGTCCGCCCCGCCCTCCTCCTCGCGCTCCTGGCCTCTCCCGCGCTCGCGCAGCAGGTCCCGGCCGACCCCCCCGTGGTCACGCCGCCCGACGAGGCCGCCCAGGCCGCGCCCCAGGACGTGCTCGCGCTCTTCGACGCCATGGAGCTGCCCGGCATCATCGCCGTCATGGCGCGCGAGGGCGAGGCCTACGGCGCCGAGCTCGGCGGCCAGCTCTACCAGGGCGAGGCCCTGCCGGACGAATGGACGGCCACGGTCGCCGGCATCTACGACGCCGGGCGCATGGAAACCGAGGTCCTGGAGGACTTCGCGGCGGCCCTGCGGGGCGAGGACGTGGCCCCCATGCTGGCCTTCTTCGCCGCCGAGCCCGGCGCCACCTTCGCCCGCCTGGAGCTGTCGGCGCGCGAGGCCATGCTCGACGACGACGTGGAGCAGATGGCCAAGGAGGCGGCGGCCGTGGCCATCGGCGAGGGCTCGCCGCGCCTGGACCTGATCCGCCGCTACGCGGAGGCCAACGACCTGGTCGAGACCAACGTGGTGGCCGCGCTCAACGGCAACATGGCCTACTACCTCGGCCTCCTGGACGGCGGCGGCGTGGAGCCCGCCGTGACCGAGAGCGACGTGCTCGCCGACGTCATGGCCCAGGAGCCGCAGATCAGGGCCGACACCACCGAATGGGTCCTGAGCTTCCTCCTGATGGCCTACGGCCCCGCGGGCGACGAGGACCTCGAGGCGCTGATCGCCTTCTCCGAGACGGAGGCCGGGCAGGCGCTCAACCAGGCGGTCTTCGCGGCCTTCGACGAGACCTTCACCGGCATCTCCCGCGCGCTCGGCCGCGCCTCCGCGCGCGCCATAACCACCGAGCAGCTCTAGCCCATCAGGGCGATGGCCGCCGCCAGGGCGCCCGGGTTGGCCTCGTAGAGCCCGAGGTCGCCGCCCAGCTGGAGCGTCCGCGCCGCCCGGTCGCCCTCGGGCACGCCGGCGGCGTCGAAGGCCGCCTCCAGCGCCGGCCCGCCGCCCGCCGCGATGTCGCCCAGGACCTGCGGGAAGGCCCCCTTGACGGCGATCTCCACCGCCCCCCGGCGCCCCGCCTCGCCGGGGCCGGCGAGGCCGCGCAGGTCCAGCCCCGGCCCGCAGGCGGCGAGCAGCAGGAGCGCGAGGAGGGCAGGGCGCACGGGCGGTCCCCCGGTTGACACGGGGGCGACCCACGCACATAAGCCGCCATCCCGGCAAGCGGATTCGCCGGGCCTCGCGCGTTCCCGCGCATCCACAACCGCCCCCCCGGGGGCGCGCCGCCCGAGGCAGGCAACGCCCCAAGCCGACGGGGGGCCACAGGGCGCGGCAGACGAAAGGGACGACCATGTTCGCTGTCATCAGGACGGGCGGCAAGCAGTACACGGTGCGCGCGGGCGACGCCCTGCGCGTGGAGAAGCTCCAGGCCGAGGCCGGCGAGGCGGTGCAGTTCAACGAGGTTCTGGTGGTCGGCGACACGGTCGGCGCGCCGCTCGTCAGGGGCGCCGCCGTCCAGGCCACCGTGCTGGACCAGGTCAAGGGCGACAAGGTCATCCACTTCGTCCGCCGCCGCCGCAAGCACAGCTCCAAGCGCACCAAGGGCCACCGCCAGCAGCTCACGCTGGTGCGCGTCACCGCCATCCTGGCCTCGGGGGGCGAGGCCACCGGCGTCCGCGCCGCCCTGGGCGCCGCCTTCCGCGCGCCCGCCGCAGCCACGGCGCCCGCCGCCGTGCTCTCGGGCGCGGCCGCGACGGTGGCCGCGACGGAGGCCGCGACGGTGGCCGAGGCCACCAAGGCTCCCCGCCGCCGCGCCGCCAAGGTCGTGGAGGCCGTGGCCGACCGGCTCGAGGACGCCGTGGAGTCCGTGCGCGACCGCGCCGAGGACGTGGCCGAGGCCGTCGCGGACCGCGTGGAGGACGTGGCCGAGCGCGTGGAGGACGCCGCCTCCGGCCTCGGCAAGGTGGCGCTGGGCGCCGCCGCCGCCGTGGGCGTGGCGGCCGTGGCCGCCGCCGCCGCCGTGCTCGCCGGCACCGGCGCCAAGGCCTCCGGCGAGGCCAGCGACGGGGCTGGCGACGACGACACCCCCGCGGCCGACGACGCCGCCACCAAGGAGTAACGGGCATGGCTCACAAGAAGGCAGGCGGCTCCAGCCGCAACGGGCGCGACAGCGCCGGCCGGCGCCTCGGCGTCAAGAAGTTCGGCGGCGAATCCGTGGTCGCCGGCAACATCATCATCCGCCAGCGCGGCACCAAGCACTGGCCGGGCCGGGGCGTGATGATCGGCACCGACCACACGATCTTCGCCGTCACCGAGGGGCGCGTGCAGTTCCACAAGGGCCTCAAGGGGCGCAGCTTCGTGTCGGTCGTGCCCGCCTCCGACGCGCCCGTGGCCCAGGCCGCCGAGTAGCCGGACCCGCCGCGAGGCCGAGGGGACCGGCATCGCCGGTCCCTTCGTCATTCCGGCGCCCACTTTTCATGCAACGGCAAGGCCGCGCCCCTACTGTCGCGCGACCGAATCGAGGAGGCCCGCGTGCGGCTGGAACCCCTGGGGCTGGTGGCCCCCCCGACCGGCGAGCGCCAGCCGCTGATCGCGGCCGACCGCTTCGTCCTGCGGCCCCTGCGCCGCTCGGACGCGGGCCCCATCGCGCTGCACGCCGGCGACGAACGGGTGGCGCGCGGCACGCGCTCCATCCCCCACCCCCTGCCGCCCGGCGCCGCCGAGGCGCTGGTCGCCCGCGCCCTGCTCCCCGACCGCACGGAGGACGTCTGGGCCGTGGACGGCGCCGCCCAGGGCCTGGGCGAGGTCATGGGCCTCGTCCACCTCGCCCGCCTGGACCGCCGGCAGTCCGAGGTCTCCTTCTGGGTCGCCCCCGGCCTGTGGAACGCCGGCATCGCGTCCGAGGCCGTGGCCGCCCTCATCGCCGCCAACCCCCAGCGCGCGGAGGCGATCTTCGCGGAGGTCTTCCAGGACAACCCCGGGAGCGCGCGCGTGCTCACCAACTCGGGCTTCGAGTACCTGGGCGATGCCGAGGCCTTCTCGGTGGCGCGCGGCGCCGTGGCGCCCACCTGGACCTACGCCCTGCGCCTGGCCTGAGCCGGCGGGCGCGGGGCCGGCGCCTCGGCGGAGCAACGCGCGGTGGCCTAGGGAATCGTCAACCCTTCCGGCGCATCCTGGGGGCCGACCGACGAATCGCGCCCCCGGAACACCCATGTTGAGCCTCGCCCCCGAACCCCTTATGCCCCCAGCCCTGACGGGAGGCCGCCCCATGAAGTTCCTCGACCTCGCCAAGGTGCACGTCCGCTCGGGCGCGGGCGGCCACGGCGCGCTGAGCTTCCGGCGCGAGAAGTTCGTGGAGTTCGGCGGCCCCGACGGCGGCGACGGGGGCCGGGGCGGCGACGTGGTGGCCGTCGCGGTCGAGGGCCTCAACACCCTGATCGACTTCCGCTACCAGCAGCACTTCTTCGCCCGGAACGGCCGGCCCGGGGAGGGCGGCCAGCGCACCGGCGCCTCGGGCGGCGACGCGACGCTGCGCGTCCCCGTGGGCACCGAGGTGCTGGAGGAGGACGGCGAGACCCTGGTGGCCGACCTCGCCGCGCCCGGCCAGCGGGTCGTGCTCGCCCAGGGGGGCAACGGCGGCTGGGGCAACCTGCGGTTCGCGACCTCCACCAACCGCGCGCCGCGCCGCGCCAACCCCGGTCAGGAGGGCGTGGAGCGCACCCTGGTCCTGCGCCTCAAGCTGATCGCCGACGTGGGCCTCCTGGGGCTGCCCAACGCCGGCAAGAGCACCTTCCTCGCCGCCACCAGCAACGCCCGCCCCAAGATCGCCGACTACCCCTTCACGACCCTGGTGCCGAACCTCGGCGTGGTGCCCGTGGACGGCGCCGAGATCGTCGTGGCCGACATCCCCGGCCTCATCGAGGGGGCGTCGGAGGGCCGCGGCCTGGGCGACCGCTTCCTCGGCCACGTGGAGCGCTGCGCGGCCCTCCTCCATCTCGTGGACGGCACCGGCGAGGACGTGGCGGCCGACCACGGCACCATCGTCGCGGAGCTCCTGGCCTACGGCGGCGGCCTGGCCGCCAAGCCCCGCGTGACCGTGCTCAACAAGGTGGACGCGCTCGACGACGCGGAGCGCGAGGCGCGCCGCGCCGCCCTGGAGGCGGCCGTGGGCGCCCCCGTCCTGCTGATGTCCGGGGCCACCGGGGAGGGCGTGACGGCGGTGCTGCGCGGCCTCCGCGCGCTCGTGGACGCCCGCCGCGCCCCCCGGGAGAGGGAGGCCGAGCCGTGGCGTCCCTGACCTCCGCCAAGCGCCTCGTCGTCAAGGTCGGCTCCGCGCTGCTGGTGGACCGCGCCACGGGCCTGCGCGAAGGCTGGCTGCGCGCCCTGGCCGAGGACGTGGCCTGGCTGCGGTCCTCGGGCGTCCAGGTGATCCTGGTGTCCTCGGGCAGCATCGCCCTCGGGAGGCTCGTCCTGGGCCTCGCCCCCGGCGGCCCGCTCGAGCAGTCCCAGGCCTCTGCCGCCGTGGGCCAGATCAGGCTGGCGCGCGCCTACGAGGAGGCGCTCGCCCCCCACGGCATCGTCACCGGCCAGGTGCTGGTGACGCTGGAGGACTCCACGGACCGGCGCCGCTACCTCAACTCCCGGGCCACCATGGAGACCATGCTGAGCCTCGGCGTGGTGCCCATCGTCAACGAGAACGACACGGTGGCTACCGACGAGATCCGCTACGGCGACAACGACCGCCTCGCCGCCCAGGTGGCCGTGACGGCCGGCGCCGACGTCCTCGTGCTCCTGTCGGACGTGGACGGCTTCTACTCCGGCAACCCGCACCTGGACCCCACGGCCCGCCGCTTCGCCACCGTGGAGCGCCTCACGCCCGAGATCGAGGCCATGGCCGGCGAGGGCGTGTCGGGGCTCTCCAAGGGCGGCATGGTCACCAAGCTCATGGCCGCCCGCGTCGCCACCGAGGCCGGCTGCGCCATGGCCATCGCGCTCGGATCGCCCCGCAACCCCCTGAGGTTGCTGGAGGACGGCGCCAACGCGACGTGGTTCCTCGCCACCACCGACCCCCAGGCCGCCCGCAAGCGGTGGATCGCCGCCATGAAGCCCAAGGGGGAGCTGACGCTCGACGCCGGCGCCGCCCGCGCCTTGGCCCAGGGGCGCAGCCTCCTGCCCGCCGGCGTCACGGCCGTCGCGGGCCGCTTCGGGCGCGGCGAGCCCGTGGCCATCCTCGCCCCCGACGGCGCCCGCCTCGGCCTGGGCCTGACCCGCTACACCGCCGAGGAGGCGCGCCTCATCAAGGGGCTGCGCAGCGGCGACATCGAAGGCCGGCTCGGCTACAAGGGGCGCGCGGCGCTCGTCCACCGCGACGACATGGTGCTCTGATGCTCGACCACCTCCCCCCCGCCGAGCTCATCGAGACCATGGGCGCGCGCGCGAGGAGCGCCGCGCAAGCCCTTGCCACCGCAAGCTCGGAACGCAAGGCGGCGGCGCTCGTGTCGGCCGCCCACGCCATCGAGGAGGGCGCGCAGGCGATCCTGGACGCCAACTCGATGGACATGGCCGAGGCCGAGGCCAAGGGCCTCGGCCCCGCCATGCTCGACCGCCTCCGCCTGGACGGGCGCCGCGTCCGCGCCATGGCCGACGGGCTGCGCGCGGTGGCCGCCCAGCGCGACCCCGTGGGCCGGGTGCTCGCCGACTGGACGGTGCCCTCGGGCCTGCGCATCCGCCGCGTCGCCACGCCCATCGGCGTCGTCGGCGTCATCTACGAGAGCCGCCCCAACGTCACCGCCGACGCCGGCGCCCTGTGCCTCCAGAGCGGCAACGCCGTGATCCTGCGCGGCGGCTCGGAGTCGCTCAACTCCTCGCTGGCCATCCACGGCTGCCTCCTCAGGGGCCTGCGCGACGCGCGGCTCCCCGAGGACGCGATCCAGATGGTCCCCTCCCGCGATCGCGGCGCCGTGTCGGCGATGCTGGGCGCCACGCGCCACATCGACGTGATCGTCCCCCGGGGCGGCAAGGGCCTGGTGGGGCTCGTCCGGGCCGAGGCGCGCGTGCCGGTCTTCGCCCATCTCGAAGGCATCTGCCACGTCTACGCCGACAAGGCGGCCGACCCCGAAAAGGCCCGCCGCGTCGTCCTCAACAGCAAGACGCGGCGCACGGGCATCTGCGGGGCGGCCGAATGCCTGCTGGTGGACTGGCGCTTCTACACGCAGCATGGGCCGGCGCTGATCGAGGATCTCCTGCGGGCGGGCGTGGAGGTGCGCACCGAGGGCGAGCTGCTCAAGGTGCCCGGCACGGCGCGCGCAGGCCCCGACGACTGGGGGCGCGAGTTCCTGGACATGGTGATCGCGGCGAAGCTGGTGGACGGCGTGGGCGAGGCCATCGCCCACATCCGCCGCTTCGGCTCGGGCCACACCGAATCCATCCTGACCGAGGACGACGCGACGGCGCATCGCTTCTTCGCGGAGCTCGACAGCGCCATCCTCCTGCGCAACGCCTCCACGCAGTTCGCCGACGGGGCCGAGTTCGGCATGGGCGCCGAGATCGGCATCGCCACGGGCAAGCTCCACGCCCGGGGGCCCGTGGGGGCCGAGCAGCTCTGCTCCTTCAAGTACCTGGTGGAGGGCGACGGGACCGTGCGCCCCTAGCCCCCCATCGCCGCCTCCGCCCGCGCGGCCTCGCGGGCGAAGGCCACCGCCAGCACCGGGTCGGCCCCCGCGAGCCCCGCCGCCACCGCGCGCGTCCAGGCGACGCAGTCGCGCCCCCTCCCAGCCCGACGGGGGCGAGTCGGCCGGGGCGGCGAGGCTGGACGCCTTGTCGGCGAGCTCGATGCGCTTGGCGCCCGGCGACTTGGCCGGGGCGTGGATCACCTGGCGCCTCTCGCGCTCGGACCAGTCGTCGGTGACCTCGGCGACCAGCGCAGCCACCCCGGGGCCGAAGGCCGCGCGGACGTCGGCGAGCGTGCGGTCCCTGTCCTCGACCAAGTCGTGGAGGACGGCGGCGAGGAGGTCTTCGGCGCTCGAGGGCATGGCGGGATCCTGGCCCAAGGCCCGGGCGGCGCCGGGGCCTAGAAGCGCGCGGCGATCCGGTCGGGGGCGAGCTTGA
>ERZ1066120.352-NODE-352-length-44951-cov-39.300918_pt1 | contig 44951 bp, 44 predicted proteins | sample MGYA00382767_ERZ1066120 | MGnify/ENA primary metagenome ERZ1066120 (study PRJEB33369, sample SAMEA5778350) | biofilm metagenome | biome: Industrial cooling water; feature: Water cooling tower basin; material: Biofilm | place: United Arab Emirates | collected...
ATTTATCTTTCTATTTGCCAGGAACCTTTACCAAGAAGTCCATAAGCAAATAAACTGTAAATGCATCGCAAACAGTCGAGGTTGTTGGCATATGTATAGTATAATGGTACCTAATATCGTTGCACCTCGACTAGAAACCGGGCATAAGAGCGAAACATATTCCTAAAAAACGTTAATCTCCCGTAGAGAAGCCCGGTTTCTTTGAGCTTGTTGAAAATGGTGCATTCCGGTAAGGTATCAAAAGTCAGCTATCAACTCGCACTACAGGGACTGTCGTTAAGTGCGAATATAATTTTTTGTTACTTTCACACACTTGGTAAGCAAGTTAAGCAGCGAGTAAAAGAGAAAAAAGTTTTAGAATAAGATAAAGTCTCTATACCCTAAACTAATGACAGATGTTTTGAAAGCTTTAAAATCTGCTAATTTTTTGGTAGATGCACATGGTCAACGGGTAGCTGTACAGCTAAGTATGGCATCTTGGGAAACTTTACTTGATTGGGTAGAGAAACAAGAAGATGCAGCAATTGTTAAGGCTGCTATCCCCAAGTTAAAGCAACTGCGCTCTGGTTCTGCTAGTCAAGAGTGGCTCGATTGGGATGCGGTTAAAGGACAATGGGACGAGGATTAAGGTTTAGCTGATGTATCATGTTAGGTTGCAAGCTAATGTTTATGATGAGCGAAAAGCATTACCGGGGAATATTCGACAAAGAATGAAGAGTTTGATTGATTCTTTGGCAGAAGAACCACGTCCTTACAATAGCGTTGAATTAGACTTAGAAGAAGTCGATACTGATTGGGAAATTAGGCGGATTCGTCTTAGTATGTGGCGAGTAATTTATGCAATTGACGAAGAGTTTCAGCAAGTAGCTGTTTTAGCTATCAGAAAACGTCCTCCTTATGACTATGAGGATATTTCAGATTTACTAGCAAATTTGGAATAATTTATTATTTGGATGAATGGTCATAAAAGTCTTCCAAGTGGGTTTCATCTTCCGACACGATGATTAAGGTTCCAATTGCACTACCGGGCTGGCGAGGCTTGCGGGGTAGTTGGAGTTCGGAAATCAGTCTGGCGGTGCGGTCACCAGAAAAAATCTGCACTTCTTCACCGAGTTGCAAACTTTCAATCAGTTCGGGTAAACGAAATTGGGCTTCTGTAAATGGAATCCGTGTCATTGTTTTATGCTTCTACCCGCTCACTTCTGTTTAATTTTATAGCTTCCGGTTCGCAAGCAGCAATATTGGCTAAAACCTTTAGTAAACAATTAATTTACCTTCTGGGTAATCTTCATCCCAACCGCAAGTCCAATGTCCTAACCGATACCATTCCATTAGGTTAGTAAAAAAAGTATCAGAACTACCCGTCATAATTTCTACAGCAGCAGCAGCTACATCATATGCTACGGCATCAGCGACACTTATTCCTTCTTCAAGCTCGCGACAGTAAATTGATTTGGATACAGCTTGCAATGCTTGTAGCCTTGTTTCTGCGTATGGTGGGCACTGCCCACCTTACCCTCTTATATTAAAGGTTTTTATAGGCAAACGGGTTATGCATATGTTGTTGCTCGCCAGAAATAGTAGTAAACAGCAACGGTTCAGTGCGTTCTGCTGACATAAAAGCAGCAAGGAGCGGTTGAGCGCGCGCTACTATTGGAAAGGAGATGATAGGAATGTTGGCAGAACATAAACATAATATAGATATAAATGATTATGGTGAAGTTTATTCCTTTAAAAGCAATGAGCCGTTGTTACTTGACAACCCTAACGCCGTTTGGTTGGTAAAGTCCGGCGCCTTAGCATTGTTTGCCATTAGTGTAGAACATGGTACACCCAAAGGTCGGCGCCGTTATTTGTCTACAGTCAAAGTTGGTGAGGCAATGTTTTCGGCGACATGTTCATTAGATGGACAGCACCAAATTTTGGCTGTGAGTTTAGAAGAGAGTGAGCTTGTACGAATTTCTAAATCAGAGTTTTGCGATTTAATTAAACGAGATATTAATATCATTAATCGTAACATTAATCAAAATACTAATATAAATCTTTATATAAATAAACAAATTCCAGCAATTCAATTAATCGAAAGATGGGTAAATATTCTAGGAACGTCAGTATCGACGATTACATCATCTAAATTGCCAACACCATCACAGGCGCCGGGATGTGCCGTATTCGGAGACAGTGAAGTATTTCAACCACCGTATGAAAAAGTAATTTGGGTAAAAGTATTACAAGGACAAGCTAATTTATTAGGATTAGATAATTTAGAAATTACTCCATATACAGGAAGAATTCCTTTAGAGAAAAATTTATGGTTACAAGCACGCGAGTCTATAGTAGAAATTGACTCAGCTTGTATTACAGAAAATGAAGGGGGGTTATATTTAGATTCTCAGTTCTTACTCAACGGTTTACATGAGCTACAAAGTTTTGTACTGCAAGCAATAAGTCAAGTCGAACATCAAGAAACGCTCTTTGAGCTAGCGCGCGCTAAAGAACGCGAAAGGTTAAATAATCAAGCTATAGCTAGCACTTTATCAGAATTTGCTAGTATATTTGAACCTGAAAAAGCAAAAGTCATACCTGCTGCACCTATAAGTACCGAAGATGCAGAGAAGTTATATGTAAAATCTTTGCTGTTTTCTGCTGGTATAGTTGGCAGAGTGTTGGGTATTACTATCAACCCTCCAGCTTCATCTGAAGATTTACAAAGAGTTCGCGACCCACTCGACGCTATTGCGCGCGCTTCGCATATCCGCGTTCGTCGCATTACACTACAAGGTGAGTGGTGGAAGCAAGACAGTGGGCCGCTGGTTGCATATAAATTAGAAGATAATCGTCCTATTGCTTTATTACCCGTTTCTGAAAGTCGTTATGAAATAATTGACCCCGTTCTACAAAAACGGTTGCCATGTAATCAAAAAATTGCAGCGACGTTATCACCTGTTGCTTACACTTTCTATCGTCCGTTACCAGAAACGCAAAATTTTCTGTCTTTGATGAAATTTGCTTTGTATGGACGTTCTAAGGAGATGCTGACAATTTTGCTTGGTGGTATTGCAACTACTTTACTCGGTATGGTGACGCCACAAGCAACAGCACTTATTATTGACCAAGCTATACCTAGTGGGGGTGGTGATAAATCACTATTATTTCAGCTTGCTTTGGGTTTGGTTGCAACTACAATAGGCGCCACATTATTCCAACTTACACAGGGTTTTGCATTAATGCGGTTAGAAACTTATGCCGATACTACCACCCAAGCGGCAGTATGGGATAGATTATTAAAACTCAAACCATCGTTTTTTCGTGCATTCTCAATTGGTGATTTAAGCGCGCGGGTTTCTGTAATCACTCAAATTCGTCAAAAACTTAGCAATACTTTACTCAAAAGCTTTTTTTCGAGTGTATTCTCTCTACTCAACCTCGGATTACTATTTTACTACAGCATTCCACTAGCACTCGTTGCCACACTTGTAGCTTTAGTCAACGTCGTAGTTACCATTATTTCTGGTGTTCTTACCATTAAAAAAGTCCGTCCATTATTAAACCAACAAGGTAAACTATTTGGGATGATGGTACAAATTATTGGTGGTGTATCAAAATTTCGCACGGCTGGAGCAGAAGCTAGAGCATTTGCTTACTGGGGTAGTCAATATCGCCATCAATTACAATTAACAATGGCATCGCAAAGTATCGAAGATAACTTAGTAGTAGTCAACAATATACTTTCTGCCTTAACTCCTGCTGTTATGTTTGGATGTGCAACCAGCTTACTCGCTTCATCACAAGCTAATGGTAGTTTCTCTACAGGTACTTTTTTAGCATTTAACGCTGCATTTGGAACATTTATTAGCGGCGCCACGAGTTTAAGTACCACCGTTGTCGATATATTAGAAACACTACCATTATGGGAACGCGCGCAACCAATACTCAAAGCAACCCCTGAAGTAGACACCACAAAAGCAGACCCAGGTAGGTTATCAGGAAAAATAGATATTAAAAACATTGTATTTCGCTACCGTAACGATGGACCGTTAACATTAGATGATGTCTCCATCAAAGCAGACCCAGGAGAATTTATAGCACTAGTTGGTCCAAGTGGCAGCGGTAAATCTACATTATTTAGATTATTATTGGGGTTTGACACTCCAGAATCAGGAAGTTTGTACTTAGATGGACAAGACCTAGCTGGTTTAGATATTAATGCAGTACGGCGCCAGTTAGGGGTAGTATTACAAAACAGTCGCTTAATGTCAGCATCTATATTTGAGAACATTTCGAGTAACGCTGTTTTATCAATGGAAGAAGCATGGGAAGCAGCACACATGGCAGGTTTAGCTGACGATATTAACTCAATGCCAATGAAAATGCACACCGTAGTCAGTGAAGGAGGAACAAACCTATCAGGTGGACAACGACAAAGACTACTTATCGCGCGCGCATTAGCATTACGTCCACGCATATTATTATTCGACGAAGCAACCAGCGCACTCGATAACAGAACCCAAGCAATAGTCAGCGAAAGCTTAGAAAAACTCAACGTCACCCGTATAGTAGTAGCACACCGTCTCAGCACAATACGCAACGCCGATAAAATATATGTCCTTCAAAACGGTAAACTAGTCCAACAAGGTAACTTTGACCAGCTAGCACAGCAACCAGGCTTATTTAGTCAATTAATTAGGCGCCAGAAATTGTAAAGTTAGATTATTTAATCTTGTGGAGCGGGCATCCCTGCCCGCCATTCATTAAATATAAAATATTTATTACTGCTTACTTCTATATTCAAATCCACAACCCAAGGTTTAATTATTTTTACCTTATTAGACACAGAGTACACAGAGGAGAAGTTTATTTATTTAGTCAGTTGACTCGCGGCACCAGAGAATATAATATTAAATTATTTAATCACTATTAGAGCAAAATTTGATTACCATCACAGAAAATAGACTATTTGACTATTATTTATATTATATTATATAGGACAAACACATATGTCTTTTCCGTAATAGGAACGCTTGCGAGCAACAAGAGTGCCTTCCTGAGAAATAATAACCTCTTCTCCCGATAATAGCAGCCCACGCGGTTAATTTTGTTAACCATTGGTTATCAAATCTTACGCTCGTTACTAAATTTTGACAACGAGTCGTTGTCAAAATTCTGATTTGCATTTTTCCCTAAAAGACTGAGACTTTGCGCGACTAATGGAACTGCACTAAGGAAAATTAATAATGTCACCACTTTGTCACTATGTTTTGTTTAAACTACAAAATATAGTTCAGTCTCACCAGCATGAATCATGTTGATTGAGCTTAAAATAATTAGGAGGAAAGTGAAATGAAATTTAACCCTAAAGAAAAAGATTTGATCCCCACAGCAAAAACAGAGATCACTCTAAATGATCTAGAACTGGAATGTGAAGAACTGAGTGATGAAGAAGCCACCAGTATCAATGGTGGTGGTGTGTTTGTCCCTAGCGGAACGTCCAGATTTTCATTAAGTGAATTCTATAAGTTGGCTGGTTCTTGGGGTGGTTGAAGTTCAGGGCTTGTGATGGCGCCTACCACCATCACATCAGACCATTCACTTACCTGATAAAGGCTAATTATCGTGTGCGTTAGTATTACATCCGAGCATATTAGCCTTTGACGAAGCAATCAGCGCACTAGATAACAGAACCCAAGCAATACGAGTGCGAAAGTTTAGAAAACTTAATGTTACCTGCATCTCCTGTAGCATACCGTCTCAGCACAATACGCAACGCTGATAAAATTTATGTTTTACAAAACGGTAGATTAATCCAACAAGGTAACTTTGACCAACTAGCACAGCAACCAGGTTTGTTTAGTCAGTTGATTCGCGGCACCAAAAATTATAAAATTAAATATATCCATCTGATTTGTCACATGGTTTATATTTAGAATATAATTACAAATACAAAGCCAAGCAAAAATATATGGTTAGTTTTAGTATTTCAAAAAATTCTTCTGCTGAATCTTCTAAGCTAACTTACGGCGTGCTAATTGATCAAGAACAAGATGGTCAATTTAGTGCAGTCGTACCAGGATTGTCAGACTATAAAAGTCTAGGTGTAACTGAAGATGAAGCAGTATCGAAATTGCAGCAAATTTTGCAAGAACGTTTAAAAAATTCAAAAATAGTTACTTTGGAAGTAGAATCAACATCAAATGAAGACCCTTGGGAGAATATATTTGGCATGTACAAGGATAACCCACTTTTTGATGAGGTACTAGCTGAAATAGAAGCAGAACGCGCAAAACTAGACGCAAAAATGGAAGAGTATTACAAACAACTCGATGAGCAAGGATGAGTCAAAGTGGATATTATATGGGTGCTAGATACAGATCATTTATCACTTATACAACGAGGCTATCCAAATGTAAAACAACGTTCTGATGAAATAGGCTCTGGAAAGGCGATAACAGTTGTAACATTGGAAGAGCAAATGAAGGGATGGCTTAATCTTATTAACAGGTATAACGATCAACCTTCTCAATCTGAAAAATTAATATTAGCTTACAAAGGGATGAGGGATAGTGCAGAGTATATAAACAGAATTAATTTGCTGGATTTTGACCAACTTGCTCACGATTGTTACAAAGAGTTAATTCGTCAGAAAGTTCGTATTAGTACTAGGGATTTACGTATTGCTGCGATTACGCTTTCTATAAAGGGCATTTTAGTTACCCGAAACAACAAAGATTTTACCAAAGTTCCTAATTTAAAACTAGAAGATTGGACAATTTCTTAAGTGAGAATACACTCGATATATTCTCGCAGGTTATGACTAACATACCACATTAATCTTGAAACGTGGTAACTTTGATCAACCAACTATGTAACCAGGTTTGTTTAGTCAATTGATTAGGCGCCAAAGAATATAACATTAAATTGTTTAATCTTGTGGAGCAGGGCTGAATGGGAATACCCCTTTGGAACATTTTTGTGGGACGTAAGTGAAAAAGGAGCTTTTAGCATTGAAAAAATCTTTGATATAGAAGTTGTTTCAGAAGATACTTTATTATCATCTTTATCAGGACATAAATATAAGCAATTATTAAATTTACTACATACTTATTTATCAAATTTTACAATCTACTCAATAAGCTTTAGCGCTCCTGATGCTTATAAAATAAACTTTCAAGAACCTTTAATTACAGCAACAAACTCGCCATCTATACGTACAATTGATCTTGGATATTTAATTAGTGGCGCCACATCTAATCATTACTGGATAGCATCGGGACAATATACATATCACGCGGTTATTAAAAAAGAACAATTTTCTCAAACAACAAAATTAATGCTTGAAAAAGATAAATTTGATTTTAGTTTCTTTAAAAAGCTTGAAAACTTACTTGCCACTACTTTCAGTGAAAAATATACTTGAGTTAATTCGGCGCCAAGGCTATGCTATGTGCGATTGGGTATATAGCATAGCAAACTATAAAATATAGTTGTGACACGATTCGGTGTTTGAGTCGAATATGGTCAACTTTATCAGTGTTGGCGCCTAAGTAAGTACATAAAAATGTACTAATGGGTGGTGTCTGTAATGCGCGCATGTTAGTGTATAAATTAAGGTAAATATTTATGGACTAAATTTTTTATGAAGTGGAAAAACCTAAGCTTTTTGACTTGTGGATTTGTATTATCAACTACAATATCTTTTATTTTTACATCGGTAGCAAATGCAAATAGCAGCACAAATCTAAATCCAAGTTTAGTCCCAGAGTCAGGAAAAACTGCTCAAGATTTTGTACCATCAGGTTGGAAGCTTCAGGATAAGGTAGATGGAGATATTAACAACGACCGTCAACTAGATACAGTATTAACATTAATCCAAGCAGGGACACAAAATGATGAGCGTGCGCGTGGATTAGTAGTTTTAGTCAAGCAATCGAATGGGCAGTTACGGCGCCTAGCTGTTGCAAATAAACTTCTACTATGTTCGTCTTGTGGAGGTTTACTAGCTGGACCAGATGGGGCAGGTTCAAATATAGAGATTAAAAAAGGTGTTATCACAATATCTCAACTAAGTGGTTCACGATTTGCTCGTGAAACCAAACATCGTTTCTGGATAGATAAATCATCTGGGCGCCTTGTGTTAATTGGTAAAGATATCTTTGATTTTGACCGTGGTAATGGCGATTCAACTTTGGTTAGTAGTAACTATTTAACTGGGCAACAAATTGTAGAAAAGTCCCAGCGTCAAAAAGTAGTTTCTACTAAAAAGTCTACTATTCCTAAGACCAAGCAGTTCATTGAAACTGTTAATATTGAAACTAATTAATTTTGCCCAATAAGGAACTTTCAAAAATTTAATTCTCCCGGAATGTGGAGTGGGCATCTGAAGCTTACACCTCCTTTGAATGAACGGGCGGGACGCCCATTCCACAAGAAAATATTAAAGTTAGTGATTGGGCTGGTGTTTGGGGATTTAGACCGGAACGCTCTGCATTGGTAACATTTTGTTTTATGCCATTTCAAATTTACCTCAAAATCGATAGAATATTTGGAATAATGAGACAAAGGTTATATATATGCCTGAAATTGAAGATTACGGGATTACAGTAGAAGAGTATTTAGAGGGGCTAGAAAAAGGTGTTGATGTTTTGGAATTAAGGCGCTTAGAAGAATGGGGAGTTCCTACAGATTTAGCTTTGGAACTTATGACTCTTATACCCAAAGTAGCTAATCGTACAGCGACACCTGAAGAAATTGTTAGAAGTTTAATGATTATGTCACCACCTCTTAGACAAATTAAATAAGGTTTTACCGCGAAAGTTGATCAAATATTAGGTAGCATAGCAAAATAAGGGTTATATCTATGTCGGAGATAAAAGACTACGGCGTTACTGTGGAAGAATACTTAGAGGGATTAGAAAAAGGTGTTGATATTTTAGAACTGAGGCGCTTAGAAGAATGGGGAATACCTACAGATTTGGCGTTAGAACTTATGCAAATTACGCCTAAAGTAGCTAATGGCACAGCGACCCCTGAAGAAGTTGTTAGAGGTTTACTGATTATGTCACCACCCCTAAGACAAACTAAGAAAAACTAAATAGTGTTTTTTAGAGATTTAATTAATACTATGAGATTGGGACAGGCAGGGATGCCTGTTCCACAAGATGTATATTTATGATAATTTTAAATATTATATTCAGTAGCTTCACTGAGTTAGTTAAAATACATTTGTATTAAAACACGCAAAATTACGGAATACTTAATGAGGTCATAGTTGTATTGTGGAAACATACGCAACTCAGTACTACCTATGACAATTCAGTTTCCCTTAGTGACTAATGGTTTGCAGATAGTGGATTCAGATGGGCAAGTTATTTTACTGCGTGGAGTTAATTGGTCTGGGTTTGAAACAGATAATCATGCACCGCACGGACTGTGGACAAGAGATTGTACAGACATGCTGGTTCAGATTAAGAAGCTAGGTTATAATGTTATCCGTTTACCTTTTTCTGTAGAATGTTTGAGTTCTAATTGGGTAACGGGGATTGATTTTAAGAATGGTAAAAACCGAGTTCTGAAGGATAAGAAACCTTTGGAAGTGATGGATTTTGTTATTCAAGAAGCTGGGCGCCAAGGTTTGATGATTCTTTTAGATTGTCATCGACTTAATGACTTTTACACTCCGCAGTTATGGTATGGAGATGGTTTTTCTGAAGAAGATTGGATTGATGCATGGACATTACTAGCGAAACGGTACAAAAACCAAGCAAATGTGATTGGTGCAGACTTAAAGAATAATCCGCATGGCGCCGCAACTTGGGGTAGTGGAGATATTGCGACAGATTGGAGACTAGCGGCAGAACGTTGTGGAAATGCCATTTCCAGTGTAAATCCTAATTGGTTAATTGTAGTCGAGGGAATTTCTGGTTCTGTTGCAGGGCAAAAACTTTCAAAACATTGGTGGGGTGGTAATTTAGAAGGTGTTCGCAATAATCCTGTTCGGTTATCAATTGCGAATAAGCTGGTATATTCTGTACATGAGTACGGCGCCGGAGTTTTAGCGCGAGAATGGTTTCAAAAACCAACATCAGAAATATTAGACCTTCTCAAATACCGTTGGGAAATGGGTTTTAAGTATATTGCTTCTGAAAATATTGCTCCAGTTCTAATTGGAGAATTTGGCGGCGAGAGTGTAAATAAAGATACAGTAGAAGGGTTATGGCAGAAAGCGTTGGTTGAGTATATTCAAGAAAATCAACTTCATTACACTTACTGGTCTTGGAATCCTAATAACGGTTATACGAGCGGAATATTACAAAACGACTGGATAAATATTAATCAGGAGAAACAAGATTTACTCGCAACAACTTTATTTGAGGCGCCTGTATCGACGGTAACAAAAGTAGCTTCAACTAATATGTTGGACATCGAGATAATTATTGAATCAAATTGGGATAAGAGACTATGTGTACTTTTTCGAGTCACCAATAATAGTGGTGAGAAGTTTGCACCGAAGTGGAAATTATCATTTATTCCCGGTCAAGTACAAATTAATCAAATTTGGAATGGTAAATTTTGCCTACAACCACCAACCGTAACTGTCATACCAGAAGATTCTGGTATAAGTTTAGCACCAAACCAAGTTGTTGAGATTGGATATTGTGCCAACAAATTTGGCAGCAATTATCAACCCAGTGATGTCAAATTAATACTTACTAGTCATTAAACATTCTTGTGGGACAGGCAAGGATGCCCATCCCAATATAGGCGGGCGGGGACGCCCGCTCCACAAGAGTATTCTACAAGAGTATTCTACAAGAGTATTCTATAAGAGTATTCTATAAGAGTATTCTATAATAATAGCCTACAAGTTACTATATACCATATGCGCGCGGGTAGGGTTTTAGTAGTGTTTTTGCTTGATATACGTGAATATTGTTTACAACTACACCACCTCGTTTAATTGGGACTTTTGCAATTTCGTTGAAGCTGTTGAAGTGAGATTTGTAGCTTGTCATTAAATCTTTTCTGGTGATGAATGCTTCGGTGGTAATATATAAAGCGTCTTTGCCTAACCATTCATCTGGTTTTGACCAAAATGCAAACCCGCGTATATCATAACCAATATCAAAACAGGTAATTGGTATGTTAGAGATGGGGTGAAGTGCCATTGCGATGAGTCCACCATAATAATAGCGGTTGGTAAATATAAAGTTAGATGTTTTTAAAGCTTCGCGCAATACCTCAGACTCTGCAAAACCGCTTCGTACTTGTTGAATGTCTATTAATTCTGTAGAAGATGGGTCATTTTGCGGCGCCACAAATCCCCCAAATATTGCAAAGTTACTAGGTTTTTGCAGTGTACCTGTTGTAATATGCAGTAAAAGAAATAGTAAAATTGTTGAAACTATTACTCCTGTACCTGTTAACCATCTCCATACTGAACGTTTAGAACGATTATACCAAATTACAGCTTGCTGTCCTAGTAGTAAAGTTGCTCCCCAAAATCCTGGCATTGACCAAGCAGGTAATATCTGACGATATCCTCCTATTAAGTTAAATCCTAAAATTAAGGGTAAAGATAACCACAATATAAATATGTTTTTTTGGTCTTTAAATTCTTTGAACTCTTTACAATCTGCATCTATAGACTTTTTAGAAAATACTTGACTAATTTGATTGAGTGTGGTTTTTAATGTAATGCGCCACAATGGAAACCCTATGGTGGGAAATAAATAACCAATACCAACTAAACATACTAATAAAACATTTAGAAAATTATAGCCGGCTCTAGGCACCGCGCGCTCTGACTGAAAAAGAAACGAAACCCAGTCATGTTGAATATTCCAATATAAAATCGGTGATATAGTTAGCAAAAATAATCCAACACCTAACCATGTCCAAACAGAACTAAAAACTCTACGATGCTGCTGACTTGTTAAGCAAAAACCAACTAGTCCAAATCCTAAAATAAAACCGTGATATTTACTTAAACAAGCTAAACCTACTAAAACCGAAAGAATAGTCAAACGGTAACTAGGAACATATTTACTCGGTGGAAAATCAAAATCTTCCTTAAAAAACTCGCAAACTGCACAATATAAACTTGCCGACCAAAAAAACATTAACGGATTATCGGGTAAAGCAAATGTACCAAATGCAAGCTGATATATTGGTGTTACTGTAGCAATTGCCAATGTTAATGTCGCTGCTTTAACTGAAAATAATCTAGCACTTGTTAAATACAATAGTACTAAACTACCTGTATGTAAAATCAAGGCGCCTAAGCGAATAGTAAATTGGGATACATTACCAGTTAACCAGGGTCCCAAACCAGTAGAAAAAGCTACAAGAAGTGGATGGTCAAAGTAACTCCAGTCTAGGTGCAGGCTGTACATGTAATAATATGCTTCATCAAAGCTAGGATAAAGCCAGTAAGCAATAAAGCTTCTAAACAGCAGTCCCCCAAGCAGCAAATTAACCGCTAGCTTGTTAGTTTTCTTAGCCATCCTTTTCTGGGCTACTTGCATTCTTATCTCTATATATATATTTCCAACTTGAATAACCTAACGTAAAAAGGCGCCCTTGTGTAACAAAATATTCGAGTGTGTATTTCATTTTAACCAATGGTTTAAATTGCATCCTCAAATCATACAAACCATAGGACGACGTTTTTCTTCACTAGTTTCATATTAAATAAATATTTAGCAGTATAATTTTTTACTTACATACTCGATTATACATAGTTAATTCTGGAAGAAGCTATTAAATTCATGTGTAGCATGTGGGAATGTAAGGGTAATTACCGATTATTTTCCGGAAGGTGCTTAATGTTGCCGTAGAAGAATAAAGCTAATATGAGCTTAAAATGAAGCTTGTAGAAATAACTCGTGCTAAGTTAATTACCCATATATAGTATGTCGGGTGTGTTTCAAGAATTGTAAAAAAGCTCTAGTTTTAAAGACATGTCACGTCACGAAGATAAAATTGATACTGGCAATCAGCAAGTAGATAGTGGAAAATTTTTAACACCATTCCAGCGCAAGCTATTACAAAAAAGTCTGCAAACTGATTTAACTGAGTCATACCGTCAACGTATCCACATTATGTTGCTGGCAGATGAAGGAAAAACTCAAGCTCTTATTTGCCGTAATTTGGGATGTTGTCCAGCAACGGCACGTCATTGGATGCATATAGCTCGTTCAGGTATGGCTCATCAATGGCAAGATTGTCCAATTGGGCGCCGTAAAAGCATTAATGACCAGTACTTAGAGCGTTTGAAAGAATTAGTCACTAGTAGTCCTTGTGATTTTGGTTATTCTTTTCGGCAATGGTCTGCTACATGGTTAAGTAGGCATTTGGCGAAAGAGTTTGATATTGAGGTAACACCCCAGCACATAAGCAGACTACTTAAACAAGTAGGTTTGTCAACGCGCCCAAAACCGGAAAGAACTCAAGTTCATGTTTTGGATGGCGCCAGTGGGTCGCAAATTATGATTCATGACTTAAAGTCGGCGCCATTATCTGATAGTGCTGAATTTTTACCAATTAATTTTCCTACATCTCTTAGTAATTCTAACGTTCATGAAACAAAATCTATTTGAACATATTTCTTTGGAGCAACAGTTAAACAAAATTTTAGGTTGTTCTCTTGCACCAAAGGAACTTCAAAGCTGTCTATCTCAAACAAAATTAATAACACCAAAAGTTGGAAAGTTTTGGCAAGGAAATGATGCGGAACCAGGCATTTATATAGTGTTGGTCGGCAAAATACGATTACTTAATCATGAAGATGAGTTAATCAGCACTTTAGAACCAGGAGGTTTTTTTGGTGAATTTACTTTGTTTCCAGGCGCCGACATTAAACGTTATGATGCAAGAGCAAGTGTAAATGTACAACTATGCTTAATTTCGGGTGAGGTTTTATTACCATTGATGGTTAAATATCCACAAATTAAAGAACACTTGTGGAATGAAGCAAAAAAGTATAATCATAATCAAAATGTAGAAAGTTCTAATAATCTCCCTCCACCTCGGTTTGAGCAAGAACTCAAGAAAGAACCAAAGCTTCAGAAAAAAATTAGCCAAGCTTACTTTCCTAACCCTAGTCAGCGAGTTCAACACTTATGGCAACGCTTTATTCGACGCTATCCGTTTTTTGCCCAGCAGAGTGCATCAGATTGTGGCGCCGCTTGTTTGGTAATGGTGTCTCGCTATTGGGGGAAACGGTTTAGTATTAATCGCTTGCGAGATATTGCTAACGTTGACCGTAATGGTGCATCTTTACGTGGGTTAACAACCGCAGCAGAAAGTATTGGTTTTAGTACGCGACCTGTAAAAGCAAGTCTTGACCAGTTGGCAAAGCAGAAGCTACCAGCTATTGTGCATTGGGAAGGTAAACATTATATTGTTGTTTATGAAGTGGCGCCTAAATATGTAATTGTTGCAGACCCAGCGATTGGTCAACGCACTCTTACCCACTCTCAATTTAAGAAAGACTGGACTGGTTATGCATTACTTTTGCAACCTACAGTCTTTTTAAGAGATGTCAAAGAGACGAGTACACCCTTCTGGCAGTTCTTTGAGTTAATGAAACCTCACTCTTTGGTGATGTTTGAGGTGTTCGTTGCTTCCATTTTTATTCAGATATTTGGTCTGATCACACCTTTATTCACTCAGTTAATTTTAGATAGAGTAGTAGTACAGCGTTCTGAACTGACTTTAAATGCAGTTGGGTTAGGGTTGCTAATGTTTAGCATCTTCCGCGTTGCGATGATGGGGTTACGGCAATATTTGCTAGACCATACGGCAAACAGAGTAGATGTAGCGTTAATTGTTGGGTTTATTCGTCACACTCTACGACTACCTCTAAGTTTCTTTGAGTCTCGTTATGTAGGCGATATTATCTCTCGTTTGCAAGAAAACCGTAAGATTCAACGTTTTCTATCAGGAGAAGCATTATCTATCTTACTAGATTTACTTACAGTTTTTATCTATGTAGGATTAATGTTTTGGTATAGTTGGAAAATGGCTTTACTGGCATTGGTAATTATACCCCCATTTGCGTTATTAGCATTGATTGCTACGCCTTTTTTACAAAAGATTTCACGGGAAATATTTAATGCTGTTGCTAGTGAAAGTAGTTATTTAATTGAAGCTTTAACTGGGGTACGAACGGTAAAAGCAACAGCAGTAGAGCAAACAGTACGATGGCATTGGGAAGAATTGTTAGATAAAGAAATAAAAACTAACTTTTCTGGACAGGTTATCGGTAATAGACTGCAAATTTTTAGTAACACGATTCAAGCGTTGATAACTACTGGTTTACTATGGTTCGGCGCCCATCAAGTCATTAACAATGAGTTAACTATCGGTCAGTTAGTCGCATTTAATATGTTGCTAGGAAACATTATTACACCATTTCAACGATTAACTGTACTATGGAATCAAGTACAAGAAGTTGTAATCGCTGTAGAACGAATTAACGATGTTTTAGATACGGCGCCTGAAGAAGATTTACAATATCAACCAAGACAAAACTTACCACCAATTCAAGGGCATATTCGTTTCGACAATGTAACATTTCGTTATCATGCAGAAAGTGATACTAATGTTTTAGAAAATCTCAGCTTTGAAGTCAAACCAGGACAAATGGTAGCACTGGTAGGACGTAGTGGTTCTGGAAAGACAACTATTTCCAAGTTAGTTTTAGGGTTATATCCCCCAACTGACGGCAAAGTATTGATAGATGGACACGATATTACTAGTGTTTCTTTACGTTCTTTACGTTCGAGAGTTGGTGTAGTTGACCAAGATACTTTTTTATTCGGCGCCACAATTCGACAAAATATTAGTTTAGGACATCCAGGTGCAAGTTTAGAAGAAGTGATTGAAGCAGCAAAACTTGCAGGCGCCAATGATTTTATTAAAAAGTTACCTATGGGTTACGAAACTCAAATAGGTGAAGGTGGGGGGTTACTATCTGGTGGACAAAGACAGCGTATTGCCATTGCTAGAGCATTGTTAGGTAATCCTAAATTACTAATAATGGATGAAGCAACATCTCATTTAGACACCGAGTCAGAAAGAATAATTCAACGCAATTTAAATACTATCCTCAAAGGACGAACTACATTAGTTATTGCCCACCGTCTTTCTACAGTTAGAAATGCGGATTTGATACTAGTGTTAGATAGAGGTTTGTTAATAGAAAGCGGAACTCACGAAGAACTAATGGCAGCGCGCGGACATTATTTCTATCTCAACCAGCAACAATTAGATGCAGCCTAAAAAATAAGACTTCTAAAACTAAAATATGACAAATACATCTAATGGACGGGTAAAAAACTATCTACCAGAAAACTCAGCAGTAGTAGATAGTACTATTGAATCAAATAACTTAACTGATGATTGGTCAGATGTAACTAAAGACTTAGTAGATACCTTACCCCAGGTTTGGACAAGAGGATTATTGTATTTTTTATTCAGCTTTGTTTCTATTGCTTTACCTTGGGCAATGCTATATAAAGTTGATGAAACAGGTACAGCTAGAGGAAAACTCGAACCAAAAGGTAAAACAGTCAAACTAGATAGTGCCGTTGCTGGAACCGTTGCTGCTATTCCCATCAAAGAAGGTGATACAGTTAAAGCCGGAGAACCAGTACTAATATTAGATACAGAGTTAGTACAATCAGAACTACGTCAAGGTAAAGATAAATTAGAAGGGCAATTAAATAGACTATCTCAACTCAAGATTTTGAAAAACCAGTTAATTGTAGCCATAGCAACTCAGCAACAGCAAAATCAAGCCCAAGAGTTAGAAAAACAGGCACAAATCGAACAAGCACAACAAAATTTTACAGCCTTAAAAAATTCGTATGCAATTCAAAACGAAGAAAAATTAACGCAAGTAAATCAAGCAAAACAATCTATTGAAGATGCTCAAACAACCAGCAAATTAGTTCAAGGCAGTTTAGCAAGTGCCCAGCGAGAAGTACAAAGATACCGTCAGCTACAACAAGTAGGCGCCGTACCCGAAATAAACGTAGTTGATAAACAGGATATTGCCCAAGAAAGACAAAAACTATACGAAAAAACCCAATCAGATATAAAACAAGCAAATTTACGACTAGTCGAACAAAAAAGTAGCTACGAGCGAACCATTCGTAAAGCCAAAGATGAAATAGAGCAAGCATACTTACGAGTCAAAGAGCAGCAGAGAAGCTATAAAACCTTAACTCACTCTGGTAAGCTAGCAATTTTTAAAAGCGAAGAGCAACTCAAAAATTTAGAAACAGAAATGACAGGATTAAATACAGAAATAGCTCAAAGCCGAAGCCAAATAAAAAGCCAGCAATTCCAACTACAGCAAAGACGAATAAAATCACCTATTGCGGGTAAAGTTTATCAGCTACCAATTCAACGTCCAGGTTCAGTAGTGCAATCTGGAACAATGGTAGCAGAAATTGCACCCGAAGGTTCACCGTTAATTCTTCGAGCGACAATGGCAACAACAGAAAGTGGTTCATTAAAGAAAGGATTACCAGTTAAATTAAAATTTGATGCTTATCCATTTCAGGAATACGGTGTTATCGAAGGAGAACTATTAGAAATTTCTCCTACCACTATAGATATAGATACACCAAATGGAAAAGTACCAGCTTATAATTTAGAAATTGTCCTGAAACAAGACTGTATTGTTAGTAACAATAAATGTACACAATTGCGTCCAGGTACTACAGCAACAGCAGAAGTCATAGTACGTCGGCGCCGGATTATAGATTTTTTACTAGACCCATTCAAGCAATTAGAAAAAGGAGGTCTAAAGTTGTAATACTTATATTACCTATCATAAATAATAGTTCAAAAACGACAAATTTCACATCCAAATTCATTGAAGCTATTTAGGAGCAACCCATGTTACAAGCTATAACTGTTACCAGCGAAGATATTTTGCATCAAATTAAGTTGAATTATAAAGTTCCTGAAATAATTGAGCAAATAGTTACACGTAAAATTATTGAAAGTGCTGCTAATCAAGAAGGAATAAAAATAGAAGTAGAAGAGCTTCAAAAAACAGCAGATCAAATACGAGGAATGAATAAATTATTAAGTGCTGATGATACTTGGAATTGGTTGAAAAAGCATAGTCTTTCTTTAGAAGATTATGAAGAAATTGTGCATAATACCCTTCTCTTTAGCAAATTAGCAGCCCATTTATTTACAGATAAAGTTAAGCCCTACTTTTTTGACCATCAACTAGATTATACTGGTGCAGCAATTTATGAAATAATATTAGATGATCAAGATGTTGCTTGGGAACTATACTATGCTATTAAAGAAGAAGAAATGAGTTTTTATGATGCAGCGCATCAATATACTCAGGATAAAGAATTACGACGTAAAGGAGGATACCGAGGAATAGTTTATCGTAAAGATTTAAAACCAGAGATTTCTGCTGCTGTTTTTGCAGCCAAACCATCACAAATGATAAAGCCAATAGTTACTTCTAAAGGAATACATTTAATTTTTGTTGAAGAATTTGTTCAAGCAAAACTAGATAAAATTTTACTTTCAGAAATCATAACATTATTGTTTTCACAATGGTTGAAACAGCAGATAGAGCAAGTAGAATTTACAGTAAACCTTGATTAAAATTAACTATTTATCAAGTAGCTTATAAATTGTGAAGACCAAATTAGTTTGGTCTCCACTTTTGGATTTAAGCGCTTGCTTGTGTACTACTTAGTTCCAAAGTTTTCTGATGGCACAGCCAACGTCTTTACCGACTTCGTATACAAATTTCACTGCCTCAACAGCTGCATCAAACAAATCGCCACCGTGAATATCTTGAAGTTCTTTTTCTTCAGAGATTTCAACTAGATATGTTGCCTCAATGTCCATTATTTGAATGCTTGTTTTCATGTTTTAACTACCTATGATTTCAAAAGTTTACTTGATGAAATTTCTAAAATTACCTAACAACTACAATCTTCTCCCGATAGTCCTACTGCAACACCAATTAGAAAAATTGCTGCAACTACTACAACAGCAGGGTGAATACCACCTTGTATAGCATTAATTTGTTCTTCAGATAAATCTGTAATAATGCTATCTTGGTTTAAGTCAGATATGATAATACTAGACATTTGCGAGTTAACTCCTAAAAAGTGTGTTGATGTTTAAGGCTTGAAATATTAACTGCCTTACTCTATTTAATATTATCTGCCATCCAATTAAATATTTCAATGTTTAATACCATAATTAAAAAATATAAAATATGTATTTATATTCAATAAATCCTTGTAGAGACGTTACATGTAACGTCTCTACATACGTTAACCGAGATATTACATTTATAAATCAAAACATTATTAAAATATTTATGTTGTATTAAATTAGAATTAAAAATAAATTTAAGTTGAAAATAAAAAACAATCCAAAAATTATTTGGATTGAAAAAATAATATATATTAAGAGGGATAGGAGTTGAGAAATGATATTTACGTAGAGACCGAATTAATAGGGTTTAGGAGAGAGCGCGTCTTTCTCAATTTGGTCTAAAGCCTTCTTCGCTTTAAAAAGAACTTTTAAATGAGCAAGCTGGCTATTCCAAGCAAAACGAGGTAAAAGAGGTGCTTGAGAATTGTGAATAGAATTAGTAGAAGTATTATCCATATAAATCTTATGCTTGCTTTTAATTACTGGAACCGACCAAAGGCGCCATTAATGGTTCAGAGTGCCAACTTTCTGACCATTGAATTTTGTCAGCACTAAAGCGGAGTGGGTCGTTTTCGGGTAAAGGCGCCTGAATAGCTTCTTCAATTAAACTAAACTCGCCATTATCAAAGGGTTTACCATCTGCACGACGTTTAATAACTACTCGCTCTCGAATATTATTTTTAGCTTGTGTAAGCGCACGGTGATGGCAGTAAGGATTATTACCTCGTTTATCAAAGAAGACATGAGCCGTCCAACTACAACCACCACGACAAAGTTCAGCAAATTCACAAGTTTTGCAAAAACCCCACAAATGCTCAGTTCCTTTCGGAGTTCCAGCCCCTAAATTAAATCGTAATTCTTCTGTCTCTTCAATAATTGTACGAAGGTCGTAGTCACGAATATTACCTCCTGTATAAGGTGTGGTAGGAAGCGAAGGACAACCTTTAATGGCGCCATCAGCTTCAATACCTAAAGCAGAAAGTCCAGCACTACATCCTTGCCAGAAAGAAAAAGCTTCACCTCCCCGTAACATTCGTTCTTCTGGACCATAGTAGCCAATATTATTTCCTGGTTGTACGTGTACACCTTCTCGTTTCGCTCTATGGGCAACACGAGCAATCATGGGATAAACGTCTAATAATTCGTGTGGTTGAAGTAAAATATCACTGTTATCTGCTGCATTACCCATTGGTACAGTAAGCTGAATTTGCCAAGCTTTCGCTCCTGCATCACGAATACGTTCGTAAATACAAGGAAATTCTGGCGCCGAAAGTCGATTAATTTGTGTATTGCAACCAACGAAAATACCAGCTTTTTGAAGATTGCCTATCGTTTTAAATGCCCATTGCCAGGAATTTTGTCTACCCCGCAGACGGTCGTGAGTTGCTTCCAAACCATCAACAGAGACAGAAACAACCTTAATTCCTGCTTCTTTCATTCGATGAGCAGTATCTAAGTTAATGCCAAAACCTCCTGTAGTCATTCCGCAAAGCATCCCAGCAGAAGTAATAGCTTTTGCAATTTCCAACCAGTCAGCACGTAAAAAAGCTTCACCTCCAATTAGAGTCACTTCTTTAATTCCGACATCTGCTAACTGTTTAACTAAATCAAGAGCTTCTTCGGTTGAAAGTTCTTTTGCTCTTGTATTTCCCGCGCGCGAACCGCAATGTTGACAAGCTAAATTGCATTTGAGAGTAATTTCCCAAACTGCATAAGTAATTCGATGATAAGTCATCACAATACCTGATATTTAATGATTTGAGTCAGGACAGATATACTTTTTATTTTTCCGTCCTGAAAAAACTAATTTATGGTTCCTCACTCAATAGTGAAAAAATCAATTATTGAGCCGTATAGCAGTACAGGGAATGGGAAATTTATTAATTTTATGGCGCCACCAAAAACAGCTTCGAGTTCTTTTTCGTTTAAATCCCTAAGATTCGCGTCATCTTTTGTTGACTCCAATAAATTTGCAGTAACTTCTTCAAATTCTTCTTGGGTAAACTCATAACCATTATCACTAAGAATTGTATTAGATTCATCCTTACTCTTCGCTGACTGCATTTGAGTACGGAAAACTTCATCATTTGCAAGCCTTTCATAAAAAGCGTTAACATTTTCTATTGACATAATTTTCTCCTAAGATTAGTGAAATAAAGAAACCTGATTTTTTTTCAGGTATAAATTAAGCTAAACTCTACAGCAAGCTTCTGCCTTTTATATCTTAGATAATAGCTAGCTAATTAAGTTGAAGCGTAAGATTATTAATTAAGCACAACTAAAACTTTTATGTTCTAATTTTTCTATTGACTCAGTTGGCAATCTTTATAAACGTAACAATCAGAAATCTTGCTTTAGAAATAACTAAAACATTTATGTGTTGAAAATTAGCACGCTCGTGATGGTTATTTTTGTAGCGTGTTGGTAGGACAGGCGGGATGCCTATCCTACGGGATGTCTATGCTGCAGGTTCTGGATGTTTTTGTTGGTAGGTGTTATCGCAGTATAATGCCCATGCGGCGCCAAACATTGCTGAGACAGAACCAGCTACAGCGGCAGTAACTCCCCAACCTAACGGACCAGTCCAGTTAACAATTTCTTTTAATACTGCTGTTGACGCTTTACTAACTATGTACCCGGTTCCGGCGCCAACTGCACAAACTAAACCTAATTCTGTTAATATGTCTAAGATGCCTTTGCTCGATAAATCTTCTTCAAAATAAGTTTTCCATATACGGGAATACATTAAAACATCCGAAGCAGTCAGAAGAAACTGCTTGGGAAGTTCTACACCAGGTGTGGGCGCCACAGAAACACTGGCATTACCGAGCGCACAAGTTACAATTACCGAAGTTGCTTCTAATCTTTTTTTGCCTAACTTACTCACCGTCTAATCTCCTATTAGTTTGAGAGACAATATAAATGCCTTGGCTTAAATACATATTAACTGCCAGTTACAAAGTAACCCAAACTAACACAAGGGTAGGCACCACCTACCCTCAAAATCTTTACTCTTCCTCTATATCTTCACCTGGACGCTGAGTAGCAGGTGGAAAATCTACGTATTCTTGGGTGCGAGTTGTGTTTGTCGTTATACCTTCAGGCAAAACGTCTTTGGGGTCTACTGACTTATCCGCAGCTGAGTTCATATTCAGTTGACCGTTAGCATTAACGTTTGGTTTATCTGAAGTTCCTTTGTGATTTGCGCGACCTGCTGGCATAATAGTATTCCTCTGATAAAGACAACATGTACATACTTAGCCTAAGCTCGTCGTAGTTTGCTACACACTATCACAAGACGCAAATCAAAGTCAGCACAAAGGTATAAGTGTATTTAGTTAGCAACAAAGAGCCATACTTACCAAAAAAGTTGTTATTTATACACATTATCTTTTTACGGTATTTGTACTCTAATGTTTGAAATATGACAGTTTGTTTCAAGTTGTTTCGAGTTATTTCAATTTAAAAAATCGCTTGTGTTTTTAAAAAAAATATTATACAAAAACTAACTATGTGCATTTACTTGTAGCATTTACCAACTCCACAAGGACTTAGTTTACTCAAATGAAGTCGCATATAAGGCTGAAATTAAAGGAACATGCCTGTTTTGCTAATGCACCCCATTGGCAGCAATTGTTACAAAATAAAGCACAAGCTGTTACAAATCTTCATCCTGAGATTGATACGTTTTTTACTAAATATAGGTTGCCAGTTTGGGTGACACAAGAGTATAAGCCTAGCGGGAAAGATTGGAACCAAGAAGAAATCGCTAGTGGGCTTAATCGTGTTTACCGAATTATTCTTCAGCAAGATGTAACAGTGCCAGATAGCCTTATCCAGGAAATGCGGAAGTGCAAGATTGTCGAGTCGGTGCAAGTTGGTGCAGTGGGAGAAGCACATTTACCAACAATGCAATCTGCTGCAATGAGTATGACAACTGATATGCGTTCTCGCCAAGCAATTTATTTACCTGAAGCGCATCAGTTTACTCAAGGTACACCAGAGATAACTGTTGCGGTATTGGATACAGGTGTGTCACTGCATCACCCAGAATTTGCTCACGCACTACTGCCGGGACACGATTTCGTTGACATTATTGATGGAACTGGAAAATTTCTGGGTGACTATTTAGGCGCCGACGAAATACCAGAGGATGAAGTTGGACATGGAACTCATGTGGCAGGTATTATTGCGGCTCAAGGTGAATCAATGCCAAAAGGAGTTGCGCCCAATTGTAAAATCCTACCTGTGCGGGTGTTAGGGGCAATGCAGCGAGGTAATAAACGAGTAGGCGCCGGTTTGGTAGACAACATCAATGCGGGCATCAAGTGGGCTATAGATAAAGGTGCTGATGTCATTAATATGAGTTTGGGTATTCAACATGCAGGTGGAGGATTGCCACACCAAGAGGTTGTAGACTATGCCCAACGCAAAGGAGTGACTATTATTGCAGCATCTGGTAATGATGGTACTGAGCAACTCTACTATCCTGGGTCGCTACCTTATGTTATTGCTGTTGGCGCCACTGATGAAATGGGAAATATTGCGCCGTTTTCTACTTATGGCAAGCTTGACTTTGTGGCGCCAGGTACTAATATCTACAGTACTTACTTAAACAAAGAATATGCCTTTTCTACAGGAACTTCTCACGCTTCTCCTTTTGTAGCGGGTGCAGTTGCTTTACTAAAATCTTACGCTCTGAAAAAGAAAGGTATTCGTCTGCAAGATAGACAGGTAAAACACCTGATTCAACATACAGCAGACAAAATTGATAGTCGCTTTAAGCATCGAAAAGCAGGGTTTGGCAAGCTAAACCTAATCGACGCATTAAAACTTCTTGATTATAAACTTAACTATTGAGAGGGTAAATATGGAATCACTAAAATTAGACTCAAAAGGTTTACTTGTAAAGATATTACAATCATATTTAAAGGTTTTGCAACCTAATGTCATTAGAAATATCAACGGTGTTTTTGATGGAGCAACTAAAACAGCAGTTGAAAACTTTCAGAGAAGTGCAGGACTCAAAGTAGATGGTGAGGTAGGTGATAAAACTTGGGAAGCGTTAATTAAACGATTTGAACCAATATGGAATCAAACAGATAGCGAATTTCAAGAAATACTTAAACAAATCAACACTGCTAAAGATGATGCCAACACTGCGATTAGTGATGTAAATAAAGCGATAACTGGCGCCAATGAAAATTTAGAAAAAATTAATAACGCCATCAAAAGTATTGATGACGCTAAAAATACATCAGTTCAAACTATCGACAATGTAAAAGATAGTGCTATTGAATTCATTAATGCTGCTAAAAATAGAGTTATTGAAGAGGTCGATGGCAGCCAAGACAAGGCACTTGATAAAATTAATGAAACAAAAGACAATGTAATAAAAGATATTAATATTGCTAGAGATAGCGGGGTTAAAGGTGTTAATGGAGCAAGAGATAGTGCAGTTAAAGAAGTCAATCTTGTCAAAGATAGTAATATCAAAGAGATTAATGTAGCGAAAAATGAAGCGACTAGAGATGTTAATAAGGCTAAAGATAGTGTTGTTGCAGAAGTTAAAAAAGAAGTTGAGCCAGTATTAAATCGAATAGTTGAAGTACAAACCACTGTTTTGGAGGCACGAAAAACAGCACAAATACAAGCTTATAGAGCCGAGGCTTCTGCTTCCCTAGTCAAAGCCAAAGAATCTGCAAGAGGCGCCTCTACTAAGTTGGCAGAAGCAACAAATATATACAATCAAATTAAGGCATTAAGGAGTGGTGTCGCAAGTTTAGTTAAACAAGCTAGAGAGGCTGCTGCCGAGGCATTAAGTAAACTTTCAGCAGAAAAAGCAAAAGCATCTGATGAAGCTGCTAATCAAGCAATAAAACACGATGATATTGCTCAAAAAGAATTGGAAAAAGCTGAAACAATTTTTACAATGATTGTAAATGAAGTTAAAAACGCTGAAACAGCAGTTCAAGATGTAGAAAATCAGGAGGAAGAAAGCCATAAAATTACCGAATTAGATATATTAAAAATTTCAGTAGACAATATTTCGGAAAAGGAAGAAGAAGCAAAAGCTGCGTATGGTAGAATTAGCAAGCCATTAGAAGAACTTAAATTAGTTCCAGAAAAGATTGAGAAAATAAAACAAGAGGTTGACAAGCTGGCTAAAGCTGCTGAAAGTGGTTTAGATGTACCCAAAAGCCCAACTCCATTAGAAGGTCCTAACTTTAAAAATATCTGGGAATTGTTTGAGAATAATACTGATACTACCCGCACAAACAAAAGCAAGAAAAAAGAATTGCCGCCAGACGAAACAAATTGGGATGATTTTGAGGAGTTCTTTGATCTAAAGATAAAGCAAACCAAAGGCTCTGCTTAGTTAAGAAGTACTGAAACCCTATTTTCTATTGTATTAAACCCTAATTAAAAGTATTACATTATGGCAACACCCAGCACTGAAACAACCAACAATTCTAATGGCGTTCCTCAAAGCTATGCTGTCGATAGAGCGCTGACTTTTAGGGCGCCAACCAGTATTGACTCCTATGCTGCATCTGCTTTGAAGGAAACCGAAGAGTGGATAAGAACGAATAAGTGGGAGGAGTATAAAGGGGAATATATAAAGGAAAACCCAGGAAGCACATTAGAGGCAACCGCAAAAGATACCTTAGCAAAAAAATTATCAATTGATAAAATTGACCAGCTAACCAAGAAACTCGATACGAACGGACTGGGAGATATACCGAGGTTACTGCTATCTAGTTCTAGCATTTATGCTTTTGTACTATTGCAGGCAGTTGATTCTGTTAAGTCAGATGATATTGTCGGTTTAGCAAATGCCGTTGTATTACGAATTGATAATGTTCCTAAGCAATACTTCTTTGCAAGGATACTAGCGAATGTTACCGATGACCTGAACGTTCAAGTTGTCCCGAACGACCCTAATAAAAACTGGCCTCGACTTGTTGAACTCACTCGCAAGCAAGGTATTGATATCCGTGCGGGTCAAGTTCGCTCTGCGGTTGTTGCGCTCTTAAATATTGTCTACAAAGAAGGGAAAGTTCCCTACTATGTTGAACTATATGCCAGAAGCGGCGCCGTTGAAGAAAGTTCGTTTACTCCAGCTATTAAGCAATCAATGATTGATTACCTGCTTAAGTTAGGGGTAAAGTTTACATCGGATGATGACTTTAAAAATAATGATGAATATCTTGCCCTAGCATACAACGAAGCTCAAAAAATGAGTGCCGTTGCCGATGACCCAATTGATACCGCACGCATTAAAGGTGGTCAAGTCACTTGGAATTTTGTAGTAGACAACTTTGATGCTGTAGACCGTCAAGGTATAATTCCAGAAAATATTAAGGCAGCAGGAGCATTAGACTACATATACTTCATTGGTGAAGGAATGCGAGTATTTGATGTCGCAAATGCTTTAGTGCTGCGTTGGGCAAGTGGAATGCTTGATGTTCCAGAAGGAAAAACAGCAAGTATTCTCTACCGCTTCCATAAATTACGTAATGAACGAAGCACCTCAGCAGAAAGGGCAATGCTTTACAAACGAGTATTAAACAGAGGTAACGGTAAATTGCTTTCTAGTATGGTGGCAAATACCGCTTTTGCAGGACTTTGGCATCAGTTGATGGCAGAAGTAGTAGAATATATTCGCAAATCAGAACGTAGTAAAGATGTTTGGGTATCACGGGCGCCTTTATATCAAGCTACAAAAAATTTGCAATATAATTTAACCGAGCATATGACTGGTATGTCACATGTTCAAGTGACAGAAGATTATGCTCATTTGCAAGAAGCACTTGATATTATTCGGTCAGAAGATATTATTAATCACTTCGGTGGAAGACGTAAAACTCTTTGGAGCGTAATTGAGCGAGTAGCAAAAGAAGACTTAGGTACTACAGTACCAACCGCTCCTCTCAGAACTATTGCAGTTGAAGGAAACAAGATTTTTCAATGGATTGCCAGCTTTGAATCTGAAGGTGGAGTGCGGGAAGTTGATTTTGACATGCTTTTAAGCGCCGCAGAATCTTGGATTATTTCCCAAGCATCGATGGAGTCAGCTCGTAATAACAGTGAGTTTCACGATAGAAACAGCAATAACGGCAGAAGCCATAAAAATTCTCATCGGTTAGCGGCAACAAAACCAAAAAAACGTTCTAGCAATGATGATTTCGATGATTGGGATGTTTAAACTCTCTGATTTATCAACTTTGTAAAACTAATTTTGTAGGAAGTTATTACCATGCCCAATCAACAAGAACTAAAAGAACAAGCTCGCGCTAAAACCCGCTCTCTTCTTGCACACTCGCAATCTTTCCGCGCGATGGATAGAGAGGAGCAAATGTCCCTATATAAAGAACTAGTTGATGCCAACTACAACGACTTAGCCGAAGAACAAGGACTAGCAACTGAAATGGCTGCTGGTGATATGATTGACGCAAACCGACATATAAATCGTCGTATTGGGGATGCAAATCAAGATGCTGCGGAAACTTTAGGCAAACTCGTTAATAAAGTCAATTTCCCTGGTTTTGTACGAGATTTACTAGTGGGTGTTTTCGATGCGAACCAAGACGCCAACGAGCGGCAGATGCGGGTATTTATGGATTTAATGAAGCAAGCTACTAAGTCACTTGCTGAATATGTTCGACAAGTTGGAGATGAAGAAGCTTTGCTACGTTTGGTAGAAAGTAATAATCAATATCGTTTATCAATGAGCAAAGCAGGTGGTGGTAGGCGCCGAGCAGGAGGACGACGAAACGCAAATGAACCTGCCCAAGGCGCCGAACCACCAAAACCCGTTTTGATTGACCAGGCAACGGGTAAAGAAGCCAATATGAATGATGCTGCCATTCAAGCTAAAATCTTGGATGCTAGATTAGCGTTGGCAAAAGAGCGACGGACATTACTGCGGGAAACCTTGCTGATGGGTGTTTCTCGCATGGTCGTTGAGAAAGGTGTAATCCGCGCCAATGTGAAGTTTAATATTGATGCCTACGAAGATACCGTCAACGATGATAGAGGTCAAGAAAGTAGAACCGAAGGGTCTTCCTTCAACACCGGATTTTTTGGTTTTGGTGGAGGTTTCTCACGACAAAAATCGCAAGTTAGCATTGCCACATCAAACACTGAGATGGGTTCGGAACTTTCAGCACAAATGGAAGGTTTTGTAGAAATTCAGTTTAAATCAGATTATTTCAAATTGGATAACTTCAGAGAAATTTTTGATTTAGGTCAAGGACAAGTTCCCGCACCACAGTCTCAAGTTCCACCAACAACACCCCCCCAACAACTACCACCCGCACCACCAACAACCCCTTAATAACCAGAAGCTATGGCACTGGCAATTCTGCGATTTTTAGAAAGTGATGGCGCCAAAAGCCGATTTCAAATTGATTTAGGCACAAATCGGTTTTATCAATATCAAATTGGTGGCTTAGAGGTGCATGATGTCAATGGCTTAAAAATGCTGCAAGACCCTATTTATACCTCTGATTTACTTGCTCTGTCACCCGAAACCCTTGGAAGAACAATTCTTGAAGTTGCCAATCACAAATTTGATACGAAACACCGTGCCATCCAAATAACCAGCTTTCGCGACCGTCAACGGGTTAGTCCTGCTATCTCAGAAATTGTCACGGTAGCGAGTGTTGGAGAGGCGCCAGCAAATTCATTTAGCTTAACAACAGCAATAGAAACCTCTATGGATAAAGCCCCAGTCGAAACAGTACCCTTTCAGTATCGAGAAGTTCAACCTGTGAGCGAGGCGATGTTTTTGGGCACCATATTAAATGCAGTTAAGAGTGTTGCGGCGCCTGTCCTTAATGCAGTTACGGGAGCAGTGACTGGTGGAGCTAATGGTGGAATTACTAATATACTTAGTTCAATACTGCCACAATTAGCAGGTGTTATTGGCGGATTGTTACCTCAACTTACAGGTGGCGCCACTGGGTCAGATGGAAGCACAACAGGGCAACCAGTAGATGCTAGCCAGTTAACAAGTATTTTAACTGGATTGCTCCAACAAGCTGGCAGTGCAGTTACGGCGCCTCCTTTAGTATCACCAGCACAAGCAGTTAATGCACTGGTTCCGCAACCTGGAGTTATAGCACCCAGAACCCAACCAGCTATGAATAGTGCCCCAGTTTCTCAAAGACGGGGAGTCTCAAGAGCAAAGTCTTTAGCATTATCAGTACAAAATTATTATTCCAGTCGAGCCTTTGATGAAGATGAGGATGAGTCAGATACTTATGGTCATTCCCTGTCTTCAGAGTATGGGGATGCAATGTCATCTGAATATGCAGAGTCAATGTTTATCAGCGCAATTTTGCCTGTTCTTGGTAGCGTATTGTCTACCGTTGCACCTGATTTACTAGCTTCGATACCAACATTACTCTCAACATTGGGTCCCCAATTGATGAATGTGTTTACATCTTTACTCAGTCCGAAAGCAAAATCTGGGCAAATGAGTATGATGTTGGGTATGGACGGAGAAGATGCAGAGGATGAAGCGGTATTAATTGCTTTGAGTTTGGCAATGGCAGCATCTGCTACACCAGACTTAATATATCAACGAGTAGGCGCCGTTACCTTAGAATTTAGCGATGTAAAACCTGTAATGATGCACGGACGTTCACGTTTTTTGTATCGTCAAGACCAGGATATTGCCTTTCCACTAAAATTAGAAACGCCCCAACCAGTAAAAAAAGCACGATTACAACTGCTGATTAAACATCCAAAAACATTAAAAATATTAATCGAGCAGAACTATCAAATTGAAAGTGCCACTTCTGGTGCAGTAAACGTAGTACCCAGAATAAGTAAAGAGCATCTGAAAAAACTAGCTGTAAATGAAGAGTATTTAGTTTGTGTGTCATTAGTTTGGCAAGGTCGGTCTAAAAAGACACAACAAGTTAAACGTCTGGGAACAAGTACTATACAAACATTTACATTGGTAGGCGAATATTTATTTGACCGTGTAGAAAATGCAGGTGAAGCGATACCACTAAATAACGTCGAAAAATTCCGTTCTTACTGGCACAAAGTTTGGCAGGGAGATTTAACTGAAAATGTACGGAGAATAAATTTTGATTGTAAATATTACTACGCATTAGAAACTAAACGTACAGAAAACGCGCGCATGGAGACAGTGACGCAAGTTTTAGAAGAAGATTTAGCTGGTCGAAAGAGCAGGTTAAAATCAGGTTTAATAATGGCGCCTTATGTATTGAACGAACTGCTGGGACAAATTTCCCAACATCCTCGACTAAGTTCGGGTGAATTATCAGCACTAATGGCGCCAGAATTTAGAAAACGGTTTAATTATGCAGCTCGCACCCAGGTCAAATTTCAAGGACGACCCAGAGACACTGTAGCACTTTGGATATATCCCGAAGTGAAACTGCAACAAATAATACTTAAGCAGGCAGAAAATACTAATGCTCATGGTCATGTGCTGGGATTAAAAGAACATGCCGTTTATTTTCCCATGCCCGCAACCGCTCATTTTATAGGGGTGAGTACGTAAATCAATAAGCAATAGCAAGGAGAATAATGTGAAGGATAAACTAATTGCTGAATTTAATCAGCTTAATGCGATGAAAGGGCTACGAACTGCTGCTGCTTTGCAAGGAGCGTGCCATAATTTTACGATTGAATGGATTAGTTTGATGTTTGCCGATGGTGAAGTATCTGACGCCAAGGCTAATAATCGTATGCAACAATTATCCAAGCGTTTAGGTGGTGGAAACGCTGTTCTTCAAAAAGTTTTTGCCGAAGTATGGAAAGAAAACCCGTCTTCATACAAATTTGCCGATAAGCAGATGATTGCCATTCGGGGTCTTGAAGAAGCAAAGCTGATCTTTGATTATGAAGCTTACGACCAAACAAAACTAGTACAAGCACTCAGAAACCCTAATTATTCAGGATTTCTCTATTCTTTTTGGTTTCCTGGAGCAGTTGTGGGTGCTACTGATGCCCATACAATTGGGTTTTTTCGTCCTATAGTTGCTAAAAAAGGCAAACTGCTTCCAACTAACGAATTGATTAGTGCTTTCGACCCAAATTACGGAGAATACTTAATTCCAGAATTAGAGTTTAACTACTGGCTTAACAAACTAAAGGCAGTTTATGTTGGTGTTATTAAGCACCATATGTTAAAAGGCTTTCCACCAAAAACTCCGCCAAAACTTACAACACAGAATGGTAATGCTGTGGTTACTGCTCAGAATTTAACGCAAGTTGCGACTGGAACTACCAATTACGCAGCACAAGTTGCCGTAGGCGCCGCAAATCGTAAAGACTCTCATGAATGGCAAAAATTAACTAGCTTAATGTGCTGGGATGCCATTTTTCATTGTGCTTATTTAGCCAGTATAATCAACGATGGTAAATATAAGGCTTTACTAGCTTCACGAGACAAGCAGTTTCATTTGGTTAAATATACTGATTCAACTATAAATAATGCAACTGCAATGCAAGCAATTCCACCAGGTCATGCCATTGGCTTTTTTGTGGAAGAGCAAGATAAAACTTGGCGAATGATTCATGTCATGCTTTCTGTTGGAGGCGGAAAAGCAGCAGGAAATAAAAACGACTGCATTGGTGTCGGTAGTATGCTAGGCTGGGAAGTTTTGGATTTAGCTGGTGGACTTAAATGGGAAGACGGCTATATTAAAGCGCCTATGGGAAACGACTCAATCACCGGGTTAATGAAGTATCGCAATGCTTATGTTCGTCACCGACCAATTACCGCTCTCGCTCAAGTAGAACTGCCTTCTTTAAGTAAAGCATCTTCTGTTTTTCCTTGGGCGCCTTCGGGACTCAACTATGCTTTAGCCAACGAACCAGTTTTGCTAAATGGAATGAAAGTTATTTTCGACCAACCCGTTGGACTTTACCCTGTAAATCTTGAATCAAAAGAGGAAGCACGTCGTAATGGCGCCTGAAAATAAACCAAATCTGCCAAAACTTGATATGTTTGATGCAGTTGCACCAACAGAACAAAACGACCGCAGTTTATTAATGCCATTTGCTCAACTTGTTGAGGAGCTAACAAATTATGAAAAACAGCAAGTAGATCATAAAACGGGATTAGTCATGACAATTGAGCAGCTAACGGTCGATATGCCAATTGAACTAAAAGTGACTGTCAATAATGATGGTAAAGTTAACATCAAAGGTTCGCCCCCAACTCAACTTGTTAAAACTACTGTCATGCCTGTTTTTCATCAAATGCGACTACGGATAGTTAAAGATGGCGACTAGTAACAACCGCACCTGGAATTTAGAAACTTTTCTCGATTCATTAATCTATGAGTTAGATAAAGCTCAAGATACGCTTTCTGTCAAGGGAATGAATCGAAAATTAACATATACTGTGAAAGATGTCTCCCTCGACTTACAAATCTTTCCAGAATTTGATGGTGAGACAGTTCGCTTTGTCACTGCTCAACCAGGTGAGACAGGAGCATCTAAAGTAACTTTTTTACTGGGGTCAATTAGAGACCATCAAATCCAAGAAGTTTCCAGAAAGCCTCTGACGCGCAAAGATATTTCTCTTGAAGAAATCAATCTCCCAGAACCAGAGAAAAGAGAGCTTAAAAAGTTGGGAATTCGTTCAGCCGAAGATTTAAGACGCACTATCGAAGACCAAAATGTCGATATTGAAAAGGTTACAGATAAAAAAGTCGATTATAAGGGACTTGCCAACTTAATTAACCAGTCACGGCGCCAACAATTAGCACCAACAGTTTCTAAAGCAAGTTTTTCCAAATCGCAAGGTAAAACTATTTTAACATTAGAGGGAGAAAATTTAGCGATAGCCCAATCTAGCACAGAATTTCCGGCTGCTGCTATTAATAGTCAAGCAGTGGAAGTAATTTCGGCAAATCCCAAAGAATTAAAAATTCAGGTTAATGATAATCATTTACAAGGACAACAAAATCAGTTACAAATAGCTCTTGACCCATATGCTATTGTCACTATGAATTTAGAATTGCCTGCAACAAAACTTAAAAAATAAAAATTAATAATAACGCATTCAGAAACAAAATTTATTGAATTATAATACAACACGAGGAAAAAATCATGTCTAACTATTCTAGCCAAAATCGCCTTTTAGCTCTTGAAAAAGAATTATATAGATGGAAGCAGGCGCCACAAAATGAACAAATTTATCAACTAAATCAGGATGAACCTGAGTTAGGAGACACATTAGAAACGATAGAAGAAAATCTAGATGATATAAATAATGATGAAGAATTCGAGCAGTCAAATCAAGAATCTTCGGTGCCATTAAATTATAGAGATATAGATGAATTTATAAAAATGGATAACTTATCCTACTCAGGTTTGGCATCAATATTATCCAACAATGCCAATCAACGTTTTAACCGTAATATAGCCCAAATTCAAACGCAAGAAGATGAATTGGCGCCATTACCTCGTGAAAAAATGTTTGGTTCGTCGAAAGTTACAACCATAGAGCAACCAACACCTAAACCCACATTAGAATTACCAGAAATTGAGCTTCCAGAACCAGACTCAACTGAATTGAGCTTAGTTTCTGATACTACTTTCTCTGACATCGAAGCATCTTATAGTTCCTTACTTAAAGCATTACAAGAAGCAAGACTTAACAATTTTGAAAACGAGGCAGAGTCAGATGAAACAGAGAATAAAGATTAAATGTCATGGCAAGGCGCCTCTTACTCCCTCCTCTGTGTCTCTGTGTCTCTGTGGTAAAAATAATTACTTTATATTTATTGGCTATATATGTCTAACTCTAACGGCTACAACCTAAATTCTCTCCTCACCCTTGAGCAAAGCTTATTAGCACCAAAGCAATTTCTACCCCAAGAGTCTCTTGAGTCACAGGAACATTCCAACCAACATATAGAAGCACAAGCATTTGATTGGGACGAAGCTATCGAAATGGATTTGGCACAAAACATGCCAACCTACGATGTCCAAGCTTTTGAAGTCGAAGAAGCAGAACCCACACTTGATGATCAAGACCCACTTTCTCAATCTAATTCCCTGTTTGCCTTAGAACAAAGTGTGCTAGGAATTAATGTAGCGTACCAACCATCCGTGCAATTTTCAGTTGAAGACGAAGAAGAACCAGAGAGCCAACCTATAGAGTCGCAGGCATTTGATTGGGATGAAGCAATTGCTTTAGAATATGAAGAATCCGCTTATCCTACTGCTCAATCTTTTGATTGGCTTCCCAGCAATGAAAGCTACAGTTTTGGTGTGGAAGATGAACCACCGACCTATGAAGTGGAAGCCTTTGAGGTGGAAGAACCGCAGGTAGAAGCTACAAATGACGAATATTCAAGCAAATATAATAATAATCACGCATCAGACTACGTAGACAAAGCATCTAATTATACTAAAGCATCTGGTTTTGATGCTGATGATGCAGAACCTATTTATCAAAAAAAATCTAATTATCAGGAAGACCCCGTTAATGTTAACATAGCGAACTGGTCTAGCCCACCAAGTAAGGCGCCTGAAGCAGTTGAAGCATTAAGCGATGATGATTTTGACGAATTTGAACGCGCGTCAACAGAAGGACGTGCATCAGATGCAGAAGCATTTACAGCCGATTTAGCATCTATATTACGGGGTGAAAAAGTTTACGAACCTCCAAAAGAAGCGCCCATCCAACCTGAATCACCAGCCCCAACTCCCAAAGAAACGCCTGTTAAACCTCAATCTTCAACCCCACCTGCACCACCCAAGCAACCACGTCCTCATGATGTATTTGACCAAATGGGCAGAAATGTATCTCATGCTACTGCTTTTGATTTGGGTACTTTCTCGTTAGAGCAACGCTTTGATGAGTTTGACCGGATGTTAGACGAACAAGACAGCGAATCTCTAGCTTATGTTGAAGAAGATAAATCTGCTAAATATCAAGCTTTTAAGGAAGAGGAAATGGCGGCAGATTTAGCTGCTTTGGGTGTATCTGATAGCTTTAACTCTTCACACGAAGAAATTCCACTGGAAGACGAAAATAGTCAAGCATTCAGTTCAGATGAGATAACAGAAACTCTCGACCCAGAATCGCCAGAAATGGAGATGCAGCGATTGCTTTCTGAGAATTTGGCATATAGTGGAGCGTTTGCAACAGCTGCAACTAGTACCTTACCTTCTTTAAAAGGTTTGACTGATATTTATAATAGTACTAATACTACTCCTGCAAGACTTTTAACACCAGTTGAAATAGCAGAAATACAAAGATTAAGTACAGGTGGCGCCGCAGCTGGAGCATCTGGAACTAAAGCATTAACCGACCGTGGCTTGATGGATTATCAAGCAATGGTTACTTATGCAAATGGTACTAATTTTAGTAATTGGGAAAAACTTCCTAAACCTACACGTTTGCAAGTGGCTACTTATCAATGGGGCGCCCACAACCCACCTGTTGTAGACATGAGCAACAAGCCAGGGTACTGGAAAGCTCGTTCTATAGATGCAAATTCCAATCCAGCAAGCCCAACTGCTGCTACATCAAGACAAGCTATCTATGACCGTGACCGCGATATTTGGATTCGTACTCTCAGTGAACCCAGCCCAGCTGCGATAGCCAGAATTCCGTCTAACGTACAGCAACAACTTCTTATTAACACAGCAACTAGAGATATTTTACAGCGTATTTTTGCATTGTTACATCTAGGTCTACAATATCGAAATGGCAATAATCCCTATCAAGCCTGGACACAGCATATCGCGGTAGCACTTTCTCACGGTGGTAGAGTAAATGTCAAACTCCCTGCGAATACAGATGATAGCATTTTGAATTGGCTATTTGTGAGTACTGCGATTCAACAACAAGCAGGTGTTGGCACTAGACTCTCTTCTACCCATGACTTAAAAATTAAGCAAGGTGGTCAATTCAAAGAGAAAAAAGTAATTGCGAACTTTGCCATGACGCACTACGCTTTGGACTTGGCAGTAGGTGGAATTGGTAATTTAGATGTTAATGGAAATCCGATTTTACCTAACGGTTCTTACGGACATCTTTATCTTGGCTATCGTAAACCCGAAAACACAAAAATTGGAGGAATTTTGATTGGTGTTGAAAATGCTAAATATAAGTCAACAAATCCTCTTGGCTATACACACGACCTTAGTGGCAAAGAAGCAGAGATGTCGCCAACAGGTGGATTAAAAATTGACAAGATAGGAACAAAACCTTCTGGGTCTGGGGATACAGGATTTATGTTGCTTGACCTAACAACAGTACTAAATTTGTCAGGCAAATTATCAAATGTTGCCGCTAAACTAAAAACTGCCAATCAAGGTGGAGCAGTGACAATTAATGCAATGGCACAAAATCTCGGTGGAGCTATAGACCCAAACCTATTTATATAGATCATATAGTGCAAGATTACTGTGTAGGTTGGGTGTAGGCTTTGCGTAACCCAACATAAATATCCCCAAAAAATCAACAAAAAAGTAAGAGTGATAAATTGAACCATGAGTGATAAACTATTTAGTCTAGCAAAGCAAATTGAACAAATTAAACAGCAATCTCAAGCAAATTTTTCGGAAGCAAAAGAATTTAATAAAAATGACTCCGAGTCAATCTCAGAAAATCGTTTGCTTCAACTAGAACAATCTTTAAACTCAAGACAGGAAACTCTCCAAAAAGGCTTAATTAATAAGAATCAATTGAGACGAACTGAAAAGCGCTCATCATTTGCGGAATCTCTAAGTCAAGGAAATTTTGCCGAACAATTCACTCGACCCCAAAATGCTATACTTAAAGAAAATTTTAATAATGAGCAAGATATTCATAAGTTTATAAATAGCCTGTTTCAACCAGATGTTCGCTTAAACTTGAAAGCCGAAATTGAGAAAGCTATCAATTTGATCCCAGACCAAAAAGAAGCTTGGCTGATTACTAATTCGGAAAAGGAAATAATATTAGGGTGTTGGCTTAACGTATGGAACAAAACACTTCAAGAGATGATAAACCCTAGCATCATACGACCAACTACCCAAGTTAACCAAAACCTTTTAAATCAAACTCACCCAAGTGACATCAACATCATAACGCATTTATGTAAGTACATAAACAATCACAAACTATGCATGTATGTACCAGACCTCCAAAAAATTAATGCTGTTAACAATAAAGTCAAATACAAATTAACTGGATATTCCAAGAAAAATATAAACTCTATTCAAGGAAATCCAGAACACATTAAGGATTTCTTAAAACTACTCGCACTAGGAGCGCACTTTGTTATCATTGATAGTTCCAGAGATAATGAACGTACTAATGGGCAAAAAATACCTAATTTTTATGATCAATTTCCTCTCAATAACGCCTGGGCACTTTACCACTCTCACTATGCAAAAGTTATTGCTTCTACGCCAGTTTCAGCAGGAAACTTGAAGACAGCGAAAGTTTACCCAGATTTTGTTACTGGTGAAATAACACCTAACATTTGTCCATTTATAGTATCACTTTTAATTGGTCGTACAGCCTGGTCTATGCCAATTATTGGTGACTATAATACTTTTTTACAGCTAGAAGGATGGCCTCAGACAGGACTTACTAGTACAAGACATGGACAAGACTTTAAAGTTCATGATGAGACAAAATGGAACATATCTACATATGGAGCTTGCCCTTATAGCGAAAAACGTGGTACTACAGTATTTTTAGCGCACGCAAGATGGAATCCTCAGCCTAGTAGTGGAACAATCATGGCGCCTTATGTAGGTGCAGAAACGCCACAATCCTGGCTAGACAAAACACTGATTGAATGAGTATAAAAAATAGTAAATTTAAATAGTAAAAATTATTTAGGGGTCTAAATTGTAACAAGGTTTTAGGGAGAGAGGGACTCAATGACAGGTAAAAAATCAGAAGCAGTTCCAAAAAGCACTCCCGATAATTGGGAAGTTTTGCAATCTCTATTTCTGGGAATCGAACAGCCAATACAAGAACATTCCAAGCTGGATAACTGGGATGTTTTCCAATCTTTATTTGGAATTGCACAATCATCAAGGGAAAGCCTGCCCACAGAAACTACTATCAATCCCCACACTCCAAAAAATGACGTTGAAACCACGCAGGAAAAAGATGAAACAGCTTTATTAGGCGCCCTAACTGCTCTAAGAGAAATCGAAGCTGCTAAAACTGGCGCCCAAAATGCTCTCAAACAAACCGAAGATGCCAAAACTGGCGCCCAAAATGCTCTCAAACAAACCGAAGATGCTAAAACTGGCGCCCTAACTGCTCTCAAACAAACCGAAGATACTAAAACTGATGCCCAAAATGCTCTCAAACAAACTGAAATTGCCAAAACTGGCGCCCTAACTGCTCTCAAACAAACCGAAGATGCTAAAACTGATGCCCAAAATGCTCTTAAAGAAATCGAAATTGCCAAAGCTTTAGTTGAAGCAGCTTTACGAGAAGCCGAAACTTTTAGGGCAGAAGCCGAAAAAGGTTGGAGGGAAGCCAAAAAAGCTTGGAAAGAAGCTGAAACAGCTAAAATTGGTGCGATAACCGCGCAAGCAGATGCCTTAGCTGCCAAACAGGAAGCCGAAACAGCTAAAACCGCAGCATTATCCGCTCAACGTGCCACTGAAGCGGCAATGCGTGCTGCTGAAATTGCTCATGGAAAAATCGATTTATCTCCTGGCTCTATTGACAAAAAAGTCATTGCTCATTTTTTAATAAAGCATCGACTTAAGCTTCTGCTTGCCTCATTGCTTACCTTAATTCCTCTATTGTTTTGGTTTAGTAGACCAAAACCTTCATCTTTCAATAACCCAAATTGTGCGTTATCAGATACTTCAGTCTCTGGATGCGAAACACCCAGATAGTTTTAAACAAACTTTAACTGGTGGAAGTAGTTGCTTCTTCTGATGGCTTAGTTTTTAATATTCTTCTACCCCAAGGTTTGAGAACTGAAACCGCAATAATTACTAAAATTAAGCTTGTTTGAATTGCACCACCAATTAAGGCACCTTTCTGGTCAAATAAATATAAAGGGTTATGCAGCGCTTGTAATCGTTCCGCTTCAGAAATACTCGTCATCGCATTAACCCAAGGACCCAGCCAAATAGTACCACTCACAATTAACGTCACTGTTGCAACCCACTTGAAAATTACCCAGTAATGCTTAAAAAATCCCCATATAGTTAGCCAACTAAGTAATCCACCAGTTAGTAACGATAAGTTCGCAGCAGGGATTACTACAAAATCATCAAGTATTTTTAATATATAGTTAATCGCGTAAAGCTCGTCACCATTCCCTGCTCTACCTCCTTTTGCTATCGCGACAACCACCATGCATAGCGCGGCGCCAAACCATATTCCTCCAGATGCGACGTGGAACGATAGTAACCAGTTTTTGGGTTTTACACTCAATTTCTTCATATGATTAGCTAGTCAATAATTAGGAGCCTAACTACATTTAAGCTTTAAAGGTATAAATTTGCAACCTCTGTTCTCTCTTCTAACCTCTTTCTTTGTGACCTTTGTGCCTACCCTGCGGGAAATCCTGCGGATAATGTGGTTAATTTCTCCTCTCTCCGTGTACTCTGTGTCTCTGTGGTAAAAAAATAAGTTGGGTTGCGCCTACCCTACCCTACGGGAAAACTACCCTGCGGGAAAGCTTCGCTTACGTTAACGGCGTACTACGTAAACTATTGCCTCCACCCAACCTACTGGCTCATGGCAGGCGCCCCGGCACTAACTTTTGCCAATAGTTCAATTAGCATGAGCTTTTCAGCGTAAGATAGATTTGCCATTAGTTTGGTAGTGCGGCAAAAGTGGTCTGGTAGCATGTTAGCTAATAGCAGGCGCCCTTTTTCAGTTAGATGTACAGTTAACATGCGCCTATCTGTTAATGAAGGTTGGCGCCTAATATAGTCATCGCGTTCAAGTCCATCAAGTAAACCAGTAATGGTAGCGCGCGTGACTTTTGCACGTTCTGCACATTCAGATGGTGTCAAACCTTGTTCGGGTGCGTGAAGTAACTGCATTAATAAGGTAAATTTACCCATCGAGAGACCGTAGCGAGCGAAATGAGTATTTAAAGCAGTGTAAACTTCAGCAGTAGTGTGAAGAAAAGCCAAACAAGTTTCGACGGAGGTTACATCAAGTTCCGGAACCTGCTTGGCGAGATTTTCTAAAATTTCTTTTTCAACGAAAGGACGTAGTGTTTCCACTTTGATATTACTTATTAATTAGCTGCCTAATTATAAATGATATTTTAGACATGATTAATCTAATTCCCGGCGCCCCTCAAGTGCGCGCGCGAGTGTAACTTCATCTGCGTATTCTAAATCTCCACCCACTGGAAGACCAAATGCAATACGTGTAACTTTGGTAAAAGGTCTGAGAAGTTGACCGATATATAAAGTGGTAGTCTCTCCTTCAACGCTAGGACTAATAGCCAAAATGACTTCTTGAGGTTGGTCTTTACTAACCCGTCGTACTAATGACTGAATAGTAAGCTGTTCGGGGCCAACACCATCTATAGGAGATATTACACCACCTAAAACATGATACTTCCCTTTAAATTCGCGAGTCTTTTCAAGTGCAATGACATCGCGCGAGTCTGCCACAACACATAGAGTAGTGTTATCGCGCGTATTATTCCGACAAATTTCGCAAACAGGTTCAGAAGAAAGATGAAAGCAAACCTTACACAGACCTATCTTTTTTTTAGCTTCGATAAGAGCTTGTGCAAGAGCTTCGACTTCCGTTTCGGGACGCTTCAAAATATGCAGCGCTAAACGTTGGGCAGTTTTGGGTCCAACTCCGGGTAAGCGTTGCAACTGTTCGATTAACCGTGCTAAAGGGCGTGCGTAAACCGTAGTCGTATCTCCAGTAAATCTGTACTTTACTTATAATGACACCATTAGAGAATTCTAGCTCAATAATTTTGCTAAAATTCAACCAGCTTCCATAATATTGTAGGTTGGGTGGAGGCTTTGCCTAACCCAACATAAAATCTAAGTGTTTGAAGATTGTTCGACCACGCTTCTACCCGCATGGGACTGTAAGTCTCCATGCTAATAGCAGAAGTCCTCTATAAGAGGACTAAAACTGAATATCACTTTTATTATTTTATATTAACTAATATGTAGTAGTCCATGTCATTAAATTTGAGGAGTTAAAAACGAACCGCTAAGGACGCTAAGAACGCAAAGAAAGAATTGCATTCTGAACTTGAGCAGGCTCGCTGAAGCAATTGCCAGTTGCAGTATCACGGTTTCGTCTCGGAGGATGGCGCCCAAGACTACAAAGATTTTACATGAAAAACGATGATACTCTGGTTGTATAGTTCCACTCAACCCAACATTTTAACTTCTTTTTGTTGGGTCTTAAGTTAAAGCTATACCTTGGAAGCATAATCAAACTGCATAATTATGCGTAAATTTATTATCGTTTGGCTTGGGCAAATCATTTCGTTCATTGGTTCTGACCTTACCAGTTTTGCAGTTGGTATTTGGATTTATCAAAAAACAGGTTCGGTTACTCAGTTAAGTTTGATTTCATTGTTTATCTTGCTACCTGGAATTATAGTGGCGCCTGTCGCAGGAGCTTTGGTTGACCGTTGGAATCGTCGTGTTTGTATGATATTAAGCGATTGCGGTGCGATGAGTTGCAGCATTGCAATTGTCTCATTAATCACTTTGGATAGACTTGAAATTTGGCATATTTATTTGGCAGTCACTCTCAGTTCAGTTTTTAATACTTTTGGAAATTTAGCATATACAGCAAACATTTCTTTACTAGTTCCAAAGCAACATTTGGGCAGAGCATCGGGTATGGTTCAAGTAGCAGATGCTGTAGCGCAATTAGTCTCACCATTGTTAGCAGGTGTGCTATTAGCTATTATTGGGCTACGTGGAATTATGATACTTGATGGCATAACTTTTATTGTCTCAATTATTGCGTTACTGAGCGTTAGATTTCAATCGGCGCCTATCACTGAAACAGTCAACAGACCACTATTGCAACAAGTTGTTTATGGATGGAATTATATAGTAAGGCGAAAAGGACTATTAGCGCTTTTAATTTTCTTTGCTACTAGCAATTTTGTTGTTGGTATTGCTGAAATATTAGTCAAACCATTAGTGCTATCTTTTACAAATGCTGCTGCACTTGGTACATTACTATCTCTAGCCAGCAGTGGTTTGATGTTGGGTAGCATTTTAATGAGTGTATGGGGTGGACCAAAACAAAACCGTATCCTTGGAATACTTGGTTTTGAGGCTATTTTAGGTCTCTGTCTTATAGTTATTGGTTTAAAACCTTCTATTACTTGGATAACTGCTGCTGGCTTTGTTGGTTTTTTTAGTGTCCCTATGATTAATGGTTGTAGTCAAGCTATTTGGCAAGTGAAAGTGGCACCGGATGTACAAGGAAGAGTATTTGCTGTTCGTCGCGCTCTGACTTTGGCTTCTCGACCACTGGCATATTTAGTAGCTGGAGCATTGGCGGATAAAGTTTTTGAACCACTGATGAGTAAAAATGGAGTATTAGCTAAAACTATAGGTTTAATAATTGGCGTTGGGAAAGGTCGAGGTATTGCATTACTATTCATCATTACAGGAGTTTTAACCATCACATCAACTTTTATCGCATATCAGTACCCACGTTTACGCCAACTGGAAAAAGAACTACCAGATGTTATTTAACCCAAAAAACTACTTTAATCAAGTTTTGCGCTATACAGAAGCGTCACATTCACCTCTACCTCTAGTTATTTTGCTAAAATTCAAAAAGTGTACATAATATCGTAATGATACAAACAATTTAACAAATCTTAAACTTAATTATGAAACACATTACTAACTTAAAGCTTAATGTTTTGTTGGAAGACAAAGAAGACGGTATGATAACTGCCTCTGCTATAGAATTTCCTGCTTATAAAGTAGAAGCAACGAATCGTCAGCAAGCGCTTGAAGCTCTCCAGCAACTTTTAGGTAGCCATTAAAAAAAGCGGAAATAGTTCCTTTAGAAATGGAGGTGTCTTATGCTCAAATATCTCAGAACCCTTGGGTAAGATTTGCTGGTATCTTTAAAGACGACCCATACTTCAAAGAGATTGCTGATGCAATTCGCTCTGAGAGAGAATCTAAAGATGATAGTGAGGTTGACCCCTCATTGTATACATGAACTTGAATTGTAAAAATTTTATTTTTTCTTTGTGTCCTTTGTGTCCTTTGTGGTTCGTTACGTAAAAATCGTTTTTTAAAAGTGATTTTTGAAACACATGAAGCTGGTACATTAAATAAAAAACCGCTTTTAGAAGCAGCAGTGCATTTTCATCTATAGGTAACTTTCAGCTGGTATAAAATTGTTGCTATCTAGGCAGGTAAGTCAATTACTGAACGAACTGCTTGTTGGTTATCAAGAGAACCAGATTAGCATGGCTTGTTTATGTTTTACAGCAATTTTAAAAAACTCTTTTAATTTATCAAAGTAATCTAATACACATTCCTTTGCAGATTCTTCTGATGAGCCAGACCAATAACCAATTGGGTATATGTACGCATCTGTAACCGCTTTTTTATCAAAACGAGACCATAACTGATCTGGAGTAACATTTTTCACTGCTTCATATGTGGCTTTTACTTGGTGGGGAACTAAATACCTAACTGACTCACCAAAACCAACATCCTTTTCGCCAAGTTCTTCCCCTCCAATAACTAAATTTCGCAAAACTTCATCACCGTTCCATGCATCCCCCGTAAGTAAGAAATGAATTAAGTGCCAAAAAATATTAATGTAAACGCTGCGCTGATTAATAGCATTCTCAGGGTATAAGAAGTCATCTAACTTATCTGAATTTGCAATAAGCGACTCAAGTTCGCTGAGTGAAAGCCTCATGTAGTTACAAACTATTGTCATAACTGATTTTTAATAACACAATTTAATTTAAGATACCCTCAATTCTGCTAAATAAGCTTAAAGGGAGTAGGCGCCGTTCCTCACTTCTCTCTGTACAAATACAATTAACGTGTCTTTACTTATTAAATCTCTCTGTGTACCTGTGTCTGTGTGGTTAAAAAATAACTGCACAGGCAGGATGCCTGTGCTACAGCGAATAAAAAAAGCACCCCTATTTCTAGGAGCGCTTTTTTATCAGTTATTTAGTTGGTTTTCAACTAGACTTAACCGTTAATCGCAGGTGCGGTTAATGCAACAGGTGCAGCGTCGCCACTTGCTAAGTCAAGTGGGAAGTTGTGAGCGTTACGCTCGTGCATTACTTCCATACCTAAGTTAGCGCGGTTGATGATGTCTGCCCATGTGTTGATGACGCGACCTTGGCTGTCAATTACTGATTGGTTGAAGTTGAAACCGTTCAGGTTGAATGCCATTGTGGAAATACCCAAAGAGGTAAACCAGATTCCAACTACTGGCCATGCAGCTAAGAAGAAGTGTAAGCTGCGGCTGTTGTTGAATGAAGCGTATTGGAATATCAAGCGACCGAAGTAACCGTGTGCTGCAACGATGTTGTAGGTTTCTTCTTCTTGACCGAACTTGTAACCGTAGTTTTGGCTTTCGGTTTCGGTTGTTTCACGAACTAAAGAAGAGGTTACTAGTGAACCGTGCATAGCAGAGAACAAGCTACCACCGAATACACCAGCTACACCTAATTGGTGGAAGGGGTGCATAAGAATGTTGTGTTCTGCTTGGAATACCAACATGAAGTTGAAGGTTCCGGAGATAC
>ERZ1066120.353-NODE-353-length-44940-cov-13.492459_pt1 | contig 44940 bp, 37 predicted proteins | sample MGYA00382767_ERZ1066120 | MGnify/ENA primary metagenome ERZ1066120 (study PRJEB33369, sample SAMEA5778350) | biofilm metagenome | biome: Industrial cooling water; feature: Water cooling tower basin; material: Biofilm | place: United Arab Emirates | collected...
GCGTTGGGGCCAGCGGCCGGGCCTGGGCGGGGCGTGCGGCGGGCTGTCAGCCCGCGTCACGCCCCGTCCTGCGCCCGGCCGACGAGCGGGCCGGCGAAGACCGCCCCGCGAGCGCCGCCCCTCCGCGCCCGTCCTCCACCACCCCCCGCACGGCCCCAAGAGAGAGAGACCCCCTCAAGCAACCTTCCCGAACGCCTCCAGCAACGCCTCCGTCCCCGCCGCCCCCGACACCGCCACGCGCCCGCCCACCACGAAGAAGGGCACGCCGTCGATGCCGGAGTCGCGCACGCGCTTGTCCGCGGCCGCCGTGGCGCGCAGCGTGTCGGAGCGCAGGGCCGCATCGATGCGGTCGTCGGGCAGGCCCGCGGCCGTGCCCAGCGCGTGCAGCACCGCCGCGTCGCCGACGTCCAGCCCGTCGACGAAGTAGGCGCGGAACATGGCGCGCGCAAGCGCGTGCTGCCGACGGCCCTGGGTGGCGGCATCGTCCGCGGCGGCGACGCCCAGCAGCGCATGCGCACGCAATGTGTTGGGTTGGCGGGTGATGCGTTCCAAGTGGAGCTCGATGCGCGCCGTCTCGGCGGCACGCTGCAGCCGCTCGACCGGGTAAGCCGCGCGCGAGCCGAACTTCTCGTCCAGGTACAGTCCGCGGGACATGCCGCCTTCGGCCATCGTCGGGTTCAACTGGAAGGGGTGCCAACGCACGCGCGGCGCGACCCGGTCGGCGTTGCGCTCGCGCCAAGCCGCGATGGCGTCGTCGAGCTGCGCCTGGCCGATGTAGCACCATGGGCACACCACGTCGGACACGACATCGATGGACAGCGTGGCGGACCCGGCCTGGTCCTCGGACGCCTGCACGGTCATCGGGCGGCTCCCCTTTTCTTATGCGCGATCGCGGATGCTGGAGGGGCGATGTTACGACGGCGCGGCCCGGTCCGTCCCGGAACGAATCCTCGTCGGGATCCAATCGCTTCAGCCAAGCCGCTGTCCTCCGTCGACCGCGACCGTCTGCCCCGTGATCCAGCTGGCCAAGTCGCTGGCCAGGAACAGCACCAAGTGGGCGACCTCGTCAGGTCGTCCCATGCGCCCGGACGGAATGCGGCGCAGCACGGCTTCGTAGAGCGGGCGGTTGTCTCCGCGTGCCGGATCCCAGGTGCCCCCCTCGAACTGGATCGACCCGGGCGCCACGCAATTGACGCGGATTCCTTCGGCCGCCAGCGCCAGCGCCTGGGTCTGGGTGTATTGCACCAGCGCCGCCTTGACCGCTCCGTAGGGCGGCGTGCGCACGGATGCGCCCAGGCCCGAGATCGAAGACACGTGCACGATCGAAGCGCCGTCGCGCTCGGCCGCCGCGCGTCGCAGGTGCGGCAACGCGGCCTGCGACGCCCGCACGCTCGCCATCAGGTCGACCTGGATCGACACGGCCCAACCCGCCTCGTCGTCGACGCGGCCGAAACCCGAGGCGTTGTTGACGAGCACGTCGATGCCGCCCAGGGCCGTCGCGGCGGCCTCGACCCACCCGCGCACCTGCGCCGCGTCGGCGAGGTCGCAAGTAGTGGCATGCACCCGTGGCGCCGTGCCGGCCCCGCCCGGGCGTCCCACGGCGCTTCCGGCGGCCGCGGCGCGCAAGTCGGCCTCGGTGTCGCGCAGCGACGCCGCACCGCGCGCGCAGACGGCCACGTCGGCCCCGGCCTGCGCGAAGGCCAGCGCGATGGCGCGGCCGATGCCGCGGCTGCCACCGGCCACCAGCACGCGGCGGCGGGCGAAATCGATCTTCAAGGCGTCATGCTCCGTCAGGGGGATCAGGTCTCGTTCCAGGCCCAGTCCAAGGCGGCCCGGATGAGCGCGTCGAGCACCGGCCGCACCGACTGCGCCAAGTCCGGCCGGTAGGCGAACGGAGGCGTCTCGTCCATGTAGGTGCGCTGCGTGAGCTCGACCTGGAACGCGTGGAACCGATCCGCCGGGCGGCCGTAGTGGCGCGTGATGTAGCCGCCCTTGAAGCGGCCGTCGACGACATGCGTGTATTCCGGGTGTTGCTGCAGCGCGCGCAACAGCTCGGCCTGCATGTTCAGCGCGCAGCTGCGACCGTCGTGCGTGCCGAGGTTGAAGTCGGGCAGTTGCCCGTCGAACAGGCGCGGCACGCGGCTCGCGATCGAGTGCGCATCGAGCAGCAGCGCGATGCCGTGGCGTTCACGCATGCGGTCGAGCTCGTTGGCGAGCATCGCGTGGTACGGCTCCCAATACAGTTCGCGTCGATCGGCGATCTCGTCCGGGCCGGGTGCCTGGCCCGGCCGGTACAGCGGGTCGCCCGCGAAGGTATCGAGCGGGCACAGGCCGGTCGTGGCCAGGCCGGGGTACAGGCTCGCGTCGTCGGGCGGCCGGTTCAGGTCGATGACGTAGCGCGAAAAGCGTGGCTGCAGCGTCGAGGCGCCGATGGCCCGAGCGAACTCGTACAGCCGCGGCAAATGCCAGTCGGTATCGGGAACGGCGCGCGCGGCGGCGCTCATCCGCGCGGCGATCGACGCCGGGATCTCGGTGCCGGCATGCGGGAACGACACCAGCAGCGGAACCGACCCCTCGTTCACCATGCGACGCGTCCCCCTTCGGAACAATAGAAGCGCCGGCGTTGGCCGCGGCTCGTCTTCGCGAGGCGATGCTAGCAGAGAGCCCCGTCGATGGGACGCGTACCGACTGCCGGACGGCGCCCGCGTGCGGCCTCCAGGCCGGCATCGACCGAACGCGGCGGGACCGCGGGCGTCACGGCGGGCATGACGATTGCCGATGGTTGCGAACGCAGCGCCCGTGAATGGGCATGCCGAATGCTTCGACAGACCTTGCCGGAAATCACTTAGGGAGACCCACCGTGAACTTCATTCTTTGGCTCATCGTAGGCGGTATCGTCGGCTGGATCGCCAGCCTCATCATGCGCACCGACGCTCAACAGGGCATGTTGCTCAACATCATCGTCGGCATCGTCGGCGCGTTCGTCGGTGGATGGCTGATTTCGCCGCTGGTGGGCGCAGGGACCATCAACCAGAACAACTTCAGCATCTCCAGCCTGCTGGTGTCGCTGGTCGGCGCCGTGATCCTGCTGGCGATCGTCAACCTGTTCCGTCGCGGCCGCGTGCGCTGAGCGCCGCGTGCCGGCCCTTCGCGCTCCGCTTCGGCGGGCGTGACGGGCGGGTGACCGACCGGGCCGCTCGTGCCCGGTCGTGCGCATGACGCGGCGGTCCCGGCATCGGGTCCGACCCTGGACGAGGCGGCCTTCGGGCCGCCTCGTTTCGTTTGGGCGCCTTTGGAGGCGTCCGGACGCCCTGCCGGTGCGATGCCGGTGCGCTTCCGTTGCGCTGCCGGTGCACTGCCGGCGCGATGCCGGCGGCAAGATCCGACCGCCGGCCATGTCAAAATCGCGTCCCACCCCCCGGGCGCCGCCGCATGGCGCGGCGCCGAGACGGCGGCGGCAGGAGGATGACGAGACATGAACCTGGAACTTTCGCCCGAAGAGCTCGCCTTTCGCGACGAGGTGCGCGGTTGGCTGCGTGGCGCGCTGGCACCCGCGCTGCGCGACAAGGTCGTCAACTTCGAGAAGCTATCGAAGGAAGAGCTGATGGGCTGGAACCGCACCCTGGCCGAGCGCGGCTGGGCGGCGCCCGAATGGCCCACCGAATGGGGCGGCACCGACTGGAGCGTGGTGCAGCGCTTCATCTTCGAGGAAGAATGCGCATTCGCCGGCACGCCGCCGCTGGTGCCTTTCGGGCTGAAGATGTGCGCGCCCGTGTTGATCCGCTTCGGCACGCAGCACCAGAAGGAGCGCTTCCTCCCGCGCATCTACCGTGGCGACGATTTCTGGTGCCAGGGCTATTCCGAGCCGGGGTCCGGGTCCGACTTGGCGTCCCTGAAGACGCGTGCCGAGCGGCGTGGCGACAAGTACGTGGTCAACGGCCAGAAGATCTGGACGACGCTGGCGCACTACGCGGACTGGATCTTCTGCCTGGTCCGCACCGACGTCACCGTGGAAAAGAAGCAGGAGGGCATTTCCTTCCTGCTGATCGACATGAAGACGCCCGGCATCACGGTGCGTCCGCTGCCGCTCCTGGACGGCGAGCCCGAGGTCAACGAAGTCTTCTTCGACAACGTCGAGGTGCCCGTCGAGAACCTCGTCCACGAGGAGGGCAAGGGCTGGACGGTGGCGAAGTTCCTGCTCGGCCACGAGCGGCTGGGCACCGGGCGCATCGGTGGCAGCAAGCGTGAACTCGCGCAGCTCAAGGAAATCGCGGCCCGCCTGCCCGGCGACGATGGCCGCCCGCTTTCGCAGGACCGCCGGTTCGCGGACCGCGTGGCGCGTCTGGAGATCGACCTGCAGGCGCTGGAGATCACCAACTTGCGCTTCCTGGACGCCATGCGCGGCGGCAAGCCGATCGGCGCCGAGGCGAACATCCTGAAGATCAAGGGCACCGAGATCCAGCAGATGCTCACGGAGCTGATGATGAGCGCCTACGGGCCGCTGGCGCTGCCCAAGCACGCCCCGGGCGCGGGCGACGGGCTGGACGAGGCTTTCGCCGCGCGCCTGGCCGGACGCTACGGCAACTATCGCAAGACCTCGATCTACGGCGGCTCCAACGAGATCCAGCGCAACATCCTCGCCAAAGTGGCCTTGGGCCTCTGACGCGAAAGGACACGAACCATGCATTTCGATCGCAACGAAGAACAGCAGCTGCTGGCCGAATCGCTCCGGCGCTGGCTGGCGGGCAATTACGGCTTCGAGCAGCGCCGCGCCATCCTCGGCTCCGAGGCCGGCGCCAGCGACACCGCGTGGAGCACCTTCGCCGAGATGGGGCTGACGGCGCTGCCCATGCCCGCGGAGGCAGAGGGCTTCGGCGCCGGCGCGGCCGATCTCATCGACGTGATGGAGGCCTTCGGCGAGGCCCTGGTGGTCGAGCCCTACCTGTCCACGCTGGTGGCGGCGCGGTTGGTCGAGCGCGCCGGCAGCGACGCCCAGCGCACCGAGCTGCTGCCCCGCGTGGCCAGCGGCGAAGCGCGCATGGCGCTGGCCCATGACGAAGCCGGGCAGCGCCACGGTGCGGCGCGCATCGCCACCCGGGCCACCCGGGGCGCGGACGGCTACACGCTGGAAGGCACCAAGCGGGTGGTCATGCATGCGCCGCTGGTCGACCACGTGGTGGTCAGCGCCCGGGTCTCGGGCGAGCCCGGCCAGGCCGACGGCATCGCGCTGTTCCTGGTGGCCAAGGACGCGGCCGGCGTCACCGCCAGCCCTTATCGCAGCTTCGACGACCAGCCGGCCGCCGACCTGCGGTTCTCGGGCACGCCCGCGCAGCCGCTGGGCGACACGGCCGAGCGCGCGGGCGCGGGCTTCGCGGCGCTGGACGAGGCGCTGGACTACGGCTGCGCGCTGGCCTGCGCCGAAGCCGTGGGCGCCATCAAGTACGCCAACGAAGCGACGCTCGAGTACATCAAGACCCGCAAGCAGTTCGGCGTGCCGATCGGCAGCTTCCAGGTGCTGCAGCATCGCGCGGTGGACATGCTGATCGAGTGGGAGCTGGCGCGCTCGATGGCGATGCTGGCTTGCACCCGGATCGATGCCGCCGCGCGCGGCACGGTGTCGGCGGACGAGCGGCGCCGCGCGGTGTCGGCCGCCAAGGTGCGCATCTCGGAGGCCGCCCGCAAGGTCAGCCAGGAGGCGGTGCAATTGCACGGCGGGATGGGGCTGGCCGAGGAGCTCAAGATCAGCCACACCTTCCGCCGGCTGACGGCCCTGATGCTGGCCTGGGGCGACGCGGACCACCACCTGGCGCGCTTCACCGGCCTTTCCTGAGCCGGAAAGAAAAAAGCCCGCTCCAAGGAGCGGGCTGAATCCACCTTGATAGGAGGGTGGAGGAGACAAGCACCATCCTACCCTCCTTTGTTGCATCGCACAATACTCAATTGTGGTTAGATCACCGACGCCACCCCGCCGTCCATCGGGACGATGGCGCCGGTCACGTAGGACGCCGCGTCGGAGGCCAGGAACAAGGCCACGCGGGCCACTTCGTCCGGCTCGGCCATGCGCCCCATGGGGATGCGGGCCAGCTGGTCCGACAGCAGCGCGTCGCGGCTGCGTCCGGTGGCGCGGGATTCCGCCTCCAGGCCTTCCTCGACCCGCGACGTGCGGGTCAGCCCCGGGTTGATCGCGTTCACGCGGACCCCTTCGGCCGCATGCGCACGGGCATAGCCGACCGTGGTCAGCATCAGCGCGGCGTTGGCCGAGCCGCCGGCGATGTGCATGGGCGTGGCGACGCGGCCGCCCTGGCCGATCACGTTGACGATGGTGCCGCGCCTGCGCTCGGCCATCGCTCGGATCACCGGCTCGATCAGGTGCACGTAGGTGAAGTACTTGGCGTCCATGGCCTGGCGGAACGCCTGCGCATCGAGCTCGATCGGGGCGTAGCGCCGCGCCGCGCCGGCCGAGTTCACCAGCACCTCGATCGGGCCGTGCATGTCCTCGATGCGCTCCACCGCCGCGCAGGCCGCCTGCGCGTCGACCAAGTCCACCGCGATCACCGGCATCTCCAGGCCCAGCGCGGCCAGCTGCGAGCGCGCCGCTTCCAGCCCGCCTGCATTGCGCGCCAGCCCCACGACGCGGGCGCCCTCCTGGGCGAAGGCGGTGGCGCAGGCCAGCCCGATGCCGCGGCTGGCGCCCGACACCACCACCAGTCGATCCTTCAGTCCAAGGTCCACGTGCTCGTACCTCCGTTGTAGCGATGGGCGGGCAGAGGGTGCCACACGTGGCGAGGCGGGAGGTTCAACCGATGCGGAATTCGTCGAACTTCACCGGTGCGGCCGCCGCGTCGCGCGTGTCGAAGCACCAGCTCGAGACGACGCCGGTGGCCGTGTCGAGCACGCTGAACGTGCAGATGTTGTTGCTGGCCACGAAGGGCAGGTCCTGCTCCGCGGGCCACGCCGCGGCGCGCCGGTCGACGCTGCGCATGGGGTTGGCCAGGGTCGGCAAGGCCATCGGGCGGCCATGCACTTCGCCCGCGATGGGGTAGTCCGCGGCGTTCCAGGTGAGCGTGGTGCGCGGTCGCCCACCGGCGTTGGCCGCCACGGGCGCGGTGGTCTGCGACACCCAGTTCGTGCCGCCGGGCACGTTGCCGCCGTTGCGCGGGCCCTGGCTGGCCGACACGCCTTGCTGGGGCGTTTCGAAGAACATCGCGCCGAAGGAGTTGCCGAAGTTGGAGGCCTCCAGGTAATGCAGCCGGCCCTGGGCGCTGGTGCGGTTCCACAGGTGCGAGTGCCCGGTGTGGACCAGATGGACGCCATGCTGCAGCAAGAGCGGCTCGATGTCGGTGAGCCACTGGTCTCGATCGCGCGGGTATTCATGCCGCACGAAGCGGACCGCGCCGCGCGCGAGGGCGTCGCGCACCGTGGGCCACTGCGCCGGCCAATCGCTGGCCTGGAAAGGGCCGATCAGCGTGCCGTCGGCCAGCTCCACCGTCGTGCGGATCTCGGCCTGCACCGGCACGGCGTTGTCGCCCAGCCCCGCCATGGTCTGGTGCGAGATGGCGATGCGCCAGCGCGCGGTGCGGCAGGCTTCGCTTTGCAGGACCTGCTCGAGCCACTGGTGTTGGGTCGATCCACGGCCGAAGGGCCGGAAATTCATGTCGCCGAAGCCCCATTCGTCCGCGTTCTGCGTGACGCGCCCATCGGCGTTGACGAAGCGCTCGGTGAACTTGCCGCGCTCGGTCGCGCCCCAGCCGCGCCAGACGCGGTTGGCGTCCAGCGCCAGGACGAAGACATCGCCGAAGCGCGCGCCGTAGTACGCCTTGCCTTCGGGGCCCTCGGGCAGCGACCACATCTCCCGGTAGGTGGTCCACTCGAAGGAGTTGTCCTCGATCCACTTGTCGCGCAACGCCGGATCGTCGGTGGGATTGAGTTGCGCCTTGAGCGCCTCGTAGCGGGCCTGCGCGTACCAGCGCGGCTGCGGATCGTTGTCCATGTTGTTGATCGTGACCGGCAGCGGGTTGCCCGGGTTGTCGGTGCGCGGGTCCATGCGCCAGCGGCCCGGATACTCGTGGTTGCCCAGGCATCCGTACAGCGGCGCATGCTGCAGCACGGGCGCACCCTCGTAGGGCGCACCGGGGTTCCAGCGGCGCGTGGTGCCCTGCAGCGACTGGAAGAAGGCCGGGTTGCCGGGGAAATTGGCGTTGCCGCCTCCACCCACCCGGTCGAACCATTCGCTGGCGCGGTTGGGCTGGCTCACGAAGTCGCCCGGAAACAGCACGGCGTCCACCACGCCCACCGTCTCGAACATCTTCTGCATGTTCGCCGAGGCCATCGGGTTGTTCTGATGGTCCGAAGTCAGCAGGATCTTGAGCGGCTGGCCGGCACGCGGCAGCGGCTGCAGCGTGTATCGCCCCGAGCGCCAGGCGCGGTCGTCGACTGCGCTGACGGCCACGTAGGGCACGCGCTGGCCGGCGGCCAGGCCCGTGACCAGCGCCTCGTGCCGGAAGACGCGACGCTCGCGCGGCGTGGTCCACGTGCCGGTGATGCGCTGGAAGACCTGCGAGCCGCTGTCCTCGAGCATGTGGCTCATGCGCGTGGTGGTGGCGACGAACTCGCGGTCCAGGGCCTCGCCCACGCGGACGCTGTGGCGCCCGCCTTCGTTCTCGCTGTACCAGACCACGCGCACGCTGTCGGGGCTGGGGTTCTGCAGCATGGGTTCGGACAACAGGGTGCGTTCGGTGGAGAACATGGCCTCCGGCAACGCTCGCAGGCCGGGCGTGGCGTTCGGCGCTCCTGTCGGGCTGCCGGGCGCGGCGCCGGCCGGGGTGCCGTCGCCGGCCGCAGGGCTTGTGGCGGCGGCGGCATCGCCGTCGCCGCCGCCGCAGGCGGCCAGCAAGGCGGGGCCGGCCAGCGCGAGCGGCGTGGCGGCGGTGGTGCGAAGGAAGCGGCGGCGTGAAACGCGTGCGGCCGCGGGCAGGTCGTCGTGCGTCTTCTTCATGGCGGTGGGCGCGAAGTGTGGAAGCGCCCGGAAGATCGGCGACGGCTGTTACGGCGGTTTGACGCCCCCAAGGCGGCTACGGACTCTCACGGCGCCTACGCGTTCTCGCAGTGGCTACGGATCCCCAGCGCCGGGGCCGTGAGGGATCTGCCCCGCGACGTTGCCGAGGCTTGCGACTCACCGCCCCAGCAGGAACCTCAGCATCCGCTCGAAGCGCGGCCCGTACGGCGGCGACAGCAGCGCCGCGCCGTTGAAGCGGCTCTGGCGGAACACGGGCTTGGCGTGCGAGAACGTCCGGAAGCCCGCCTCGCCGTGGTAGCTGCCCATGCCGGAGGGGCCCACGCCGCCGAAGGGAAGCTCGTCCTGCGCGATGTGCAGCAAGGTGTCGTTGACCGTGACGCCGCCGGCGGTGGTGCCGGCCAGCGTGCGGTCGATGGTGTCGCGGTCACGGTCGAACACATACAGCGCCAACGGGCGCGGGCGCGCATTGACGAAGGCCAGCGCCTCGTCCAGCGACCGGTACGGCACGACCGGCAGCACCGGCCCGAAAATCTCCTCGGTCAGCGCTCGACTGCCCTCGGGCACGCCGGTCAACGCCACCGGCGGCATCAAGCGCCGCGCCGGATCGACCGGCGCGTCGGACAGCGGCACGACCGTGGCGCCGTGCGCGCGGGCCTCGTCCACCAGCGATGCCAGGCGCCCGAACTGCCGGTCGGTGACGATGGACGTGAAGTCGGGCGTCGCGCCGATGCGTGGATACATGCGCGCCACCACCCGGCGGGCGGCGTCCAGGAATGCCGCCTGGCGGTCCGCCGGCAGCAGCACGTAGTCGGGCGCGATGCAGGTCTGTCCCGCGTTCATCAGCTTGCCGGCCATGATGCGCTCGGCGGCGTGCGCCAGGTCGGCGCCGGGCCCGATGATGGCGGGCGACTTGCCGCCCAACTCCAGCGTCACCGGCACCAGATGCTCGCTGGCCGCACGCATGACGTGGTGCCCGACGGCGGTGGATCCGGTGAACAACAGGTGGTCGAAAGGCAAGGCGGTGAAGGCGCGTGCCGTGTCGACATCGCCGTTGAAGACGGCCAGCTCGTCTTCGGCGAACGCTTCGCCGGCCGCCCGCTGGAAGAGGTCGCCGAAGCGCGGGGTGAATTCCGACAGCTTGACCATGGCGCGGTTGCCCGCGGCCAGCGCCGCGGTGAGCGGCCCGACCGCCAGGTAGAGCGGGTAGTTCCAAGGCACGATGATGCCCACCACGCCCAACGGCTGGGGCAGCACCGACGCCTGCCCCGGTTTGAAGATCCAGCTGACCGGCACGCGGCGGGACCGCATCCAGCGCTGGCCCGACGCCAGCGCGTGGTCGATCCCCTTCACGCTGGGGAAGACCTCGAGCAGATCGGTCTCGTGCAAGGATCGGTTGCCGAAGTCGTCCCGGATCGCCGCGCCGAAGGCCTGGCGATGCCGCTGGACCAGCCCGCGCAACCGGCGCAGCCGGTCTGCGCGGACATCCCAAGGCGGGATGGGTTCGGCGCGCGTGCGCGCACGTTGCGATTCGAAGCAGGCCTGCAGCGGGCCGATGGACAGATCGTTCATGGCGCCTTTATCGCATGAGCGGGCCGGTGGTGGCGACATGGCGGTCGCTGCTCGTTGGAGCCGGGCAGGTTAATTGCACGGGGCTGAGGCTCCCGTGCGCGACGCGGCGCCGAAACGTCGCGTCGTGCGCGTGCCCACCGACCTTCCCACTCGAATGAGGCCAAAGCGATGAACAACCTTGCCCGTGTCGCCATGCTCGCCCTGGGCGCGTACGCCGCCAAGAAGTACATGAACAACCGCAGCTCGTCGACGATCGTCACGGATGCGTCCATGACGCCCACATCGGGCAGCGTGGACCTGGTGGATTCCGCCGGCACGCCGATCGACCATTCGGCCCAGGCGCGCACCCGCGCATCGCTGCGCTCGATGGCGTCCAACCCCAACGTGTCCTGGCTGGCCGATCCGCAGCTGCGCCAGCGCAACCTGCAGCGGCTCAAGGACGTCTGGGCGCAGCGCCACCTGCCTTGAGGTCGCGCGCGGGGTGGCGCACCGGGTCGCGCACCCCGCAGCCCTGCACCCACGCCCGCGCGGTGCGCTCGTCTGCGATGCAGATGGCGTAGTCGCCCACCGTGCGCGCGGCGCGCTCCAGCAGCTGGATGTCGGCCTCGTGCTGGCGTGCCACGTGCGGGTCCTCGAAGAACACGACGCGGCGGCAGCGCCGGTCCAGCAGCCATTCGGCGATCTGGGCGTCGCCGCCCAGCGGCCCGCTCTTGAGACGGGTGACCCAGCGGTCGGGCTCGGCCGCGCCTCGGTGGCGGGCGACCTCGTTGAGCAACCCGCCGGTGGTGCCGGTGGCGATGCGCTGGGCGAAGCGGTCGAAGAACTCGAAGTTCTCTGCCACGAAGGCGGCCATGCGGTCCTTGCAGGCATCGTGCGCCACCAGCGCGATGGTGTCTTCCTCGAAACGGAACAGGCCGTCCATCGCCACCGACGGCGCGCCGCCGGCGCGCAGGTGCGCCAGTTCCAGCCATTCGCGCGCACCGGCCAGCGTCGACAGGAAGGGCTTGCCGTGGATCACGCATTGGCGCTTGAGCGCGTGCGCTTCCGGAAAGACCGATGAGGGATCGACCGGGTCCATCAGGTAGATGATCGCGTCGACGCCCTGGGCCGGGTCGTCGTCGACCACGCGGGCCACCAGCCGCATCAAGCCGCCGTCGCGGCCGTAGGGCAGCGCCAGCAGGCCGGGGTACCCGTCCAGCAAGCCTTCACGGGCCAGGGCCGCATGGGTGCGTCCCACCGTGAGCAGCGTCGGCCGCAGGCGAGTGCGGAAAGCGCCTTCCCATTCGCGGACCAGGCGCACGAGGGCGCCGTCCGAGGTGTCGTGGTGCAGCCGGTTGCTGGCGAGTCCGATGCGCATGGGGCCGATGGTGCCACGCGCGCCGTGACAGGCGCGTGTCCCGTCAGTTCGGGTAGTTGGGCCGATCGCCCACCCGTGGCGTCGCGCTGCCCTGCGGCACGGCATCGGCGCGCCGGTCCGGCGGCAGCTTGGCGGCGTCGCGCGCTGCGGCCGAAACGGCCCCCTGGCGCGTCTCCTTGGGCACCTGCGCGATCAGCTCGCGGCAGTCCGCGTCCTGTCCGCCGCCGGTCTCGATGGTCGGGATCAGCGCCAGCAGCGGGTTGATCGCGCCCAGGGCCAGCGCCGCCAGGCCGCGGCCGGCCAGCGCGCCGACATCCGGCGCCACCTTGGGCTTGGCGAAGGTGCCCGTGAGATGCAGCGGCGCGCGCGCGGTCAAGATGCTCATGTCCTTGGGCTTGACGCGGAAGGTCAGGTCCAGCGTTTCGCGGGCCAGGCTCACGCTGCCTTCGCCGGTGACCTTGGAGTCGGTGGTGTCGAAGACCAGCGCCTGCGTGGTGGCCACGCCGTCCTTCAACGCCAGGTCGGCCACCGCGCAGCGGATGCGGATCTCCTGGTCGCGGCCCACCAGGAACTTGATGATCTCGCCGCCGTCCAGTCCGGCCGCCTCGACCAGCACGTTGCTGATGCGCCCGCCGGCCATGGCCGCGTTCACCGAGCCGTCGGCGCTGGACAGCAGGGTCTTGACCGAGCCGCCCTGCGCCTTCAAGTCGACCTGGCCGTACAGCGTGCCCAGGCTGCTGCGCATCTTGTCGACCGTGGGGAACATGCGGTCCAGCTTCAGGCCCGTGAACTGCGCCTTGAGCGACGCGTCCAGCGGCTTGGGCGTGGAGTCCATGCGCACGTGGGCGGTGGCGGTGCCGCCCGCCAGCCCGAGCTTGAGCGGCGAGATGTTCACCACGCCGTCCACCAGCGACATCTGCGCCGAGAAGGCGTCCACTGGCAGCGCAGGGGCGCGACGCACCTGCTTGGCCTCGATCGACACCTTCGCGTCGATGGCCTTCCACTTGTCGGTCTCGAAGTCCTGGTCCGGCAGCGTCTTGCCGGTGGTCTGGACCTGGCGCAGCTTGCGTTTCTGCTCCGCGCTGGCGGTCTCGCCACGCGCGGTCGACGGCGGCGCGCCGATCAAGGGCGCCAGGTCGTCGAAATCCAGCCGCGGCAAGGTGAGCGATGCGGTCAGCAGCGGGCGCGCCGCCTGCGGGCGGGGCTCGAACTGCACGAAGCCGTTGACCAGGCTGTCGCCGATCTTGCCGTCCAGGTCCGCCCACCGCCACGTGCCGTCGCGCTGGGTGAGCTTGCCGCGCACCGCGTACGGAGGCGTCTCCGGGATGGCCGGGCCGAAGAGCTTGCCGATCGCGGCGATCGTGGGGCCTTTGACCGACAAGTCGAAGTCCAGCGCGGTCGGCCAGGCCAACTCGGCGAGCTGGCCGTCGGCGTCGATGCGCGTGGGGCCGATGGTGCCGTTGATCTTCAGCGGGACGGGCCCGGCCTCCTTGTCGGCCAGCTCGAGCACCGAGCCGGTGGAGGCCGCCAGGTCGATGCGTTCCTTGCGGAAGACGCCCTTGGCGTTCGCTTCGAGCCGCTCGGCGCCGTCGACCGTGCGGGTGGCGAAGCCCGCCTTCACGTCGGCCCCCTCATGGTCGCGGAAGCGGATGGCGCCGTCCCGGATCGAGGCATGGCCGATGCGTGGGCGGAAGGTGTCGTCGTCCTTCTTCTCGTCCTGCTCGAAGGTCCAGGTGTTGCGTTCGCCGTCGGTCTGCATGTCCACCCGGGGCGTGTCCAGCTGGACGGTGGGCAGCATCAGTTCACGGCGCGCGATCAGCGGCCACAGCTTGGCTTCGACCACGCCCGAGGCCATCTCGAAGAAATGCGGCGCCTCGGCCCATTCGGGGTTCGACACCGACACGCGGCCGAGCTCGAAGCGAAGCGGCAACCGGAAGGGGATGTGCAGCGACTCGATGACCACCGTGCGGCCCGTCTTCGCGGAGGCGATGCGCTCGGCCTGGCGGCGAACGATCTCGCTCCAATCGACCAGCAGCACGACGAGCGCGACGGCGACCAGCGTGCCCAGCACGATCCAGCGGGCACGGTGGCGGCCCGGGCGATGTTGCCCCGGCGCTCCACGGGGCAGCGTGTTCGAAGTCGAGGGGCTCATCCGTGTGGAGTTGCAACGGGCGTGCCCAAGGCCGTTTCGCGGCGAGCTTCTGCCCGACCCGGCGGCTATCATCGCCACCGCGCCGCCCTTGGCGCCTTCCGCCGCGCGAGGAGCCCCGGTTTGGACCTGCAGGACGACCTGTCACCCGCAGGCGAAGCGTTCTTCGAGATGGTGCGGCTGGTGAACCTGGCCGCACGGCCGTTCGCGCGCGAAGTGGGCCGGCCGCACCGCCTGTCGCTGGTCGAATGGCGCGTGATGGTGGCGCTGATGCGGGCGCCGGGCGTGGCGGCGGGCGAGGTGTCGCAGCGCACCGGCCTGGACAAGATGGCGGTCAGCCGCGCGCTGGCTTCGCTCGAGCGTGACGGGCGCGTGGTGCGTCAACCCGATCCCGGGGACCGGCGTCGCATGCGGTTGTCGCTGTCGCCGGCGGGCAACCGGTTGTTCCTGCGCATCGCGGCCACCGGTCGGGCGCGCGAGGCGCAGCTGTTCGGTGCGCTGAGCCCAGCGGAGGTCGAGACGCTGCGCCGGTTGGTCGGCCGGATGGTGGACTCGGTGCTGGAAGCCGAGCGGGCGGAGCGGCCGTAGCGGCCCTGGCGGCTCGGGTGGCGCGCTCCGGCAGCGCTCAGAACCCGAACGGGTCCCCCAGCCTCGCCGCGTCGGCGTCCGGCCATTGCACCGGACCCTCCGACCACGCCAGCAGCACCGCGCCGAAAGGCGCTGCCAGCTGCACGCGCGCTCCCGGCTCGATCACGGCGAAGCAGTTGGCGTGCGCCGTGCGGCCGTCCAGGGTCACGGCGCCGCCACGCACCCACAGTTCGAGGAGCGACGCCGCCTCGAAGCGTGGCCATGCGGTTCCGGGCCGCAGCGTCAGCTGCGAGAAGCGGTGCGCGCTGCCCGTGCCGGCGTAGTCGAACACCGTGCGGCGCACCGTGCCGGGCAAGGGCAGGTGCACCGGCTGGAGCGCGTCCACCGGCACGTTCAGGTCCGGCGGCACCTCGGGCCGCGCATTGACGATGACGGCGTTGAAGGCCCCCGTGTGCAGCTGCGAGGCCGGCCCGTCCTCGAGCGGATAGCTCACTGGCGCCTCCAGCCGCGACACCAGCAGCGTGCGCTGGTAGGCGACGGCGTCGTGGGTCGCGCCAGCCAAGTTGATGCCCGCGTCGTGCAGGCCGGCGCTGCCGGAATGGTCGGTCAGGCCGCCATCGACGAAAAAGCTGGTCGCCACGCCCTGGTGCTGGTGCAACCCGCTGCGCGCCAGCGGCTCGAAGCCGACCAGCCCCAGGAACTGGCCCGCGGCGCGGTCTTCGCGCACGCAACGCAGCGCCAGGCCCGGGCGGCCGGTGCCGCGCCAGGTGAGATCGGCCGCATCGACCACGTGGACGCCGCCCCGGGTGCGCGAACGATCGAGCAGCAGTGGCGCGGTGGGCAAGGGCAGGGCAGCGGACATGACGGACTCGGGATGACGCGGAGTGGGCCGCTACCGTATCACCTGTTACGATTCCCTCCAACCGCGACGCCCGGTTGCCGGCACGGGTGACCCATGCCCTGATGGCCGTGTTGCTCGGGGTGGCAGAATACCGCCCGCCCAGACGACGGACCCGACACCCGCGCCGGGCGCACCACAGAGGAGACCCGATGTCCCGCACGTCCCCCGCCCGCGGCGTTCCGGCCGACGGCCCGCCCGCCTCGGCCGCCGCGCCGGCGTCGACGCCCCTGGAGGGCGTGCCCTTCGCCGAGGCCGGCGAGCACGCGCACCCGGCGGGCCGCCCGCGCGTGCCCATCGCCTTCGAGGAGACGATCGCGGTGGGCGCCATGGCGCTGCTGGTGCTGATCACGCTGGCCAACGTGCTGGTGCGCTACTTCTCGGACGAGTCCTTCGCCTGGACCGAGGAGATCTCGATCTTCCTGATGGTGGTGATGACGATCGCCGGTGCCGCCGCGGCCGCCTCGCGCGACCGCCACATCCGCATCGAATACTTCTACGACACCGGCAGCGCGGCGCGCCGGCGCACGCTGGCGCTGATCGGGGCGGCCGCCACGGTGCTGCTCTTCGGCGGGCTGGCGGTGCTGCTGGGCCGCGTCGCCTACGACGAGTGGCTTTACGGCGAGACCTCGATGGCCATCGGCATTCCGCGCTGGTGGTATTCCATCTGGCCGCCGCTCCTGTCGGTGGCCGCCGCGCTGCGGGCGCTGGGCTGGGGCCTGCGGCGGGCGCGCGCCCGATGATCGCGGCGACGCTGTTCGGCCTTTTCCTGGTACTGATGCTGGCCGGGGTGCCGATCGGCGCGGCACTGGGCCTGGCTGGCACCGCGGCCATCGCGCTGGCCAACCCCGAGACGCAGTGGCTGGGCACGCTGGCCGCCCCGCAGAACTTCAAGGCCAGCATCGAGAAGTACCCGTTGCTGGCGCTGCCCATGTTCGTGCTGGTGGGCTCCATCTTCGACCGGTCCGGCGTGGCCCGCCGCATGGTGGACTTCGCCATCGCGGTGGTGGGGCGCGGCCCGGGCATGCTGCCCGTGGTGGCCATCCTGGTGGCGATGGTGCTGGGCGGCATCTCGGGCTCGGGCCCGGCCAACGCGGCGGCCGTGGGTGGCGTGATGATCGCCGCGATGGCGCGTGCGGGGTACCCGGCGCCCTTTTCGGCCACGGTGGTCGGGTCGGCCGCGGCCACCGACATTCTGATTCCGCCGTCCATCGCCTTCGTGGTCTACAGCGTGATGGTGCCGGGCGCGTCCGTGCCGGCCATGTTCGCCGCCGGCATGTTCCCGGGCCTGTTGGCCGGGGTGGCGCTGATCGTGCCGGCCGTGTGGCTGTCGCGGCGCCACCGGTTCGGCGGGGCCGAGCGCGAACTGCCCCGGCCGCCCTTTTGGGCCAGCTTGCGGCAGGCCTCGTGGGGGCTGGCCGCGCCCGTGCTGATCCTGGGCGGCATGCGCATGGGCTGGTTCACGCCCACCGAGGCCGCGGTGGTGGCCGCGGTCTACGGGCTGTTCGTCGGCATGGTGATCCATCGCTCGATCGGCCTGCGCGACCTGTACGCCATCTTCCTGGAGGCGGCCGAGACCAGCGCGGTGATCATGATCATCCTGGGGCTGGCGGGCATTTTCTCGTATTCGGTCAACACGATGGGCCTGGCCGATCCGCTGACCAATTGGCTGACCACGGCGGGCCTGGGCAGCACCGGCACGCTGGTGCTCGTGCTGCTGGCGCTGACGGTGGTGGGCATCTTCCTGGACGGCGTGTCGATCTTCCTGATCTTCGTGCCGCTGCTGTATCCGCTGGCCATCGCCTTCCAATGGGACCTGGTGTGGTTCGGCGTGCTGCTGACCTTCGTGGTGGCGCTGGGGCAGCTCACGCCGCCCATGGCGGTCAACCTGATGGTGGCCTGCCGCATGGCCGGTGTCCCGATCGAGCAGACGGTGCGTTGGGTGGTGTGGTTCCTCGCGAGCTTCGGGCTCGCGATCGTGGCGGTGATGGTCTGGCCGGAGCTCGCGCTGTGGCTGCCGCGTTACCTGGGTTATTGAGCTGTTCACTTCCGGAGGAGAGACCGAGATGAAGCGTCGCGAAGTCCTGAAAGCCGGTGCCGCCGGCACCATCCTCGGTGCGCCGATGGTGTTGCGCGCCCAGCAGCAATACCGCGCCGAATACAAGATGTCGACCGTCGTGGGCACCGCGTTCGCGTGGGGCAAGGGCGGCGAGATGTTCGCCAACTTCGTGCGCGAGCGCACCGGCGGGCGCATCAACATCAAGCAGTACCCGGGTTCCAGCCTGGTGCAGGGCCAGCAGGACCGCGAGTTCGCGGCGATGCGACAAGGCATCATCGACGTGCTCTGCGGCGCGCCGATCAACTGGTCGACCACCGTCAAGGAGTGCGCGGTCTTCAACCTGCCCTTCCTGATGCCGGACCACAAGGCCTACGACGCGGTCGTCGCCAGCGACGCCGTGCAGAAGGACTTCTTCGACATCATCCGGCGCAGTGGCGCCGAGCCGTTGGCGGTGGGCGAGACCGGCTACCGGCAGATCAGCAACTCCAAGCGCCCGATCATCAAGCCCGAGGACTTCAAGGGTCTGAAGGTGCGCGTGGTGGCCAGCCCGATGTACCAGGAGATCATGACCGGCCTGGGCGCCAACCCGGTGTCGATGAGCTGGGCCGACGCGCAGCCCGCGCTGGCCTCGGGCGCGGTGGACGGTCAGGAGAACCCGCTGGAGCTATTCATGGCGGCCAAGGTGCACACGCTGGGCCAGAAGTTCGTGACGAAGTGGAACTACACGAACGACGTGCTGCTGTTCGCGATCGCCAACCCGATCTGGCAGAGCTGGACCGACCAGGACCGCAAGATCGTGCGCGAGTCCGCCATCGACGCGGCGCGCGAGCAGACCAAGATCGTGCGCACGCTGTTCGCCAAGGACGTGGAGTCGGTGCGGGCCCTGGGCGTGGAAGTGCACGTGCCGACGCCGGCCGAGACGCAGGCCTGGCAGGTGGCGGCGCGCCGTCCCTACGCTCGTTGGAAGGCCACCATCGGCCCGCAGCTGGTGGGCAAGATCGAGGACATCGTGGCGGCCACGCGCCGCGCCTGATGGTGGCTTGACCGCGTTGCGCTGTCGCTTCATGGCGACAGCGCAACGCCTTGATCGGGCACGAGAAACGTTGTTCGTGCCGTGTTCTTGTCGCATGGTGGCGACAGAAAAGCGCCCATGGGCCGGCCCGTCCGCTGGTCGATCCGACCAAGCCATTGATCGACAACGTGTTTATTGACCGGCACGACGGTTGCTAACGTGCGGCCGTCGCGGCTCGCCCAACTCGGGCGATGCCGTTTGCCCAGGGCAGAGCCGTCAAGCGGCCCCCCGAACCGGTCACGAGAACATGAAAGTCCTGCCAAATGCTGCGGCGTCGTCGCGCCGACCGATGCCGTTCGCCGCGCCCATCGCGGCCGCAACCCATGCCTGCCCGCCGCCGGGCGCCGCGCGCCGTGTCGCGATCGGCGTCGCGGTGGCCATCGGGCTCGCCAGCCTGGCCGCTTGCGGCGACGCAGGCGATCCCGCGCTGGACGGCTCGTCCGCCGCGGCGGACGCCGGCTCCGTCGCAGCGGTCGTCGACAAGACGGATGCGACGCAAGACACGAGCGTTGTGGCGAAGGCGCCCGCCGATGCGTGGACGCGCGTCGGCAGCGAAGGCGACACGATCACCGTTCCGGCGAACACCACGGTGCGCTATGGCGCCAACGGGGTGTATCGGACGCGCGTGGTGTCGGGCACCTTCGTCGCGAGCAACAGCTTCTTCGGTGGCGACCCCGTCCGCGGCGTTCGCAAGGCGGTCGAGGCCCAGCTGCCTGCTGGCGCCGTGAGTTGGCAGCGGATCGGCAGCGAGGGACAGGCGCTGATGGTGCCGGCCAACTCGCTGGTGCGTTACGGCATCAACAGCAGCTGGCTGCAGAAGGTCGTCTCCGGTTCCTTCGTCGCCAGCAACGCCTTTTTCGGCAGCGACCCCGCGCGTGGCATTCGCAAGGTGGTGGAGCTGGCGACGGTGTCGGCCACGACCACGGCACCCGCCCCTGCTCCAGGGCCCGCTCCGGCACCTGCACCGGCACCTGCACCTGCACCTGCACCGGCACCCGCCCCAGCACCTGCGCCAGCACCCGCGCCGGCGCCTGCCCCCGCCCCTGCACCCGCTCCGGCCACCGGCCTGGACACGCCCGAGCAGGCCGCCTGGGCACGCATCAACGCCGTCCGTGCCGCGGCCGGCGTCGCGCCGCTGGCGCTGAGCACCCCGCTGGTCACCTCGTCCGAGCGCCACTCGCGCTACATCTCGGGCACAGACGAACTCGGCCATTACGAGACGCAACCGGGTGCGGCCAACTACAGCGGCTACGCGCCCTGGGACCGCATGCGTGCCGCCGGCGCCAACCTGACCATGTTCGGCGAGGTCTACACCCGCGTGCCGGGCGTGGACGCCGAGGCCGGCTTCGACAGCTTCCTGGCAGCCATCTACCACCGCATCGGGGTGCTGCGCAGCGACTACACCGTGGCCGGCGTGGGCGTGCAGACCAAGTCGATCAACGGCGCCTCGATGCTGGACCTCACGATCAACATGGGCGCCGCCACCGCCGCGCCCCCCGGCGCCACCGGGACGCTGACGCTCTGGCCCGCCGACGGCATGCGCGTGGCCGGGGGCTTCGACAGCGACAGCGAATCGCCCGACCCGGTTCCCGAGGCCGGCCGTGTCGGCTACCCGGTGTCGGTGCAGGCGCATCCCAGCCAATCGCTGGTCGTGACCGCGTTCACGCTGCAGCGCACCGCGGACGGAAGCAGTGTTCCCGTCAAGCTGTTGTCGGCTGCGACGGACGCGGGCCGCACGCCGCGCTTCGCCGCGTCCATCGTGCCGAACGCCGCGTTGACGCCCGCCACGACCTACACGGCGAACTTCCAAGGCACCATCGACGGCCGCGCCGTCAGCCGTGTCTGGCAATTCTCGACCGCTGCCCTGACGATCACCGCGGACCGTGGCACGGTGACGGCCGGGCAGACCGTGACCTTCACGGTGGGCGGCGTGGACATCAGCGAGCGTTGGTACTGGTGCGTGAGCAACGGCGCGCTTCTGGGCAACGCGCGCTTCCTGAGCCCCACGCGCTTCGCCATGACGGCCGGCAGCGGCTGCACCGCCGCCAGCTGCGCGGTGACGGTGTCGTTCTCGACGAGCGGCTGCTCGTCGCCCGCGTCGTCGGTGACGGTGCAGGTGACGCGCTGACGCAACGTCCCCGGGCCCGCGCCCGGGGACGCCCGCATGCGCGGGGCATGATGGTCGCCCGGAACATGACGCCCCGACCATGAGCTCTTCCAATTCCGTCGCCGGCACCGTGCAGGTGCTCGACAGCATCGCCTACGCGACCCCGGAGATGGCCGACGCGCTGATCGTGTCGGGATCGCACGGCGGCATGAGCGCCGCGCGCTACGCGGCAGGCGTGCGGCCGCGGCTGGTGGTCTTCAACGACGCCGGCGGGGGCCTGGACGACGCCGGCTTCAGCGGGCTGGCATGGTTGGAAGCGCAGCACCCGCCGGTCGCGGCCGCTACCGTCGCGCACCACACGGCGCGCATCGGCGAGGCGCGATCGACCCTGGACGACGGCGTCGTGTCCCATGCCAACGGGCCGGCGCGCGCGCTGGGCGTGCGCGTCGGCATGCGCTGCAGGGACGCGGTGGCTCAGGCCGCCTCGGCCGCCTCGGCGAACCCGGCGCACCCACGGGCGTCGTAGCGGCCCGGCGCCCCGGCCGGTCTCAGGGTGTGCGGCCGACGGTCGAGCTGCGCCATCCCGACTCGATGGATCGCAGCTGCTGGAGCCGGCTCAACGGATGCTCGCCACCGGTGCGCGCGCCGCGCGCTGGGTCCGATCCCGTCGCCGCGACCGCCGGGTTGGGCTGGGCGGGCGCGGCCGATGGAGTCGGCGTGCTCGGCGGGCGAGCCGGCACGCTGGCGAGCGTCGGAACGGACGGGACGACCGGCACCCGGTAGGCGGGCATCTGCCCCGTCGGCCGGGCACGGACGATCGCTGCGGACGGTTCGGGGGAAGCAGCCTTTGCCTGCGGCGATCGTGCCGTCGATGCCTGTGTCGACACCGGCGTCGCTGGCACCCCTGCCATCGGCCGCACGGCGCCGGGTGGGGTGGTCGCCGCAGCGGATGGCTGGCGTGGCGGACGGGGGTCGGGCAAGGACGGCCACGCGCCGCCACGGCCAGCACCGGGCGCCGGCATCGGCGCATCGGCGGACCGCGCAGGCGGTGTCGGCATGGGCGCGCGGACTGGCGTGGCGGCGCCGACGGCTTCCGCGGCGCGCGCGCCGGGCTCGGCCGGCAAGCCCAAGGCCTCGCGCAACTGCGCCTGCAGGCGAGCGCCGCTGCAGCGGCGCGAGGCGCGCAGCACCAGCTCGCCGCTCGATCCGTCGAAGCACGAAGCTTCTTCGGGCGCGTCGCCGGACGCGGGATCGACACCGGCGCCGGACGTCGGCCCCGCTGCCACCGTCGAAGCCACGGCAGGCACCGGTTGCGACGACGCGGAACCCGCGAACGCAACGAGCACGACACCCAGCATCAGAGGCGGCACGGCGGTCTTGTGCATCGCAGGATCCTAGCGGCCGACCCGCCGTGCGCAGCCCCGGGGCCGCCGCGCGGCGGGCGCGCACGGCCGTGCGGCGCGGCGCGACAGGCGCTGTTGCGCACGCGCGAAGGGCGTGGCACCAGGCGGCGATGTCCCTCGGCCCGCTACGGGCATGCTTGCGGCCGGTCCGCTCGACGCGCCAAGATGGCGGCACGAGGGGAGTAGCTGCAGGGGCGCCTTGCCCCGTCGTGCCGTCGTCACTACGGACGTTCGCGTCCCGGCGGTACGCGCCCGGCCTTGCCGGCGCGGCGGTCAGACCTCGGCCCGTCCACGGGCCGACGCCGGCTGCCGCCCTCTCGTTCCCGCTGCATGTCGCCCGTTCGGTCCGTGACGTCCCAGACGCACGACGTTCACGGAGTCGACATGTCGATCGTTGCTCGCTCGCTCGGTTTGGCCGCGTCCAGGCGCGCGGTCTTGGTGTTGGTGGCTGGACCCGTGCTGTTGTCGGGTTGCGGTGGCGGTGACCTGGGCGCCGGTGGGGGCAGCACGAACCCCGGCCCGGCCCGTCGCGACATCGACGCGACCTTCCTCGCGCCGGTCGACGACGTCGGCCGGTTGACGGTCAAGGGCGTGGCGCTCGACACGTCCGATGCCCAGTTCCTGGACGCAGACGGCAAGCCGGTGCCTGCCGACGAGATCGATGTCGGCATGATGGTGGAGGTCGACGCACTCCTGTCCGACCCGGGCGAGCAGGGCGTGGCCCGGCGCGTCAAGGCGAGCGCCGCGCTGCAGGGTCCGGTCGAGTCCGTGTCGACCATGGGCCCCGCGCCCACCCTGGTCGCGTTGGGAACCACCGTGCGCGCGGACGCTTCCACGACGCTCGACGGCATCGAATCGCTCGCCGCGCTCCAGCCGGGCGATCCGATCCGCATCCACGGCCTGCACGCCGCCGACGGCACGGTCACCGCCACGCGCATCGAGCGCCATTCGACGCCCTTCGCGCAACTGCGCCTGCAGGGGCCGGCGCGCAACTTCAACCCCGGGGCGGCCACGTTCGACCTGGGCGGGCTGCGCGTGGCCTTCGCCGGCGCGGTGGTGCAGGGCGTCATCACCGAGGGCGCGATCGTCACCGCGCGCAGCGACCGCCCGCCGGTGGGCGGCCAGTGGGTGGTCACGGCGGTCGAGGTGCTGCCGATGGCGACCTTCACCGAGGGGGCCGTCGCCGCGGTCGAGGGCTTCGTGTCTCGCTTCCGGTCGGTGTCGGATTTCCAGGTGGCCGGCGTTGCGGTCGACGCGAGTCGGGCCGCCGTGGCCGGCGCCCCCGAAGCGCTGCGCGACGGCGTTCGCGTGACGGTGCGCGGCACCTGGCGCGCCGGCCGCATCGAGGCGGCCTCGATCGGGCTGATCGCCTCCGATCAGCCGCGCACCATCGTCAACATCGGCCCGCTGATCGGCACGCCCTTCTGGTGGGGCCCGTCCTTCTGGGGGCCGGGCTGGCTGCCCTGGGTGCCGGGGACCTTCGTCGGGGCTTCGATCATCGGGGCGCCCGGATTCTTCGGTCCCACCTGGCTGGCCCGCCCGCTGCCGGCGCGGCCGCCGAGCTTCGTGCTGCCCGGCGTGGTGGGCGCGGTGCCGGGCGTGACGGGGGGCGTGCCGGGCGTGATCGTTCCGGGCGTGGGCGTGGGGACCCCGGGGCTGGGCGGTGCAGGCGGCGGCCTCGGGACCGCTGGCTTCGGCGGGACGGGGACGAGTTCGGTCCTGGGTGGTGCGAGCACCGGCTTCGGCAGCCGGCCGCCAGCCGGCGGGGCGCTGCCCGGGCTGGGGGTGGGCGACTCGCCCAACTTCGGACAGCCGGCCAACTTCGGGCAGATCACGCGGCCGGTGTCGAGGCCGACGGGCGGCTGGTGGGGAAGCAGGGGTCGCGTGGGCGGGGGACGGCGCTGAGCGCGCTGCGCCCCGTTTCCTCCGGCGGCCGCCGGGTTCGTAGAATGGCTCGAGCAGCCCGTTGGAGAGCCGGCGCGTCCTGCCCGCCTGGCGGGCCCAGGGGGCGATTGAGCATGAAGCTTTCGCGGCACCGAAGCCGGGTAGCGCGACTACCTGCGGGCCGGCAACGGACCCGATGACCTGCGCGCCGTCCTCGCGGGCGAAGTGATCAAGGAATGAGGCTCGGCTGGCGAGGCTCGGATGGCAGCACGGTTCCCGGAGCGACCGCCGCACCCTCCAGGGCCGCGCGGCGCGCTTCGCGCGCGCTCGTCCCGTAGCGCTCCCTGAAGCGCCGGCTGAAATGCGCCGGGTCGCCGAAGCCGCAGGCCGCCGCGACCAGACCGATCGGAAGGTGCGACAGCCGCGGATCGCTCAGTTGCGCTCGGGCCCGCACCAGCCGCCGCTCCCAGACCCAGTCGGCCACCGTCGTGCCGCGTTCCTGGAAGAGCTGCTGCACGTAACGCGGTGACACGCGCAGCGCCGCCGCCACCGCGGCCGAATCGAGCGCCGGGTCCGACAGCCGGTGCTCCAGCCACGCCTTGGCTTGCTCGAACTGCAGGCTGCGCACGGCCTGGCGCGGCGCTTCCACGGCGCGCCGTTGCGCCAGCGCCGCCGCCACCAGCTCCAGCCCGATCTCGGCCATCCGCGCCGCCGCCTCCGGCGGCAGCCGCTCGGCCTGCTCGGCCAGCTGCCGCAGGTAGCTCGACACGATCGCGCCGTCCGGGTCGGTGCCTGCCACGCGCACCGCGGTGAAGCCGCGCGTGTCGCCGATGTGGCGGGCGAAGTGCTCGCGCGGCAGGTGCAGCACCAACTGCGCGAAATCGGCATCGAAGGCCAGCGTGTAGGGCTGCGTGCTGTCGTAGATCGCGAAGTCGCCCGGGCGCAGGTGCGCGCAACGGCCCTGCTGAATCACTCGCCCCTCGCCGCGCAGCTGCACGCTGGCCAGCACCAATTCCGTCCGGGCCCGCGCGATGCGCGTGGGCGTGCGGTCCACGCGCTGCGCCGTCGTGTCCACCACGGACAGCGCGATGTCGCCGGCGCGGGCGGTGGCGATCGAGCCCGAGAAGTCCCGCACCTGCAGCGGCGCGCAGTCCAGCTCGACGAAGGTGTCGCACACCAGTTCCTGCCAGTACTGGCAGGACTGGCGGCCGGCGAGGCCCTGGGTGGACAGCAGCGAAGGCATGTGCGTCACCGGTCAACGCGACGTGCGCGATGCGTCAAATGCTAAAGCGCCGCCCGGGCTAGCGTGAAGTCCCCCTGCACGGGCAGGAGCGCGGAGAGGAGATCACGACATGACGATGCGCAGCTTCAAGGCCGCCTGCGTGCAGGCCGCCCCTGTCTACATGGACCTGCAGGCCACGGTCGCCAAGGGCATCGGGTTGATCCGGGAGGCGGCCGGCCAAGGCGCCCGGCTGATCGCCTTCCCCGAGACGTGGATCCCGGGCTACCCGTGGTTCATCTGGCTGGGCGCGCCCGCCTGGGGGCTGCAGTTCGTGCCGCGCTACCAGGACAACAGCCTCGCGGTCGATTCGGACGAGATGCGGGCGTTGTGCGCCGCGGCCAAGGAGAACGACATCCACGTCGTGATGGGCTTTTCCGAGCGCGACGGCGGCAGCCGCTTCATGTCGCAGGCGCTGATCGGGCCGGACGGGCGGCTCCTGTTCGTGCGGCGAAAGCTCAAGCCCACGCATGTCGAGCGCACGATCTTCGGCGACGGCGACGGCTCGGACTTCCAGGTCGTGCCCACGGCGCTGGGCAACGTGGGCGCGCTGAACTGCTGGGAACACTTGCAGCCCCTGTCCAAGATGGCGATGTTCTCGATGAACGAAGAGATCCACGTCGCCGGCTGGCCGAGCTTCTGCCTGTACCGCGACATGGCCTATGCGCTGGGGCCGGAGGTCAACATCGACGGCGCGAGCCGCGTCTACGCGGTCGAGGGCGGCTGCTACGTGCTGGCGTCGTCGGCGTTGATCGGGCAGGACACCTTCGAGATGCTGTGCGACACGCCGGAAAAGACGATGCTGCTCAACCCGCGCACTGGAAAGGCCGGCGGCGGCTTCTCGATGATCTTCGGGCCGGACGGCAGGAAGCTCGCCGAGCCGATCCCCGCGGACCAGGAAGGCATCCTGTACGCCGACCTGGACCCGGCGATGATCGCGGTGGCCAAGGCGGCGGCCGACCCGGTGGGCCATTACGCGCGGCCCGACGTGTTGAGCCTGGCGATCGACCGCACGCGCCGGCGCGTGGTGCACGACTTGGGCGAGCCGCGGCGCGCGGGGCTGGAGCCGCGGGCCGCAGTCGGCACGGTGCCGATGGCGGCTGCGCCGGCCGAGGCGTCGGCCCCGTCGATCGACCCCGCGGCGGTCGACACCGCGATCGCGGCGCAGATGGCGCTCGCCGCGCAACGCGCGGCCGCGGCCCGGGAGAGCGGCAATGCGGCGTGACGACGCGGTCCATGCACCGGCACGGGTCTGCCCGATGCGGATGGCGGCCGACTGGACGCCGCCCTACCCAGCCTGGTCGCGCACCTTTCCGGCCGGCACCACGGAAGTCGTGGTGGCCTGGTTCGGCGCGCAGGCCGCCGAGGACCGGGCCTGGGCGGGCACCCTGCATCGCGCGCTGGCCGGCCCGTCGGCGCCCTTTCGCATCGACGTCGGTCGCTTCGTCGACCGCGCCGGCGTGGCCAACACGCTGACGGTGGCGTACTGGGGAGGCGCCGCCGCGCACGACGCGTGGCGCCGCGAAAGCGAATTCGAGTCGTGGTGGGCGAGCCCGCAGCGGCTGGCCGGCCCGCACGGCTATTTCCGCGAGGTGCTGACGCTGCCGATCGACCGCTTCGAGACGCTGTTCTCCAGCACCGACGCGGCCGGCGTGGCCGCCGGCGGCACCGCCTTCGGCGAGCCGGTGCGCGAGCACGCGTACTGGGGCGGCGCGCGCGACCGGATCCCCGCGTCGGCCTACAACCCGCTCGTCAGCCCCTTCGGCGAGACGCTGCCTGCGCACGGCGCCACGTCCACGCGCGGACGGCGGCTGCGCGTGCGCGTGCCCGAGAACATCGCGGTGATCCGCTCGGCGCAGGACTGGAGCGCCTGCCGCGACGACGAGCGCGCGATGTACCGCGAGTCGGTGCACCCGGTCCTCGAAGAAGGCATGCGCTTCCTGCGCGACCATCCGCTGGAGGTGGGTTGCTGCGACATGCGGATGGTGTCGGAGCTGGACACGCACGGCGCCGCGACGCAGCGCACCTACGGGCTCGGCTACTTCCTGTCGCTCGGACACCTGGAGCGCTGGGCCGAGTCGCACCCGACGCACCTGGCCATCTTCGATTCGTTCCTGAAGATGGTCGAGCGCTTCCAGGGGCAGCTGGACCTGCGGCTGTGGCACGAGGTCTCGGTGCTGCCGGGCGCGGGGCAGGTCTTCGAGTACGTGAACTGCCATCCGCAGACCGGGCTGCTGCCCTGGTTCGCGTCGGACGCGGTGGGTTGAGGGCGGACCGCGGCAGCCGCGCTCAGCCCGCGGCCGCCGGCGGCGACGCGACCAGCTCGGCCGCGGCGAGATCCTCCAACGCGGTGCCCACGGACTTGAAGACCGTGATCTCCCGGCCGCTCGCCCGGCCGGGATGCGTGCCCCGGCACAGCTCGGCCAGCTCGGCCGCCACGCGCTCCGCGGCGAACGCGCCCGACGCGATCGCCTGCACGAGGTCCCCGGCCTCGGCCAGGCAGCCCGCGCGCGTGTCCACGAACACCGTGGCGCCCGCCACCAGCGCGTCGTCGGATTCGCGCATCTCGCGCGTGAATGCGCCCACCAGGTCGACGTGCGTGCCGGGGCGCACGTGCGCGCCCCGCACCAGCGGCACGGTGGAGGTGGTGGCGCAGGTGATCACGTCGGCATCATTCACCGCGTCGTCCAGGTCGTCCACTGCGCGCACCGGCACGGTCAGTCGCCCGTTCAGCAGGTGCGCCAGTTCGACCGCCGCCTCGGGCCGCCGGCCCCACAGCAGGATCCGCTCGAATGGCCGCACCGCGCAGTGCGCCTCCGCCAGGAAGGGCGACAGCTCGCCGGTGCCCACCACCAGCAGCGTGCGCGCCGCCGGCCGCGACAGGAAGCGCGAGGCCAGCGCCGATGCGGCGGCCGTGCGCCGCACCGTCAGCGCGCCGCCGTCCATCAACGCGATCGGTGCGCCGTCGTCCCCGAACAGCACGTAGACCGCCGACACGCTGGGCGCGCCGCGCTCGCGGTTGCGCGGCACCACGTTGACCAACTTGACGCCCAGGTGGCGCGCGTTCCAAGCCGGCATCGACAGCGCCCGGCCGTCGTCGGCCCCGCCCAGTCCTTCGAGCGCATGGGCGCTGCGCAAGGGCGCGCGCACCACGTCCGGGCTGCCCGGGGCGGCAGCGAAGGCCACCTGCAGCGCGTCGATCAGGGCGGGCCAGGGCAGGGCACGGTGGATCGCGTCGGCGTCGACCCAGCGTGGGGCGGCGGCCGGATCCTGGCCAGAGTGCGGAGACATCGGCGGGCATGCTCGAGATGGGGCAACCCGCAAGCATAACCGGGCGTGCTGGCCGAACCCGGCGATCGATCGCCTTTCGCGGGCGACACAGCATGTGCGATCCTGGCCTGGGGCTTCCACGCCCCGCGAATAACGAATGGAGACTCGATCCGTGCATTCCCTCATGGCTTCACGCCGCGGCTTCCTGCTGGGCAGCGTGGCGGCAGGACTGTTCCTGGCCGGCTGCGGCAGCGACGACGACGACACCCCGGCAGGTCCGACCTACACCCCGCGCGGCGCATCCAGCGCCGTGCCGGCCGCCACCGTCACCGGTCCGATCGCGGTGCGCGCCGCCCCCGGCGACGCCTCGCGCGACTATCCGCAACTGGCCACGCAGGCGCCGCTGGCCGCCAGCGGCTACGTCGAGGAGGAATTCTTCTTCGAAGGCACCGCCAACCGCTACAACACCCCCGACCAGGCCACGGGCAGCGTGGCCTCCAGCGGCCACCCGTACCGCTCGCGCATGCTGGTGCGCCGCCCCACCAACGCCGCCCGCTTCAACGGCATCGTGGTGGTCGAATGGGTCAACGTCACCAGCGGCTACAACCTCGACGCGCTGTGGCAGTCGTCGTCGGAATTCTTCATGCGCAACGGCTACGCCTACGTGGGCGTGTCGGCGCAGCGGGTGGGCGTGCAAGGCGTGCCCGCAAACCCAGCCCTGCCGGCGAGCCTCACCACCTGGAGCCCGACCCGCTACGGCACGCTGGACGTGACCGCCGGCGGCACCATCACCGACGATTCGCTGTCCTACGACGTCTTCGCGCAGGCCTCCAAGGCCATCGCCACGCCGGGCCGCGTCGACCCGCTGGGCGGTCTGCCGGGCCGGCGCGTGCTGCTGGCCAGCGGCGTGTCGCAGTCCGAGGGGCGGCTGGTCACGTATCACAACTCCATCGAGCCGTTGCAGCGCCTCTTCGACGGCTACTACCTGTTCCTGGGCATCGGTCCCCGCCTGCGCACCGACCTGGACGTGAAGGTCATCAAGATCAACACCGAGAACGACGTGCTGCTGCTGCGCGAGGCGGTCGCCCGCCAGGACGACAGCAACGTGCTGCGGACCTGGGAAATCGCGGGCACGTCGCACGTCAGCTTCCAGAGCGGCGCGGTGCGCACGCCGCTGCTGGTGCGGGACAACCTGCCGCAAGCGCCGACCACCTGCGATCGGCCGCCGTTTGCGCGCGTGTCGCCGCGGCCGGTGCTGGACGCGGCCTACGGGCATCTGGTGCGCTGGATCCAGGGCGGCGAGCCACCGCCGTCGGCCCCGCGCATCGAGCTGACCGCGGTGAACGCGGCCACGGCGGCGTCGCCCGCGGTGGCCAACCGCGACGCCCGCGGCAACGCGCTGGGCGGCATCCGGCTGCCCGACCATGCGGTGCCGATCGGGACCAACACCGGGGTCAACTCGGGCAGCGGGTTCTGCGTGCTGTTCGGCTCGCACGAGCCCTTCGATACGGCCACGCTGCGCGCGCTGTATCCGACGCGGCAGGCCTACGTCGATGCGGTGGCGGCATCCGCTCGCGAGAACCTGCGGCTGGGCTTCATCGTGCAACAGGACGCCGACGCCTACATCCAGGCGGCGCAGACGGCGAACATCGGGCTCTGAGCGGACGACGGGCGACGCGCCTAGACGAAGTCCAGCGTGTCGCCCGCTCCCGCCGCCCGCAGGATCGAGCCGAACTGCGACTCGAACATTTCGGTGCCGGACACGCCGACGGCGGGCTGCTCCTTGCGCATCGTCAGCAGCGACCCGTCACGGCCGCGCGCCTCGATCTCGGCGATCGCGACTCGAAGCCCCGGCACCGCCACCAGCCGTGCGCGGCAACGGTCGAGCCCGACGGTGGCCAGGGCGCAGGTCACCATGGTGTTGACGTTGCGCGGGAAGAGCCGCGCGATGCCGCGCGCCGGACCGTCGTAGACGACGGTCTCCCGGCTCGGGCCGATCCCGTTCCCAACGGCATGCTCGACGGCGTGCTCGACACCGGTCACGATGCCTTCGACTGCCGCCCCGAGCCCGGTCGGATCGATGCCCGACTCCGAGAAGTCGATGTTGCGCGGGCTCTTGCGGAACGTGATGGTCACCGAGTCCCACATGTGGCGCCATTCGCGCAGGCTGTCGACGCCGGGCAGCGCGCCGTGCGGGATCAGCAACCGCGTGCCGGCCTCGTTCGCGCGCGCCACCAGCCGCTCGAGCAACCCGTCGTCGGCCAGCGCCGTGACCGACAGGGGGAGGTAGTCGGCGTTCGCCAGGATCCGTTCGCCGTGGCGCCGGGTGATCGCCGGGTGGGCCATCTCCACCACCAGGTCGGCGCCGCGCGCCGCCAGCGCGCCGTCGTCGTCCAAGTGGTCCAGCACCAGCGCGCGCGGCACGTCGGCCAGGCGTGCGGCGTCGCGGTTGTGCACGAAAGCGACGTCCAGCCCCAGCTCGGGCCGGTCGCGCAGTCGGCGGTACACCTGGGCGCCGATGAAGCCGAAGCCGATCAGGCCGATGCGGCGGCGGCCTGCTTCGCTTCTCGAGGCGCCCGCGCCCGCGATGGCGTTCACTGCGGAACCCAGCCCGACGAGCGCACCACCGGCTCCCAGTACGCCGTGCCGGTGCGGACCGTTTCGGCCAGTGCGGCCGGGCTGCCGTGCGCGGGCTCGAACACGATCCGCTGCATGCGCTCGCGTACGTCGGGCGCCACCAGCGCGCGGGCCACCGATTGGTTCAGCCGCTCGACCGTCGCGGCTGGCGTGCCGCGCGGTGCGAAGAGCCCCAGCCAGTATTCCCAGGCCAGGCGCTGGCCCTGCTCCGCGAAGGTGGGCACCTCGGGCAGCGCCGGCGAGCGACGCTGGTCCAGCACGCCGATCACGCGCAAACGCCCGGCCGCATGGTGCTCCAGGAAGTCGCCCAACGCGGTGGTTCCCGCGCCGATCTGCCCGCCCAAAAGGTCCTGCACCAGCGGCGCCGAGCCGCGGTACGGCACGCTGGTCAGCGGCACGCCCGACTGGCGCGACATGAGGTGCACCAGGAACTGCGGAATGCTGCCCGGCGCCGGGATGCCGACATTGGCCTGCGCGGGGTTGGCCTTGGCCAGCGACAGCCAGTCGGCCAGGGTGCGCACGCCGCTGGAGGCCGGCACCGCCAGGCCGCCGGGGTAGCGCGCCACCTGGGCGATCGGCGTGAACTCGGCGGGAACGAAGCCCGGCTCCTTCACGGTCAGCGGCAACATGACCATGGTGTGGTCCGGCGACAGCAGCAGCGTGCGGCCGTCGGGCGCCGCGCTGCGCAGCTGCTGAGCGGCGATCTGGCCTCCGGCGCCCGGGCGGCTCTCGACCACCACCGGCACGCCCAGGTCGTCCCTCATGCGATCGGCCAGCATGCGGCCGACCACGTCGATCGTGCCGCCGGGCGCGAAGCCGACCAGGATGCGAATCGGGCCGCTGGCGGCCGCAGAGGCCGGCTGCGCCCAGGCGGACGGCGAGGACAGCGCGGCGACGGGCGCCGCAGCGGCCGCCAGCAGCAGGCGACGACGGGGAGCGTGGGGCATGCGCGGCATCCGGGGCGGAGATCCGCCCGATCCTACACCCCACCCGTGGCGGGCCAGCGCCTCAGGGCCAGGTGCGTCGGTGCGTCTCGAAGAACGCCGGGTCGATCCGCGATTCGATGTCGCGCACCAGCCGCGCCAGGCGCTCGTCGCGCACGCCCAGCCGCTCCAGCGCATGCAACGTGTTGATCGCGTATTCGCAATTCGGGCCGCGCACGCCGACGCTGCTGCACAGGCGATGCGCGATCTCGTGCTCGGGCAAGTCCAGGTAGGCCGGGCTGCGCCGGTCGGCGACGAAGGCCAGCGCCTGCACTTCGCGTCCGTCGGTCAGCCGCGTCCGCAACAGCCGCGGCTCGTAGACGCGATCGGTCATTTCCCGAACATAGAGCCGCAGGAGCGACTCTTGGCGCGTGGCGTCGTCCAGCTTGAACGCCATGCCCGTGACCGAGCCGCCACGGGCCAGTCCCAGCACGACGCCGGGTTGCTCGGGCGTGCCGCGGTAGCGGGTCGAGCCGATGCAAAAGGCGCGGTGGTAGCCGCGCACCCGTGCCAAGGTGCGTTCGACGTGATCGAACTCGGGGTTCCAGATCAACGAGCCGTAGGCGAACACCCATTCGGCCGGCAGGATCTCGGAGGGATGGAAAGCGTGTTCGTGGAGCGAAGGGTCGGTGGCGTTCACTGCGATCGCGGCCAGGTAGCTGCACGCCGCGTCACGGGTTCGGCCCCATGCGCGGCAAGCGGTCACTGTAGCGCGAGACCGGCTCCGATCCCCTGCTGCAGGCGCGCCGCGATGCGGGCGCGCCACTGCTGGAACGCGGCAGGCCATTGAAGCGTGGACAGGCGTGGACAAGGCGCGTGCGCGCCGGCACGCCTGTCGGGCGCGTGGTCAGGCCGCCGGTCAGGCCGCGTGGTCAGGCCGCCTTGCGGCTGCGCGTAGGGCGTGGCGAAGCGACCGGCGCGTCGGTGGGCTTGGATGCGGCCTTCGCTGCGGCCGCCTTCGCCGCCGCTGCCTTGGTAGCAGGCGCCTTGCGCGCGCCCGCTTTCGACGCGGCGGACTTGCGGGCGGGCGCCTTGAGCGCGCCCGACTTGGAGGCGGCCGCCTTGGCCACTGCGGTGATGGTGCCGGCCGCATCCACGGCGGCCCCGTCGACACCCGCCTGGGCCGCCCCCGCCGCCGCCCGCGCGGGCGGCTTGCCCTTGGCGCCCGGCTTGGCCTTGGCCGGGTCGCGCTTCTCGAACTCGAAGCCGATCTTGCCGTCCGCCCCACGCACCAGGTACGCCTTGAACTTGCGCCGGTTGCGGTTGGACACGAAGTCCTGCAGCAAGTCGGTGCGGCCGTCGGCCAGGAGCTTCCGCATCTGCTCCGGCTCGATCGGCTGCTGCAGGATCACCTTGCCGCTGCGGAAGTCGCAGGCCTTGGGCAACGCGACCGTCTTTTCGCAGACGTAGTTCATGCCGTGCTCGAAGACGCCCGCGCCGCACTTGGGGCAAGCGCCCAGGCGCTCGCGCTCGGACAGGTCGACCGCCTCGGCTTCGCCGTCCTCGCCTACCGCGTCCTGGCCGAAGTCGAACTCGAGCTTGTGTTCGGCGTTGAGCTTGAGGATGGCGGCGAACGGCCGCCCCATCTTGCTGCGAAAGCCCTGCAGCGGCCCCACGGTGCGCTCGCGCAGCAGGGCCTCGGCCTCGGCCACGTCCAGCGCGCGGCTGCCCGGCGTCTTGCTGATCGAGAAGTCGCACTTCACGCAGGCGAAGCGCTTGTAGTTCTCGCGCACCTCGCCCGCGCACTTGGGGCAGGGCGTCGACAAGACGGCGTAGTCGCCCGGGATGGTGTCGGACTGGTAGTTCTTCGCGCGCTCGACGATCTGCTGCGTCATCGCGGCGATCTCGCGCATGAAGGCGTCGCGCGCCAGCGCGCCGCGCTCCATCTGCGCCAGCTTGTGCTCCCACTCGCCGGTCAGCTCCGGCAAGGTCAGCTCGGTGACGCCCAGGCCGCGCAGCAGGGTCATCAACTGGAAGGCCTTGGTGGTGGGCGACAGCTCGCGGCCTTCGCGCGCCAGGTAGTTCTCGGCGATCAGGCCCTCGATGACGGCCGCCCGCGTGGCCGGCGTGCCCAGCCCTTTGGCGCCCATGGCCTCGCGCAGCTCATCGTCCTCGATGGTCTTGCCGGCGCCTTCCATGGCCGACAGCAGCGTGGCCTCGCTGTAGCGCGGCGGCGGCTTGGTCGACAGGGCAACCGCGTCGATCTGGCGGGTGGCGACCCGCTCGTCGGGCTCGACCTTGGGCAGCGTCTTGCCCTCGTCGCCGGGAGCCGCTTCGGCCCCGGGGGCCGCGGGCTTGTCGGCCGCACGCCCATACACGGCCAGCCAGCCCGGCTCGACCAGGATGCGGCCCTCGGTGCGGAACAGCTGCTGCTCCACTTCGGTGGTGCGGGTCGTGACCAGGTATTCGGAAGCAGGGTGGAACACCGCCAGGAAGCGCTTGACCACCAGGTCGTAGATGCGCAGCTCCGGCTCGGACAAGGAGCGCGGCACCTGCAGCGTCGGGATGATGGCGAAGTGGTCCGACACCTTCGTGTTGTCGAAGATGCGCTTGTTGGGACGCACCCAGCCGGCGTCCAGCACGCGCTTGGCGTGCGGCGCGTAGGACGAGCCGGCGCCGGCCACTTCCCCGCCCCGGAACACTTCCATCGTGCGCTGCACGGTGGCGATGTAGTCCTCGGGCAGGTAGCGCGAGTCCGTCCGCGGATAGGTGAGCACCTTGTGGCGCTCGTAGAGCGCCTGCGCGATGGCCAGCGTGTTGCGGGCCGAGAAGCCGAAGCGGCCGTTGGCCTCGCGCTGCAGGCTGGTCAGGTCGAACAGCAGCGGCGACAGCTGCGTGGCCGGCTTGGCCTCGTCGGTCACCTTGCCGGTCTTGCCGCGGCAGGCCGCGACGATCGCTTCGGCGGTGCCGCGCTCCCACAGGCGCTCGGCGCGGTGCTCGGCGTCGTCGCCCTTCTTGAACCGGGGGTCGAACCAGCGGCCGTCGTATTCGCCGGCCTGCGCCCCGAAGGTGGCACGCACCTCGAAGTATTCCCGCGCCACGAAGCGACGGATCTTCTCTTCCCGCTCCACCACGATGGCCAGCGTGGGCGTCTGCACCCGGCCCACAGTGGTGAGGTAGAAGCCGCCGTCGCGCGAATTGAACGCGGTCATGGCCCGCGTCCCGTTGATGCCCACCAGCCAGTCGGCCTCGGACCGGCAGCGCGCCGCGTCGGCCAGCGGCATCATCTGGGCGTCCTCGCGCAGCTGGGCGAAGCCTTCGCGGATGGCGGCCGGCGTCATCGACTGCAGCCACAGCCGCTGCACCGGCTTGGTGGTCTTGGCGTACTGCGCGATCAGCCGGAAGATCAGCTCGCCCTCGCGGCCCGCGTCGCACGCGTTGACCAGGCGGTCCACGTCCTTGCGCTTGATGAGCCGCGTGAGCAGCCGCAGCCGGTCCTCGTTCTTGGCGATCGGCTGCAGGTCGAAGTGCGGCGGGATCACCGGCAGGTGCGCGAAGGACCACTTGCCGCGCTTGACCTCGTATTGTTCCGGCGCGGCGATCTCCACCAGGTGGCCGACCGCCGACGACAGCACGTAGTCCTCGCTCTCGAAGTGGTCGCCTTGCTTGGTGAAGCCGCCGAGCGCGCGGGCGATATCGGCGGCAACCGAGGGCTTCTCGGCGATGATGAGCGCTTTGGCCATCGGGGTGATCTTGGGGCCGTGCCGGGACGCTGCAAGTGCAGCCGCTGCCGGGAAAAGGCCTGGAAAAGGGGCGCCAATCATAAGAGGGGCTTCACCGGCGGCGCAAGCAGCGGCCGTCGGGCAGGCGTTCCAGCCGTCCGTCCAGCTCCATCAAGGACAGCTGCCCGGCCAGCTCGCCCGCGCCCAGGCCGGTGGCCTCGGCGAGGCGGTCGGGGTCGACGGGGTCGAAGCCCATGGCGGCCAAGAGGAGATCGTCGGGCGCGGCATCCGGTCCGCCTTCCGCCGCGTCCCCGCCACCCGGGCCCGCGGCGCGCTGAGCTGGCACCAGGCCCAGTGCGGCCAGCACGTCGTCCACGGTTTCCACCAGCGCGGCGCCGTCGCGCAGCAGGGCGTTGCAACCCTTGGCCAACGGGGAATGGATCGAACCGGGGATCGCCATGACCTCGCGGCCCAGGTCGCCCGCCAGGCGGGCCGTGATCAGCGACCCGCTGGAGCGGGCGGCCTCCACGACCAGCACGCCGCGGGACAGGGCCGCGATGATCCGGTTGCGCTGCGGGAAACGCCCGGCCACGGGCGGGGCGCCGAGCGGGGATTCGGTGACCAGCGCGCCGTGGTCGGCGATGCGGTCGGCCAGCAGCGCGTGTTCGGCCGGATAGACCCGGTCGATGCCGGTGCCCAGCACCGCCACCGTGCCGGCCGCGCCCCGCAGGGCGCCGGCATGCGCGGCGGCGTCGATCCCACGGGCCAGGCCGCTGACCACCACCAACCCGGCGTCGGCCAGCGCCTGCCCGAAGGCGTGCGCGGTGTCGCGGCCGCCGGCCGTGGCATGCCGACTGCCCACGACGGCCACGGCCGGCAGGCCGAGCCGGTCCGGGTCGCCACGCACCCAGAGCAGCCCGGGCGGATCGGGCATGCGTTCCAGCCAGCGTGGGTAGCCGGGACTGCCGAGCGCCAGCAGATGGTGGCCGGGGCGGTCGGCCCATTCCAGCGATCGGGTGACGTCGTCCTCGCGGGAAGGGTCGGGCGTGGCCAGCGCGGCGGCGGCCCGCCCGCCCACCGCCGCAAGGGCGGAGGGCGGCTGGGCGAGCACGGCCGCGGGCGAGCCGAAGGCCCGCAGCAGCGCATGCAGGGTGACCGGACCAATGCCGGGCGCCAGCGCCAGGCGAAGCCAGTCCGCGAGGGTGAATCCGGGAAGGGGTTGCATGCCGGCAGCGTCGCGCCGAAGCGCTTCGCCGGCAATCGGGCAGCCGGCCTAGGCATGCGGGCCCGCATCGGCCGGGCGGCCGATGCGCGGGCCCGGGTGATCAGGGCGTGACGACCGCGTCGCCGATCTCGATGGCGCGCGACGCGTTCATGACGAGCCCGTAGGACACCTTGTCGAAGACACGGAACACCATCAGGTGGCCGACGTCGACGCTGGGCAGCTGCACGGACGTGGCCTTGCCGCTGGGCAGTTGCCAGGCCTGGCGGCGCTGCTCGACCGCCTCGCGGTCGGCCACCACGCGGCCGGTCGCCTGGATCGACATCACGTTGCCCACCTCGATGCCGTGCTCGCGACCCATGCTGATCGCGACCACGCCATTGCGTCCCACCTGCCGCACGCCGCGGTGGATGGACACGATCTTGCCGGCGATGTCTTTTTCGGGGGGGCGCGGGACGAAGCTGACCGGCCGCTCTTCGAGGGCAGGCATCAGCCGGTCGCCTTCGCCGATCTCCTCCGCGGCCGAGACGATGCGCAGGCTCGACACGTCGCCCGCTTTCTCCAGGCGCGCGGTGCCGATGTAGAGCGCTTCGTGCGCCAGCGGCAGGCGGGTGTCCGGGTCCAGGATCGGCCGGGCGGGGCGGTACACGTGCCACTCGGCGATCGACATGTCCGAGATGCCGCGCGCGTAGACCAGGTCGCCCTGGCCCATGTAGACCCGCGCTTCCGGGGCGGCCAGCACGCGCGCACTGCTGCGCAGCTGGTTCTCCTCGACGATCAGCGGCCGGTTGAGGAAGGGCTCGATGAGGCTGGCCGGCACGGTCGGGATCGCGGCCTTGGCCAGTGATTCGACGCGGACCTGGGGCGACAGGCGCTCGCCGCGCAGGCCGTCGGCGCCATCGGCGCCGCTGCCCGTGCCACCGACCGCCCGGCCCAGGCGCAGCCGCGGCTGCGGGCCGCTGCGGTCCAGGTAGACGATGTCGCCCGGGTAGATCAGGTGCGGGTTGCGGATCTGGTCGCGGTTGAGCTGCCAGATCTCGGGCCAGCGCCAGGGCTTCGTCAGGAACTTGCCCGAGATGTCCCACAGCGTGTCGCCCTTGACGACGACGTGCTTGTCCGGCGCGTCGGCGGCGATCTCCAGCGGCGCGGTCGCACGCGCAGCCGGCTGCCCGGGCGGGTTGTTCAGGGGGGCCGCGGGCGCAGTGGTCGGCTGCGCCAGCAGGGTGGTCGGCGCCGCCAAGGCGAAGGCGATCGCGACCTGCATGCTAAGATTTTTTGGCATTGCGTCTGCCGCAGCAGCGGAGTGGACGAAGCGGTCTGTCGCCGCCGAACAATCAGGTTCCTCGATCGATTCTGCAGGCAAGCAGTTGATGCCGCAACAGAATGTCCCCAACTGCGTAGCAAGACGCTCCGAACGGTAGATTCGCCCCGATGGCCGTGCTGCCCATCCTCAAATTCCCCGACGCGCGCCTGCACAAGGTCGCCCGTCCCGTCGCCCAGGTGGACGATCGGATCCGTGCGCTCGTGCGCGACATGGCCGAGACCATGTACGCCGCGCCCGGCATCGGCCTGGCCGCCACGCAGGTCGACGTCCACGAGCGCGTCGTGGTCATCGACATTTCAGAGACCCACGACGAGCTGCGCGTCTTCATCAATCCCGAGATCGTCGACCACGGCGCCGAGCGCGCGGTGTGCGAGGAAGGCTGCCTGTCGGTGCCCGGGGTCTACGACGAAGTCGAGCGCCCCTCGCGGGTGACGGTGCGGGCGCTGGACCAGCAGGGCAAGCCCTTCATGCTGCAGGCCGACGGTCTTCTCGCCACCTGCATCCAGCACGAGATCGACCACCTGGACGGGAAGGTCTTCGTCCAGTACCTGTCGCGCCTCAAGCAAAGCCGCATCCGCACCAAGCTGCAGAAGGCCGAGCGCGAGGTGGCGTGACGCCGCCTGCCGCCGGCTGCCCCGCATGCGGCTGATCTTCGCGGGAACGCCCGAATTCGCCGCCCAGGCGCTGCAGGCGCTGGTGGCGGCCGGCCACGACGTCGCCCTGGTGCTGACGCAGCCCGACCGCCCCGCTGGCCGGGGCCAGCAGCCGCTCGCTTCCCCGGTCAAGCGCCTGGCGGTGGCGCACGGCCTGCCGGTGGCGCAACCGGCCACGTTGCGCGACGCCACCGTGCGCGAGCAGCTGGCCGGGGTCGGTGCCGACGCGATGATCGTCGCGGCCTACGGGCTGATCCTGCCGCAGGCGGTGCTGGACCTGCCGCGCCAGGGCTGCATCAACATCCACGCGTCCCTGCTGCCCCGATGGCGCGGGGCCGCCCCCATCCAGCGCGCCATCGAGGCGGGAGACGCGGCCACCGGCATCACCATCATGCGCATGGAGGCCGGGCTGGACACGGGCCCGATGCTGCTGGCCGAATCCATCCCGATCCGTCCCGACGAGACCGCCGGCAGCCTGCACGACCGGCTCGCCGCGCTCGGCGCGCGGCTGGTGGTGGACGCCTTGGCCCGGCTCGGTCGGGGCGGCCTGGACGCGACCGCGCAGCCGGCCGAAGGCGTCACCTACGCCGCCAAGATCGGCAAGGCCGAGGCCGCGATCGACTGGCGCCTGCCCGCGTCCGTCATCGAGCGGCGGCTGCGGGCCTTCGACCCCTTCCCCGGCGCGCAAGGCGCGATCGCCTCGCGGCCGCAGGCGACGCTGAAGATCTGGCGTGCGCAGGTGGTCGATCCGCCGCCGAGCGCGGGGCAAGCGGTCAGGGAAGGCGCGCAGCCGGCCCCCGGGGAGGTGCTGGAGGCCGGCCCGGGCCGGCTGGTGGTCGCCTGCGGCGAAGCCGCGTTGGCGCTGCTGGAGCTGCAGAAGCCGGGCGGGCGCCGCCTGCCGACCGTCGATTTCCTGCGTGGCTTTCCGCTGGCCGTGGGCGAGCGCTTCGCGCTGCCCGGCGCATGAAGCCGTCCGCTGGCGGTGCGGGGCGCCCCATGAGCCCGCCGCGGCCGCAGGGCCAAGGGGCCCACCACGCGCCGCTGTCGCACGAGATGTCCGTGGCGGCCCACGCCCTGGCCGGCATGCGCGCCGGCCGAAGCCTGCCCGCCGCGCTGGATGCCGCCGTCGCGCAGGCGGGCCCGGCGCTGCCCGAGCCGTCGCGCGCAGCGGCCCAGCACCTGGCTTACACAGCCGCACGCCAGTTGGGCACCACCGGCTTCCTGCTGTCCCGGCTGGCGCCGCGCGCTCCGGCGGCGCCGGTGGCCGCGCTCGCGCTGGTGGCCCTGTCGCAGTTGCTGGAGGCGCGCCGCCACGACGCCGTGGTCGTCGACGAGGCAGTGTCGGCTGCGCGCGCGGACCCGGCCACGGCCACCGCGGCGGGGTTCCTGAACGCGGTGCTGCGCCGCTTCGGCCGCGAGCGTGCCGCTTTACTGGCCGCCGCCGAACGGGACGAGCCCGCGCGCTACAACCACCCGCAATGGTGGATCGACCTGGTCCGCCAGGACCACCCGGACCATTGGCAGGCAATCCTCGCGCTGGCTGCCGAGCCGCCGCCCATGACCTTGCGCGTCAACCGCCGCAAAGGCAGCCGCGACGACTATCTGGCGCGCCTGGTCGCGGCGGGGCAAGCGGGCGAGCCGCTGGGCGACGACGGCATCGCGCTTTCGCAGCCGTGCGACGTCCGCCGGCTGCCCGGCTTCGCCGATGGCGCAGTGTCGGTGCAGGACTTCGGCGCGCAACTGGCCGCGCCCTGGCTGGACGTCCATGACGGCCACCGCGTGCTGGACGCCTGCTCGGCGCCTGGTGGAAAAACCGCGCATCTGCTGGAGCGGGCGGCGTTGGACCTGCTGGGGCTGGACATCGATGCCCGGCGCCTGGCGCGCGTGGCGGACAACCTCGGGCGCCTGGGATTGGCCGGACCCGGTGCCCGGCTGCTGGCGGCCGACGCGGGCCGCCCCGAAAGCTGGTGGGATGGCCGGCCCTTCGACCGCATCCTGCTGGACGCTCCGTGCACCGCCTCGGGCATCGTGCGCCGGCATCCCGATGCGCGCTGGCTGCGCCGCCGTGGCGACGTCGCGACACTGGCGGCCGCGCAGCGCGCTCTGCTCGAGGCGCTTTGGCCGCTCCTGGCGCCGGGCGGTAAGATGCTCTATGTCACCTGTTCGGTGTTTTCCCAGGAAAACGCCGGGACGGTGAACGGTTTCGTCGCTTCCCAGGGCGACTGCCGTATCGCCGCCGGGCCGATGCAGCTGCTGCCGTCGGACGCGCCGGGTGCCCGGCACGACGGCTTCTACTACGCGCTGCTCGACAAGACTTCGTGACTCTCCCCCCCGCCCCCGGACCGGAGGGCGCCGCGCCGGCGTGCCGGCCGCGGACGGTGCCCGACCCCGGCCGCCGCCGCCTCGGCAGCGCGCTGCTGGCCGTTCCGCTCGCGCGCCTCGCCCCGGCCGTCGCCGTCCTCGCGCCGGCCGCGGCCGCGGCCAACGAGGGCATCGACGTGCAGCGCGCCGCGCTTGAGCTGACGGCCGACGGCGAGGCCTGGATGCTGGCGGCGGACTTCGCCGTGCCGCTGTCGCCGCGCGTGGACGAGGCCGTCAGCCGCGGCGTGCCGCTCTATTTCGCGGTGGACTTCGTGCTGCTGCGGCCGCGCTGGTACTGGTTCGACGAGCGCGCCGTCGACATCACCCGCACCTGGCGGCTGGCCTACCACGCGCTCACGCGCGAGTACCGGCTCAGCACCGGTGGCGGCCTGCCGCAGCGCTTCTATACCCTGGCCGAGGCCATGGCGGCGCTGTCCCGCGTGCGAGGATGGCGTGTCGTCGATGCCGCCCGGGTGCGCGGCGGCACTTTCGAGGCTTCGGTGCGCATGCGGCTGGACTTGTCGCAGCTGCCCAAGCCCTTTCAGGTCGGTGCGCTCACCGACCGCGACTGGAACCTGCAGTCCGAGTGGAAACGCTTCCTCTTCAACCCCGAGATCCCGAAAAGCGTGCAATAGGACGCGCCCTGCGCGTCGCGCTGATCGTGTCGGTCGCGCTGGCCGCCGTGCTGGTGGCGTTGCTGGCGACCGCCTCGGGCAACACGCAGCTCTTGCAGCGCCACTACGACTGGCTGCTGATGGGCACGGCCGGGCTGGCGGTGATGCTGGCGCTGCTGGTCATCGAGATGCTGCGCCGGCTCACGCGGCGCTATCGCGCGGGCCTGTTCGGCACGCGGCTGATGGCCAGGCTCGCGTGGTCGTTCACCTTGATGACCGCGATTCCCGGGCTGCTCATCTACCTGCTGTCGGTGCAGTTCGTCGGCCGCTCGATCGAATCGTGGTTCGACCTGCCGCTGGAGCGCGCCCTCGACTCGGGCCTGGCGTTGGGGCGCGCCTCCCTGGACGCTTCCCTGGCGGACCTGGCCGTTAAGGCCCGCCGCATCGACGCCGAGTTGTCCGACCTGCCGGTGGCCAGCTGGCAGGGCACGCTGGACCGGCTGCGCGACCAGATCGGCGTGCAGGACGCGGTCATCCTGGGCGCGTCGGGCCGGGTCATCGCCAGCAGCGGCGGGGGCTTGGCGCAACTGCTGCCGGACCTGCCCGGCGCCGCCGCGCTGCGCCAGGCGCGCGTGTCGCGCCAGTACGCCGCGGTCGAGGCCGGCGAGGCCCCGGCCGCGGAGCCCGATGCCGGCAGTGCCAGCCCGGACGCCACCGAACGCGGGCTGCGGCTGCGGGTCGTGCGGCTGATGACGCCGTCGGCCTCGCTGGCCGAAGAGCAGCGCTTCCTGCAGCTGCTGTCGCGCGTGCCCACCGAGCAGGCCAACGACGCCGAGACCGTGCTGGCCGCCCAGCGCGACTACCAGATCCTCAAGTCCTCGCGGCAGGGCTTGAAGAATCTCTTCGTGGCGGCGTTGACCCTGGCGCTGGTGCTGACGCTCTTCGCGGCGATCGCCGCGGCCTTCCTGCTGTCGGGCTGGCTGACCGGCCCGCTGTCGATGCTGGCCGCCGGCACGCGTGCCGTGGCCGAAGGGGACTTCCGGCCCGTGAAGGACTACGTCGGCCGCGACGAGCTGGGCGTGCTCACCCAGTCCTTCAACGCGATGACGAGGCAGCTGGAAGAGGCACGGGCCCAGGTGGAGCGCAACCGGCAACAGCTGGAACAGACCAAGGCGCAGCTGGAGCGGGTGCTGTCGAACCTCACCGCGGGCGTGCTGGCCTTCGACCCGCAATTCCGGCTGACGTTGGCCAACCCCGGCGCATGGCGCATCTTCCGGACCGATTTCGACGCGCTGATCGGCCAGCCCATCGAGGCCTTGCCGCGGCTGTCCCGCATCGCGCCCCAGCTGCGCGAGGCGTTCGCGCGCGCGGCGGCCGACGACGACGAGCACCGCACCTGGCAGCGCCAGTTCGAGCTGCCCCGCGGCGACGACGAGCCGGCCACGGGCCTGTCCGAGATGGCGGCCGCCGAGCTGCCCCAGACGCTGTTCGCGCGGGGCTCGCTGCTGCCCGGCGCGGTGGCGCCCGAGGGCTACCTGCTGGTGATCGACGACATCAGCGACGTGGTGAGCGCGCAGCGCGCGGTCGCCTGGGGCGAAGTCGCGCGCCGGCTGGCCCACGAGATCAAGAATCCGCTCACGCCGATCCAGCTGGCCGCCGAGCGCCTGGAATTCAAGTTGGCCGACAAGCTCGCGGCCACGGACGCCGAACTGCTGCGCCGCAACGCCCGCCAGATCGTGAACCAGGTCGGCGCGATGAAGCACATGGTCGACGAGTTCCGCAACTACGCCCGCATGCCCACCGCGCAGCTCGCGCCGCTGGAGCTGAACACGCTGGTGTCGGAGGTGCTCACGCTGTACGGCAGCAGCGCCGGCGGCGCCGCCAGCATCGTGCCGCGCCTCGCCCCGGACCTGCCGCCGATCCTCGGTGACGCCACCCAACTGCGCCAGGTGATCCACAATCTGCTGCGCAACGCGCTGGAGGCGGTCGAGAAGTCTCCCGACCCGCGCGTCACCATCGTCACCGAAAGCCTGGTGGCGGGCGCGGCGGGCACGCGTGCGGTGAAGCTGTCGGTGCGCGACAATGGCCCGGGCTTCCCGCCCAAGATGCTGGCGCGCGCCTTCGAGCCCTACGTGACCACCAAGCCGCGCGGCACCGGCTTGGGACTCGCGATCGTGCGCAAGATCGCCGACGAGCACGGCGCGCGCATCGAGATCGCCAACGGGGCCGAGGCGGCAGCCGAGGCGCCGGGCGCAGCAGTTACCATCCTGTTCACGAGACTGGCCGAAGTCGCGGACCACCCGGCCGCGCCGACGTCGGCATTGCAGAGCGAAGCACATGGCAGAGATTCTGGTGGTGGATGACGAGATCGGCATCCGCGAGCTCCTCTCCGAGATCCTCGGAGACGAGGGGCACACGGTGCTGACCGCCGAGAACGCGCAAGCCGCGCGGCGCGTGCGCGACGACAATCCGCTGGACCTCGTGCTGCTCGACATCTGGATGCCGGACACCGACGGCGTGACGCTGCTCAAGGAATGGGCCAGCACCGGCAAGCTCACCATGCCGGTCATCATGATGTCCGGCCACGCCACCATCGACACCGCCGTGGAAGCCACCCGCATCGGTGCGCTGGACTTCCTCGAGAAGCCCATCGCGCTGCAGAAGCTGCTGAAGGCGGTCGAGCAGGGCTTGGCGCGCCGACGCGCGCAGGCGGCCGCGCAGGCCGCCGGCGCCGCGGCCGCGCGCGCGGGCGGCTTCGGTGTTCCACCCGCGCTGCACGCGGTGGGGGGCGGCGCAGGCAACGGCGCGGGCTACGCGTCCGCGGGCGCGGTGC
>ERZ1066120.354-NODE-354-length-44926-cov-43.386998_pt1 | contig 44926 bp, 46 predicted proteins | sample MGYA00382767_ERZ1066120 | MGnify/ENA primary metagenome ERZ1066120 (study PRJEB33369, sample SAMEA5778350) | biofilm metagenome | biome: Industrial cooling water; feature: Water cooling tower basin; material: Biofilm | place: United Arab Emirates | collected...
GTTACTGGGCATTGAGTCATAAAGGTGCCGAACCTAACTTTCACCTCCGAGAAAGTTTTATATTGGAAATGTAGAGTGCGTCACTGCCTGTTCGTAGATTTTTCAACCATGTTCTTACCCGCATGGGGCTGTAAGTCCCCATGCTAATAGCTAAAGTCCTCTATAAGAGGACTAAAGATAAATGTTAATTTTATTACTTTATACTAATAAATATGTAGTTGATATGTAGAGGTGCAAGATTTTAGTTAAGATGAAATACTTTTTAATTGCGCTAGGGCTTATTATATGGGTTGGAGTTATAATCTGGGACTTTCGAGCGCCAAAACTTACCAATCAAATTTTTTGGGCTAGATTATTAGCACCTATTATTTTTATATGTTTAACTCTTATAGCTTTTATATTCATAAGATAAAAGTGCATTAAATTATGTATTTATAGCATTTCTAAAGATTCGTAAACGTCATTTGATTAAACCTTGAGTACGGAGTTTTTTAACTAAAGCCGACTCCCCAGCATTTTGCCGTAGTTTTTCAACATTCTCTAGTCGTCGCTGCATATCCAAGTCTAATTCTATTTTATTATCCCAGTAATAGGCTAAAGCCGAATGAATTTGAGCCATGCTTAAATATGGATGCTGGAAGTGGAGTTCCTCTGGACTCCACCCAAAAGCAATGTAACCAGAGACTAGCTCAATTACTTTCATTGTTGTCCCTGTAATATAAGCAACATTGTCTGGAGCAATTTCTATGTACTTGTATTCACTAGCGGTAAAAGTCATCGTTTTGTTGTTATTATTATGTTACTTATTTGTAATTTTAATATAGAATATTTATAAAAACATTATCTGTTACAGTATCACAAGCTAAAATTATTTTTATGAGTCTCCACCCAAGCTAAAAATCGATACGATTCTACATTTATATCACACATATCAATATCTAAATCTAAATCGGTTGTAATATGTGCTGCTAGAGCAGTGATAAACGTCTTTGTGGATTGAATTAACTCTTCTGAGGATATATGACTACTATCATTAAAATTTTGCCACATCGAGAAAAGATGCCAAGTAGAATCTGTATTTACTTTAAAAGCCAGGATTGGTGCATCTTCATAGTCCATCGATTCATAATAAAAATCAACTATTTCTTCAGACTCAATTTTACTTATCCACTTAATAAGTCTTATTGCAAGTTCAAGCAAAAGAATATACTCTTCATCAAAAAAAATTTGTTTGCCTAAAGTAATTTTCAAGTTTCCTTCAACATCAGCAAGCATTTTATAACCTCCAGTTTCAGGAGGAACTACTACATTGCTAAATGAAAATTTTAACTTTGGATAAATGCATTCCATATTATTAAAATCCCTTTTCGTAGATATTTACTCATCTATAAGCCAGCCACGTTTTATTCCTTGCTCAATACCCCCACTCCAATCTGTAGTTAAATGTTTTCTAACTTTATAGAAAAGGTGTTTAACTACAGCCACATTGACAGGGTTTTTCACATAGTCTTCCTCATATCTATATTCACGGTCGGTATTCTTTTGTTGCCTTAATACATAAATCTGGTCTACTTTATATTTTCGGAGATTGACATCACTAGAGAGTTTTATCCACTCCATGACCACAATATATAAGCTATTTGGATTTCTTGCTTTCAAATCCTCTGCTGCTCGTGACGAACCTTCCAACATCGTTTTATCAAGATAAGTCTTGCATTCAATTGCAACAACAGGAATATCAAAGATATGAGTTTCGGTATTACCTGTTACTTTAACTTGTGTGTAATTTTCCGGTTCTTCTTTTACTAACGTAACCTTTTCACCTGGGTTTTCATCTTGTTCTGGTGGAGGCGCCGATTCAAATGATACTTGTATAGTTGCCCCAATTACAAAGTCATGGTCTTTCTTTTCAATGCGCGCGTAAGGTCGCTTTAACATCTCGGAGTATTTTGGTGGAACGAAGAAAATATCTTTAAAGGTATGCGATTTTCCAATTAGAGCGTTTTCACCAAAATCTCCTACTAAATCCTTAAACAAATAGTACAAGAATTCTTCTAAAACGCTGGAATGAAGGTTTGACCTAGAGTCGAACTTTTCAGCATAGTGTTGCTGGTCAAGAAAATCTTTGTAAGTTGAAAGAAGTTCTACTCTTTGGGTAAGGATAGCATCATCGTTCTCAGTTGGTGTTGAAGTTGGCCCAACTAACTTTATATTATAGTCGTGCCATTTATCATACTCTGCTCTAATTTCCTTAAGATACTTTTTGCTATCACTGTCTCTATACTTAGTACGGTGAGCTTCTTTTTGTTCTAAATTAGAACCATGAACTAATGGGTTCCTATCGCTTGTGGACATAACTGTAATTTTTCTTTGAGGTGAGATGCAATACATTGAGCAAGGAGAGGAGGAACTGCGTTGCCTACCTGGTTATACTGGCAGAGAAATTTTTCATCTAGCCGTTCTTCTCTTTGTAGTAGCTTATGAGAAACTACTGTTTTTTTTCCCATAAATCTGTAAGTATCGGGAAATGACTGTACGCGCGCTCCTTCACGGGCAGTTAAGTTACGATGCTGAAACGGGTGGATAAAATTGGCGTAAAATGAAGCGGCAATTGTATGTGATGGTTTATATGGATGTAGGCGCCGATTATTTTGGTCATAGCTTATCCCTGATAGATCTCCATTACCACTACGGCGCCTAGCTCCATATTCTTCTGGAACATCTGAACTAGACTCGCCCCATTTGATATGTTTAAAACGCTCAACTAATCTTTCTGAATGCTCCATCGCTACATGATTGTAAAGCGTTTTGCTATAATTTCTTATCCAATGTTGATATTCGTTTTGAGGTTCTGCTGTAAAAGTTTGCTCTTCTAAACCTTCGCGCGCTTCAAGCAGTGGTAAATCAGATATTGCATCCCACAAAGTAGTCGCTGGTAATAAATTTACGGTGTCAAATACGGATAATTGAATAGTTTTTTTATTAACCAACTCTAATGAATGGGTTTTACGAGGAGGTTTTAATTCTTTAAGAGTTTTATTGCCTACGATAAAAACACGCTCGCGAATTTGTGGGACTCCATACTCGGCGGCATTTAATAACCACACTTCTACAAAATAACCTAGTTCAGTGAATGTTTTTTTAATAATGTCTATAACTTTTTCGCCTTCTGCACTTCTGCGTGTAAGTAAACCCTTGACGTTTTCCATTACAAATGCTTTGGGTTCTAAAAAGGTAATCCATTGAGCAAAGTTTTGGAACAAACTATTTCTTGGGTCTTTTGGGTCTTTTACTGCTGGTCCAGCAATACTAAAACCTTGACACGGTGGACCGCCAATAATAATATCAGGCTTAGAAGAGTAAATATTTGTAACACTGCTTGAACTATTAAAATTGCGTATATCTTCTTGAATAACTACCATATTTGGATGGTTATAACGCAATGTATCACAAGCCCAGGTGTCAATTTCCAATGAAACTGGAACAGAAAACCCTGCCATCTTAAAGCCTAAACCGAAGCCCCCCGCTCCAGCAAACAAGTCGATTGCTACAGGTTGTGCCATTAATACTTAAAATAGAAAGTGTGTGTAAATAATTATATTACAACAAGTTATGTCGGAATCAAATCAACTTGTCTTTAAAGTCAGCGTTACACAACTTAAAAAAATACATTATTGGCGCCAACAATTAGAAGAACGAATTGGCAAACAACAACTAGAAGCAGGAAAATTAAGCAAATTTGCAACTAAAGCAATTAACTCAAGTTTAGAACGTGGTGAACCGTGTGCTTATTATGGAGCAATTGGTGGCGCCTACGATAGATTACCAGGGTTGGTAAGTTTTAAATAAAACACCCTCTTATGAAGGCGCCGTAATTATAACTATTACTTAGTGTGTGTTAGATAACAAGAAATAGTAAAACCGCTCTGCTATGCTATAAAACGGCTCTGGTAAAGAACCAATAATTTTAGTTTTGTATCAACTCTATAACAAATTGCTTCCTTGATTTATGGGTGATTGAAAAAATTGATCCCAAAGTACAGGGTAAATTGTTGTGGAAATTAACGTAATAAGCGCAGGTGCTACCAAAAAACCTATGTCTAATTTGTATAAACATTCACAATTAATTCATCTACAGACCGAGCAACAAACCCAAAAATCTGGAGTGCAGGTAGCTGTTGATGTTGGAAATAGACTAATCAAATATTGTACAGGAGAAGGAATAGTAAAAGTTTTTTCATCGTGGCACAAAGACTTAGAACAATGGGATACACCCAAACCAGATGAAAACTCAGCTATTATCACTTACTTACGAGGAGATAATTCTGCCTTAGTAGATAATAGTTGGGCAGTGGGAACGGTGGCTCAAGATTTAGGAGGAATGCCGACTTACGAATCAGAAAAGGCATTTTTGGCACCGAAGTTGGTTTTAGCAATGATTGACCCGCAACCAGGTGTAAGTCATTTAACCGTAAACCGTCTTGTTTGTTCTCTGCCTAACGATTTGCAAATAGACAAAGTTGAGGTTTTGATTCAGGGATTAATTGGGAATCACCATATTATTCGTAATAATCAATCGTTGAATATAGAAGTTCGGGAGGTGGAAGTTCAACCCGAAACTTTGGGAGCATATAAATACGCTTTGGCAAATAGATTATTTAATTATGCCAGGGTTAACGGCATTTTAGATTTAGGTGGCAAAACTGGAATTGGGCAACTCTATACAAAAAACGGTACTTTGATTCGAGAATCTAGAGTCATAGTTGAAGGAACCTATAAACTCGCGCAAATGATAGCAAGACATCCGGCATTAATTGCACAGGATATGACTCCTAGTTTAAGTTTAATTATGGATGGTATTGCTGATGGTTCTCTAATTTATGGCACCACAGGAATTAGTTTTGCCGACAGATTCCCCACATATGTTTCTCAATGGCTTTCTGGCATTCGTAATAAGCTTAAAATTAGTTGGGCATCTTGGTTGCCAGAGTTAGGAGAGGTGTTGATAATAGGTGGTTCTGCTCATTTGGCAACAAGTCTACAAGAGCAAACCGAAGGAAGATTCAAAATTGCTGACCAACCTGATATTAGCGGTGTATTGGGTATGCTGTTATGAGCAAGAAAAAAAAGAAGCAGGTTACTATCCGAGGTGAAAGTGTAGATATAGTCGAGCGACTCTCTGAAATTACGGGTCTTACTCATCGCCACGTAGTAGAGTTGTTGTTGAGAAAATACGGTAAAGAATTAGAGTCATGGGTAGGTGTTCCTCTACTTTCTTCTGTACCACTACAGGAAATTCAAGAACCGATCCCTGCTTTACCCCCTGCTACCAGTCCTACTTCCACTCAACATTATGCCGAACCCAGCATTAATTTACCCAAAGACCCAGGCAAAGGATTAAAACCAATTCAACTTTGAGCTTCTCTCAGGTTATTCTCGTAAGGTGGGCATTGCCCACCATACAAACTTAGCTTAATTTCGTACAACAAAATAAACACCCCAAGTATTTAAACCAGGTTTATTGCCCGTCATCCATTCGGAGCTTTCGATAGGTGCCAATTGATTTGCACGACATAAAAATTCAATTTCTGGCTCAAATAAATAGCGCATTTTATGGGTTTCCTGCAATTCTTCAACAGTTCCAGTAATTTTATCTTTAATAAAGACTTGATAATTAACATCTACTAGATTTTTATTTGGATAAGTTACTGGTTCTGCAATTCGTATTACTTGGATTTTTTCGTCTTCTATACGTTTAACCCTAGTTGTAGGCAGTTGAGTTAGTACAGCAGGCCCGTACCAAACATCAAATATTAAAATACCACCTGGATTTAAGTGTTTCTTAACAGTTGCAAAAGAAAAGAGTAAATCTTCATTTGTTGTTTGGTAACTAATAACATGAAAGAGTGAGAGAATAACATCAAAAGTTTGATTAAGTCTGATTTGACGAATATCTCCATGTGAAAACTTTAGCCGGGAAGCTAAATCATTATTCAGTGACGCGAGAGAATTGTTAGCTTTTTGCAGCATTTCTTGGCTTAAGTCTACACCGTGAATTTGGTATCCATCACCAGCTAGAGCAAAAGCGTGCTTCCCTTGACCACATCCTAGTTCTAGGATGCTTTTTGCATTTGGTGCATAAGTTTGAATTAATCGATGGATAAATTTGGCTTCTCCTACGTAGTCTTTATCACGGTAAATTAAATTGTAATAGCGAGCATAGTTACTAAATATTGTCATAATTAATTCCTCAACCTAAAGTATAATCCAGAGTAGCTGTTAACTGATTTTTCTGGATGGAAAGGAATGTAGCAACTGCCAGTACCTCCCCAAATATCAATTAGTTCGTAACCAATATTTGTTAATCCATCAATAAATTCGGTTTTATTAAAAATATACTGCGGATAAAAAACTTTTCCACCATTTTGTAAACTAACAAATTGCTGACCATCATACAGCGGTATACGATTGATTAATAAATGTTGAGGTTTGTAATTAGATAATAGCTTTTCTGGAAAATTTTCTACATATTGAATTACTCCACCACCAATAAATATTTCTTTATTTACAATATCTTCAAATTTACTAGTAAAGTCTAAATATTTCACCTCACGCTTTTCCGCAATTTTTTTACCAGCCTTAATTATTTCTGGTAAATCACAAACTGTCCATTTGAAATTTGTGTTGCTCGTAATTTTTTTTGATTGCTCTAAGTATTTTCTATAGCTGTAATAATGAACTCCTACGTTACCCCCAAAATCAAAAACGTTTGTACTGTTTGAATTAATAATTAAGTTCAACCAAAATAATACTGGATAATCATATAAAAAAATGCTATCACCTTGATTTTCCCAGTTGTTATTTTCTAACATTTGTTGGTATTCTTGGGCTAGTTCCTCATTATCATATCCAATACTTTTAGTTTTAGGCGCCGCTTGTATGGCTTCCTCAAATGTGTTAAATACTCCCCAAAAACATCCGTAGTAATTAGTCGCGAACTGAGACTTATATTGTTTTTCTTTATAAAACTGATAAGAACGGTTAACAAATGGGATTTGCTTAATAATATTCTTCATGAAAAAATTTCTCCAATGGTTATTGCAACTTGTTCGATTTGTTCACTTTTAATTGCCATTCCGCTAGGAATATAAAAGCCGCGACGCGCGATTCTTTAGATTCTAAATTGTTTATAAGTACAGGTTTACCATACTGTAAATAAGCAGATAATTTACCCGATGCCTTAGCAATATTAGAAAAGTTTTCATCGATTTCTTTATAAAAGGCTACACCAATAGTAGTTGCATTAAAAACCTTGTATACTTCCTCATATGGTAATGGGTTTAAAGATAAAAATAGGTTAGTTGAGTTTGTATTTATTAATGACTGAATATAGGGTTCATCCCAATCTCTCTTTCGTGCATCATGATAAATTAACGCACATCCATTATTTACATTATTAAAAGCAATTGCTAATTCCTTAGAAAAAACGGCATCACATATCATTCCTGCTTGGATAACTAAGTATTTATAATCTTCTTGATTTATTTTCAGTTTCTCTCTAAAATAGTTTCTCTCAGGCTCATCATATGCGTTAATGCTAAAGTTAACTGTATTTGGTAAATAAAAAACCTGATGATGCTTATATTTATTTTGAGTACAAAGATATTCAAATCTATCTTCATCTTGAATTAATACACAACAAGAATTTTTAAAAGATAAACGCTCTAAAAATAGTCTCAATTTATCAAGTTTATTAAATTGGTGCCCAATGGTTAATTCAAGTGAAAGATAAACTAGCTTACTTTTTAGTATGATAGATTCAATCCAAGCGATTATTGAACCACTGGTATCAATACCTATAGATATATGTCGATTTGAATATTCTTTCTGCTTAAAATTACCAATCAAAATTTGAATACCAAACGCTATCAAATCTACTAAATTATTTAATGAGCCTAATTTTATTATTTTGAGTTTGCTAATAAGAAAAGCTATGAAATTTGGCTTTTCTAAGTAAATTACTTTAATATTTTCACCTAAGTTACAAGTAAGATTATAATCTGGATTTTTTCTTGTATAGATGATAACATTATAGCCAATATTTGCCAAAATTGTTGCTAAATTAATTATTGAAGGCGCAATACAAAGCCAACCTTCATGAAAAAAGATAGAACAAGACTTATTCATAAAAATTAATTCCAATATTCAATTAAATAAAACTGTTAACAAAGTTTAAATATTCAATAAACCTACTCAAATTTATGTAACACCCATAATTAAAATAATTTATCAAGTCTCCAGTTTAACAATTTTAACAATTACTAACTTTGCAGTCTTAATTAAATGCACTAATTTTGACAAGCCTGTTAGCCTGCGTATAAACCTTATACCACACAAGCGTAAATATACACAAATAAATTTAATATTTATCTAATTAATTGTAGGTATTTGATACTTTTTTTGGATAAATAGTTATTCTTACTACATTTAATTTAAAATCTATGCTTTGTAGGCGCCAATTTGGATGGTGCGCTACGGTTAATTAGCAGTTTCCTAAATCTCAAATCCTTGCTAACCGTAACACACCAGACAAAAGGCGCCTAATTGCACGAATTAACCATCCGTTACATCCGTTGCATCCGTTGCAAATTTAGGGGTTTTTGACGTTGGTAGAGTGTAGACCGCATTCTTTTTGAGTAGCTTCTTCCCACCACCAGCGACCTTCGCGTTCGTGTTGGTTAGGTAATACTGCTCTTGTGCAGGGTTCACAACCAATACTAATAAACCCGCGTTCGTGGAGTTTATTGTAAGGTACTCCTAGTGCGCGGATATATTCCCACACTTGGGCTGATGACCAGTTTGCTAGGGGGTTGAATTTGATTAACTCATGGTCTGGGGTTGAAAAGGCGCCATCTTTTTCTATAACAGGTATACCATTGCGAGTACCAGGACTTTGGTCTTTACGCTGACCTGTTATCCATGCATCAAGGGTGTTGAGTTTACGACGTAGGGGTCTGACTTTGCGTATACCGCAGCATTCTTTGTGACCGTCTTGATAAAAGCTGAACATTCCCTTCTCTTCAACCATTGCTTGCACTTCGGCGGCATCTGGGAACATAACTTCTATTTTTATGCCGTAATGCTTCCGAACTTCCTCCAAAAATTGATACGTTTCTGGATGTAGACGCGCGGTGTCTAAAGTAAATACACGGAAATCTTTTGTGATTTTTGACGCAATATCAATTAGTACCACATCCTCGGCGCCGCTGAAAGATATCGCGATATTATCGAAACTTTCAAGGGCAAATTTGAGTATTTCCCGTGGTGATTTTTGACTGTACTCAGCTTCGAGTGCTGCAACATCAAATTTTGTCTGAGCTGCTACCATGCTTTAATTTTCCTCTCTCTAACCCTGATTTTACTAGTAATTGGCAGCACTTGATAATGCTATAAACCGAATCGTGCGTGCGAGTACACGGAATGTTATTTTAGACAATGTTGATAGTTTAAGGTAAGGTTAATGGCTACTCAAGGACGAATGCTACTGTCTCACAACTATGATATTTCTGATTCGGTTATTCCCCCATTGAGTCGCGATGCATTTGCACAGGTGTTTACTGATGGGTTAGGCGCCGTAGCTAAATGTCGTTTGGTAAATAATCCTCATTGGATTGTTGAAGTGTTGTTTGATACCGAAAGTTATTCTCCTGCACAAATGGGCGAACTTTGCGCTCAAGCTTTGGTGAGTTTACGTCGTAGTCAGGTTAAAGATGTAAAATTACCTGATACTTTGATTTTAGGTGGTATCAAAGTTACTCCTGCTATGAGCAGTTCACCAGATTCTTTGCAACCTGGGGAGTGGGGAGTTGATGTGGTGGAAACTGGCGATGGTGAGAAGTTTTTGGAAGGTATTGGGTGGGAGGCAGCGGTTGCGACGAAATCTTCTGGTAGTGTGTTTATGGTTAAGCACTGAAGTGCTTATTACGAGTGGGTTTTTTCGTGGCGCATGTTCTTAGATAATAAAAATGAAAAAAGATTTTATGTTTAGTTCCGAGTCTGTTACTGAAGGACACCCGGATAAGCTTTGTGACCAAATTAGTGATGCAATTGTTGATAAGTTTTTGCAACGCGACCCTTATTCAAGAGTTGTTGCTGAGTGTGCTGTAGCTACGGCTATTGTATTTATTGCTGCTCGATTTGAGTCGGATGCTGTTGTTGATTTTACTAAGATAGCTCGACAAGTAATTAAACAAGTTGGTTACAATGACCCTGATTTTAATGCTAACACTTGCAGTATTATTACGAGTTTGAAAGAGTTACCTTATAGTGGCTATCGGTATTGGGACGCGCGACAATTATCTGATGAAGAGTTAGATTTAATACCTGTGAAAGACCAGGTTACGGTATTTGGATTTGCTTGTAATCAAACTCTAACTTTTATGCCTTTACCGATTTGGTTAGCGCATAATTTAGCACGTCGATTAACGGCAGTACGTCAAGAAAAGATATTATCCTATATTGCCCCTGATGGTAAAACTCAAGTGGGAGTTGAATATAGTAATCGTAAACCTCACCGCATCCACAGTATCTCAATTTTAGCTAGTCAAAACCAGCAAAACGCCTCAATCGTCGCACAGCAAGAGATTAAAGAAGCTGTCATTGATTACGTTTTTAAAGACGAAGTTATTAAACCCGATAATAATACTCGTATTTTCATTGACTGTGATCAGTCTTTCGCTATTGGTGGACCATCAGTACATTCTGGTTTAACTGGTCGCAAAAACGCTATTGACACTTATGGTGAATATTCACGCCATAGCGGCGCCGCATTAAGTGGTAAAGACCCTACTCGTATTGATAGAGTGGGTGCATACGCTGCTCGTTACGCTGCAAAAAATATCGTTGCTGCTCAACTTGCTTCGGAGTGTGAGGTGCAAGTTACCTACTCAATGGGACTCGCGCGTCCTGTTAGTATTCAAGTCGAAACCTTTGGAACAGGCGCCATTCCCGATGCTGATATTGCTGCTATTTTAGAAGAACACTTTGACTTCCGCTTGGGTGGCATTATTCGTAAATTTAATTTACGCGCACTACCTGCCATTACCGATGGCGGATTTTATCGTAAACTTGCTGCTTACGGTCACGTTGGTAGAGACGATTTAAAAAACTTACCTTGGGAAGAACTCGATATGGTTCCACTTCTAAAAAGGTAAACCTATAGCTCGCTTATGTTTTCACCACCTGCAAAAAAATTTACATAATTAAAAATAAGTTTTTTCTCTTATTGGTGTTAAACTAAGATTTCACAGTTCAAGGGGGTAGAACTCATGGCAACACTTAAAATTATGCCTGACCTTGAAAATATCACCAGCATAATTTCATTAAATAAAAAACTTCCAAAAATTAAATTCTCTATATTGTGGAATGGGCATCCTTGCCCGTTCTTAAAATAGTGGACATATACATGATGCCATAAATCATGGGTTCATACTGACATTGCCAAAATAGTCATATTTGATACCGCTAATTATTTCACTTAAAGAGGGGGTGTGCTATGAGCAATTTGTGCGAGGATACAACACAAATATTGCAAAAACTTCACAGTAATGCATTTGATGGATTAACAACTAGTGAAGCAAACTTGCGGCTCAAAAAATATGGAAACAACGAACAAGTTGAACAACTGCGTTCAGTAAAGCAAATTCTTTGGCAGCAGATTAGCGCAACGTTAGTAATTGTACTTATTTTATCTGCTGTAATTACCCCGATTTTTGGAGATTATAAAGAAGCGGTAGGAATTATCGCGATGATTGTGCTGATTTGTTGCTTGGGATTTACTCAAGAGTATCGCGCACAAAAAGCAATTATAACTCTCAAAAAACTATCATTACCCGATGTTAAGGTACTTCGTGATGGTTATATTCAGAAAATCTCTGCCTTGCACTTGGTACCAGGAGATATTATTTATCTTGAAACTGAGGATATTGTACCTGCTGATTGTCAAGTATTAGAAAGCCAAAATTTCAGAGTCGAAGAAAGTGCAGATGTTATCTCTACAAGCTCGATTTATAAAAGTTCAGTAGTTATATCTGGACAAGCTAAAGCTATTGTCACCGAAACCGGAGTAAACACAAAGTTTGGATGCATTACTAATCACACTACTGCAACTAGCCCTACTTCGCTTCAACTTCGTTTAGAAAAACTGGGACGAGTATTAACTATAGTTGTTTTTTCGGTTGTGGGAGTTATTCTCGCTTTCGGACTGCTGCGAGGTGAAGACCCAAAATTAATGTTTTTGACTGCAATTACTTTAGTTGTCGCTGCTTTACCTGAAGGTTTACCTGCTGCCGTTGCAATTGCTCTTGCTCTCGGCGCCCGTTCTCTACTCAAACGACGTATTCTAGTTCGTAATCTCTCTTGTGTTGAAACACTTGGTTTTGTGACAGTAATTGGTTCTGGTAAAACAGGAATGAATAACTCCGCACCTCCAGAAGTTAGGAGTGCTGTTGTAAATTGCAAGCGTGCGGGTATTCGTCCGATTATGATTACACCCGAACATCCCCTCAGAGCTGTTCATATCGCGAAACGAGTAAATATTAATACAAAAGCGCGCGTTGTTACTGGTAGCCAATTCAATGATTTATTAAAAAATAAATCAACATATAGACTAAAAAAGGTATCAGTTTATGCAAGTGTATCACCTACAGAAAAGCTAGCAATTGTTGAATCTTTAAAGCGGCGCCGACATGTTGTTGCTATAACAGGTAATGGAATTGATGATGTTCCGACATTCCATACAGCAGATATTGGGATAGCGATGGGATTACGCGGTACTGATGTTGCTAAAGAAGCTGCTGATATTGTGTTACTAGATGATAACTTCGCCAGTATTGTAGCAGCAGTGAAGCAAGGACGAGTAATATACGATAATATTCGTAAGTTTATCAAGTACCTGTTAAGTAGTAATATTGGTGAACTTTTGGTAATGTTGATTGCTCCGTTTTTGGGAATGCCATTACCTTTACTACCAATGCAAATACTTTGGATTAACCTTGCTACCGATGGATTACCTGCTTTGGCTTTGAGTCTGGAACCACCCGAACGTAATATAATGAATCGTTCCCCATACCCACATGATGAAAATATTTTTAGTCGAGGTATGGGCAAAGATATTCTTTGGACAGGATTATTGTTGGGAACTGTATCTTTAGCCACTGGTTATATTTACTTTAAAAGTGGCGCCGCCAACTGGCAGACTATGTTGCTTACAGTTCTCACTCTGTCTCAAATGGGGAATGCTTTAGCAACTCGTGCCGAACGTGAATCGCTGTTCAAAATTGGATTATTTTCAAACAAACCCCTATTAATGGCAGTTACACTCACGCTGTTTATGCAGCTAGTAATAATTTACGTTCCCGAATTCGCGCGAATCTTCTCAACTACACCACTCTCGGCTACCGATTTAATCGTCTGCTTAGGGTTGAGCAGCATTGTTTTCTGGTCTACAGAATTTAAAAAATGCTTTTGATACACGTAATAAAATTGCAGAAAGGCGTGCTGGGACGATAAATCGCTCTCCGCTGCTTTTCTGCATTTGTGCGTAAGTAAATAAACCCATGAGTCTCATCATTATGGCATTATGTACAAGTGTTTTGATTTCGTTTCAAGCCAATTGTGCTGTGTACTTGCAATTTACGCATATAAATAATGCGATAATCGCAATTGGATAAATATACTACCGTAGCAAAATCTAAATATTCTCAACGGTTAGTTGTTAATTGTTTCTCGTTAATGGTTAATTGTTATTTATCTGGCTGTTTATACTATTAATTTGTCACCGATGAAAATTTCGACCGATAACCGAGTTCCCTTTCCACGCCAAATTGTATATACTACCTACCGGGACAAAATAACCGAATTAGTTCGTTATGTGCCAGATATTCGCACTATTAACGTCAAGTCCCGACGTGAAGCAGATAACATTATATATATAGTCAACGAGTGGCATGGTGGTGGCGAAATTCCATTGGCAGCAAGAGCATTACTAAGTGAGGATATGCTGTCTTGGTATGAACACGATGTCTGGGATGAATCTAAATTTACACTAGATTGGCGCCTAGAAACGCGGGCTTTTACTGAAGCCGTCTCGTGTATAGGCAAAAATACTTTTATTGAAGATGGCGATGCAACTATTATTCAAAGTCGAGGCGAACTGAAAATAGACCCGAATCAAATTCATGGGGCGCCTGCATTTCTTACAGGTCAAATAGCCCGTGTCGTCGAAGATTTTCTAGCTGCCAAAATAAAACCAAGCTTGATCCAAATGAGCGACGGTGTGCGTAAGTACTTGGAAAGAGCAGGTAATTAAACAGCTAGTTGTAACAAAATCTGTAACGGATAAGTAATTTTGAATGCAAGCCATGTAGATTAAAACAACTACATGGCTTGTATATTGTGAAGTGGCTAGCAATTTACTTTAAAGACCCTCGTGATTATCAAATTCTATTCCTGTGTTCATTTCTAATACTGGGAATAGGCGCCAGAGATTGGACGTTAAGACCTGAAGTTATTTGTGTAGCTATTGGCACGTGCTTAATTACACAATTATTAATGTCTTTTTTTCTCAGTAAGGAATCACCCATAGGAAAATCGCTAAAAAGTGCATTAATTACTTCTTTAGGACTTAGTTTGCTGTTGCGTGTAGACCATTGGACAACGATGGCACTTGCAGCAACTTGTGCTATTGCAAGTAAATTTGTATTTAAAGTCGGTGATAAACACTTTTTCAACCCGGCAAACTTTGGCATTATTACAGCTTTAGTATTTACGAATGATGCTTGGGTGTCACCTGGACAGTGGGGCGAAGATTGGTGGTATGCAATAATTTTTGCTGGATGTGGAGGTATGGTTCTCAAGCGTGTTGGTCGTTGGGATACTACTGCTGCATTTTTAGGCGCCTATAGTTTACTTGAAGCTGTTCGCAATTTTTGGCTTGAATGGACTTGGGATGTATTCTGGCATCGTTTAATGAGTGGGTCTTTATTATTGTTTGCTTTATTCATGGTGACAGACCCTCGCTCAATACCCAATACCGCCATTGGCAGAGTTACTTGGGCATTATGTATTGCCGCACTTACTTTTATTTTACGCAACTACTTTTATTTATCTACCGCTGTTTTTTGGGCGTTATTTGCTCTCGCTCCCACCACAGTATGGTTTGATACTTTGTTTCAAGGACATTCTTTTAAGTGGAAAGTAGAAAGTGCTGAGTGCTGAGTAGAATACGACATTCTTTACTCAGCACTCAGCACTCAGCACTCAGCACTCAGCACTCAGCACTCATTACTTATTAGTTATGAAATTAAAATTTTTGATGACGCTATTTGTTTTGTGTATTGCACTATTATGCTTTACACCTGCTGCTTGGGCTTTTTGCGGTTTTTACGTAGCTAAAGCTGATACCAAACTATATAACAAAGCATCACAGGTAGTCATTGCGCGAGACGATAAAAAGACTGTGTTAACAATGGCAAATGACTTTCAAGGTGAAGTCAAAGATTTTGCAATGGTTGTTCCTGTACCAACCGTGTTGCAAAAAGAACAGGTAATTGTTGGTAAGCCAAAAATTATCGAACGTTTGGATGCTTTTAGCGCTCCCCGTTTAGTTGAATATTTTGACCCTGACCCATGTGAGCAAAGCTATGCTAGAGAAAGCGCTCTACCAATGCCTTTACCTAGACCTAATCTACCATCTAATCGTAGTGCGCGCGGTGGGGATTTAGGTGTGACGGTGGAAGCGCGGTATAGTGTGGGTGAGTACGATATTCTCATTCTTGGCGCCAAAGAATCAGGGGGTTTACAAACTTGGCTCAACCGTAACGGTTATAAAATTCCACGAGAAGCTTCTTCATTACTTAAACCTTACATTCGCCAAAAAATGAAGTTCTTTGTCGCGAAGGTAAATCTTGATAAGTTTGAAGAAAGTGGTTATCAATATTTACGTCCCCTGCAAATATCTTACACTTCTCCCAAATTCATGCTGCCAATTCGTTTGGGGATGATGAACGCTCTCTTGGAACAAGATTTGATAGTGTATATACTTTCTCCACAAGGACAAGCTGAAGTTACTAACTATCGAACGGTCAAGGTTCCGAGTGATGTCAACATTCCAGTATTTGTGAAAGAAGAATTTGCAGACTTTTACAAGTCAATGTTTCAAACCTCTTACACAAAAGAAGACCGTAAAGTCGCATTTCTTGAATATGCTTGGGACATGGCAAGCTGTGACCCTTGCTCTGCAGAACCTTTGAGTAATTCTGAACTCAAAGACGCAGGTGTATTTTGGGGTGATAAAAGTAATAACGTTTTCATTACCCGGTTGCATGTTCGCTACACACGCGATAAGTTTCCTGAAGACTTGATATTTCAAGAAACTTCAAATAAAGAAAATTTTCAAGGACGTTACATCCTTCAGCATTCCTTTACAGGTGAAGCGAAATGTGCTGCGGGTAGAGAATATAAGCGTCGTTTAAACAAACGTTTTGAACTTGAAGCACAAACTCTAGCGAAACTGACTAATTGGAATATTCGGGATATTCGTCAAAAAATCAAGCAAAAAAACCAATCTTAAGAACTAAAGCCTTCCCCTTTGCTCATCAAACAGGTAATATCACCATCAAGGGTAATATTACTTATGCAGACCATAAGCAATACTCAGTTAGCATCGTTTGGCTTGAACTATTGCATGAGTGGATTGGAGGAACAATTACGTCGATTAGTTGAAGAAGCTTGTGGACATCCACCCGGAAGTCCACAAAGAGCTAGAGTTTTGACGCAAATTATTCGTTTAGTTACCGTCAGACTGTGGAGAGAAAATACTTCTTATTATCAAGACGCTTTACAGCAAACTTGGTTATATTTCTGCCGAAATATTTGCGAGGGTTATGACCCTGACCGGGGAACGGTTGTAACGTGGCTGAATGCGTACTTAAAGCATAGGTTACAAGATTTATACCTAAAAACACAAGAAGACAATATCAGAAAAGCATCTTTGGGCATACAGCAGTTAGCTTCGGGTGATAAAAGTGATATATATGACCCTGTAGACAATATTGCTGCACCTCCTGATGCTCCCCCTATTTTAGAAAATGTTCAGTTGTGGGCAGAAGCTGATATATCAGGAGACTTGCGTCAAACTTATATTCAAGGACGACCCGATGTAAATTGTCAGGTATTAATCTTGAAACGTTTACCACCAGAAGTTAGTTGGAAGGAATTAGCGAACGAATACGGATTAACAGTTTCGACTTTGAGCAGTTTTTACCAGCGTCAGTGTATACCTAGGTTACGTCAATTTGCAGAAAGCGAAGGCTATTTATGAGTTGGTGCCCATCATAGTATCAACTATAGTGTCAATTCTGCCGCTACCTCTATCATCACTTAAAAACATTACTGCATCAACTCTACCGCTACCTCTTTCGCAGTCAAAAAATATCATCATTTTTCTTTCCTCGATTTTAATTAATAGTTTTACTTTGCAAATATTTATTTCCCAGAATCAAATAGATACAGGCATTAAGGGAGTATGTAAACTGAATTTAGTTTCGAGTTTAAATACATCAAGTCCAATTACACCCTGCCTCTTGTGCAATCCGGATTTTTTTTGACTGTTTTTAAAAAATTTTCTGAACTGGTAGAATGTAGTCCAGATAACCGTCAATATCAAAGGCGCCCAATTCAGCCAATATATATATTCATATTTCAAATAATCAAGTATCCATTTAACATTAAATATCTCTTCTATCCGAAAAAATAGATAATTTAAAGATTGTTTTGAACTATTTATTATCATTGACCCTGATTAATGTTTGATAATGTTTTAACTTTTTCTCAGCTTTACATAGAGATTTTCCTTTCACCTGAGTATTTCTCCGTAAAGTAACAAAAAATAATTACTTAAATTTATTTTCTTAAGTATCTATTCGATGCTGATTATTGTTTTTAATAAAAAAACATTTTCTAAGTATTTCTTACTTAGATAAGTAGAATTATCAGTCAGTAAAAACCACAAATGGCACAGGTCTATATATTGATAATATTAAGAAAACGTTAAGTTAATATAAAAAAACTCGCTTCATCTGCGAGTTTTTCACTAAATTAGATATTGATAATTATTATAAATTAAGAAAATTTACGCATAGTTTGGCACTTACGTAAAAGAAACCGGGTTTCTCTTGAAGAAACCGGGTTTCTGGTTTCTAATTAACCAAACTGCAAAGCTTGACCGCGCACGTAGGTACAAAGTTTACCTTGGTGATAAACGATTTGACCACCGACAATAGTAGTTTGTACCCATCCCGTCAAGTTCCACCCCTCAAAAGGACTCCATCCGCACTTCGTAAATAGTTCTTCGCGCAGTACAGGACGATATGTTTTCAAGTCAACTAGTATTAAGTCAGCATCATAGCCTACAGCAATTGCCCCTTTGTTTGGTATTTTATAAGCCTTGGCTACAGCAGTAGACATCCAGTTAACGACTTGATGAACGCTACATTTACCCTGCATTGCTGCGGTTAGCATTAGCAAGAGCGAAGTCTCAACTCCAGGCATTCCAGAAGGACTATTAGGATACTGTTGAGCTTTTTCTTCCAAAGTATGAGGTGCATGGTCAGTAGCAATAAAATCAATAACACCATCGTGTAGCGCTTGCCATAGTACTTCACAGTCGTGAGATGTACGTAGGGGAGGATTCATTTGCGCTAAGGTTCCAATTTTTGCATAAGCGCTTGTATCTAAGAGCAAATGCTGTGGTGTCACTTCTGCCGTAACCCAACTTGGTTTATCCTCACGTAACAACTCTGCTTCATCTGCTGTAGACATATGCAGAATATGTAACCGCCGCTGATATTTTTTAGATAGTTTTAATGCTAGTTTGGTTGCTAGAAGTGCAGCTTGGTTATCTTGAATTTGAGAATGAACTGCTGGGTCAGTAATACCAGCAAATTCTTGGCGCCGTTGGTTAATACGCGCTTGGTCTTCGGCATGAACCGCAATCAAGCGCGAACCCGAAGCAAATATTGTATCGAGTAAAGTTTCCTCCGAAACCAAAAGCTGACCGTGCATTGACCCCATAAAAATTTTGATTCCGCATGTGGGGTTACACGAAAGCAAATCAGGTAAATTTTCGGACGTTGCTCCAATAAAAAAGCCATAATTAACTAGGCACTTTTGTGACGCACGCTGTAACTTGTCGTCCAGGGTTTGCTGAGTAGTAGTTAGAGGTCGCGTATTCGGCATCTCTAAAAACGAAGTGACTCCGCCTTTGGCACAAGCACAACTTGCAGTAAACAGGTTCTCCTTATGTTCGAGTCCCGGTTCGCGAAAGTGTACCTGCGGGTCTATAACCCCAGGCAACAAAGTTAACCCTTCTGCGTCAATTTCCGTAGTCGCGCTCGTGGCTTCAATGTCGGGCCCAATTTCGACGATCATTCCGCCGCGCGTTAGTACATCCCCAACCATGTACGTACCATCAGGTAAAATGATGCTTGCACGGCGAATTAGTAAACTAATTGGAGATGACATAGAGGTAAATGCACTCACACAAAAGTTCCCTTGCAAATAACGATTATATTTTTAAGGTTAAACTTGGTTGTCTCAATCGCAATCACTTTTTGACCATCTGACAAAAAAGTTCATTTTTTCTTTACCCTATAAGGGTAGGTCAAAATGATAACATCACTTGCATGTCCATCATCTATGGTTAAGATTAAAAAATATCGCCTTATTTGTTTTACAGGTATGTCACCTGTGTATCAATCTATTATTTAAGTAACTACATGCAGAATCAAGTGTCTGAAAATAACTCTAACAAACAACCTGACCATTCCTGGATTGGTGAACTAGGTAGAACTGTCATACTAAGCGTCGTTCTTGCCCTAGGAATTCGGACTTTCGTCGCCGAAGCGCGCTGGATTCCTTCTGGTTCAATGGAACCTACTCTTCACGGTACCCCCAACCAATGGGAAGCTGACAAAATTATAGTTGATAAATTAAAGTATAGATTTTCTGACCCACAGCGAGGCGATATTGTAGTATTTTCACCTACAGATGAGCTACAAAGAGAAAAATATCAAGATGCATTTATTAAGCGTGTAATTGGTTTACCTGGAGAAAAAGTAGAACTTAAAGACGGTAAAGTCTTAATTAATGGCAAGCCACTTGCAGAAAATTATCTTGGCGCCAACCAGCAAACTTCAATTGATGTTTGTGTCTCTAGCCCAAATCCGCCATTTTTACAAAAACCCACTACAATACTCCCAGGTCAATATCTTGTACTTGGTGACAACCGCGCTCAAAGTTATGATGGGCGCTGCTGGGGCTTAGTACCTCGTCAAAATATCATTGGTCGTGCAGTAGTCCGCTTTTGGCCTCTCGATAGAGTTGGTGGTATTGATAAAGCTCCTGCCTATCCATAAAATTTGCAGTTTTAATCCTCCCCTCTTAGCCCCCCTTACTAAGGGGGGTTGGGGGGATTTTGTCAACGATAGGTGCCTTTCTCAGTTCGCCACGTACACGCATCAGAATTTTGCCAAGATGGTTCTGACCACTTTTATCGGCGCCACATCCCCAAAAATAATCACAGGGTGAATCTTCTATAAGTAACTGTGTACCTGTACTAAAAAGGACTTCGCGAATATCAATGTGGGTCAAAAACTTTTTGTAGACAGCTTTGTGCATGACTTGAGTTTTCACAATATCCCAATCTGAACGAATACACCTAGTCTCACAGCGTCCCAGTGCTGCTGCTTTCTCAGGTGTCTGTGCTATGTAAATCTCTGGAATAATCGCTGCATCTGCACTACCAACAAACTTCTGCGCTTGGTAGTAATGCTCTACTGTTGCCCAAACTGTCCCCTCAATTTCGATAGGGTGGGGAGAAAAATTAGAAAAACAACCGTATGGGTTACAAACCTTGTAGAAATATATCGTCATTTTAATAAAAAGCTTTGTATAAACTTTTTAACAGATTTTTATTTACATATTTAAGAAATATTTAATGAAATATCTCATATACCAATAATAATCACCTGCTGTACGCAATTGCATAGATATTTGCCTTTGGAGAGAAGATTATCTATATAAATCAGCCTTATCGTTTGAAAAACGAACCATATGGGACAAGAGATTCATGGAGACACAAGGAAGTTCGAGTTCCAAACCTCTAATTGCACCTGGAATTTTTCTAGGTTTGGGTTTTAGCGGGTTTTTTGATGGCATTGTACTCCATCAGATTTTGCAGTGGCATCATATGTTAAGCAATGTTAAACCATTGTTTACAGTCGCCAATATTGATTTAAACATGGTTTGGGACGGTTTATTTCACGCCTTTGATTTTGTCATGACTTTTACTGGGGTAATTTTACTGTGGCGCGCAGGCGAACATGATGACGTCATTTGGGCGCCGAATACGTTTTTTGGTTCAATGTTGATAGGTGCTGGTATGTTCGATGTTATCGAAGGAATCATCGACCACCAAATTCTCGGTATCCACCACGTTAAACCGGGACCTAACCAACTCGCATGGGATTTAGGATTTTTAGCTTTTGGCGCCACTTTAATTGTCATCGGCAGAATTATACAGACAAAAGAAAAAAAATCGTGAGTTGGGCAGATTTAATTTTTATGCAATAAAACTTAAAATATGAGGAGGCAGTTTAGAAAAATTAATAGTAACAGTGATTACGCAACAGCAAACAGTAACAACCTCGTTTGAGAAACATTTTTGGACTTGGCGTTCGTTTAAGGTTCAATACACAGTCATGGGTACGGGTAAACCCCTAGTACTCATTCACGGGTTCGGCGCCTCTATTGGTCACTGGCGAAAAAACATACCTGTTCTTGCAGAAGCTGGATATAGAGTGTTTGCTGTTGATTTATTAGGATTTGGTGGTTCAGATAAACCACCACTCCAATACAACATAGAACTGTGGGTAGATTTACTTAAAGATTTTTGGGCTGCCCATATTCAGCAACCAGCAGTATTTATTGGTAATTCGATTGGCGCCCTTATTGGTTTGACTGTACTGGCTGAACATCCAGAAATTGCCGCAGGTGGTGTATTAATAAACAGCGCAGGTGGGTTAAGTCACCGTCCACACGAGTTAAACCCACCGTTACGCATCGTCATGTCAGCTTTTAATCGGTTAGTCAATCATCCAATTACAGGTTCATTTGTATTTAACCGTGTTCGTCAAAAGCCTCAAATTCGTCGCACATTGTACCAAGTGTACCGTGACCGTAATGCTGTAACAGATGAATTAGTTGATTTATTATATGAACCATCGTGTGACCCAGGCGCCCAAAAAGTGTTCGCGTCAATTATAACGGCGCCTCCTGGTGCAAGTCCAAATGAACTATTACCAAAGGTGAATGTACCATTACTTGTACTTTGGGGTGCAGAAGACCCTTGGACACCAATAACTGGGTCTAAAATTTATGAACAAGCGCGTGCGGATGGTAAAGAAGTAAAAATAGTTGCTATTCCAGGTGCTGGTCATTGTCCCCACGATGAAGTCCCAGAAAAAGTTAACCCAGAAATTATCAATTGGCTTATAGAGGAACTGGCATAAAAATAGATTTTATGGGGTAAAACACAGGCTTTCTATGCCTGTGCCACAATGTTATGAAACCATGATAATTAAAATGTGAACCACGGTTCACAAAACTCCTTTGGAACTGGGGATAATGCCCGCGCGACGAGGGTCTATTTCAGCGGCCATTCGGGTAGCACGGGCAAAAGCTTTAAATGTAGCTTCGATGATATGGTGAGAATTAATACCATCTAATTGACGAATATGTAGTGTTGTAGAGCTATGGTTGACTAACGCAACAAAGAATTCACGTACTAACTGAGTGTCGTATGTACCTACTCGTTGCGTAGGAATTTGTAACCCGTAGCTAAGGTGAGGGCGCCCAGAAAAGTCGAGAGCAACTTGAACCAAAGCTTCATCAAGGGGTGCAAGAAAATTACCAAAGCGCACAATTCCCTTTCTATCACCCAAAGCTTTATTTAACGCTTGTCCAAGGGTAATACCAACATCTTCGTTAGTATGGTGGTCATCAATATGCAAGTCACCCGTCGCGCGCACGTCTAAATCAATAAGTCCATGTGAAGCTATTTGATGCAGCATATGGTCAAGAAACGGGATACCAGTGGCAGCGTGACAAACACCTGTGCCATCAAGGTTTATAGAAACTTCTACATCTGTTTCGCCAGTAGTGCGGCAAACAGTAGCTACACGTTGGTTTAAATTTGTGAGGGTTTGCATTCTTTTAGTTGTGAGTGCTGAGTGCTGAGTGTTCAGCACTTTCAACTTAAATATTATTACATTCCCATAATTTCATAACCTGCATCGACATACAGGACTTGTCCGGTAATACCGCTTGATAAGTCGCTGCATAAGAAAGCAGCTGTGTTACCTACTTCTGTTTGTGTGACTGTGCGACGTAACGGCGCCACTTGCTCGACGTGGTGAATCATGTCTAAAATGCCACCAACAGCGCTCGATGCGAGGGTGCGAATGGGTCCTGCGGAAATAGCGTTGACACGAATGTTTTGCTGTCCAAGTTCGCTGGCAAGGTAGCGAACGCTTGCTTCTAAACCTGCTTTGGCGACACCCATGACGTTATAATTGGGAATGGCGCGTACACCTCCTAAATAAGTTAGAGTGACAATGCTCCCACCTTCGGTCATGAGGGGCTTTGCGGCGCCTGCTAACTGAATAAGCGAGTAAGTGCTAATTTCTAAGGCAGTATTGAAACCGGAACGCGAAGTTTGACTGAAGTCACCGCTTAAATCATCTTTGTTGGCAAAAGCAAGACAGTGGATGAGTATATCCAACTTGTTCCATTTTGAGCTAATCTCGGCAAAAGTCGATTGAATCTCAGTTTCATTTTGGACGTTACAAGGCAAAAATAAGCTTGGATTGAGTGGTTCAACGAGTTCAAATACCTTGCGTTCCATTTTGCCTTTGTCGTCGCTAAGGTATGTAATACCTAGATTGGCGCCAGCTTTATGTAATTGCTGGGCTATACCCCAAGCGATGGAACGGTTATTGGCGATACCTGTAACAAGGGCATTTTTTCCGGTTAAATCGAGCATATATATATTTCAAGACAGACGCATAACTAGGAGCTTAACCTGAATCTGATGTCTTTTGTACGAGCGTGTTCAAACGTAACAAGACTGAACTTCTCATCAAAAGTTTTTGTATAAAGTGAGAGTGTTATTACCAAGGAATAATGTTATTTGTAAGCGTGTTATTACGAATGCCCAAGTTCTTTCTTAAGATTTTATGAATTTTATGTGGGTAAGAAAGCTCTTAAATTTCATATGGGAGTGTTTTTGTAAATAGTTATCAAAAAGTAGTAGCCGAAGTCATCAAAAATTATGTATCATACAGGACAAATAACTGTGATAAACGTTGATAAAGCGAGGTTGGGTATAGGAAAGTACAATATTGTTGACAATGTATTCTTGAATTTTCGAGTGTATTCTTAGGTAATCTGTTTTTATTTTCTGGCATTGGGTAGGGGAAGGGAGATGATCGTGACACAAGATAAAGCCCTAGCAAATGTTTTTCGTCAGATGGCAACCGGAGCGTTCCCACCTGTTGTGGAAACGTTTGAACGTAATAAAACCATATTTTTTCCCGGTGACCCTGCTGAACGAGTTTATTTTCTTCTTAAAGGTGCTGTGAAGCTCTCCAGGGTGTACGAAGCAGGAGAAGAAATAACGGTTGCGCTGCTGAGGGAAAATAGCGTTTTTGGCGTTTTGTCCTTACTGACCGGAAACAAGTCGGACAGATTTTACCATGCGGTTGCGTTTACCCCTGTGGAATTGCTATCGGCGCCAATCGAGCAAGTCGAACAAGCGTTAAAGGAAAATCCCGAATTGTCGATGCTAATGCTGCGCGGACTCTCCTCGCGGATATTGCAAACGGAAATGATGATTGAAACGCTCGCGCACCGTGACATGGGTTCAAGGTTAGTGAGCTTTCTACTAATTCTGTGTCGAGATTTCGGAGTTCCTTGTGCTGATGGCATCACCATTGATTTGAAGTTATCGCATCAAGCTATCGCTGAAGCTATTGGCTCGACTCGTGTAACCGTTACTAGGTTATTGGGCGATCTACGCGAGAAAAAGATGATTTCAATCCACAAGAAAAAAATCACTGTCCATAAACCTGTAACTCTGAGTCGTCAGTTCACTTAAAACTTAGTGGAGGAATATTTCGGTGACATAGAATTTATGTAGTAAGGTTGCTCTACACGTGTAATTAGTACTACTGCTATACCAATAGCTCCAAGTGCGGAACGCCGTACTCTATTATTGCTCGCGCCTACACTTACCAAGCGGATCCTGACTAAAATAATAATGGCAGGACTCGCGCGACCAATATTTTTAGAGGAACGGCGTAAGCCGCTTTTAACGCGAAGTTGAAACTTACTAAAATTAAATTAGCTTGCTCTGTTACAAATCGCACGTGCGATTTGGTGATCTGATAATTTTCACACATTATATTTGGATATAAGTATCTTGAATTTTATATTTAACAAGGCTGTTCGTGGTATTCCCTATCACCAAGAGGTTACAGTAGCCATTATATGACCACCGCGTTCATCCTAATTACAGCTATTTTAATTTTGGGAGGCGTTATTGCTACCGTTGGTGACCGAATTGGTACACGAGTTGGTAAAAAACGACTCTCGCTATTTAACCTACGTCCAAAAAATACGGCGGTAGTAGTAACAATACTAACGGGAATTGGCATTTCTGGTTCAACGTTAGGGATATTATTTCTCGCCGATGATGGGTTGCGAAAAGGAGTATTTGAGTTAGAGAATATTCAGAGGGATTTACGACGTAAACGTGAACAGCTAAAAGGCGCCGAAACTCAAATTAGTCAAGTCACAAGCGAACTGAGTCAGGCAAAGCAGCAGCAAGCACAAGCACAACAGCGTTTAGAAGCGACGAATCAGAACCTGCAACAGGCAAACAAAAAACAAAGAGAAACACAAACCCAACTTAACAAAACCCTTACAGTCCAAGCACAAACTCAAAATCAACTCCAAGAAACACAAACCCGTCTGACTAAGGTAGTCGCGCAGTACCGACAAGCGATATCACAATTGCAAAGTGTCTACGACGAACGTAAAAAGCTTCAGCAAGAAATTAGCTTACAAAAGGCAGAAAGCCAAAGACTATTTAACGATGCCAAAGCCGCAATCGACGAAGCCAAAAATGCTATTAGTAGACGTGACCGCGAACTTGCCAAGCGTAAAGATGCCATTGAGTTACGTGACCGCAAAATCAATAACCTCGATACCGTAATTCAAAAGCGCAACATTGAAATTACCGCACGCGAGCAAATTATTGCCCAACGCGAATCGCGTCTTAAAGAACTTGAATCGCAGCAAAGTGATTTAGAGCAAGAAGTAGCAAGACTAGAAAAGTATTATCAATCATTCCGCGACTTGCGTTTGGGTAAATTAGCTTTGGTTCGCGGTCAAGTTATTGCATCAGCAGTAGTTAGCGTGCAACAACCGAGTGCAGCCAAGCAAGCTGTAAGACAACTTTTAGAAGAAGCTAATCGTAACGCGGTTTCAGAACTGACCGAACCTGGTACAAATCCACCAGCAGACGGTATTTTGCAAATCTCAAAAGAACAAGTACAGCAATTGAGCAAGCAAATTGAAAATGGACGTGAATATGTAGTACGTGTATTTTCGGCAGGTAACTATGTACGAGGAGAAAGGCGAATTGAATTTTTCACCGATGCGACTTTAAATCAAATCGTATTTCGAGGGGGAGAGCTTTTGGCAACCACAACAGCTGATCCCAATACAATGACATCTTATCAAATGCGCCAAAGACTCGATTTGCTAATTTCCGCTTCGCAATTCCGGGCGCGGAATGCTGGTATCTTAAACGATATTCAAATTGATAGTACATTCTTGCGCTTCTTAGCACAGCTACGACAGTACCAGCAACCTGTTGAAATTCGAGCGATTGCATCTGAAGATACTTATACAGCAGGACCTTTAAGGGTTAAGCTAATCGCAATTCAAAACGGGCAAGTTATTTTTAGTACTTAATCATGAGTCAGGAGTTAAGGGGCAGGAGCAGGGGTCAGAAGGGACAAAGTTAAAATTCTGGATTCTGTATTCTCAATTCTTAATTTCTTATTCTAAATTCTTAATTTCCCATTCTGTATTCTGTATTCTGTATTCTGAAGTTATGACACAACCAATGATTCTAGGTTTTGACCCTGGAAAAGATAAATGTGGTGTAGCGGTAATGGGACTAGACCGCCAGTTATACTACCATGAAGTTGTTCCGGCGCCTTCTGCGATTGTAGAAATCATCCAACTGCGGCAAAAATACCCCATAACATTACTAGTAATGGGCGACCAAACCACCGCCAAACAATGGAAAAAAAAGTTAAACGACGAATTGACGGAAACAATAAATATTATTTTGGTAGATGAACGTTATACAACCCTAGAAGCGCGTGACCGCTACTGGCAAATGTATCCACCTCAAGGATTAAATAAACTTTTACCCCAAGGTATGCGTCAACCTCCGCGACCTATCGACGATATCGTAGCAATTTTGCTTATCGAACGATATTTAAGCCGACTAACTCATAAATAGTGCTGAATAAATAGTTCTGAGTAGAAAGTGCTGAGTGCTGAGTAGAAGAGTTAGAACAAAAGTACTCAGCACTCAGCACTCATCACTTTTTCATAAATCGGCGCGAATAGTAAACGCATAATCACCTCCTGGTTCAAGTTGATAATCCTTTTGCTCCAAAAAGCGACCAAGCGGTTCCTTAATTAATGCTCGACCTTGAGAAGGTTTAACAGTCAGTTCCCCTTGGCGGAAATGCCATTGGAACTGCCACTCAAATTCGCCCGCGCGCACTTCGCCTTCAAGTAAGCCTTGCTGCCAAGACTGGCGTATAACCCTAACATGGGCAGTAGTTTCAGGTAGACGTTTGGCACTCACAGCATTAATTAATTAGATTCTTTTACTTAGTTACGTAATTATGACCGTACATCGCTGTACATTTAACTAACTTACATCAAATATTGTGATTTGACTTGTACAGTACCTAAGTCGTTTGTCATAAATTTATAAAATAAATATAAATAAAACTGGCATTTAGAGATAATACTCATGATATAGATCAAGCAAAAATGCCTTTAAGTAGTTGCGTATTTTTGCGGTTGTAGAAAAATACATAGCAAAGCCATTTTGGGAGTAGTAAGCTCGCTTCTAATTCTCCTTAATGTAATATGCTATGACACCGCCAAACATAATCGAACAAGCAAAAAAAGGTGACCCCAAGGCAATAACGTCACTGTTGAATCGTTCTTTCCAAGCTCATGGCATTAGTGTAGAAGCGCTTCTTCAAGATAATTGCTTACAAGTTTGGCTGAAATCAAATCAACCACCCGACCAAACAAGTTCGGTTGCATTTATCCGTCATGGAATGACAAAATTAGGCGCCAACGTTATCAAAACAGTCAAAGTTTACGCATGGCAAGGAAATGAAAATCAACCTTGTTGGAATGCTGAATTTAGTTTAGATAATTTAAATGCGTCTCAACAAGAACAAGAACTTAAGCAGCTTGCAAGTTCTGGAAACGTTGAAGCAATAGCAAAAATTTTAAATACTGCTTTTGATAAACAAAATATTAAAATTGCAATAATTACTATTAAAGATAATTGTTTACAAATATTATTAGAATCATCTCAGACTCCAAATCAATCGTTATCAACAGCTATTCTTCGTAAAGAATTAGTACGATTAAAAATTCAATCAATTAAAACAATCAAAGTTTACGGTAGAGAACTACAGCAAGAAATACCTGCTTGGTTTCAAGAGTTTAATGTGGGTGAAGGTAAGCTAACACCGATAGTACCAACTTTAAAGGCGCCAGCAAATCCAGAATTTTTAGCAATGTTGCGAACGTTCAAGTTTGACTCGGTAGTACCATTCAAAGATGTTCTTAGCGGTAAGTTATATAATAGTAATACAGTTAGACTACTTTTATTTTTTGGTTTATTTCCTTTAGGGATAAGTTTAATCGCTAGAACATCCGGTCTTGGTTCAATAGCTTTTATATTAGGTATTTATTATTCATCTATTTGGGGAGTAGTGCTGTATGATTTGCTCAAGCCAGCAGCATTCTCCTGGGGAAATACGCTGAAATGTAGCTTATTTACAGCGTTTATCGGTATTCCAATACTCTTATTTTTCCAAAGAGTACCCCCATTTACATTTCTTTACAGTGCCATCGACCAAGAAGCACTCATACCCCAACTAATTGGTTTTGTTTTGGGAGTTGGTGTTTTAGAAGAAGCGTGTAAAGCTTTACCTGTTTACTTATTTTTACTACGCCCGGGTAAATTACAAGACCCGTTTACTTCCGCATTTTACGGGGCAATGTCAGGTTTAGGATTTGCCGTTGCAGAAGGTGTTCAATATTCTTATAAATACGCAATTAGCCTTGCAACTGGGCAAAGCGATTTTGGTTTTTATGTACTAATAAATACAATTAGATTCGTATCTTTACCTTTATATCATGCTATCTGGGCAGGTATATTTGGATATTTTATTGGTTTAGCAGCAATTAACCCGTCCCGAAAAGGTTCAATATTGTTTATCGGTCTAACTATTTCTGCTGTGTTACATGGAAGTTACAATACTTTTTCTAGCGGACTAATTGGTTTTGGTATTCTTGGCTTCTCCATTTTACTATTTGTTACATACTTAAATCGCAGTCAACAAATAGTTTCAGAAATGGAGAAAGCTGAACTGGAAGGATTTTAGCTCACCCCTACTATAGCCCTACTGTAAGAGCGGGTTAACAGATATCCTACAGCTACACTACTAGTATAGTAAACCCGCCCTTACATTATCTGCATCTACTTAGTAGCAGCTTCGCGTGCAGCAGCAGCTTGGTCAGGATGAATACCTAAGCGAGTGAGATTGATTCTACCTTTGTTATCAATCTCGCGTACTTTAATAATCACCTCATCACCAACAGCTACCTCATCCTCAACTTTACCAACACGATAATCAGCAAGCTGGGAAATGTGAATCATGCCTTCTTTACCGGGCAAAAATTCCACAAACGCACCAATTGGTATAATTCGAGTCACACGACCTACGTAAACATCACCTTCATTGAGTTTACGTGTCATGCCTTGAACAATATTGCGTGCTTTCTTGGCTTTATTTTCATCGATAGCGGAAATAGTAACGGTACCATCATCTTCGATATCGATTTTGGCGCCAGTTTCTTCGGTAATGCCTTTAATAGTTTTACCACCGGGTCCAATGACCAGACCAATCATGTCTGGGTCAATCTTAATGGTAAGTAGACGTGGGGCAAACGGCGACATCTCCGTGCGTGGCTTATCAATAGCAGCCAACATTTTACCGAGAATATGTAAGCGCGCGTCTTTGGCTTGATGAATAGCTTGAGCAATTACGGACATCGATAACCCAGAAATTTTCATGTCCATTTGCAGGGCAGTAATTCCTGAGTCGGTACCAGCGACTTTAAAGTCCATGTCACCCAAGAAATCTTCTATCCCTTGAATGTCAGTAAGTACACGTACCTCCGATCCTTCTTTAATTAAACCCATCGCGGCGCCGCTAACAGGTTTAGTAATTGGTACACCTGCATCCATTAAGGCTAAGGTAGAACCGCATACCGAACCCATTGAGGTAGAACCGTTAGAAGATAAAACCTCAGAAACCACACGAATAACATAAGGAAATTCGTTTTTAGGTGGTAGTACAGGTAACATGGCTCTTTCTGCTAAAGCACCATGCCCAATTTCCCGCCGACCTGGCGCCCTCATGGGTTTGGTTTCTCCAACAGAGAAAGGAGGGAAATTATAATGATGCATGTAGCGTTTTTCTTGGTCTACCTGCAAATCATCGTTCAAATTTTGAGCATCACCAGGAGTACCAAGAGTACATGCAGACAAAACTTGGGTTAGTCCACGGTTGAATAAACCAGTACCATGAACGCGCTTGGGAATAATGCTAGTTTGACAGGAAACAGGACGTACTTCGTCGAGTTTACGACCATCCACACGAACATTATCTTCAATAATTTGAAGCCGCATAAAGTGTTTGGTAATTTCTTTAAAAGTATTACCAAGCGCTTTACCATCTGCAACAGCAGCTAAACGTATCGGGTCTTCTTCCGACATTTCCTCTATAGCATGTTTGATGGCATCCTTGACTTCATCTAAAGCAGCATCGCGTTCAGTTTTAGTAAATTCAAACTGTGCCAAGATTTTTTTGATGTCATCCGTAGCACGTTCGCGAATAAAGTTCGCTAACGTTTGGTCTACGGATGGAGGTTCTTCTTGAATTATTTCAATTCCTAGTTCAGCTAATAAATCGCGCTGTGCTTGAATTAAATCTTGCACCGCTTCATAGCCAAATTCGATTGCCTCGATAATATCGCGTTCGGGCAGTTGATTGGCGCCAGCTTCCACCATGATTACACCGTCAGGCGAACCTGCAACAACTAAATCAAGGTCGCCAGCTTCAATTTCTGCATAAGTAGGGTTGATGATAAAATCATCACCTACCAAGCCGACGCGCACGGCTGCCATTGGGCCATTAAATGGAATTTTTGCTAACAGCGTTGCAATTGAGGCGCCTGTAACTGCCAATACATCAGGTGGTACTAATTCATCCATCGAGAGCGTCAATGCTACCACTTGCAGGTCATCGCGCAACCAAGATGGAAAAAGAGGACGTAGTGGACGGTCAATTAAACGACTTGTCAGAATAGCTCTTTCTGGTGGTCGTCCTTCGCGCCGTAACATCCCTCCAGGAATTCTACCTGCTGCATACAGTCTTTCTTCGTAATCTACGGTCAAAGGTAGAAAATCGATGCCTTCTCTGGCTTGCGAGCGCGTCGCTGTTACTAGAACCGCCGTATCCCCAGATTGTAGCAAAACAGACCCACCAGCCTGGGGAGCAAGCAAGCCGACCTTCAGTCGAATATCCCGTCCATCAAAGGATATTGACTTCTCAAATTCTCCCATTCAGTTTTTTTTCCTTCTACGATCTCTTTTCTCTAGTAAGGCAATCCTAACATTTATGTACTATGGCTGGTAGTTATTATAGTTAAGACTTTTGAGTAAATATCTATAATTTTTTCCGCCGTTTGTTAGTTTTTTCAATGTTTGAGCATATTGTAGCCAATTTTGCTTCTACTTTACATGTAGAATTATTTTGTACCTCACAAAGGTTTTGGGCGCCTATATTTAACCAGCCCGCCCATTGTACAATCAAAGTAGTACAACAAATGCGCTTGTACTTAAAACTGGCAGCCGAGTCATAAAATATTGGCTACTAACCCTACAAAGAGCCACGAGCTATCGTTTTAACACAAGCGCTACTCTTAATTGATCACAAGCTATAATTAAAAATCTACGTCGCGCAGTGAACCAAATATTATTTAGTAATTATTAGTGTCTGGCAGATGGCAATATTACACGGAACTTGGGTATATAAAAGTGAAAATAGTTGTTTATTTATTTGGGGTGAAACTTGGCGAGTCCAAGAATCAATATCTACTCAAGTAGGAGATGATATATTATTAAATCCGCTCTTGATGGCACCATCCGAGTTATTGAAATGGATGCAAACTCTTGGAGTGACACTGCCAAAATCATTATACCCAGTAAATATTGAGCAAAACAAAACTTCAGCGCGCTTACGAAGTAAAGCAACAGCGACAGTCAAAATAAGCTTACCCAGTAGCGAAGAAATCATTGCCTTACCAACTCATATAACAGAAGGCTCAAATAAACAGACATTTGAACTATCAGTATTACATTCCGGAACAATAGCTGATACCCTTGACACCCAAACAGTACAATTACAACCTTGGCGAATAGAAGGATTTTGTCTAGAACCAGCAGATACTATCAAATTTCTGGCATCTCTACCTTTACATATTGAAACAGGCGCCTCTCTAAAAAGTTACTACTTAGGAGGAGATTTACGCTTTTGGTCACAAATCGCACGTTGGAGTTTAGATTTAATATCACGGTGTAAATTCTTACCAAGCCTAGAAAAATCTGACGGTTCTTTCGTTGCTAAGTGGCAAGCGCTTTTAGATAGCGCAATTGATACATCGCGATTAGAAAAATTTTCGCAACAAATGCCCCTCGCATGTCGAACATATCAAGATAGTGCTGAGTTAAAAGTGCTGAGTGCTGAGTCTTCTCCTAACTCAGCACTCAGCACTCAGCACTTTACACTTCTTCCTATTGAACCGCAAAAAATATTACTTGATTTCCTAAATACGATTATTGATACCCAAGTCCGAGGGATGGTAAGTCCTTTAGGTGCAGCAGAAGCTCGTTTAATAGCAGGTTTACCTTTGCCAGTAAGACAATGGTTACAAGGATTAACACCTTTTGCTTCATCAAATCAAAATACTGCAACTGCCTCAGAAATGGAGCGTGTACAAGCTGCACTCAAAGCTTGGAAAATGCCCTTAGAATATCAGTTAGCTGGCAAAACGCTATTTAGAACATGTTTTGAACTGCGTTCTCCTGAACCTGGTGAAACAGAGTGGAGTTTAGCGTATTTTTTGCAAGCAACCGATGATACTGAGTTTTTAATTGACGCAGCAACAATTTGGCAACACCCAGTTGAAAGCTTTACATATCAAAATCGTAATATTGAACAGCCACAAGAAACATTTTTACGCGGTTTAGGATTAGCTTCGCGGTTATATCCACATCTTGCCGAAAATCTTGATAACGAGGCGCCAACCAGTTGCCCTCTTACCCCGATGCAAGCGTATGAGTTTATCAAAGCTTTAGCTTGGCGTTTTGAAGATAGCGGTTTAGGAGTAATACTACCACCGAGTTTGGCAAACCGCGAAGGCTGGGCAAACCGTTTAGGGCTAAAAATAACCGCCCAAACACTTCAACAGCCAGGGCGCCTCAATCTAAAATCATTATTAAATTTTGAATGGCAGTTAGCAATTGGTGGTCAGACTATTTCCAAAGCTGAATTCGATAAGCTAGTGGCATTAAATAGTCCATTGGTGGAAATTAACGGCGAATGGGTAGAATTGCGTCCAAATGATATAAAAACAGCGCAAAACTTTTTTGCTTCTCGAAAAGAGGAAATGTCTTTATCACTCGAAGACGCACTGCGTTTAAGTAGTGGTGATACTCAGACAATCGAAAAACTACCAGTAGTCAGCTTTGAAGCTTCAGGCGCCTTACAAGAATTAGTAACAGCTTTAACTAACAATAAAGCCATCGCCCCATTACCCACACCCAAAGACTTTAAGGGAGAATTACGTCCCTATCAAGAACGCGGTGTTGCTTGGTTAGCTTTTCTCGAACGTTGGGGTTTAGGCGCCTGTCTTGCGGACGATATGGGTCTCGGTAAGTGCGTTAAAAATGACACTTTAATGTACGTAAATGGGAAAATCACCACAGCAGAGGAAATTTGGAACAGCTATGCTGGGGAAACAGCATTTGACGGTGAAGGTTTTTGGGCAAGTCCAACAGATGATTTACTTGTAAACTCTATTGATGACACTAGCAAGATTGTGCAGGCGCCAGTAGCGCGTTTATATCGGCAAAAAGTGCGAGAACAGTTACGAAAAGTAACTTTGGAAGATGGTAGCCATATAACTATCACTCGTCAGCATAAACTTTTAACGAATAAAGGTTGGACAAATGAGTTACGAGTAGGAGACTATGTTTGTGTGCCAGCTAAGTTACTTTGGCAAGGAGAATCTATTGACCCTGATTTAGTAAAATTTATTGCTTGGCAAATTTCTGAAGGAGATGAAAACAAAAAAGAGGCAAAATTAAGAGTAAGCCAAAAAGATGTGACCATATTAGAAGATTTGCAACTTACACTCTTCAGATTGAGTCAAAAATATAGTATTAAGATAAATCACCCCTCAATTCTGCTTGACAAAAGAAATGGAGTTTCATATTTATCATTATGTAGTTGTTCCTATCAACGCTTTCTGGAAAACAAGGGCTATCAATGGGGTAATTTATCAGCAGAAAAAATTATTCCGTCTTTCATCATGCAAGCGGATTTGAGCAACGTGCGTATTTTCTTACGCAATTATTTTGACGCTGAAGGTTCTGTTATTTACAGTATGCCAAGCATTGAAATATCTTCTGCCTCGCAGATGATTATTCAGCAGCTTTCTACTTTACTACGACGCTTTGGAATTTGGATGCGAATAGCACCAAAGCAGAAATGCGCTACAAATGGTTCTGGTATTTATCGTACCTACTATATTGGTACTATTGGTGGTAATAGTGCCCGCAGGTTTCTAGAAGAAATTGGGTTTGGAATTGCAGAAAAACAGCAGAAGTTAGAAAAAATTTGCCAGGTAGTAAGCAATACTAATGTAGAAGGAATTCCAGCTTCTGATATTGTAGCAGAAGTAATTAAAACAACAGGTTTGCCGTTGCGACATTTTGGTATGTATACCACAGTATATACTAATGGAACACAGCAATTTTCTAGAGAAAGTTTGCAACAGGTAGTAGTTGGTTTAGATAAAGTTATCAGTGGAGAGGCTTTACAAGAGTATCGGCAATTAAAAACTTCAAAGTGGACAAATAAAACTCTGGAAGCTTACTCAAGTTTAAATTTGGAATACCTAACAGTAACCCAACAATCTTTACAACATCTGCTTAATCAAGAGGTGTTTTACTGCAAAATCGAAAGCATAGAGGATATTGACTATGAAGGTTGGGTCTACGACTTTGAAGTGAGTAAATATCACAATTTTGTAGCAAATAATATTATTTGCCACAATACAGTGCAATTCATTGCGCTTCTACTACATTTCAAAGAACAACAAATACTTGAAAAACCAACCTTGCTTGTTTGTCCAACTTCAGTATTAGGAAACTGGGAGCGTGAATTTAAGAAATTTGCCCCAACTTTAAAGGTTTTACAATATCACGGTGATAAGCGTCCGAAAGGAAAACAATTTGAAACCGCAGTTAAGAAACATGATGTACTAATTACCAGCTATTCATTAGTTCATCGCGATTTAAAATTACTACAAACCGTTGAGTGGCAAACTATAGTATTAGACGAAGCGCAAAATATTAAAAATTCCGATGCCAAACAATCACAGGCAGTACGACAACTAGAAACTACTTTCCGTATTGCCTTAACTGGTACACCTGTAGAAAACCGTTTGCAAGAGCTTTGGTCAATTTTAGATTTCCTCAACCCAGGATATTTAGGCAATAAACAATTCTTCCAGCGACGCTTTGCAGCACCCGTAGAAAAATACGGTGATACTTCATCTCTAGGTCAATTGCGCTCTTTGGTACAACCTTTCTTATTACGGCGCCTGAAAACAGACCGTGAAATTATCCAAGATTTACCAGAAAAGCAAGAAATGACAGTCTTCTGCGGACTATCTTCTGAACAAGCGAAGTTATATCAACAAGTAGTAGAAGAATCTTTAGCAGAAATTGACGAAGCCGAAGGTGTGCAGCGACGCGGTATGATTCTGGCATTATTAGTCAAACTCAAACAAGTTTGTAATCACCCTGCTCAATACCTAAAACAAGATTCAATAAATACTAAAGACTCAGGCAAACTACAGCGATTAGATGAAATGTTAGATGTCGCTTTAGCAGAAGGAGATAGAGCATTAATATTTACGCAATTTGCCGAGTGGGGTAAATTACTTCAACCACACTTAGAAAAAGGACTAGGACGGGAAATATTTTTCTTGTACGGAAGTACTAGTAAGAAACAGCGTGAAGAAATGATAGACCGTTTCCAACATGACCCTCAAGGACCACCAGTAATGATCTTATCTTTAAAAGCGGGAGGTGTCGGTTTAAACTTAACGCGCGCAAATCATGTTTTCCACTTTGACAGATGGTGGAACCCTGCCGTAGAAAACCAAGCAACCGACCGTGTATTTCGGATAGGTCAAACTCGTAACGTCCAAGTCCATAAATTTGTATGTACTGGAACACTCGAAGAAAAAATCCACGACATGATAGAAAGCAAAAAGCAACTAGCTGAACAAGTAGTAGGCGCCGGAGAACAATGGTTAACTGAACTAGACACTAACCAACTACGTGATTTACTTCTTCTCGATAGAGGCGCCGTAATTGACGACGAATAACTACGGTGCTGCCTGTAAAAATGCAATTGTGCAGGCGGGTCTATAAATGCCTATATCTCGTAAGGGCGGGTTTAAAGATATCGTCTAGCGGTGCTAAATATTTCGTGAACCCGCCCCTACGATATCCTCGTAAACACACCCCCTTCCTAACTCCTAACTCCTAACTCCTAACTCCTAACTCCTAACTTTTATGCCTGATTATACTTTACAAGCAAGTCGCGAATGGTGGTCACAACGGTGGCTAGAATTACTTGATTCTTATCGTTTTAAGAAGCGTTTAGAGCGTGCAAGAAATTACTCACGGCAAGGTAATGTTTTAAGTATCGAATTTAAAGGCGCCAAAGTTCTGGCAAAGGTACAAGGAAGCGAGGTTGAACCTTACAGTGTATCGCTCTCTATTGACCATTTTAGTGATGAAGAATGGGGTTACGTAGTTGAAACTATGTCACAAAAGGCAATTTTTGCCGCAAAATTATTAGCTGGAGAAATGCCCCAAAATATCGAGCAAGTTTTTACTGCGAATGGTTTGTCACTATTTCCATTTACACTGTCAGATGTCAGAAGTAAATGTTCATGTCCTGATAAAGCAAATCCTTGTAAGCACGTTGCTGCTGTTTACTATCAATTAGGTGATAGATTCAGCGAAGACCCATTTGTATTATTCCAGTTACGCGGACGCACCAAGGCAGAAGTTATTAGCAATTTACGCAAGCTGCGCGGTAAAAACATTGGTATAAATACAACTGATGATACGTCGGAAGAAAATAAGAGTGATGATATTAATCCACCAGAAGTAACTAATACTCAAGAATTACTACCTACACAAAAATACCCGGTTAATCTTGATACCTACTGGCAATACAATCAACCTCTAGAATCTTCTCTAGTTGTAATCGCACCATCTACTGGTGAAATGATTTTAGATGTTTTAGGTCCCATTCCTTTAGCCAAAGATGAAGAAAGCTTACCAAACTTTTCAACGGCTGATATTGTAATGAGGTATTTAGATAGTCTTTACAAAGACGTTAGTCAGAAAGCTGTTATTGCGGCAATGAACGTTGGGGAAGGCAAAAATTGATATCAGAAACCGGGTTTCTGTGTATAAACCTGGTTTCTAGTTATATTTTTAACATGTGCTTAAATGCTATAAAAGCATAGAAAGTATGTGTAACCAAGATGGAATTTCAAAGCAAAATAATTTCTGTTGAACTTACGGATGGTACATTAGTTCGAGTTGAGGCGACTTCGATAGGCGACCGTAAAATTGGGTTGCAAACGCGACCGTTTAGTGAGGTTACTGGCGCCATCGAATCTTTGGCTAAAGAAATTTCAGAAACAGTGCAAAAAGTCAAGCCCGATAAAGCGAGTGTTAAGTTTGGCGTAGAAATTGGTGTAGACTCAGGCAGACTAACTGCTGTATTAGCCAAAGGTACCAATACAGCAAACCTAGAAATCACCTTAGAATGGGGAAGCTAACTACTTTACTCCCCCAAACTCAGCACTCAGCACTCAGCACTCATCACTCATCACTCAGCACTACAAACTGGACATTACTTCTCGTGCAGCAGCAAGAGTCCGTTCAATATCTTCATCAGTGTGGGATATGGAAGTAAACCCAGCTTCAAACTGTGAAGGCGCCAAGTAAATGCCTTGTTCTAACATGCCACGATGGAAACGTCCGAATTTAGCGGTGTCGGACTTTTTCGCATCTTCATAGCTGTGTACAGGCCCAGACGTAAAGAACATACCAAACATACCGCTAATTTGACCGCCACAAGCTTCATGCCCTGTTTCTTTGGCAACTTGTAACAAACCCGAAGCGAGCTTTTTAGTAATTTTATCGAGATATTCGTAAGTACCTGGCTTTTGTAATAACTCAAGTGTTTTAATACCTGCCGTCATCGCCAAAGGATTACCCGATAAAGTTCCTGCTTGATACATTGGCCCTGCTGGCGCCACCATTGACATGATATCCCGGCGCCCACCATAAGCGCCCACAGGTAAACCGCCGCCAATAATTTTACCTAAAGTAGTTAAGTCAGGTGTAACGCCGAACTTTTCTTGGGCACCACCATAGGCAATGCGGAAACCAGTCATAACTTCATCGAACACAAGTAAGGCGCCGTGTTCAGTAGTAAGTTCGCGGAGTCCTTCTAAAAAGCCAGCATCAGGAGTAATAAACCCAGCATTTCCGACAACAGGCTCAAGAATGACACCAGCGATTTCGTCTTTGTTTTGTTCAAATAATGCTTTTACTGCTTCCAAATCATTGTATGGTGCATTGAGAGTGTTAGCAGTAGTTGATTTTGGTACTCCTGGTGAGTCAGGAAGACCAAGTGTTGCCACACCCGAACCTGCCTTAACAAGGAACATGTCAGCGTGACCGTGATAACAACCCTCAAATTTAATGACTTTATCGCGTCCAGTAAATGCGCGCATCAACCGCAGTACCGCCATACAGGCTTCTGTACCAGAGTTAACGAAGCGCACCATTTCAATACTTGGTACAGCATCGATAACCATTTCAGCGAGGACATTTTCTAATAGACTTGGGGCGCCGAAGCTGGTACCCTTATCCAGAGCAGCATGGAGGGCGCCTATAACATCGGGATGTGCATGACCACAAATTGCAGGACCCCATGTGCCTACGTAGTCGATGTATTGATTGCCATCTACATCCCAAATGTAGGCGCCTTTCACATGGTCGAACACAATAGGCTGTCCACCGACAGACTTAAAAGCGCGGACTGGAGAGCTAACTCCACCGGGCATTAGGTTTTGAGCTTTCTCAAAAATTTCTTGTGATTTTGTGGTTTTAATCGTGGTATTTACCAAGGGTTATCTCCTACGATGCTATAAATGAAGCTCTATCCTAGGATAGGCGCAAAAATACCTTAAACTTTATATTGTAAAAGAATAGCTGAACCAAAAAAATAACAATATGTTATACAAATGTAATCAAGACTTACCTGTAGAAATTCGCTCTCTATCACAAGAGTGCCAGGATGTCTATAGAGCAGCCTTTAATTCGGCTGTACACTGGTACGGTGAGGCCTCCAAAGCTCACCAAGTTGCTCGAAGCGCTGTTAGAATGCAAGCGGCAGTGCATAGAAGTGTTGGTGTTTAAGTTTTGGTTGAAATGAAATGTGAATAAATCATCCTGGATTTAGAAAAAGTAGAAGGTACAAAAAAATAAAAAGTTGCCAGTTGTTTTGTCAAGAATGGTATGTTGATTGAATGAATCATTCTGGCCCTGTGAGCAACTGGTATGTTTTCTGAGTCACATTCATTACGCAACGCTATCCCAACTGATAAGATTCGTTACGACGAAAAGGGTCTTGTACCTGCCATTGTCCAAGATTACTTGGATGGTACAGTGTTAATGATGGCTTGGATGAACAGCGAATCGTTACAAAAAACCTTGGAAACTGGAGAAACTTGGTTTTGGAGTCGTTCGCGTCAAGAGTTTTGGCACAAAGGTGCCACATCAGGTCATACGCAAAAGATAAAGAGTATTCGTTACGATTGCGATAGCGACGCGATTTTAGTCAGCGTCGAGCAAATTGGTGATATAGCCTGCCACACCGGAGAGCGCAGTTGCTTCCACCAAATTGATGGTAACATAATTCCCCCTCCAGCAGACACTTTATCTCAAGTATTTCAAGTAATTTGTGACCGTCGCGATAACCCTAACGAAAGCTCTTACACATGTAAGTTATTTGCAGGTGGCGACAACAAGATTTTGAAGAAAATAGGTGAAGAAGGCGCCGAAGTTGTGATGGCGTTTAAAGATGATAATGCCGAAGAAATCGCAGGCGAAGTTGCCGACCTATTTTATCACACAATGGTCGCATTAGCGCATCATAAAGTAGATATTAAAGACGTATACCGCAAACTTCAAGAAAGGCGCCGATAATATAAGAGGACAGGCAGGGATGCCTATCCCACAAGAGTTAGATGAAATTTTAAATAAGTTAAAGTTGTTCTGGATTAATTCCTTTTTCTCGAAGTAAAGTGCGTAAAGCTTCTAACTGCGCTTCAGCTTGTTCCGCACGCTGACGTTCTTGTTGTGCTTGTGCTTCAGCTTGCTCTGCGCGTTGACGTTCTTGCTCTCTAAGTTGGTCGAGTTCCAAGAAAGTTAAAAATGGTTGTCCATCAGGGCGAAAAATTTGTAACTCATTATTTGGTAGTTCAAAACGAATTCCTAAACGTGGACTAACCCAACCTGCCATTTGCTCAATTTCTTGTAATTCATTATTCGAGCGTAGCCAACCCGTTAACTCACTTGTATTGGGGTCATATAAATAATATTCTTCCACACCATAGCGTTGATAGAAATTATATTTAGCAATCATCTCTTTATGAGTGTTGCCTGGAGAGAGAATTTCAAATACAACTTGTGGAGGAATATTATTTTCTTTGGACTGAACGTAGGAACCTCTATCTCCTTTCTGTCTGCCAAAGACTACCATTATGTCAGGCGCCCTTCGAGTTACGTTATCATCTTTAACCGGATACCACAATAAGTCCCCAGCCACAAAAACATCTGGGTTATTTGCAAACAATAAATCGCAGTTCTTTTTAATAAATACAATTAATTCAAACTGCTTAGTATTGTCTGCCATTGGCTGCCCATCACTTTCAGGGTAGATGATGTCTTCTTGGACTGTCGGTTGCAACTGAGTAACCATTGCTGTAGCTCCGGCAAGCGCGAATGTACTACTAATTTTAACTTAAATTGTAATATTGTCACTAGTTAATCGTAAGTAGGGCTATGCCTCACCTACAACTACAACATTAATGCTTTGTAATAGTTATACACTTTTCTTTACATCACCGTATATTTATTTAGAAAAAGCATTTACATGTATATAAAACGCTAAAAAATAGTCAAAAAATATTTTGTTTAACGCGATATCGTTATACAAGTTAAATAATTATTTAAATGTTTACAACGCCAATTACAAATATAAGTCCCAGTTTAAAAGATTGTGAGCCGAAAAATATCACAATACCGATGACTGGTGAAGAGTACTTAGAAAGTTTACGTGACGACCGAGAGATTTGGATTTATGGCGAGCGAGTAAAAGACGTAACACAGCATCCAGCATTTCGTAATTGCGCGCGCATGGTAGCACGGTTATACGATGCTGTGCATGACCCAAATTTAAAAAATATACTTACTTTTGATACAGATACAGGAAATGGTGGATTTACACATCCATTTTTCAAAGTTCCATATAGCGCGCGAGATTTAGTAGCAGCAAGAGAAGCGATAGTAACATGGCAGCGTATTGGTTACGGTTGGATGGGACGTTCACCAGATTACAAAGCCGCTTTTTTAGCAACGCTAGGCACCAATACCGAAATTTACTCACCATATAAAGAAAATGCTCTCGCTTGGTATCGTCGTGCCCAAGAAAGATTATTGTATCTTAACCATGCACTTGTGCATCCCCCTATTGACCGTAACCGTCCAGCGGATGAAACAGCAGATGTTTGTGTACATGTTGAGAAAGAGACAGATGCAGGTTTAATTGTAAGCGGCGCCAAAGTTGTTGCGACAAATTCAACGCTAACTAACTATAATTTTATTGCTCACTATGGTTTACCTATACAAAAGAAAGAATTTGCACTTGCTTGCATAATACCAACAGCGGCGCCAGGAGTAAAATTAATTTGCCGTCCAAGTTATGCAATGACTGCGGATGTAATGGGCAGTCCCTTCGACTATCCATTGTCGAGTCGTTTAGATGAAAACGATGCAATTATGGTACTAGATAAAGTATTAGTACCTTGGGAAAACGTTTTAATTTATGGTGATTTAGAAAAAACGAATAAAGTACTTCCAACTTCCGGCTTCATTCAACGTTTAGCTTTACATGGATGCACTCGACTAGCAGTCAAACTTGATTTTATTGCAGGACTTTTACTAAAAGCCGTTGAAGCAACAGGTACGTCGAACTTTCGAGGTGTACAAGTACAAGTCGGAGAAGTAATTGCATGGCGAAATTTATTTTGGGGTTTAACTGATTCGATGGTACTTAATCCTGCACCTTGGATTGGCGATAGCGTATTACCAAACCCAGACTCAGGAGCAGCATATCGTGTATTTTCAACCGTTGCGTACTCGCGTATCAAAGAAATAATAGAACAAACAGTAGGTAGTGGCTTAATATATATTAACTCCCACGCCAGTGATTTTCAAAACCCTGAACTACGACCTTACTTAGATAAATATATTCGTGGTTCTAATAATTACGAAGCAATCGATAGAGTTAAATTAATGAAGTTACTCTGGGACGCTTTCGGCTCAGAATTTGGTGGGCGCCATGAATTGTACGAAAGAAACTACGCAGGCAACCACGAAGAAATTCGGATTCAAGCATTATATGGAGCAATAGCAACAGGTCAAACTCAACTTTATAAAGGTTTCGCCGAACAATGCATGGCAGAATACGACATCAACGGTTGGACAACACCAGATTTAATCAACCCAACAGACGTAAACTACTTCACCAAAGACCCTTCCCCGTAGGTTGGGTGGAGCTAAGAGCGCAACCCAACAAAATATTGATGAAATTCACCACAGAGACACAGAGAACGCAGAGGGAGTTACTGAGAAATTAAAGCGTAAGCACTATTTTTTGCCAACAACAATTAAATAGGATTTTTATCTGTAAGGTTCAGGCACCACCAAAAGAGTCATCGTTATAAATATCATTTGATTCTACACAATTCAAGCTTCATTGCTTGCAGAACGTGCGACTGTACCAAAAGCGAATTTTCAAGTCATATTGAGAATGATAATATTAATTTACTGTAAGATTTAAGACAGTATTGCTCTAACTATAAATAACCTGTATTTTAAGTAAAAATCTGTAGCAATTTTAAATCATTTGTAAAATCCGCGCTCCGGTAGAGACCGTATTTAATTCGGTCTCTACATTTTCGGTTTGGCGCCACCTACACAAATTCACGCATGAGCAACTGGAATTTGCTCGGTTCTCTCAGGAGATTTTACTCCAGTTGCAACGGCATGGACTGCATGGAGAATTTCGGCTGAGTAATATCGATTGCCACAGTTATCACAAACCCCAATCGTTACATCTTCAAGAATGACAAAACCATCTCGATGTTTGAAAGCTTCGCGCTTAACAATACGGGGTTGTACAGTTCCTTCGCAATACTCACATTTGTATCCATACATACAATTAGCCCTCAAGGTCAGTTACTTCGTAAACTGTAATGATTAAATAACGTCCGTTACTTGCAAAACGTCCAACAATACCTACAGGGGTTTGTTGATCTAAAGCAGTTCCTACTACTATATACTTTGTACCTCTGGGGTCATCTTTTTCAATCCTAATTACTTGTAATTGCTTGAGTCGGTACAACTTCCAATTTTGGCTACACACAAACACTTCTTCTTTTTTTAATCCCTGTAGTTCAGCAATACTATCTACCGAGAAATTATGGTATTGTGTCCTTAACTCTATCAACCGTGCCATTATTGCAAGCTGCACAGCGCTAGGATTATGAAAATTATCTACCCCCTCTATCGCGTCTAGTATCGACATACGAACTTTTTGCACTTGGTAGCTAGCTTGGGAATAATCAAATTAGAGACAACAGCTTAAATACTAGTAAGAATATGAGAAAG